>Ga0315912_10002150_pt1 | contig 21708 bp, 23 predicted proteins | sample VfabasoilMG_FD_204469 | JGI IMG/M metagenome (GOLD analysis project Ga0315912, IMG submission 204469) | Garden soil microbial communities collected in Santa Monica, California, United States - V. faba soil | ecosystem: Environmental > Terrestrial > Soil > Garden | place: USA: California...
CTCGGCGACAGGTGGCTTGCGGTCGTTCAAGGCGCGAGCCCGCAGGCGGCAGTTCGGACTGGCCTGATCAAAGCGTGGGCAGATCGCGAGCACTGGCCGGCTGCGCTGAAGCGACGCGTGGCTGAACTCGACATCGAGCGCGCGACGCGGTTCATTGGCGAAGTACTTTGGGAACGGTGGGAGGCTGAGCGGCTCGAGCGCGAGCGAGCCGGCGCGCCTGCTCCTCCGCGCGCCAGTGAATCGCGGCGCATCCTCTTTCGAGACTGCTCCTCACTCCTGAGCGCTGATCCGTCGAGCCGCGAGGCTCAGTTGCTCGTGGCGCGGTGGTGGGCGCTCGTCGAGGCTGAGACGCTGGGCGACGAGGAGCTCAAGCGTGACACGCTGGACGCACTCTCACGGCGTCGTGAGTGGCCGGACGGCATGAAGCGATATATCGCGTCGCTGTATGAGCTGGATGTCGATACGTGGCAACGAGTCACCGACTTCATCGAGCGCGCGGCTACAATCGACGGGAGCAATGCATCAGGAGCCGACGGTCCAGCATTGGCATGAGTACGCAATCGTCTCGCTGGCGTTCGTCTCCACTCGCCTGCTCCTCTATTCGCTCGGCCTTCAGTTCAACTTCAGCCTCGACTGGATGTGGCTGAGCGATCCCGCTGACCTGCAGGATCGGCTGCTGCAAACGGTCTTCTACTTCCATGCGTTTCCACCCGGAATGGATTTCCTCACCGGGATCCTGCTGAAAGTCGGAGGGGCGCACGCCGCTCTGCTCGCTCTCCTCACCTTCTGGGTCCTCGGCCTCGTCCTGAGCAACTCCATCTTCTATCTCACCCGCGCGTCTGGGCTTTCCGCACGCGCGTCGTTCATCGTCGCGATCGCGTTTTCGCTGCTGCCGCAATCGATCTACTTCGAGCATCTCTATCTCTACGAGGAACCAATCGCCGCGCTGCTGTGTTTCTCGGCGGTGCTGTTTCATGCCGCGCTCACACGTCAGTCCGCGCGCCTCTGGCTGGCGTTCTTCGCGACCTGCGCCGTGATAGGGGTCACTCGGAGCACATTCCATCTGCTCTGGTTCGCGGTGATGGTGTGCCTCGGTCTCTGGTTCAGCACGCCTCGCGATCGCCGGCGCGTTCTGGCAGTCGCGTGCGCGCCAGCCGTATTGGTGGTCGGGCTCTACGTGAAGAACCTGATCGTGTTCGGGACTTTCAGCGCGTTCACGTACGGGCCGTCGAGTTACGCGCACGTCACCGTGTCGCACCTCACACCCGAGACGAAGGCGCAGTGGGTGCACGACCGCCGTCTGTCACCGTTCGCCGCGCTCAGCCCCTACGCGGGACCGCGCGAGTATCTGCAGGTGTTCTCCGGCACGCCTCCCACGAACTGGCCGTCGCAACTCACGGACCTCGATCGTCCAACCGTGCACGCGCCGAACTTCAACCACTGGGTGATCCTGGAAGCCAATCGCGAGCGCAACGCGGATGCGTGGTACTACTTGCGGGAGCAGCCGATCGAATACGCGACCAACGTGCTCCACGGATTGCGAGACCTGTTCACGGCATCAACCGAGTGGCATCCCTACACGGGAACGGAACGCTCCCCCCACTACCAGCATCGACAGGTGCTCGGCGGTTACGAGTCGATTGTCAATCGGCTCGTGCACGGCTTCCCCATCGCGCCAGTGGGGTTCTACGCATTTCTACCGCTCGTGCTGATATGGGCTGCGCTTCGCGCGTGGCAGCTCATACGATCGAGTGACTCGACAACGCGGGCTCAGGGAGCGTTGCTCACGCTGTGCCTGCTGAACATCGCCTACGTCGTCGGCATCAGCAGCGTGTTTACGTTCCTCGAGGAGTCACGCTACCGCTATCAGGTCGAGTCGCTGATCTGGGTGACGACAGCCCTGTGCGTAGCTGACCTCGTGAGGCAGTTGTCAACGACGCTGCGACGGCGCCCTGCCTGATTCACGAGCCTGCCGCCGGTACGATAGAACTAACTCCATCGTTTACTCAGAGTGAGGTGCTCACCATGAGGGCTCGTGCCGTGGTCGCCGTTTGCCTGCTCACCGTTCTCAGTGTGAGCCCGGCTTTTGCCTGGAACACGAAGGGACACATGGTCGTCGCCTTCGTGGCGTACAAGAAACTGAACCCGACAGTTCGCCAGCGCGCCGACGCGCTCCTCAGGCTCAATCCGTCCTTCAAGCGTTGGCTCGGCATGATCCCTTCCAACGTCCCGGCGGCCGACAGGAACCTGGCGATCTTCATGATCGCGGCCACGTGGCCCGATCAGATCAAGTCTGACCAGACGTTCCGCGATGACGGGACGAGCGGCGGCAACGTACCCAGCGGTCCGTCGTCTTCTCAGAACACGGGCTTCTCAGACAAGCTGCGTCACAAGTACTGGCACTTCGTCGACATCCCGTTCGCACAGCCCGCATCACTGCCCTTGCCGAGCGTTGTCCCGCCTCACGCACAAGAGCGGATCACGCTGTTCCTGTCCGTGCTGAAGTCGTCCGCACCCGACCCGCTCAAGTCGTACGACCTGACATGGCTGCTGCACATCATCGGAGACGTCCACCAGCCACTGCACGCGGCCGCGCGCATCACGAGTGGAGATCTCAATGGCGACGATGGCGGTAATGGCGTGAAGATCACGTGCGCTCCACCGTGCCAGATGACGAGGCTTCACAGCGTGTGGGACGGCTTGTTGGGCGGGCAGGAGGACGTGGCGATCGCGATGGCGACAGCGAAGTCTCTTCCAGCAGCTGACGCGACACGAGCCGCCATCCTCGACGAAGCGAAGTGGATCACCGAAAGCTTCGAGCTTGCGAAGACCGTCGTCTACGCCGCGCCGGTCGGGGCTGGTTCCGGGCCGTTCACGCTCTCGTCGACGTACAACGCCACCGCGCGTTCCGTCGGGCGCGCGCAGGCCGCACTCGCCGGTACACGCCTCGCCGCGGTACTGAATCGTGATCTGAAGTGACCTGCCCTCGCGATCCAGTAGCAAGCAATGCCGAACGACGCTGATATCCCCGCCCTCGTTTTCTCAGGCGACTACTCCGAGGCGATCTTCTTGAAGACGCTCTTGGAGGCGGCGGGAATTGAAGTGTCTCTGCTGAAGTCTTTGGGCAGCAGAGGCGGTGGGCCACCGCAACTCCGGGTGCGAAAGAGAGATGCGCAGGCAGCACACGAGCTGATAGCCGATTTTCACAAGAATGGGAAAAGAACGACCTGGTAAGAAGGTATCAGCGATGCGCTGCTTCAGAACGGCGATCATCCTGACGATCGCGACGGCACTGCTCAGCGCGTGCGCTCATCGAGAAGGGCAAGCCACGACACTCAAATCTGGGAAAGTGATTCGACTGCTCTCCACAGGTACAGTCGGCACGACATTCGTCATCGAGTATTGCTCTGAGCTTCCCTTAACCGAACGCACGAGCCTCGGCGAAGAGACCGATGGCATCGTCGATAGTTTTCGCAACGAGATCGCTCGGGCGGCGCATTCAGAAGTCTCAGTGTGGCCCACTGTGTGTCGGCGGAGGCTTGTGTGGGACGGATGGCGGCCAACGCTGATCGTCGAGGAGAACACGACCTTCGACTATGTGCCGTCCGCGAGCGGTGTATGGACGCGCCGAAACTGAGTGGACGGATGGTGCCGGGGGCGGGAATCGAACCCGCACGACTCGTTAGAGTCCCAGGATTTTAAGTCCTGTGCGTCTGCCAGTTTCGCCACCCCGGCCTACGAGATTATCTGGGAAATCTCATTCTCCTGTTGGCATTCGTCCGTGCCTCCGGCGAATTGTCCCCGAGTTTGTCCCTGTCACTGACGAACAGGGACGTCGGAGCGGACCACCCGAACGGGCCGATTAATCGCCGTCCGGAGGAACAGGTTCAGTGACTCCTCGCCTAGAACCATCGGGCATGAAGCGCCCAGTACGATTCCTGTTACAGGCAGTTCGGTGTACTTGACGGCAAGATATGGCACGACTCGCCCCCCAACTGCTCTGAATTGCGGCTCCAGAGGCATACCCTGCGGGACATGCTCTCCGATCATGTCTAAGGTTATAAGCCGCCACTCGTCCTCGCCCTCAAAGCAGGGGTTCTTGAACCGAGCCGCTAGTAGCCAAATGAAGTCCGCGGTCATTCGAGCAGCAACGTCCGCTAGCGGTGCTTGATCATCGGCTGGAACGGAGGGTAGAAGCGCTTTCAACTCCTGCCAGGCATATCCCACGGTCGTCTCGATCAGTCTGCGCTGTGAATCCAGGTCGTAGATGACCGGAAACAAATCGAAGGGCTTCTGTTCCAGTTTCGCAGCATCAAACTGAAGCGCAATACCCGTTCCTGAACGGCCATAGTGCAACCAATGCAGAACGTGGTCCGCTCGAGCGCACAGCGCTACCACGTACACCTGGAATTGAATCGGTAGCTCGCCGGCATTCCTCTTATCGAAGTAGCCCGCAACCATTTTCGCGAACTCTGGATCAGCGACTCGTTTTGGCCTACGAAGTACATCTTCTGCCAAGACAAGCCCGTGCGTGATCTCTGTGAAGTCGTTGAGGGCCTGTGCGTGCGACGCCCAGACAGTCTGATTTCGTACTATGCCGATCAGTCCGGTGGCGTCAGTGAAATGGAATAGCTGGTCAGGCAGGGGCTTGTCCCTTTTCCCATTAATCGCCAGCGTCTTCAGTGATTCAAGCATCGACTCCCGGGCAGCGAACCATGCGGGACTCAGCTGGTTGTCCATAAAGGCTTCTCTCGCTCTATGCGGACTGCTCTGCGCCCGCTGATGGTACCGTTCTGATGCCGTTCAGGCGGTCTACACCTTCCCGCAGATCTGCATACGAAGTGATCGCGTACCTCCGATAGACAGCTTCCGTCTTGTGCCCCGTCAACTGCATTGCCACTGAACGTGACAGACCGGCGCGCTCCATGTTCCGCACTGCTGACCGTCGCAGGTCGTGCAGTAGTTTCCCGGGATACCCAGCTTCTGTACACGCGTCTGCCCACGACTTCCGAAGGCTCTTGATGCGCCGTCCGTTTCGGTGGAACACGAACGGGCAAATGGTTCCCTTCTTCTGGAGTAGTTCGTGCTCCGTCCATAATCCGTCGAACAATGTTCGGAGCGCGTCCGTGAACGGAAAAACCCTGCCGGCCTGATTCTTCGTGGTGCCCGGGTCGAGGCGTACCTCCCCCGTCTTTCGATCGACGTGCCGCCACTCGATCGGCAGGATCTCGCTCTGCACGCGCCAGCCTGACACGTACGCAAATCGGACCACCGGCCGAAGCGCTTCAGGCAACTGGTGGAGAATGGCCTCAAGCATCGCATCGTCCACGAATCCGGTCCGCACGTTGCGCTCCTGAAGGAGCCGGATCTTCGGGATTTTGCCGTGATACTTGTCGGCCTCGCTCGCCAGCCGGAATGCGCGCCTCAGTATTGCGAGCTCGCGATTGATTTCAGCAGGCGCCGCTTCCACCTCGAGTCTTTTCGCCACGAATGCGCGCACGTCGGCCGTCGTGATGCTTGCCATCGTGCGTCCACCGAAGACGGGTGTCAGATGCAAGTCCGCTTTGCGTTCGACGGTGTCCTTCGACTTCTTCCCATTAATGACGTAGTCGTTGATGACGTCTTTCAGAGCGTCATCGAACGTGACACGCGTGGACTTCGCGGTGATAGGCACACCATCAGCGATCGCCCCCTCACGCTTCTTCAGGAGATCGCGTGCCTCGTCGTACTTCGTGACGCCGGTCGACTCCTCGATCCGCTGGCCGTTCCGGTAGTAGCGGATCTGGTAGAACTTTCCGCGCTTGCGTATTTGGCCCATCAGTGCCGCTCCTCCATCAACGTCCAAAAATTCGCGACGATCTCGCGCATGCGCTCCCGCGACGTAGCCAACTCTGCGAGTTGTTGCTCGTACCCCGCCAGCGCGGTCGGGACGATTCGCGTCCCGTCGCGCTGTGCGTTGAGTAGATGCCGACAAAGCCCAGCCACGCGATCAGACGAATCGAGTGAATGCTCGAGCGCTTGGAGCAGGCCCTTGATGCTGTCGTTGTCCGGGCTGGCCATCTTCTCTGTTCTCTCCTACGATCAAGCTATGACTTGCCACTGCGCCGATGGCTGGGTTTGCGAAGAACATCCGGACAAGCCGTGGCCGCACGATCACTGCGCCGGGCCGGGCGCTCACTGCCTGAACCCCGACTGTCAGCACGGCCACCGGAACCTGTTGGGCCAGGAGACTGACCGCGCGATCGATCGGGAGCGGTATCCGGACGGACCGCCTCAACCGAGGTCAGGATAGAAGAGGTCCTCACTGGATTCCTCCGAAGGCAGGCAGGTCAGCCAGCGAGTCCGTCGCCGATGGCACAACGAGTTCTTCGCCACCATCGTCCTCGGCCGGGCCTTCGAGCACCGGGAAGGCTTGATTAAGAAAGACCAACCCTTCGCCAACATGGAGCAGGTAGGAGACCAATATCACTACCTCTTGAGGCGTCACCTTGACACTCACCTCGTCACTGGTTTGGGTCTTCTTGTCGAAACCGTATCGAATCAACACGTCGTTGCGTCGCGTCCTAGCAATAGCAACCACCATGATGCTGAGCGGCTTCCATTCGCGGCAGACCTGTGAGGCGTCTCGCAGAAACTGCGCCGGATTGTGAAAGGCGATTCGAGCTCTTCGGATCTCTCGCGTTTCGTCGACGGGGGAAGCTTTTCGTGACTGGGTGTACACCGCCACGTGGAGTCCAGGCTTTCGTGGCGATTGTTTCTTGAGTCGACCCTTTGCTGCTGGCATTGACGGCCTCCGTAAAGGAGACCGGATCGCGGCGGGCTTAAAATAGCAGCGCCGTCTCGAACCGGTCACTCGGTTTGAGCGGTAGTCGGGCCGGCGTCGGAGTTCCACCTCCGCGTCGGTCCGCTTTCAACTGCCGCAATCTTGCTTCCCCATCGACCCGCCTGTCAATTCCCGTCGGACTCCACGACACGCTGACACGCCTCGTGACCGCTGAAGCGATGCCATGCGAGCGTCTAGCCGCATGGTTAGCCCACATCGTTATATCTAGTACAGGTGAAAACGGCTCGCGTATTGCCGGAGAACGCCTTGCAGTATCGAGTTACTCGACTAAGGAACCACCAATCACGGTAGTGGAACTCACCAACAAGCACATAACTCACAGAACCGTAGTCGAACGCCTTTCTTGAATCGGCTGATACTGGGTCATCTATGGTGAACCATTGGGCGCTCTCGTGAGACATCTCTACCGGCTCGTACTTGGGGGCGATTTGGAGTTCCGCGAATAGCGTGTCTTCTAGTGCCCTCTTTGTCCTGTCATTCATTAGTACGTCGGTACTAACAAGTCTCGTCCTCCAACGTCGCTGCACAGACGCACTCCAATGACCACGATTTTCGTAGTCAATATTCACTCCGATTTTTCCAGGCATCGCGGAAGCTGACAACAATTCAAACCCCGTTACCCTGATGTCCGCATGCGGACTCTTCGCTTGCCACAGCTGGTACGCGACGACTGTCGCTACAATCGCCACCCCTATTCTCACAACTAGCTTTAGCTCAAGGGCCTTCATTCCGTACACGACCATTAGCAACGACGTGGCCCACAAGATGCCCCCGACGAAGGGCGGGATCACGCCATCTCCTGAGGCGACCATCGTGGCCGCGATGGTGAGGCCAAGTCCGCCAACAGTCCAATGCTTGGTGTGATCCTGGTGCCCTTGGCTTTCCGCCGCTCGAGCCGTCCGCTTTTTGCCGCGGTCGCTTGGACTCCCCATCGCGCGAACCTCCTACCCGCATCGCAGAACACGCCTACACGTCTCCCGCTCGCAGGTGCAAGGCCCGCAACTGATGAAGCTGATCCGGGAGTGCGCCGGATCATAAGCGACTTACACGCCATTAAGGGATGACACGTCCGGCCGCGACGTCGTCTGCAATGCTGTCTGCAAAGGCTCGCAGGTGACGCACCAGCATCAGCGGGTCCGGCACCGATGTCCGGACCTCGACCCTGCTGCCAATTGACGTCGTTTCATCCAGTACGTCGGAGTTCGTCACTCGAGCGGCCTCGACATCGTCAATCAGGAAACGCTTAATCACCTGCACTCGCATGGGCGCTTTTCTCCTCACCAATCACGCCTTGATTCCGATCATCCCAGACGCTACGACAGCCGTCTTCGCCCTTGGCGGAATCTCTTGGCGGCCCAGCCACGTATCAATCGTCGGCACGGACCCGCCGGCTGCTGCAACGATCGCAACGGCGCCCTCGTACCAGAACGTGCCGCCGGCTGCCGCTGAGAACGTCATCACGGTCGACACACCTGTCGCAGTGTCAGATTCCGCCCCCACCGAGAATCCGTTCCCGAAGACGTTCTGTGCCCGGACGATTAGCGTCTGACCTGTGTTCACTGTGGCCGCGTTGTTGGTCACAGCCGCAAAGACGAAGTCTCCGCTCACGGTCGTGGCGGTGCGTGTCGGTTGCCCCGATCCTCCGCCAGCGCCAGACGAGACCGTGCGATGCGATGCGCCGATCGAGGACTGTTCAACGCCGGAAAGCACGATCGACAAGATCGCGCTGTCGGTGAGACCGGTGAAGTCCACAGAGACCGTGTTGCTTCCAGTCGTCGGTGCCAGGAGCATGTAGCACGCACACGCCGCGACACCGCTGTCGCCGGAGTTCCACAGCTCGGTCATCGAGACGCCGTTGTAGGTCACGCCAGAGGGAACACCACTCGCGGAACCGACCACCACAAGGAGCGCGTCTGCGCCCGTGCAATCAACCGTGTCTGTATGCGGGTCTTGCTGAAAGCCGTTATGCGATCGGCTGCGAACGACAGAGACAGCCATGCTCAGTCGACAGCCGTCACGGCCCTGGCTTCGAAGTCGAGTTGTACGTCCCGAGTCTCGTGGTCGTCAGCCGCCAATGAGATCAGTTGATCGATCATTTCGATCGTTGCGCCGGCCGAGCGGAACTCGGCCAGATCCCGGGCATCGAGCGCGCGCACCTGTGCTCGACGGAGCACATGCACACGAAGGCCAGCCCACCGTACCAACATCGCGGCACTCGTATTCCATCGCCGGCGATCTCGATTCACTTCCTCCGCGATCCGATCGCGTTCGGCCTCACGCTCTTGGGCACGCGCTACGCTCGCGTCGTACTCTCGTCGCTCCTGCTCATTCATGGTGAGGATCCTTTACGCCGAGACGACGACGGCGCCGGCATCCAGGGGCAGGTACCAAATGTCCCACTTCGTGGCGCCGGTTTTCGTCGCACCTGAAATCAGATCGATGGTTCCAGGTGCACAAATCCACAAGCCGATGCCGCTCGACGGGAGCGCTGCGCCGGAGTTGTTCTTGATGAGCGCCGTTCCATCGCCTTCGACGGTCAGCATCCCGCCGACTTCGAGTGATGTGGTGTCGACCGTGGAAGCCACGTCGACAGCCGTGCCCGCCGTCGGTGTTGCCGTCACCTTCAGCACAGGATCGCTGTTCTGAAAAACAGTAGTCACCCGGCCGAGAAGAAGGCTGACCAGCACGTGACCGCCAGAGACGGCAAACAAGTTCTGTGTCGTGCTCGCTGGCAGCGTCGCCGACGCCTTCGAGATGTGAAACCCCTCTCGAATCGTCGTAAAGACGTCGCGATATGCGTTCGTGTCCATCAGAGCACCGTCGGCTGAGTCGTGGCCTCGTATCGTGGCCAGCCAATCGCGATCGCCCCCATCAACAACACTGAGGCCGACCCATCGTCCACTTGCACGGTGAGCCACTGCTTGCCGTTAGGGAGATCGTCTGACTTCACGTCGATCGTGAGCACACGGTTGTCGTACGACGTGGCGAGCAGCGACAACCCGCTGCCGCCTGACGCGACATTCGTGGCTGTGCCGAACACGTCAGCACTCGCGCTTCCGGTATCGACGCTCGAAAGTCGATACGTGAATGGCAACTCGGTCGTCTTGGCGCCGGCTGTTGCGCCAGCGTACAGCTGAACGAGCGTCGCATCGCCTGTGATGGCGCCAAATTGCAAGACGACTCGGACTTTGTGCACGAGGCCCATATTGATCGAATCGAGATCTGCGCCCGCGGCCTGATGGTCAGCTGGGCTCAGAAGGGGAATCACATTCACGTCTTCCATCGTTCGTCTCCTAGCTGCGAGTCTCGAGCACCACGAACGGCGAAAGCGTCGGTGCACTATTTGGCGGTGTGTACGGCGTGCTGATATTCGGCTGCCCATCGAGGCGCACCTTGAGCCGATAGGTCATCGCATCGCGCGCGAATCCAACATGTTGTGAACGGTCGATCGTCACGTCCTGTCGCATGCCGATCGTGTATTGCGAGAAGTCGTACAAGCCGATGTCGCCCTGGGTGCCGAGCGTCGGGACCTTGTCCGTGAAGATCACCGGACGGGTCAGGATCTTGAATCCTCCGTTCGACTCGGTCATCACAGGAATATGTGAGCCGCCGGCGCCGATCGCAATGCTCAGCACGCTCAGTTGTGGAATCGTGCTCTGCGAAGCAACCCAGACCGAATTGGGAATCGATGCCGAAGGCATCCGAGCGAACATCTTCACGAGGTTCAGGTAGACGACGGTTGCCGCCGACTGGCCCGTCTCCTTCGAGACAATGACGCGAGCTCCTGAATTGAGAACTCCAAGCGGTTGCCCGGCCCCGGTTCCACGGAGGAAGGATCGATCCATGCCGTAGCTGAACGCCTTGACGAGAATCTGGTTCAGCTGCTCATCAAAGCTGAGGCCGTCTGCGCGCAGCTCTTCGGATGCCTCCGCTAGAATCGCGCCCTTCTTGGCGACCAGCTTGATCTTGCGGACCTTGCCAACCTGGAGATCGATCGTACCGAGCTCGGGCGTCCACTGAATCTCGAAGCCCGCGACGTCGTCACCGCTGCGGTCCATGAGATCCCAGGCTGGCACGACGCGCGAATCACCGATCATTGGCCACACGGTGGCGCGAGAACGGACGATCTCGCTCTCGAGCGACGAATCAAGCCAGTTGCCAAGAATCGCAGGAGGCACCGCGTAGCCGCCGTCCTGACCGACGCCTGTCGACATCGATGCTGCGAAAAGCCGCGGATCGTGCAGTCCACGACCGACGACGGTGAGAAACTCGCCTGGAGAATCCCAGCCGTCCATCGACATCGGAACGTCGGGAAACATCTGCGCGAACTTGCGGCCGCTCGGCCGAACGTTCTCTCTCCCGGCCGTCGCTGTCGCGAGATCGTCCTGCTCGAGTCTGGTCAGTCTCGCGGTCTCGGTCGCGATGTGCGCTGCCTCGCGTTCGAGCCGGCTCAAGTTCGTCTTGTGTTCCTCGAGCGCTGCCTGCTGCTTGTCGGTGCGAGCACTAGCCGCGGTGTCGAGGATCGTGCTAATGTCGACCTTCGCGCGTGCGATCGCAGCGGCCGTGTCGGCGCTGGCCTGTCGCGCGTGCTTCAAATTTGGGAACGTCATCATGCGTCCTGCTCCTGAGAACGGAGCGCGCCAGACGCCTCGGTGAGATGGGCCGAGACACCCGCGCGCTCCTGCGGCCTCCGTGCCGAGTTTGATGATCCAGGGGCATCGGGTGATTTGGCAGACGAAACTCGAAGTCGATTCTTCAGAAGCAGCACGCCAGGCAGTTCGTCTCCGCCGGCCTCGGCGAAGTCGAGCGCAGCGATACGGAGCAAGTCCGCGACGTCCAGGCCTTCCCGATCAGCGAGACGCACGATCGCTGAGTGCTCGTCGTCGGTCAGGCGCACGGAGACACGCCGACGCGACGGCGTCCCAGGGACACGCGCGCGTCGGCCTCCTCTCAGTTGGCGAGCTCCTGCGGCGCCAACGAAAACAAATGCACGCGCATCTGGTCGAGAGCGTTCACGTACTCCGCATCGACCCGGGCGAACAGTAGATCGACCCGAACCTTAATCGTGCCGTGGCCTGCGTCCACGAGGTATTTCGTGCTGGCCAAGCCGGCTGCGGGTAGACGACTGAGACCTTCCGTCAACAACTCCGCCACTGCATGGCCGAGTGGATTGGTGTCGGGTGTTGGTGCTGGCTGGTCGTCTCGGATCACCGGATCGCCCGCAGTCCTCACTTGAACGTGGAACCGCGGGAAGTGAATCAACACCGCCACTGGATCGTCGGCCATCGCCGATGCGACCCTCGACGACTCGGTCAGGACGGACGTCAGCAACTCGTTGGTCGTCGCCATTCTTCAACCTCCATTTGCACCAGTGAGACCTTGCGGTGCGCTGTCGCAAGCATCGAACGCGCGATCTCGGCCAATTTCGGCCTGAATCGGCTGATCTCCGGAGTGAGACTCATTGCGAGATAGTTGCAAACAGGGAAAACACTCGATGTGCCGGTACTTTGGCGCAGCCTGATAGAGAGTGAGACCCGCCCAGTCCTGTCGTTCATCGGCCGTACGTTCCCTTCCGGATCTCGCTTGCTTCACGTGCGGTCTTCGAGTGATGGTGCTTCTCACAAAGTCCGCGTAAATTCGAGCGGTCATCGGTTCCGCCGGCTGCCCGAGGCCGAATGTGATCGACGCATGTCGACGCCCCGACTCGTCCCTCTTCCTCGCAGAGCAAGCACAAGGGCTGTTCAGCCAAAACAACTCGGCGCAGCCGCCTCCAATCGGACCCGTAACCACGTTCCGCTGCGGTTCCTCGCGCCCGATCGCTGAACTTCTTCGGAGTGGTGCCCTTACCCACGCACGTTTGGCAGTAGCTCGTTCCTCTCGGTACCAGCGTTGGGCATCCAGCAGAGGAGCAGACTTTCATTGGCAATCTTGATTTCCCTTCAAAACAATCAAGGTTCTTTGGTGCTCTATTTCCGTTTCAAGTGTGCGCGGCTGCGTGGCGGTCCTTCGACTGGTGCATCCAGAGAACGAGACCGGCCTCGTACCCTTGTCTATGCGCATGCACATGTCCTTGTGTTGCCCTTGTTGTTGCCACTGTCCCTAGTACTTTCTCTTTAGCTTGTTCTTTGACTCTGGCTCTGGCTTTGACTACGGCTTCCGTTTCAATGCTTCTTTTGTCCTCGGGTTGTGCATGCACTGGCCCTTGCGTCGTTCAGCCCGCTTGCTCAAGTTCGGAGACCGGTAGACGCACGCGCTTCTCCCAGGACGTGCGCACAACGCCTGTGGCTTCGTCTGTGCGGTCTTTTCGAACGAGGTAGACCGAGAGTCGCCTGCCGATCCATTCGTTCGTCTCCGTGCCCCAGAACTCGCACAACTGCCGACGCTGAGTCAGATTTGGAATCAGGCGCCAGCCGCTCGAGAACGTGATCACCGGCTCGAGCTGCGGCGTGTGAGTGAAGCGATTGCGGATTACTTGCTCGCTGACGTCAGCGATGCGGTCCTCGAACACTTCACCGAACTGTTCTCGAAGAACCCGTTCGTTGAGCCATTTTTTGATGTGTCTGGACATGTCCATGTCACACCTGAGACTCCGTCGACTGCAGATCAATTCGAGAGCTGACACCGCCTGGCTCGACGCCATCACGCCATCGACAACAGTCGACCGTGCGGCACTCGAGATCGCCGGCGATCTCTTTTGCGATGACTTCAGGTGGCCTGCCGTGTCTCAACGCTTCCGAGATCACGAACTCGTCATCGAATTCCACGATGAGGGTGATGAGCGCCTTCACGACGCCACCTTCCTCGACGTGATCCATCGATCCAGGTCGGCACGTTCGAAGTACCAAGCGGCGTGCCGATCCTGCCGGCCGAGACGCACCACCGCGAGTTCTCCGCGGTGTACGGCATCGCGAATCGTGCTGTATGGGATACCGAGTTCCCGCGCAGCTCGCTTCGCTGGAATGAGACGAGAAGTAGTTACTGTTGCGGAGGTGTTAGCCACGTGCACAGTCTGCGCCGTGGCACGTGGGGATTTGTTTCCCTACGATCGGATTCGCTGAGGCAACTTTCGACCCCGGGCGGGCCTGAGGGTCAAACCCGCGAGGCCGGCAGTTTCGGAAATCGCCTTACTGACGGCTGGCACGTTGGGATTGCCATCCTGATCCTGATACCTGGTCGCGATCCTTTCTAGCGTCCAACCTGCAGATAGGTGCAGCGCAAGCCACTCGAAGTGTTGTTCGCCGCTACGCTTCTCGGGAGTTTCAGTAATGCCAGGCGTGGATCTGATGCCGTCGAGGTATGCCCGGTGCCTTACGAGATACTCGGCCTCCGTCTCTACCGTCGGTTCCCATGACGGTGCACGTGGAAAGTCAGGTTCAAAATAAGCCGCCGCGAACGCTCCCCAGTGACCAATGAACGTGGGATGATCTCGCCAAAATTCGATCGTTCTCCGCGCCTGTCGGAGCGTCCAACCGTCACGGAAGCCCCAACGACTCGCCCATTCCAGTAGAGAATCCGAGTACGGGTAGGGTGCCGTCGATTCGAGTTCCTTGACGAGTTCGCCTAGCGCCTCAAGTGCTTCCGGAACACACCGTTCAACGGCCTGCAGAAAGAGCCACTGTGCGTGCGAGTTGGCGCCGGCGGGGACGAAGTCTCCGCTGCCTAGTCGAATTCGCCTGTCCCTTTTCGTGTCCCTCTCGCCTCGTATTTCCCGCACGAGCCGTATTCTACGCGCTAACTCAGGGACTCGCTTCGTTCAACGAATGTCGGGATCATTCGATTTTTCTGGCGTACGCAAAAAGACGCGCTCCGACTTTTAAGTCCTGTGCGTCTGCCAGTTTCGCCACCCCGGCCTGGTGGGCGCCTTAATCGTATCAGCGCCCCTCCACCGCGGCAGAGCTTGTCCGCAATCGCGCCCTTGAGCGTTCTGCTCATATCACCCAAATCTCCTCCACAACTTCCTCCACCAACAGGTCTCTCCGATGATTCATCCCGATACCGAGCTTCGTTTGTCGAATCCGCAAATCGGCCTTGGCGTCTTTGCCACGCGTTTCATTCCGAAAGGCACGCTCACCTGGGTGCGCGATCGCCTCGATCAGGCGTTCGCGCCTGCCGCCATCGCGCAGCTGCCCTCGTCGTACCACGACATCCTCCTGAAGTACTCCTTCATCGACGGACGCGGCCACTTCGTCCTGTGCTGGGATCACGCCCGCTTCGTCAATCACTCGTGCAACCCGACGTGCCGCAGCGCCGGCTACGACTTCGAGATGGCGATGCGCGACATCGAGCCCGGCGAAGAGCTGACCGACGACTACGGGTCGCTGAACCTGGAGTGGGGCTTCGACTGCTCCTGCGGGCTGCGCGCGTGCCGTCGCCAGGTCCGGCCAGGCGACCTTCTCACCTACGCCGACGACTGGGATCGCATCGTCGCCGAGCCATTCAAGTTGATTCCAACTGTGCCCCAGCCGCTCTGGGCCTTCCTCGACGAAAAAGAACCCGTGGAAGCTGCCTTGGCAGGCACGACTCCGATTGCGTCCGTGAGGCGAAACTACGTGGACGTCGCGGAGATCCTCTGCGGCCTTCCCTCTTTGGATCGATGATCCAGCGGTGACTATCGGACCTCTCGGACGGTTTGTCTCTCGCAGTCTCGGCTGGCTACGTCCGTATCGCGGCGAGACCGCGCTGATTGCGATCGGACTGCTGCTTGAAGCCACACTCACGGCGGCAGTTCCGCTGGCGTTCAAACTGCTGATCGATCGCGCGATCGTTCCGCGCGATACCGGTCTGCTGACGACTCTGTTGGTCCTGCTCACGATCGGCGTGGCAGTCGTCGCGGCCGCTGGCCTCGCCCGGGACTACGTCTACGCTCGCTTGTGCAGCAAGATCCTGCGCGACCTGCGCATCGAGATGGTGGACCACGTCCACCGGCTCTCGCCCGACAACGGCGACGATGAGAGTGGAGCGATCTCGGCGCACTTCTCCACCGACCTTGGCGCGATCGAGCACGCGATCGTGTCTGCCGTGCCGTGGGCGCTGCTGCCGGCGCTCGACGTCGTCTTCGGGACGATCCTTCTGTTCGCACTCGAGTGGCGCCTCGCACTGCTCGCCGTCCTGGTCTTCCCGTTTGCGCTCCTGGGGCCGCGCGTCATCGCACCTCGTGCATCCCGGGCGAGCTACGCGCGCAAGAACATCGAATCGGACGTGCTCAAAGAACTGCACGAACACGTGGGCGTGCGTCAGGTTGTCCGTGCGTTTGGGCTCGAGGGTTGGATGCGCGCCCGCTTTGCCAGGCGCGCAGACGATCTCGTGACAATCAGCACACGCACGGCGTTCCTGAGCGCCCTCGTGGAACGCTCGGCCACGATCGGCATCCTCTTCCTGCACGTCGTCATCCTGGGTATCGGCGCGCTCATGGCGTTCGAGGGACAGATGACCATCGGCACCCTCGTCTCGTTCCAGTCGTTGTTCATGACCCTCAGTTGGTCGTTGTCATATGTGACCCAGTACGTCCCCAACCTCGTTCTCGCCGCCGGCGGTCTTCAGCGGATCGACGAACTCCTGGCGACGCAGCCGCTCGTGACCGACGCGCCAGGCGCGACGGCCATGCCGGAGTTGGCGAAGGAGATCCGGTTCGCAGACGTCGTGTACGGGTTTTCCGGACGGCCACCAATCCTTGACGGACTGAGCCTGACGATTCACGCAGGCGAGCGCGTCGCGATTGTGGGGTCGATTGGCTCTGGCAAGAGCACCGTGTTGCGCCTGCTGGCGCGCTTCGCCGATCCCGACGAAGGGCAGATCGACCTCGACGGTCGCGACCTTCGCACGCTGACGCAGCCCTCACTGCGGCAGCAGATCGGCGTCGTCTTTCAGAACAGTCTCCTGCTCGACGACACCATTCGCGAGAACATTCGCATGGGAAAGCTCGAAGCCAGCGAGTCGGAAATCGAAGCGGTCGCGTCGCTCCTTGGTCTCCACCGCATCGTCGAAACCTTGCCGCGCGGTTACGACACCATGGTGGGCACTCGCGGCGAGCGATTGTCAGGAGGTCAGCGCCAACTCGTCGCGATCGCGCGCGCGGTGATGCGTGATCCCTCGGTCTTGCTTCTCGACGAGCCCACGTCGGCCCTCGATGCCGAATCAGATCGACTGGTGCGGCTCGCGATCCAACTCGTCTCGCGCGGCCGCACGGTCGTCATGGTCACGCACAGTCTGTCACTCGCGACAGAAAGCGATCGCGTGCTGGTCCTCAGCAACGGCCAGTTAGCCGAGCAGGGCACGCATCAGGAGCTCCTGGCCAGAGGCACGCTGTATTCACGACTGTGGCACCAACTCACGCCCTCACAAAGTCTATGAACCCACGCGCGACGTCGGTCTGCGTCAGTTGCACGGTGACACGTTCGCCCACATCCATTCCGTCGAACCCGCGCACCACTCTGCCCTCCGCCGGCGGATCGAACGTACGCACCCACGTGCCCTTATCTGACGCACCAGTGACGATCGCATCGAAGCGGTCGCCAATGCGTGATGACAGCACAAGCGCCGCGGCGGACTTGCGCATCTGCCGCTCGACCTTCTCCGCCGCGTCTTCTTGCCTCGTGCAGTGCGTCGCCAACGCATCGAGCTCACCGGCCGTGTACGGCGACGACCTGCCATTCATCGCCGCCTTCAACAGACGCTGCGTGATCAAGTCAGGGTAGCGGCGATTTGGCGCTGTCGAATGCACGTAGTCGGTCACCGCCAGGCCGAAGTGCCCTTCGTCCTCGCCGGCACGCGTCAGGACATACTCACCGCGACCCAGCAGCTTCACGACTGACAGCGACAGATCCGGGAACCGCAACGGATCGGCCTGACGACGCCGAGTCAGAAAATCGCTGAGTGCTTTCGGATCGGGTTCGTTCGGCAGCCGGTCGCCGGCGTCACGTGCAAGCACCTGAATCCGATCCCAGCGTTTTGGCGTCCGCACGACCCTGCGGATCGAGGGCAGGCCTTTGTCCTCCAGATATCGCGCCGTCGCTCCGTTGGCGGCGATCATGAAATCCTCGATCAATGCCTTCGCGCGATTCTTCTCATCGCGCTGGAGCTCCGACACATGCCCGTTCTTCACGACGGCTCGCGCTTCGGTGCTCGCGAAATCGAGCGCGCCGGCCTCGTGTCTGCGCGCGCGCAGGAGACTCGCGATCCCGTCCTGCAGGCGAACCTGGTCGGCGATGCCTTCAGCCTCCGCCATTTCCCGTGGCATTCGATCGCCGGACTCGAGCCATGCCGCCACGCTGTTGTAAGCAAGCTTGGCGCGATTCCGAACGACGGCGCGCCCAACCTCGCCCGCGCTCACGGCGCCTTCGCGATCGACCAGGAACGAGATCACAATCGCGATGCGATCCTCGTCGGGATTGAGCGACGTCAGATCCGTCGAGAGTCGTTCCGGCAACATCGGAAAGATCTGGGATGGCGTGTAGACCGAGGTCGTGTTCTGCTGAGCGTGGCTGTCGAGCGGCGAGCCCTTTCCGACAAGCACGTCGACATCGGCAATCGCGATAAGGACTCGCGCGCTGCCATCGCGACCGGGCGCGGCCACCGTCAATTGATCGAGATCGCGCGAGTCGTCGTTGTCGATCGAACACCACGCCAGATGACGTTGATCCGTAACGCCGTCAACGGCCGGTTCTCTGAGCTGCCTCGCCTGCGTAACCGCTGCCGGAGGGAAGTCCGGCTCGAGCCCGCGCTCGATCATCGCGCGGCGCGCTAGTTCGTCCAGATCAACTGAAGTCATCCATTCCACCTGTAAGAGTTACAGCACCGCAGGGCTCTGCCTCTCGCGCGCGCCAACCGAGCCGTACGCACGAAATGACCGTTCTTCATGCAAATTCCTCGCGCGCGCGAGTGGTCCGAAGCTTGCCCAGTAATACCACGGGTTTTCGCGGACACCTGGACCGTTCCCGAAGCACCGTGTTTTGGAGGATTCGTAATGAGACTCATTCGAGTGTTTACTGCGGCCGCAGCGCTATTGCTGCTCGCTGCGCCGGTCGCACGTGCCCAGGGGCACGCGAACATCTTCGTCGGCTCGAACTTCAACGGCGACGCCGGTCGCTCGCTGGGCTCCGCGCTCAACGACGGCAGCCGTCTCACGTGGGGCGGAGCCATTGGTGGAACCATCAAGGGCATCTTCGGTGCCGAAGTGGACACGGCATTTGCCCGGCACTTCTACGGTAGCGACGACAGCCTGGGTAACAACTATGTCTTCACGCTCATGCCGACGGTGATCATCGGCGTGCCGGTGGGCGGTGAGAGTGGTCCCGGCTTCCGCCCCTATGGAACGGCAGGCTTTGGCTTGATTCGACGCGACCTCTCCGTCAACGGCGTCGATGCGATCAAGGACAACGACCTCGGGTACAGCCTTGGCTTCGGAGTCGATGGGTTCGCGAACACGCACTTCGGCGTGAGAGCCGACTATCGCTACTTCCGCAACGTCAACAGCGACGAGTCGAACAACGTCGTGGGCATCAGCCTCGACCGCGGCAACTTCAGCTTCTCGCGCGGCAGCGTCGGAGCTATCTTCCGATTCTGACGCTCATCAACTCCCAACTACCAAATCCCAACTTCCAAGAAGGAACTCCCGACTTTGGGAGTTGCAGATTGGGAGTTGGGAGTTAAGAGTTGGGAGTTGGGCATTGGGAGTTGTACTATCCGCTCCTCATACCTTCATAAGAGGAGCAGCGCCATGCGCACGAGACGATTCATCCGCCTCATCCTCGGTCTCGCCATAGCTATCGGTCTTTATTCGCTTCTGCCGGTCTCTTCATCCCAGGCGCAGCAGCCAGCCAACGATGTCGCCATCGACAACGACGACATCGGCGGTGTGGTGAACGGGCCGAAGGGCCCAGAAGCTGGCGTGTGGGTGATTGCCGAGACGCGTGACCTTCCGGTCCGCTACATCAAGACAGTCGTGACCGACGATCGCGGCCGATTCGTCGTGCCCGATCTGCCGTCGGCCAGCTACTCGGTGTGGGCCCGTGGCTACGGCCTCGTGGATAGCACCAAGGCAACAGCCAAGCCGGGACAGCGGCTGACGATCACCGCAGCAACGGCACCGAATGAAGCAGCCGCGGCGCACTACTATCCCGCGATCTACTGGTACTCGATGCTCAAGATCCCTGCAGCCGATCAATTCGGCGGCAAGAGCAGTATCCCCGCGCGGCTCACGCAAACCGCATGGATCAGCGCGATGAAGAACACCGGCTGTGTGGGCTGTCATCAACTCGGTCAGCAATCCACGCGGACGATTCCGGCGGCGCTCGGCACGTTCGCATCCGGAGCCGAAGCGTGGCGTCGTCGCGTCCAGTCAGGTCAATCGGGTCAGCAGATGCTCGGACAGCTCACCGGCCTCGGTGACATGTCGTTCGCCAACTACGGCGACTGGATCGATCGCGTCGCTAAGGGCGAGCTCCCCTTTGCCAAGCCGCCGCGGCCTCAGGGTGTCGAGCGCAACATCGTCGTCACGCTGCGCGACTGGATGAACGAGAAGCAGTACCTCCACGATCTGATCGCGAGCGATCGACGCTTTCCGACGGTCAACGCATACGGACCGCTGGTCGGATCGCCAGAGTACAGCTCGGATGTTCTCCCGATTCTCGATCCGGTGAAGAACGTGGCGACGACGTTCAAGGCGCCGGTGAGGGATGCCAGCATGCCGCTCAGTCTTGGGCCTGGACATGCGGCGGCGCTCGATGCGCTGCAGGCATCGCCCTACTGGGGCATGGATCGCATCTGGGATACACGCGTCAACAATCACAACTCGATGTTCGGCCGCGATGGGCGACTGTGGCTCGCGGCTTCAGTGCGCGCGCCCGAGAACCCGGCGTTCTGCAAACAGGGCTCGGATCACCCATCCGCGAAGGCCTTTCCGATGGAGCGCGCGGTTCGGCATATCGCAGTCTTCGATCTGAAGACGAAGAAATACAGCTTCGTCGATACGTGTTTCTCGACGCATCACCTGCAGTTCGGGTACGACGCCAACGACACGATCTGGACGAGCGGCGGCGGCCCCGTCGTCGGTTGGTTGAACTCGAAGATGTTCAGCGAAACGGGCGATGCCGCGAAGTCGCAGGGATGGACGGCGCTCGTCCTCGACACGAACGGGAACGGCAAACGTGACGCCTACACCGAGCCAGATGCTCCTCTCGATCCTACGAAGGACCGGCGTATCAACGCATCGTTCTACGCAGTGATGCCGAACCCGAAGGATGGATCGGTGTGGGGCGCCGTGCTCGGTGTGCCCGGTGCAGTCGTGCGCCTCGCGCCCGGCAAGAATCCACCCGAGACCGCACTCGCGGAGATCTACAACGTGCCGATGCCAGGCTTTGGTGCGCGCGGTGCCGACATCGACAGCAAGGGTGTGGTGTGGGTCTCGCTCGGCAGCGGCCACATGGGGAGCTTCGATCGCAGCAAGTGCAAGGCGCCACTCAGTGGTCCCAAAGCGACTGGCGATCACTGCCCCGAGGGCTGGTCGTTCCATCAGTATCCCGGCCCAGGCTTCAAGGGCATCGGCGAGAACAGCGCCGAGTCGAGCTACTACTCGTGGGTGGACCAGCACAACACGTTCGGCCTTGGTGACGATGTGCCGATGTCCACCGGCAACCTGAACGACGGCATCATCGCCTTCGCGAACGGGCGCATGGTGGTTCTGCGCGTGCCGTATCCGATGGGCTTTTATGCGAAGGGCTTCGACGGCCGCATCGACGATCCGAAGGCCGGTTGGAAGGGTCGCGGCTTGTGGGCCGCCAACGGCGATCGCACGCCGTGGCTGATCGAAGGCGGCAAGGGCACGAAGCCGCTCGCGGCGCACTTCCAACTTCGACCAGACCCTCTTG
>Ga0315912_10002151_pt1 | contig 21708 bp, 21 predicted proteins | sample VfabasoilMG_FD_204469 | JGI IMG/M metagenome (GOLD analysis project Ga0315912, IMG submission 204469) | Garden soil microbial communities collected in Santa Monica, California, United States - V. faba soil | ecosystem: Environmental > Terrestrial > Soil > Garden | place: USA: California...
AGCTTGCGGTGGGCTACACGCTTGATGAGTTGCGTAATGAAATTACCGGCGGTGCCACACCGGCATCGTTCGAGCCGACCATCGACTACGTGGTGACCAAGATACCGCGCTTTGCGTTCGAAAAATTCCCCTCGGCCGATGACCGCTTGACCACGCAGATGAAATCGGTGGGCGAAGTGATGGCGATGGGCCGCACTTTCCAGGAGTCGATGCAGAAGGCGTTGCGCGGCCTAGAAGTCGGCGTAGACGGCTTCAATCAACGTACGCGCGACCGCGAGACCATCGAAACCGAACTGGGCCGTCCGGGGCCGGATCGCATTTGGTACGTGGGTGATGCGTTCGAGAACGGTTTCTCGCTTGAAGAGGTTTACGCACTCACGCATATCGATCCGTGGTTCCTGGCGCAGATCAAAGATATCATCGATATCGAGATGGTGCTCGACGATCAGCAATTGGCTGATCTTGACGCAGATGCGTTGCGCGCGCTCAAACGCAAAGGCTTTTCTGATCGACGTCTTGCGCATCTGCTCAAAACCAAAGAAGCGGATGTACGCGAGCGCCGGCACAATCTGGGCATACGTCCCGTATACAAGCGCGTGGATACTTGCGCCGCCGAGTTTTCGACGAATACTGCGTACATGTATTCGACCTATGAGGAAGAGTGCGAGGCTCAGCCGACGAATCGCAAGAAAATCATGGTGTTGGGCGGCGGACCGAACCGCATCGGGCAGGGCATCGAATTCGATTACTGCTGCGTGCACGCGGCACTGGCGCTGCGCGAAGACGGTTTCGAGACCATTATGGTCAACTGCAATCCGGAGACGGTGTCGACTGATTACGATACATCGGATCGACTGTACTTTGAGCCGCTCACTCTGGAGGATGTGCTGGAAATCGTGCATGTTGAAAAACCGTTCGGCGTGATCGTGCAGTTCGGCGGGCAGACGCCGCTGAAGCTCGCACGTGACCTCGAAGCCAACGGCGTGCCCATCATCGGCACCACGCCGGATTCCATCGACATCGCCGAGGATCGCGAGCGCTTCCAGAAACTGCTGCACAAACTGAAGCTGCGGCAACCGCCCAATCGCACGGCGCGCAGCGCGGCGCGTGCGTTGCAGGTGGCGCAGGAAATCGGCTATCCGCTGGTGGTGCGGCCTTCATACGTATTGGGCGGGCGCGCGATGGAAATCGTGCACCAGCAGTCCGACCTTGAGCGTTACATGCGCGAGGCGGTAAAGGTATCGAACGATTCACCAGTGCTGCTGGATCGTTTTTTGAATGACGCGATCGAGGTTGATGTCGATGCAGTGTCCGACGGCAATCAAGTCATCATCGGCGGCGTGATGGAACACATTGAGCAGGCCGGTGTGCATTCAGGCGATTCGGCGTGTTCGCTGCCGCCGTTTTCGCTGTCGTCGGAATTGCAGGCGGAAATGCGCCGCCAGACTGTGGCGATGGCAAAGGCGCTCAACGTTGTCGGATTGATGAATGTGCAATTCGCCATTCAGAAAGATGCGCAGAAAAACGGTGAAGAGGTCGTGTACGTGCTCGAAGTGAATCCGCGCGCTTCGCGTACCGTACCGTTTGTGTCTAAGGCCACAGGCCTGCCGCTGGCAAAAATCGCCGCACGTTGTCAGTCTGGAAAAACCCTTTTAGAACAAAATGTTACGTCAGAGATTGTGCCACCGTATTATTCTGTGAAAGAAGCGGTGTTTCCATTCATCAAATTCCCCGGCGCGGACACCATACTCGGCCCCGAAATGAAATCGACGGGCGAAGTGATGGGCGTGGGCGAGACTTTTGGCGAAGCATTCGTGAAGTCGCAGTTGGCGGCGGGTGAGCGCTTGCCGGCATCGGGTAAGGTATTCATCAGCGTGCGCGACGGCGATAAGCCACCTGCGGTTGAGATCGGGCGCACGTTGGCTGAACTCGGTTTCACGCTCGTTGCAACGCGCGGTACCGCAAATGCCATCGCTGCCGCGGGGCTTAAAGTTACACCGGTGAACAAGGTTGCTGAAGGCCGTCCGCATATCGTCGATATGGTAAAGAACGGCGAGATTGCGCTCATCGTCAACACCGTCGAAGAAACGCGCACTGCGATGCGCGACTCTTATGCGATTCGCCGCGCAGCGTTGCAGCACCGGGTGCCCGCATACACTACACTCGCCGGCGCGCGTGCGGCGTGTGCTGGCATGGCGGAAGCGCGTGAACTTCATGCTTATGCAGTACAAAATTTGCATTTGCGATTGACGGTGGCGCAATCAGCGTAACCATGGGAGCAGGAACATGAGTTTGGGCAAAGTTCCGTTGACGGTGGCGGGCGCGGAAAAACTGCGCATCGAGTTGCAGGATCTGAAAGCCGTGCAGCGTCCGATGATCATCAACGCCATCGCGGAAGCACGCGCGCATGGCGACCTGTCGGAAAACGCCGAGTATCACGCCGCGAAAGAGCGCCAGAGTTTCATCGAAGGCCGCATCGCCGAACTCGAGGGCAAGATCAGCAACGCGCAGGTGATTGATCCGAAAACGCTCGACGCTGACGGCCGCTGCGTGTTCGGCTCGACCATCGACCTCGAAGATTTGTCCAAGGGTGAGGAAGTGACTTACCAGATCGTCGGCGAAGACGAAGCCGATATCAAGGTCGGCAAGATTTCAGTAAGTTCACCGCTGGCGCGTGCGCTGATTGGTAAATCGGCAGGTGATGTTGCAGAAGTAGTCGCGCCGGGCGGCGTGCGCGAGTATGAGATTCTGGAGGTGAAGTATATTTGAGGGCGTGAAACAGGCGAAGCTTCTCACCCCTGAAAGCTCCGCTTGGTTTTGCGCGGCCCCCTTTTGCCTGATTTACTTTTAACAGGTGCACGGCGACGCTTTTTCTCTTCAGCAGGCACCAACTCTTCCGGTGGCTTGGGCCGATACACCACCAGCAGCTTGCCGATCTGTTGCACCGCGCTGGCGTTAAGCGACGCGCAAACAGTGTTCATCATCGATGCACGAGCGTCGCGGTCATCACCTGCAACACGTATCTTGATCAGCTCGTGGCTTTTGAGATGCACGTCGATTTCGCGCAGCACAGCTTCGGTAAGCCCGGCGTCGCCGACAATTACCACCGGGTTCAGGTGATGCGCGCGCGCTTTAAGCGCCCGGCGCTCGGCTGGTGACAGGTTGGAATTCACGGGATTTTCAGTGTTAATACATGAGGGAATCATTGTATCCTGTAATGCATACGATTCCCTCGACTAACGGTACCATGAAGCGCACCAAAAGCGGTAAAGCCTGGATGATGGAACACGTGACCGATCCATATGTGAAGCGGGCACAGGCGGAGGGCATGCGTTCACGCGCAGCTTACAAGCTGGCGCAGATTGCGGCTAAGGATCATCTGCTGAAACCTGGCATGCTGGTGGTTGATCTTGGTGCCGCCCCCGGTGGGTGGTCACAGGTCGCTGGTCAGGCGGTGGGCGCGCGCGGCCGCGTGATTGCGGTGGATTTACTGGAAGTAGAACCCTTGGCTAACGTAACGCAGATTCGGGGCGACTTTTCCGACGATTCAGTATTGCAAGCGGTTGAGCACGAACTGGCCGGCAAGCAAGCCGATCTTGTGCTTTCGGATATGGCCCCCAATATCAGCGGCATCGCCTTGGCCGATCAGGCGCGCGGCATGGAGTTGGCGGAACTGGCGCTTGATTTCGCGCAAAAGCATTTGAAACCACAGGGGAATTTCCTGGTCAAATCGTTCCACGGTACGGGATTCGAGGCGTTTGTGGCGGCCATGCGGCGCGTATTCGTGAAAGTGGCGGTACGCAAACCCGAAGCTTCACGTAGCCGATCCAGCGAGGTCTACCTGTTGGGAACTGGTCTGAAAGCCGTAAATTGAGTGGTTGCTTCGCAGCGCATGGGGCAAAAAACGTTTAGAATTGAAAGACCTACAGTTATAAACCCGGCGGCAATATCGCCGAGTCCGGGTTTGAGGAGTATTCTTGAATAATCTGATTAAAACGGTGGCGATCTGGCTGGTAATTGCGCTGGTGCTGATGACGGTATTCAATCAGTTCAGCGTGCAGAAAACGGCGCAAAAGCCGATGGAATATTCCCAATTCATCGACGAGGTGAAACAGGGGCGCATTGCCAAAGTCACAATCGAAGGCCGCGTGGTCAAAGGGGTCAAGACCACTGGCGAAAAATTCGTCACCCACGCCGTGACCGACCTGTGGATGGTGAGCGATCTCCTGAAAGCAGGCGTCATCATCGAAGCCAAGCCCGAAGAGGAGCAAAGTTTCCTCGCGCAGGTGTTTATTTCGTGGTTTCCAATGCTGCTACTGATCGGCGTGTGGATATTTTTCATGCGCCAGATGCAGGGCGGAGGACGCGGCGGCGCGTTTTCGTTTGGCAAGAGCCGCGCGCGCATGCTCGACGAATCCAACAACACGGTAACGTTTGCGGATGTAGCCGGTTGCGAAGAAGCGAAAGAAGAAGTCGCAGAACTCGTGGAGTTTTTGCGCGACCCATCCAAATTCCAAAAACTCGGCGGACGTATTCCACGCGGCGTGCTGATGGTCGGCAATCCCGGCACTGGCAAGACGCTGCTCGCGCGAGCGATTGCGGGCGAAGCCAAGGTGCCGTTCTTCTCAATCTCAGGTTCGGACTTCGTGGAAATGTTCGTCGGCGTGGGCGCGGCGCGTGTGCGCGATATGTTCGAGAACGCGAAAAAACACGCGCCGTGTATTGTGTTCATCGACGAAATCGACGCTGTTGGCCGCCAGCGCGGCGCTGGACTCGGTGGCGGCAACGACGAACGCGAGCAGACGCTCAATCAATTGCTGGTCGAGATGGATGGCTTCGAGGCGAATTCAGGCGTAATCATCATCGCTGCGACCAATCGTCCCGACGTGCTCGATCCGGCGTTGATGCGTCCGGGCCGCTTCGACCGTCAAGTAGTGGTGCCGCTGCCCGACATTCGAGGACGCGAGCAAATTCTGCAAGTGCATATGCGTAAGGTGCCGATTGCCCCTGACGTGAAAGCCGATATCATCGCGCGCGGCACGCCGGGCATGTCCGGCGCCGATCTTGCGAATCTGGTGAACGAGGCGGCGCTGTTCGCTGCGCGCGGCAACAAACGTCTGGTGGACATGGACGATTTCGAGCGCGCCAAGGACAAGATTTTCATGGGTGCCGAGCGCAAATCCATGGTCATTACCGAGGAAGAAAAACGTGCGACCGCGTATCACGAATCCGGTCACGCCGTTGTCGGCATCATGCTGCCGGGCATCGATCCGGTGCATAAAGTCACTATAATTCCGCGCGGCCGCGCGCTGGGTTTGACGTGGGTGCTGCCGGAACGCGACCGCATCAGCCAGTACAAGAATCAGATGCTGGCGCAGATCAGCTTCCTGTTCGGTGGACGCATCGCCGAGGAACTGTTCGTGCACGACATTTCAACCGGTGCGGCCAACGACTTCGAGCGCGCAACCGAACTCGCGCGTGCCATGGTGACGCGGTTCGGTATGTCCGATTCGATGGGGCCTATGGTCTACGGCGAGAACGAAGGCGAGGTTTTCCTTGGCCGTTCGATCACCACGCACAAGAACGTATCAGAAACGACAATGCAGAAAGTCGATGCCGAAATTCGCCGCATTATCGACCAGCAATACGCGGTTGCGCGCAAGATCATCGAGGACAATCGCGATAAAGTCGAAGCAATGACCAAGGCGCTGATGGAATGGGAAACCATCGATGCCGACCAGATCAAGGATATCCTCGAAGGACGCGCACCGCGTGCGCCAAAACCGCTGCAAACGGTGAATCCCCCGCCGCCCAGCGATAATACGCCGAGCGCTACCGCGCCTGCGGCACCTGCAGCGGAAACTTAATTCACCCGTGAAGGTGAATGAGTGAAGAGTCGGGTGGTTTTTTCCCCTACACTTATTCACTCTTCTCCCTTCGCTCATGACGTTTCTACACTGCGGCAATTTCAAGCTGTCGCTTGCGCGACCGCTCATCATGGGCGTGCTTAACGTCACACCCGATTCATTTTCGGATGGTGGTAAATTTATTGAATTAAAACAATCACTTACGCACGCACGGCAATTGATAGCCGAAGGCGCTGACATGCTCGATATCGGCGGCGAATCGACGCGGCCTGGCGCTGCACCGGTGGCGCTGGACGAAGAGCGCCGCAGAGTGTTGCCGGTAGTAGAGGCGTTGGTCGATTGCGGCGTGCCCCTGTCGGTGGATACGCGCAAGCCCGAGTTGATGCGCGAAGCGGTGGCCGCAGGTGCGGCGATGGTGAACGACGTCTACGGATTCTGCGCGCCCGGTGCGTTTGAGGCAGTCGCCGAGACGAACGCAGCCATTTGCATCATGCACATGCAGGGCGAACCGCGTACCATGCAGCAAAACCCGCTATACGCCAATGTCGCGGGCGAGATTCACGACTATCTTGCCGAGCGCGTGAGTGCGGCAGAGCAAGCCGGCATTGTGCGTGAACGCATCGTGATCGATCCCGGTTTCGGTTTTGGCAAGACGATTGAGCACAATCTGGCCCTGTTGCGCAAGCTGTGGCAATTTCGTGATATGGGTTGCGCGCTGCTTGCGGGCTTGTCGCGCAAGACCATGCTTGGCAAAATCACCGGGCGCGACCCTGCCGGGCGTGTCTACGCGAGTGTCGCTGCTGCGCTGCTGGCGGTGCAGAACGGCGCACAGATCGTGCGTGTACACGACGTGGCGGCAACACGCGATGTGTTGGCGGTGCTCGCCGCAGTACAGCAGGATTGAGGACAAGATAAAAAATGACACGTCAATACTTCGGCACGGATGGCATACGCGGCAAAGTCGGCAAGTTGCCGATCACGCCGGATTTCGTGATGCGGCTGGGCTATGCTGCCGGTAAGGTGCTGGCGGCGAAAGTGTCAGACGGCGACAGGCCCGAGGTAGTCATCGGCAAGGATACGCGCGTGTCCGGCTACATGCTGGAGTCGGCACTGGAAGCAGGTCTGTCTGCGGCTGGAGTCAATGTGCTGCTGGTCGGTCCGATGCCCACGCCGGCGGTTGCTTACCTCACACGTGCGTTACGGCTTTCTGCGGGCATTGTGATCAGCGCTTCCCACAATCCGTACGACGACAATGGCATCAAGTTTTTCAGCGGCGATGGCGCCAAGCTGCCCGACGAGGTGGAGTCCTCCATCGAACGGCAGATCGGCAAGCCTTTCATATGCATGCCCTCGGCGCGGCTGGGCAAGGTGAAGCGCGTCGACGATGCGGCGGGACGTTATATCGAATTCTGCAAGAGCACGTTTCCGAATCACCTCGATTTACGCGGCCTGAAAATCGTCGTCGATTGCGCGCATGGCGCGGCTTATCACATTGCGCCGCATGTGTTTCACGAACTCGGTGCCGACGTGCTGCCGATTGGTGTCGATCCCGACGGCTTCAATATCAACGATCGGTTCGGTGCGACCAGTCCACAGGCACTGCAGATAGAAGTAAAGCAGCGCAAAGCGGATCTCGGCCTCGCCCTCGACGGCGATGGTGACCGTCTCGTCATGGCGGACAGTGCGGGAAAGCTCTACGACGGCGACCAGTTGTTGTATGTCATTGCACGCCATGCGCACGAGCGCGGCGAATTGCGCGGTGGCGTCGCAGGCACGCAAATGAGCAATCTTGCGTTCGAACAGGCGCTGGCGAAACTCGCTATTCCGTTCGCGCGCGCCAGGGTCGGTGATCGTTACGTGCTTGAATTGCTCAATCAACGCGGTTGGCAGATCGGTGGCGAAAATTCCGGTCACATCATCTGTCTCGACAAACATACGACCGGCGACGCCATTGTCGCAGCGCTGCAAGTACTGCGTGTGCTTGTGGACACAAAAAACACGCTCGATAAGGTTTGCAATCCGGTGGCGCTGTTTCCACAGGTGCTCATCAACGTTGAAATCGGGCGCCACGCCGATCTTGCCAAGAATCAGGCGGTACAGCGAGCGGTTGACGAGGCTGAACGCGACCTAGCGGGAACGGGCCGCGTGCTGCTGCGTCCTTCGGGTACCGAGCCGGTGGTGCGTGTGATGGTCGAGGCCAAGGCGCGTGCCAAGGCTGAACGCTGGGCGAAAACCATTGCCGAGGCCGTGCGCGGGGCTGCTTGATACATTCCACGCAGAGCAAGGGCATGCAAATAAAACTTGCCGCGGCAATGCTGGTGACTATAGGCTGGCTCGCAGGCTGCGAGGGCGTGACCACCGGCACGGAAGTCGCACGCGTTTCTCTGCAAGTGGGCAGCGATGGCGCATATGCGCCGGTGAGGTTTAATCTGGGATATGAATTGACCATCACACCCGTTAAGCCGGTTGCGATTACGCTTAGCAATGTGCAGGCCGACGCGCGCCGTAACGTGCAGCGTCCGCCGCAATAGTAGTACAAGTCTAAATGTGAAAACGCAATAACATCAATTCAGGTTTTCCGATAAAAATCAAGATGTTCTCGTGGCGAACGAGAGCCGTATCGCGTTGACCCTCAGGGTCCGCACCTGTAAAATCAACACCTTTTCAGCGTCGGATGGAAATGCGCGTCAAGCTGGTCGCGGGCAACTGGAAAATGAACGGCAACCTGGCGGCTAATCAGACGCTGTTGGCGGCATTGCCACCGTTGCTTTCCGGGCTGACCGGCGTGAATTGCGCGATTTGCGCGCCGTATCCGTATCTTGCGCAGGTAGAACAGGCGTTAAAAGGCACAAATATCGCTTGGGGGGCGCAAGATGTGTGTCAGTATGGCAACGGCGCTTATACCGGCGGTGTATCGGCTGCGATGTTGATGGATTTTGGATGCAACTACGTACTTGTAGGGCATTCCGAGCGCCGCGTAATTTTCGGCGAGTCAGATCCGGTGGTGGCGTTGAAATTTGCCGCCGCGCAAAAGGCGGGATTGACGCCCATTTTGTGCGTAGGCGAAACGCTGGCGGAGCGTGAGTCTGGCTTGACGGAGCAGGTAATCGCGCGCCAGCTTGATGCAGTTATCGGAAATAGCAGTGTAGCGGCGTTGGCGCGTACGGTTATTGCTTATGAACCGGTGTGGGCCATCGGCACAGGCAAGACGGCGACGCCGGACGAGGCGCAGGCGGTGCATGCGTTCATTCGTGCACGTGTGGCGGTGCTGGATGCCAAGGTTGCGGCCGGGTTGGTGATCCAGTACGGCGGCAGCGTCAAGGCATCAAATGCGCGGTCGTTGTTTTCGATGCCAGATATCGACGGCGGCTTGATCGGCGGCGCAGCGCTGATCGCGGATGAGTTTGCGGCAATTTGCCATGCGGCATGAGTTGAACGAACTGAACGTATAGATGATAAGGCGGTTGGCATGGAAGTTTTGTTACTGGTAGTGCATGTATTTGCGGCCGTGGCGATCATCGGGTTGGTGCTGGTCCAGCACGGTAAAGGCGCCGATGTGGGGGCGGCATTCGGCAGCGGTGCGTCCGGCAGCGTTTTTGGTGCGCGCGGTTCCGCCAATTTCATGAGTCGCATGACGGGCATACTCGCCGCAGTATTTTTTCTGACGAGCATGGGCCTCACCTATGTCTCTACGAAAAGACCCACGGCGGGCAAAGGTGTAATGTCGACGCTGCCCGCAGTGGGAGACAAAGCGGGAGATAGACCTTCGTTACCGGGCCAGATTCCTCCGTCTGGTGCGTTACCCGCGAGCAAGTCGGACGTGCCGGCGGCCAAGCCGGGAGTGCCCGCTGCTGCCACGCCGGCGGAAGCGGATTCGAAGGCGAAAGAAGTGCCGAAGTAGTTGTTTGTGGTGGTTGAGTGGAATGCCGACGTGGTGGAATTGGTAGACACGCCGTCTTGAGGGGGCGGTGACGAAAGTCGTGAGAGTTCGAGTCTCTCCGCCGGCACCAGTTATTTCAGGATTGAGGAATCAGGAATCGGGATTGAGGATTGATGGTTTCGCGAGACTTACATGCTTGAAAATTATTTTCCAATCCTGATGTTCATTTTCGTCGGCCTCGCGGTCGGTGTCGCTCCCGTGCTACTCGGCAGCGGCCTTTCGCGGCTAGTGGGTTCGCACAAGCCCGACAGCGAAAAGCTCTCGCCGTACGAATGTGGCTTCGAAGCCTTCGAGGACGCGCGTATGAAATTCGACGTGCGCTACTATCTTGTCGCGATACTTTTCATTCTGTTCGATCTGGAAATCGCGTTTTTGTTTCCGTGGGCGATAGTTCTGAGTGATCAAGGAGATAGCTTTTTTCGCTACATGGCGATGATGTTGTTCCTGGCGATACTCGTCGTTGGCTTCATCTATGAATGGATGAAGGGAGCATTGGAATGGGAGTAGCGATGAGAGCCGCAGAGCAGGGGGCCCGCTTGCGGGGATGCGACCGGCGAGCAGCGCAGGCCGCCGACGCGATAAATGATGTGCTTGCCATTCAAGATACGGAGGCGGCGTAAGTTATGGGCGCAATCGAAACCCTGAATGAAAAAGGCTTCATCACTACGTCTGCCGACGCGCTGATCAACTGGACGCGAACCGGCTCACTGTGGCCGATGACTTTCGGCCTTGCGTGCTGTGCAGTCGAGATGATGCACGCCGGCGCGTCACGTTACGATCTTGACCGTTTCGGCATCGTGTTTCGTCCGAGCCCGCGCCAGTCGGACGTGATGATTGTCGCTGGCACGCTGTGCAACAAGATGGCCCCGGCGCTGCGCAAGGTCTACGACCAGATGGCCGAACCGCGCTGGGTGATTTCAATGGGTTCGTGTGCAAACGGCGGTGGCTATTACCACTATTCATATTCCGTGGTGCGCGGCTGCGACCGCATCGTGCCGGTGGATATTTACGTGCCGGGCTGTCCGCCCACGGCCGAAGCGCTGCTCTATGGCATTATCCAATTGCAGAACAAAATTAAAAGAACCAATACCATAGCTCGCTGATGGCATCCCGACTCGAAACCTTGACCATCGTTCTGCAATCAACGCTGGGCGACATGCTCGCCAGCGTAACCACTGCGCTCGGTGAAGTGACCGTTGTGGTCAAGGCGGAACATCTGCTCGCGGTGGCGGAAAAGTTGCGTGATGCACCCGAACTCAAGTTTGAGCAATTGATCGATTTGTGTGGCATGGATTACGGCAGTTATGGCGAGGGCGCATGGGGAGGACAGCGCTTTGCTGTTGTTTACCATTTACTAAGTATCAGCTACAACTGCCGCCTGCGTATGCGTGTGTTCGCGTCCGATGATGATTTTCCAGTGATTGAATCTGTAATCGGCATCTGGCCATCGGCGAATTGGTATGAACGCGAGGCCTTCGATTTGTTCGGCATCATGTTCACCGGCCACCCTGATCTGCGCCGCCTGCTCACGGACTACGGATTTATCGGCCATCCGTTCCGCAAGGATTTCCCGTTGTCGGGCAACGTCGAAATGCGCTACGACCCCGACAAGCAGCGCGTGATTTACCAGCCGGTAACCATAGAACCGCGTGAAATCACGCCGCGCATCCTGCGCGAGGAGCACTACGGCGACTCCGAAGGTTTCCGCAAGGGATAGATCGTGGCCGATATCCGCAACTACACGATGAATTTTAGCTCCGGCCGCCCTTCGGGCTTAACTTGCCTGCGCAAGTTAGCCTGCACTGAAATTCATTGTTGCCCTGCAACCTATTGGGTTTGCTGCGAGCGTTAGTTCCATGGCAGACATCCGCAATTACACGATGAATTTTGGGCCGCAGCATCCGGCGGCGCATGGTGTATTGCGGTTGGTGCTCGAACTCGACGGCGAAGTCATCGAGCGCGCCGATCCGCATATCGGGCTTTTGCATCGAGCGACGGAAAAGCTTGCCGAGCACAAGACCTTCATCCAGTCGCTGCCCTACATGGATCGGCTCGATTATGTGTCGATGATGGTGAACGAGCACGCCTACGTGATGGCGATAGAAAAGCTGCTTGGCCTGCAGGTGCCGGAGCGTGCGCAGTACATACGCGTGTTGTTCGACGAGTTGACGCGCATTCTGAATCACCTGCTGTGGCTGGGGGCGCACGCGCTCGATATCGGTGCGATGACGGTGTTTTTGTATTGTTTTCGCGAGCGCGAAGATCTGATGGATTGCTACGAAGCAGTGTCGGGCGCGCGTATGCATGCGGCCTACTACCGACCTGGCGGCGTTTATCGCGATCTGCCGGAGCGCATGCCGCAGTATCTGGTTTCCAAGTCCAAAAACGAGCGCGCGATTGGTGAACTCAATAGCAACCGTCAAGGCTCGCTGCTGGATTTCATTGATGATTTCGTCAAGCGCTTTCCGAAATATGTGGACGAGTACGAGACGCTGCTCACTGATAATCGCATCTGGAAGCAGCGCACCGTGGGCATCGGCGTAGTCACGCCGGAGCGCGCGCTGGCGCTGGGCTTTAGTGGAGCGATGTTGCGTGGTTCTGGTATCGAGTGGGATTTGCGCAAGAAGCAGCCGTATGAAGTCTACGATCGTATGGAATTCGACATTCCGGTCGGCGTCAATGGTGACTGCTACGACCGCTATCTGGTGCGTATTGAGGAAATGCGTCAGTCCAATAAAATCGTCAAGCAGTGCGTAGACTGGCTGCGTAAGAATCCCGGCCCGGTGATGATCGACAGCCATAAAGTCGCACCGCCATCGCGCGTGGCGATGAAGCAGAATATGGAAGAGCTAATTCACCACTTCAAGCTTTTCACCGAGGGCATGCATGTGCCGGCGGGCGAGGCGTACGCGGCAGTCGAGCATCCCAAGGGCGAGTTCGGTATTTATCTCGTTTCCGACGGGGCGAACAAACCTTATCGCGTGAAGATACGTGCGCCGGGCTTCGCACATCTGTCCGCGCTTGACGAAATGGCGCGCGGACACATGATCGCCGATGTCGTGGCGATCATCGGCACGCAGGACATCGTGTTCGGCGAGGTGGATCGATGAACGCGCCCTCGGCTATGTCTGTCGTGTTGTCGCCCGAATCATTGGCGAAAATCGACAAGGCAGTCGCCAAGTATCCACCGCAGGAAAAACAATCGGCGGTGATGGCTGCACTTACCATTGCGCAGGACGAAAAGGGCTGGCTCTCGACCGAGACCATGGATTTTGTCGCGCAGGTTCTCGAAATGCCGCCGGTGGCTGTATACGAGGTGGCGACGTTTTATACGATGTATGACTTGAAGCCCGTCGGCCGCCACAAGCTGACGATCTGCACCAATTTGCCATGTGCGTTGCAGGGTGCTACGCATGCCGCGGAACATCTTAAGCAAAAACTCGGTATAGGCTTTAACGAGACCACACCGGACGGACGCTTTACGCTGAAGGAAGGCGAGTGTCTGGGCGCGTGCGGCGATGCGCCGGTACTATTGCGCAATAACAAACAGATGTTGTGCGCGATGACGCCGGACAAACTTGACCAAGTGCTCGAGGAACTCAAGTAATGGGCTTGCCCGCTGTACCTTTCGCAAAAGACCTGTACGGTCCGGATGCCCTGATCATGAAGGGCATAGACGGTACGAATTGGCATCTCAAGGATTACGAGGCGCTTGGTGGTTATCGCGCGCTGCGCAAAATCATCGACGAGAAAATCACACCAGAAAATGTTATTGCGGAAGTGAAAAAATCGGCGTTGCGCGGACGCGGCGGTGCGGGATTTCCCGCGGGGCTCAAATGGAGCTTCATGCCACGGCAGTTTCCAGGTGCGAAATATCTGGTGTGCAATTCAGATGAGGGCGAGCCGGGCACGTTCAAGGATCGCGACATTCTGCGTTACAACCCGCACAGTGTGATCGAAGGCATGACCATCGCTGCATACGCGATGGGCATACCCGTCGGCTATAACTACATCCACGGCGAAATCTGGGATGTCTATGAGCGCTTTGAGGAGGCATTGGAGGAGGCGCGCGCCGCTGGCTATCTGGGCGACAAGATTCTCGGCTCGGAATTCAATTTTCAGTTGCACGCGCATCACGGATACGGTGCTTACATTTGCGGCGAGGAAACCGGTTTACTGGAGTCGCTCGAAGGCAAGAAGGGCCAGCCACGATTCAAGCCGCCGTTTCCGGCGAGCTTTGGTCTTTACGGCAAGCCGACCACGATCAACAACACCGAGACGTTTGCGGCGGTGCCTTGGATCATCGTCAATGGTGGCGAGGCTTTCCTTAATATGGGCAAGCCGAACAACGGCGGCACCAAGATATTTTCAATTTCAGGCGACGTTGCTCGTCCGGGCAATTATGAAATCAAACTCGGTACGCCATTCGCAAAATTGCTCGAGATGGCTGGCGGCATGCGCGATGGCGTTAAGCTCAAGGCGGTGATCCCCGGTGGTTCGTCGATGCCGGTACTGCCTGCCGACATCATGATGGCGACGGACATGGACTACGACTCGATTGCCAAGGCAGGTTCCATGCTAGGCTCTGGCGCGGTCATAGTTATGGATGAAACACGCTGTATGGTGAAGTCCTTGTTGCGTCTGTCGTATTTTTACTTCGAGGAATCCTGCGGACAATGCACACCGTGCCGCGAGGGCACGGGCTGGCTGTATCGCATGGTGGATCGTATCGAGCACGGCAAGGGCCGCAACGAGGACCTCGATCAATTAAATCGCGTGGCCGATAACATTCAAGGGCGTACCATTTGCGCATTGGGCGATGCGGCTGCGATGCCGGTACGCGCGTTTATCAAGCACTATCGCGACGAATTTCAGTATCACATCGACCACAAGAAATGTCTTGTGGCGCCCTATATCTGACCTATGCCATTAGAAATCGAAATCGACGGAAACAAGCTGGAAGTGCCCGATGGCAGCACGGTGATGGATGCCGCGCGGCTGGCGAACATTTACGTGCCGCACTTCTGCTATCACCGCAAGCTGTCGATAGCTGCCAACTGCCGCATGTGTCTGGTACAGATCGAGAAAGCACCCAAGCCCATGCCCGCGTGTGCCACACCGGTGACCAATGGGATGAAGGTGCAGACGCATTCCGAGCAGGCGATCAACGCGCAAAAAGGCGTGATGGAATTCCTGCTGATCAATCATCCGCTCGACTGCCCGATCTGCGACCAGGGCGGCGAGTGTCAATTACAGGATCTCGCGGTAGGCTACGGCGGCAGCGGTTCGCTCTATGAAGAAGACAAGCGTGTGGTGGTCAACAAGAATCTTGGGCCGCTGATTTCCACCGACATGACACGCTGCATCCACTGCACGCGCTGCGTGCGTTTTGGACAGGAGATCGCGGGAGTGATGGAACTCGGCATGATAGGCCGCGGAGAGCACGTTGAGATCATCACTTTCGTCGGCAAAACGGTGGATTCCGAATTGTCCGGCAATGTGATCGACCTGTGTCCAGTCGGCGCGCTGACATCGAAGCCGTTCCGTTACAGCGCACGTACATGGGAGTTGACGCGCAGGAATTCGATTTCCCCACACTGTGGCTTGGGCTCCAACCTAACCGTGCAGATCAAGCAGAATCGCGTGATGCGTGTGTTGCCGCGCGAGAATGAGGCGATCAACGAATGCTGGCTGTCCGACAAGGATCGCTTTTCGTACGAAGGGCTGAATTCGGAGCAGCGCCTTGCCAAACCGATGCTAAAGCGCGGCGGCGTGTGGAAAGAAGTCGAGTGGCAGGTCGCACTTGAGTACATCGCAAAAGAATTGAAGCGCATCAGTGCCGCACACGGGGCGGCATCGATCGGTGCACTGGCGACACCGTATCAGACGCTGGAAGAGCTTTATCTACTCGGCAAACTAATCCGCGGCATGGGTTCTGACAATGTCGATTTTCGTTTACGTCAGCCCGACTTCAGCACCGACGGCAAGATGTCAGGTGCGCCGTGGCTCGGTATGAAGATTGCCGATATCAGCACGCTGGATCGTGTGCTGGTGGTGGGCTCGACGCTGCGCAAGGATCATCCGCTGATCGCGCACCGGCTGCGGCAAATTACGAAAAAAACCACGCAACTCAATATCATACACAGCGTTGATGACGACCTGTTAATGCGCGTCACCAATAAATCCATTGTTGCGCCGGTCGCGCTGGTGAATGCGCTGGCGCAGGTGGTAAAAGCAACAGCGAATGCAAAGAGTGTTGAAGTGCCAGCAGCGGTTCGTGTGGTTTGCGAAGAAGCGAAACCGACTGAAGTAGCGTACCGCATCGCGGCAAGTCTGGTCTCCGGCAAGAGCACGGCAATACTGCTCGGCAATTTCGCGCAACACCATCCGCATGCAGCCACGTTGCACGCGCTCGCGCAAGCGCTGTCTGAAATCACGGGTGCACGCTTTGGTTTCCTCGGCGAAGCCGCGAACAGTGTGGGCGGATATGTCGCGGGTGCTACGCCGGCTAGCGGCGGCAAGAACGCATCACGCATGGTCACGGTACCACTAAGGGCCTATGTGTTGCTCGGAGTCGAGGCTGAACTCGACATGCATGTGCCGCAAACCGCGCTTGCAGCGTTGAAGCAGGCGGAACTGGTAGTTGCGATGAGCGCGTATCAACACAAAGCGGTGGACTACGCGCATGTGTTGCTGCCGGTGTCGCCGTTTACGGAAACTGCGGGTACCTACGTCAATACTGAAGGCACGGTGCAAAGTTTCAATGGTGTGGTGCAGCCGCTCGGTGAAACGCGCCCGGCATGGAAAGTACTGCGCGTGCTTGGCAATTTGCTCGGTCTCGACGGATTCAATCAAGACAGCGTGGAAGATGTGCAGCGTCAGGCGTTGGGTGTCGAAAACAAAAATATCAATTTAAACAATAACTTACATAATTTCTCTGCAGTTGCCGCACAGGCACCTACTACAGGTGGTTTGCAACGTATTGCCGAAGTGCCGATCTACGCTGCAGATGCAATCACACGCCGTGCGCCGTCGCTGCAAAAGACGCGCGACGCGCTGCCGCCGGTTGCCGGCGTGAATCGCGCGCTCGCGGACAAGCTCGATGTGCGTGACGGCGACCTCGTACGCGTGGCGCAGGGTGCGGGTGCAGCCGTTGTGCAGTGCGCGATCGACAATGCTTTGCCGCCGGACTGTATTCGTCTCGCTTGCGCGCGCGACGAGACGTCGCAACTTGGCGATATGTTTGGCACGGTAACTATCGCGCGCGTCGAAGCGCGCCAGGCGGTGGTGGTGTGAGCGCGATTTTCCAGCCCGTCGTTAATCTCGGCTACTGGCTTTGGGGCCTGCTGGCGACCATAGTTGCAGCAGTCGTCGGACAGGAGTTGGCACCTTATGTATTGTATGCGGTGAAGGTACTGCTGCTCATTGTATGCATTGTTGCTCCGCTGATGATCAGCGTTGCATATCTCACGCTGTGGGAGCGCAAGCTCATCGGCTGGATGCAAGTACGGCTGGGGCCGAACCGTGTCGGTCCGAAAGGGCTGCTGCAGCCGATTGCCGACGGCCTGAAGCTGCTGGTAAAGGAAATCATTATTCCGTCCGGTGCGAACAAGATGCTGTTCGTGGTTGCGCCCATCCTGGCTATCATGCCCGCACTCGCGGCGTGGGCGGTGGTGCCGTTCGATCCGGAGATGGTGCTCGCCAACATCGATGCGAGCCTGCTTTACATCATGGCGGTGACTTCGATGGGCGTCTATGGTGTCATCATCGCCGGCTGGGCATCGAACTCAAAATATGCGTTCATCGGCGCGCTGCGTTCGGCGGCGCAGATCGTGTCGTACGAAATCGCGATGGGCTTTGCGCTGGTTGGCGTGCTGATGGCGGGACAGAGCCTCAATCTGGTCGAAATCGTCAAAGGACAAACGGGGAGCTTCGGACTGTTCAACTGGTTCTGGATCCCGCTGTTCCCGCTGTTTTTGACTTACATCATAGCCGGCGTGGCCGAGACCAACCGTGCGCCGTTCGATGTGGCCGAAGGCGAATCCGAAATCGTCGCCGGCTTTCACGTCGAGTATTCGGGCATGACGTTCGCGGTGTTCTTTCTTGCCGAATACGCGAACATGATTTTGATTTCGACGCTGGCATCCATCATGTTCCTCGGCGGATGGTTGTCGCCATTTCCGGCGTCGTGGGGATTCCTCGGCGCGTCGTCGTTCGGCTGGCTACTGCTCAAAGCGTTTTTTGTGGTATCCACATTCATCTGGTTTCGCGCGACTTTCCCGCGCTATCGCTACGATCAGATCATGCGGCTCGGCTGGAAAATATTCATCCCTGTGACGTTGGTGTGGATCGTCGTGCTCGGTGCGTGGATGCAGACGCCGCTGTGGGTGTGGTGGAGGTAATCATGGATAAACTCCGCGAATTTTTCCGCACGTTTCTGCTGTTCGAACTGGTAAAAGGCATGATGCTTACCGGCCGCCACCTGTTTGCGCGCAAGATCACAGTACAGTTTCCAGAGGAAAAAACCCCGCAAAGTCCGCGTTTCCGCGGATTGCACGCGTTGCGCCGCTATCCGAACGGCGAGGAACGCTGCATCGCGTGTAAATTGTGCGAGGCGGTGTGCCCGGCGCTGGCGATCACCATCGAATCAGAACAGCGCGACGATGGCACGCGCCGTACCACGCGCTATGACATCGATCTGACCAAATGCATCTTCTGCGGCTTTTGCGAGGAATCGTGTCCGGTTGATTCCATCGTCGAGACGCGTCTGTTCGAGTACCACGGCGAGAAGCGTGGCGATCTGATTTATACCAAGCCGATGCTGCTTTCGATTGGCGATATGTATGAAGAACAAATAGCAAAGGATCGTGCGGCCGATGCGGCTTACCGCTAGCAAATGCGTAAACAAATGAACGGGTAAAAATGGGATTGCGCGGCACGAGAGCTGCCATTCGTTTGTTTGTCCAAGAATAATATGACTTTCCATACTTTCATCTTCTACTTTTTCTCTACCGTGCTGGTGCTGGCGGCGGTGGGGGTCATTACCGCGCGCAATCCGGTGCATGCGGCGCTGCTGCTAGTGCTTGCATTTTTCACGTGTTCGGGCATCTGGATGTTGATGCAGGCGGAGTTTCTCGCGATTGCACTGGTGCTGGTGTATGTGGGTGCGGTGATGGTGCTGTTTCTGTTCGTGGTGATGATGCTCGATATCAATATTGCCAAACTGCGCGAGGGATTCTGGCGCTATCTGCCGCTGGGCGGGCTGGTGGCCTTGCTGCTCGTCGCTGAAATGAGTTTGATACTGGTAAATCGTGCAGGTGGCTTTGGGGACGCGGCGGAACCAGCATCGTTGCCGGCGGGCTACAGCAACACCAAGGAACTCGGGCTGCTGATTTATACCGAGTATGTCTACCCGTTCGAGATTGCAGCGGTGATTCTGCTGGTCGCTATCGTCGCCGCGATTGCGCTGACCCTGCGCCAACGCAAGCACACCAAATACATTGATCCGGCAGCGCAAATCGCGATACAGCGCAAGGACAGGGTGCGTATCGTGAGCATGGCATCAGAGAAGAAGGATCAAGCGTGATTTCCCTTTCTCATTATCTTGTGCTCGGCGCGATCCTGTTTGCGATTTCCGTAGTCGGCATATTCCTGAACCGCAAGAACATCATCGTACTGCTGATGGCCATTGAGCTGATGCTGCTTGCTGTAAACATTAATTTCGTCGCGTTCTCGCATTACCTCAACGATCCTGCAGGGCAGATTTTTGTGTTTTTCATTCTGACTGTCGCGGCTGCGGAATCGGCCATCGGTCTGGCGATTCTCGTGGTGTTGTTCCGCAACCTGAGCACGATCAATGTCGAAGATCTCGACCAGCTCAAAGGGTAGGGCAGGAGTTACCTAGGCCGCGCAAGCACATGACCTCAATGCAAAAACTCTATCTGCTCGTGCCGTTGGCGCCGCTTGCGGGCGCGATCATAGCGGGGCTTTTCGGTTGGCTGATCAGCCGGCGCGGCGCGCACTGGATCACTATTGCCGGCATGATCGTGTGCACTGTGGCGTCCATCATGGTGTATCGCGACGTGATGGACGGCAACATATACAACGGCTCGGTCTATACCTGGATGGTATCGGGAAATGCGCGCTTCGAGATCGGTTTTCTCATCGATCAGTTGTCGGCAACGATGATGGTGGTGGTGTCGTTTGTGTCGCTGATGGTGCATATCTACACCATCGGTTACATGGCCGACGATCCCGGTTACAAGCGCTTCTTCAGCTATATATCTCTGTTCACCTTCTCGATGCTGATGCTGGTGATGAGCAACAATTTCCTCCAGTTGTTCTTCGGCTGGGAGGCGGTGGGGCTGGTGTCGTATCTGCTGATCGGCTTCTGGTACACGCGCCCCACGGCGATCTACGCCAATCTCAAGGCTTTTCTGGTGAACCGCGTTGGTGACTTTGGTTTCCTGCTCGGCGTCGCGCTGGTGCTGATGTATTTCGGCACGCTTGACTATGCGGCGGTTTTTGCTAACGCCAAGAGTCTTGCCGCGAACACCGTCGAGATTATTCCCGGCCAGGCATGGTCGCTGATGAGCGTGATCTGCATCCTGTTGTTCATCGGCGCGATGGGAAAGTCGGCGCAGTTCCCGCTGCATGTGTGGCTGCCCGATTCGATGGAAGGCCCGACGCCGATCTCGGCGTTGATCCACGCGGCGACCATGGTGACAGCAGGCATATTCATGGTGGCGCGCATGTCGCCGCTGTTCGAGTTGTCGGAAACAGCGCTGTCGTTTGTCATCGTGATCGGTGCGATCACGGCGTTTTTTATGGCGCTGATCGCGACCGTGCAATACGACATCAAGCGTGTGGTTGCGTATTCGACCCTGTCGCAACTGGGCTACATGACCATGGCGCTCGGCGCTTCCGCCTACGCTGCAGGCATTTTCCATCTGACGACACACGCGTTCTTCAAGGCCGTGCTTTTCCTCGGCGCTGGCTCCGTCATTATTGCGCTGCATCACGAGCAGGATATGCGCAAGATGGGCGGGCTGCGCAAATACATGCCCGTCACCTACGCGACGATGCTGATTGGCGCGTGGGCCAACGCAGGCTTGCCGCCGTTCGCGGGTTTCTTCTCGAAGGACACCATCATCGAGGCATTGCATCACGCGAACGTGCCGGGTGCGGGCATTGCATACGTGCTGGCTGTGGCAGGTGTGCTGGTTGGCGGCTTCTATTCGTTCCGGTTGGTGTTTTACACATTTCACGGCAAAGAGCGCTTTGCTGATCCGCATGATCCAGCGGTGATGGCGGTGGATGCCGAGCGTGCAGTGCAAGATCAGGGCGTGAAGCATGATGAGCATCACGATGCGAAGAATGATCATCATGATGCGCACCATGGCGCGCCGCACGAGTCGCCTTGGGTAGTCACGTTGCCACTGATATTGCTGGCCATTCCTTCAGTGTGCGCGGGATGGATTATCGGTGAATTCGTGTTCGGTAAATATTTCGGCAATTCCATTGTAGTGTTCACCAGCCACCCTGCGATAGCGGCGCTGTCGAAGGATTTTCACGGTGTGCTGCCGATGATCCTGCATGGCTTTACCTCGCTGCCGTTCTGGCTTGCAGTGGCGGGTGCAGGGACTGCTTATTACATTTACGTGATGCGGCCTGACTTGCCGGCAGTGCTGCGGGCGAAGTGGGGCAAAGTAGTGACGATACTCATGGACAAATATGGCTTCGACCGTTTCAACGACTGGTTCTTCGCCGGCGGTTCGCGCAAAGTCGGTGGCGGGCTGTGGAAGGGCGGCGACGTTGCGGTGATCGACAACTTTTTCGTCAATGGTTCGGCGCGCGCGGTCGGCTGGTTTTCCACCGTGTTGCGACGGGTGCAATCGGGCT
>Ga0315912_10002152_pt1:0-17500 | contig 21697 bp, 10 predicted proteins | sample VfabasoilMG_FD_204469 | JGI IMG/M metagenome (GOLD analysis project Ga0315912, IMG submission 204469) | Garden soil microbial communities collected in Santa Monica, California, United States - V. faba soil | ecosystem: Environmental > Terrestrial > Soil > Garden | place: USA: California...
AGCTGCGCCGCGAGGGCAAGGCGCGAGACCGAGTCGTATCGGGAATACGGTGAGCGTCGAGCAACGCAGCCATCGTGGCGTAGTGCCGTGCATAACCGGCTACGAACTTCCGGCACCGAGTACTAGGGCACGACGCCGAATAGCTGCTCGAAGTTTTCAGCCACTTGGCGCTCCACGTCGGCAACGTTCGTTCGCCACAACTCCGCGGCATACTGCGCCGTACCGACCACGTTGGCCGGCTCATTCCGAGCATCCCGATCCGGTCCCAAATAGGGGCAGTCGGTTTCGAGCAGGATCCGTTCCCGTGGCAGGGTCTCGAGCATTCGCGTGAACGATTGGGAGCGACGTGCGTTGGCGGGAATCGACAAGAAATGCCCTCGACCCGCGATCTCTCGCGCGAGAGTCACTCGCCCACCGAAGCAATGCCAATTGACGCGTGGAGCTCCAAGTTCATCGAGAAGTTCGAGGGCTCGACGCTCGCGTTTGCGCGTATGAATGATGATCGCTTTGTCCGCCGCCATGGCGATTCGCACGAGCTGCCGAAATACTTCGTCCTGGGCGGGCCAGAGGTTTTCTTGCACCCAATAGCCGTCGAGGCCGATTTCGCCGATGGCAAAGGCCTCGTCCGCGTGCTCTTGCACCCACCGAATACCGTCTTCGGCGGTCCACGCTTCGCTTCGATGCGGAAACGATTCGCCCTCGGCACGCATCTGCACGAGGACGGCATCGACGGGATAAAACCCAAACGCCGGTCGAACGATGTCGAAACGCCGTGACAAGTCGAGCACCGCCGCGTTGTCGGTCGGGTTGAGTCCGTTGCTCACGATGGTCGTCAAGCCAGCCGTTCGCGCCCGAGCGATGACCCCCTCCACATCCGCAAACACATCGGGGTGCGTGAGGTGAGCGTGCACATCGAATAACCCCATGGCGAGCCATTCTCCTGCTTCAGGCTTGGATCAACGACGCGACGCGATCGTGCGTTGGGCCTCGTCGACCCTCACGGTCGATTGCTCGCCGCTTTGCAAATGCTTCACCGTGATCGCGTCGCCTTCGAGTTCGGTGTCGCCGACAATCGCGACCCAAGGCGCTCGGACGCCTTCGCTGTCCGCGTACTGAAGCTGGCGTGCGAGTTTGTGCGGTTCCGGATAGACCTCCACGCGCAGATTCTGGGCGCGCAAACGATGTGCAACCGTGAGGACGCGCCCAGGTTCGACGCCGGTCCAGCACACGAGCACATCCGGGCCGCTCGGCAGCGTCGGGTACATCCCACGTTCGGCCATCACGACGAGGATCCGCTCGAGGCCGAGCGAGAGTCCGACCGCCGGCACCTGTTGTTTGCCAAACATACCGACCAAGCCATCGTACCGACCCCCGCCCGCGATGCTGCTCGCGAGATCGCGAACCGTAACTTCGAAGATCGGACCCGTATAGTAGCTCAGCCCGCGCGCCAACTGGGGCCGCACGCATGCACGGCGACCAGCGGGGGACGCCTGCAATAGCTCGTCGAGCGCAGTGAGTTGGTCGAGCGCCGCAAGCCCCTCGTGGTCCTCGAGATCACGGCGCAGACCGGCCAAGAGAGCACGATTGTCGCCCCTTGCATCGCGATCGATGAGTTCGAGCAAGCGCGTGGCCGAGTCCGCCGCGATGTCGCGGCTCGTCAGCTCATCGCGAACGCCGTCGCGGCCCAACTTGTCGAGCTTGTCGACGGCGACGAGCGCTGTTCCTTCTTTGCTCGGATCGATCCCCGCGGTGCGAATGAGCGCTCGCAAGAGTTGACGATGGTTGATCGCCAATACGTAGTCGTCGAACCCGAGGCGGTCGAGCACCTCGCAGGCCGCTCCGCACACTTCCGCTTCCGCGATCAAGCTCGTGGTCCCGGTCACGTCCACATCGCATTGATAGAACTCTCGGAACCGACCTTTACCCGGGCGATCCGCACGCCAAACCGGTTGGATTTGATAACGCTTGAAGTATTTGGGGAGTTCACCGTATTGCGCGACGACGCGCGCGAGCGGCACGGTCAAATCATAACGGAGGGCCTGGTCGGACAATGCGTCGGCGTCGAGGCCATCGGCAGGGGGGTTCGCGAGCGCACGCTGTAACTCTTCCCCTCGATGCAGGATCCGATAGATGAGTTTTTCGTCCTCGCCGTACTTTCCGAGCAAGATTTCGAGGTTTTCGAGCGACGGGGTTTCGAGGGGAACGAATCCGTAGCGCTCGTAGACCGAGCGGACTTGCTCGACGACGTAGCGACGGCGCGCAAGATCGGAAGGCAGGAAGTCCCGCATCCCGCTCGGAGGTTTGGTGCTGACTTTGTTGGCCATGCCAACGCTACTCTTGCTCGTCTTCGCGGGATCGGTCAACGCGGGTGCCCGTTCCACCGGAACTTGCGTCACCGTGCAAGCGGACCCAGTGGGCGTTCACACGGCGCCACCACACCGCAAGAACGTCTCGCAAGTCATCGAGATACGTATAGGCGACGGGCACCACGACCAAGGTCAGGATCGTCGCGGTGGTCATCCCGCCCACGAGCGCCTTGCCGAACGGGCCGTAGGGAATGCCTTCGCCGGTCGGCCGGGAAAACGCGAGGGGGAGCATCCCACCCACGGTAGTCAAAGCCGTCATCAAGATCGGACGCAGCCGCAACCGTCCCGCCATGACGATCGCGTCCGTCCGACCGAGGCCGGCGCTGCGAGCTTGATTCGTACAATCGATGAGGACGATCGCATTGTTGACCACGACACCGAGCAAAAGCACCATCCCGATCCCGGCCAACGCATCGATCACATCCCCTGTCAGGTAGAGAAACCACCATACGCCGACCAATGCGAGCGGGATCGATGGCAACACGGCCAACGGCAAGACCACCGATTCGAACAGGAAGCCCATCAAAAGGAAGACGAAGATCGCCCCGAGTCCGAGCGCCCCCGTCAGATCGCGTTGCATGTCGTCCACCTCGCGCTGGGCGGACTCACGATCGAACGACAGGCCTTCGGGAAATCGATAGGCCTCGAGCCATGCGAACACCCTCGAAGTGGTGGCAGCACGATCGTCGGGGTCGAGTTCGAGACGGATCTCTTCGCCGACTCGCTTGTTCGTCCGGATGAGCCGCACCTCGCCTTCGGCGACCCGACGGTCGGCCAATACATCCAATGGCACGCTTTCCGATCTCGCTCCCCGTACGCGATAGCCGAGCAGCTGCTGGACGTTCTCCCGATCGGCCTCCTGGTACCTCACCCAAACGTCGACCTGCTTCTCCCCATTCGAAATCCGTGGCAGCGGTGCCCCTCGGATCGCATAAGCGACGGTATTGGCAACCATGTTGGCGGGAACACCGAATCGTTCGGACGTGGCTCGATCGATCGCCAGTCGAAGCTCGTCGCGAACCTCGGTCTCGTCGCGTCCCGAGTCTTGCAGGCCGATGACCCCCGGCAAGGCCAGCAAGCGCGGCTCGATCTCCGCGCGGAGGAGCCGAACGCTCTCGTGCGACTCCCCGTACAGGACGACTGGAACCGAATCGTCGCGGGTGCCATCGCTGTCCCCGAAACCCGACCGTTTGTGCCAGCCAGGTGGCGTGGGCATGAGGTCGTCGATCTCTTCCACCATCGTCTCGAATAAGGGTTCGCCTGGCTCCGGTGGCTCGAAGAAGATCTGCACACGCCCCCAGTCGGCATCGAACCCGACATAGGCTCCTCGGATCGGATATTTCGCCTTGAGACCGTCGACCTGCACTTCGATCTCCTTGAAAAATGCATCCGCGGATTCGAGCGTCGTATCCGACGGCATCGAATACGACACCGTGACCATCCGCATGCCGAAGTTCTGAGCGCTTTCACAGGTCACGTGCGCCGCCGGAATCGTGATCGATGCCATCGCGGCGATCGACACGACCACCACATCCATACGACGCCGCAACACGGTTCGGAGGAACCGTTCGTAAGCACGGGCAAGGCGGTCGATGGTTCGATCGTAAAGCCATTCGACCGCACGTTTCCACCCCTGGTCGAGCCGACCGATGATCCCTCGGGTGCGAATCTCACCGAGGTCGCCCAGCATCGTCACGCTGCCCAAAGGCACGAGCACGAGCGCCACGAACAAACTCGCGAGCAGTGAGACGCACACCGGCGTCACCATCTGCACCATGAAAAACTGGGTGAGGCCATCTGAAAGCAACGCCGCCGGCAAGAACACGACGATGGTCGTCGCGGTCGCGAGGGTGATCGCCAGGCCGACTTCGCTTGCCCCTTGCAATGCCGCCGCATGGGGCCCGAGGCCTCGCAAACGATAGCGATCGATGTTTTCGGCGACGACAATCGAATTGTCGACCACGAGCCCGATGCAGATCATCAACCCGACGAGCGACACGATATTGATCGACTGTCCCGCGAAGTCCATGACCGGCAAAGCGAGAAACAGCGACAACGGGATGGACAGCGAGATCATCGCGGTCATACGCAGTCGACGAAAGAAGAACACGAGCACGACGAGCGCGAGCACCCCTCCTTGCACCCCCGAGTCGACCACCTGGGCGAGGCTGTATCGGATCGCGTCACCCTGAACGAAGATCGGCTCGATCTTCACGTGTTGCAGATCGGGGTGATGGGTCGCTTCGGCGATGACCGCTGAGATTCGATCGCTCACCTCCACCGTGTTGGCCTGCGACTCCTTGATCGGAGACACGACGAGCGATGGCCGGCCGTCGTAGCGATCATAGCGAACGATCGGTGGATGCCCATACGACACCGCCGCGATGTCACCGAGGTGTAAGCCGTTTTGCCCGATCGGGAGCGCTGCGATCTCGGCGACGTGACGCCACTCGGCGACCGATCGCAAACGATAAACCCCTTCGGCGCTCGCGATTTCTCCGCTGCCGAGAACGAAGCTCGACCCGCCGAGGCTGCGGACCAGCTCCACCATGTCGATGTGGGCAGCCTCGGCGAGATGACGATCGACGTCGATGCGGATCTCCGGCTCGTCGCGCCCCCACACTTCGACCAGCGCGATCCCGTCGAGTCGCTCGATCGGTCGAACGATATGTTCCTCGATGAGCGTGTCGGGGTCGGCGAGATCGCGATCCCAGGAGACGTTGTAAAACGCGATACCGAACGCGTCGCCCGATTCTTTGAGGATCCGGACCGCTCGGACCTCGTTCGGTAGCTCGGGTCGGACGCGTGCGACACGGTCGCGAACGTCCCGATACGCGACGCCCATGTCGACCGTCCCTCGAAACGTCAAGGTCACGCTCGAGCGCCCCGAGCTCGACGACGCTCGCAGCTCGAGGAGTCCGGGCGTGGTCGCGACCGCCTGCTCGATGGGTTTCGTGATGCGTTCCTCGATGTCCGCAGCTCCCGCATCGGGAAGATCCGTCTCGACCACGAGAAATGGCGGCGAAAATCCAGCGGGCACGAGTTGCAGGGGGATCCTCGACCACGACACGACCCCGAGCACGAGCATGCTGAGCAAGATCATCATCATCGCAATCGGGCGTTCGAGCGACAGGCGCACGAGCCAATGCGAGGTCACCTTGGGGTGCACGAGTTAGTCTCCTGTCCCCGGGTTCGAACGGGGTGCTTCGGGGACGAGGTCGATCTCCGAGCGCAGTTGGTCCGGGGTGACCTGACGAAGCTCTTCCTCGAGTTGGGCCGCGCGCGATCGCCTTGCGAACCGAATCGTCCAACGATCGACGTCCGCGTAGAGCGTCGGAATGACGACGAGCGTCAGTACGGTCGAACACACGAGTCCAGCGATCACGGTCACCGCCATGGGAGCCTGAATCTCCGCACCTTCGCCGAGCCCAAGGGCCATTGGTACGAGGCCGAGCACGGTCGTGGACGTGGTCATCAAGATCGGCCGTAGCCGAACTTGGCCAGCGGTTTCGAGGGCCAGCGCGGTCGGTAGACCTCGATCTTTGAGGTGTCCCACGTAGTCGACCAGCACGATCGCATTGTTCACGACGATACCCGCCAGCATGATCGCACCGAGAAAGACGACGACGCTCAAGGGTTGCCGAAACCAGAGCAGTTCGGCGATGACACCAGCGAACGCGAGCGGAATCGTGAGCAGGATGATGAGCGGATAGATCACGCTTTCGAACTGAACGGCCATGATCACGTAGACCACGAACACCGAGAGCCCGAGCGCCAAGACCAGGGACCCGTACGACGTTTCCCACTCTCGGCTTTGTCCGGTCACGGCCCAGGTGACATCGGGCGGTAGACCGGCCTCTGTCATCGCGCGCTCGATCTGTTGGACCATCGCACCGAGCCCAACACCGTCGACCTTCGCGGTCACCAGACCGACCCTGCGCTGACCGACCCGCAGGATTTCGCTCGGACCACGACCCACTTCGAGGTCCGCTACCGCACCCAAGGTGACGGGTCGCTCCCCCCCCGGATTGACGACCAGGTCGCGGAGCTCGTCGAGCGATGCCCGATCCGCTTCGCCTTGGCGGACGAGGATCGGGATTTTGCGATCCTCTCGCCGGAGCCGAGTCGCTTCCGCTCCTTCCACCGCGTCGCGGACGAGTTCGGCAACCTTGCGGATATCGAGCCCATAGCGGGCAAGCCCATCCCGATCGTAGCGAACGTGAAGTTCGGGCATTCCTGCCTGAACCGAGCCATGAACATCGCGCAGTCCCGGTAGCTCCGCGAGCAGGTCGGCCACCCGTTCGGTCTGCATCCCGAGGACGTCCAAGTCGTAGCTGCGAACCTCCACCTCGATCGGTGGCTCGAACGAGAACAACACCGGCCGCCGGAGATCGATCCTGAGATCGGGCACCTCGCGAGCCATCGCGCGGACCGAATTCATGGCGGCACGTTCATGTTCCACGAGAGTCGCGGTTCGTGCCCACGGTACGCTCTCCTTCGGGGTCGCGAGTCGGATCTGCAACGTAGCGACATGCTCGCCGCGTTCGGCGGAGTCCGTCGTATCAGGAGGCGTCCCGACGGTCGTGATCATCGACTCCACGTAGGGCGTGGCTTCGACGATTCGAGCCTCGAGTTCCGCCACTCGATCGCTCGTGGTTTGCAGGGGCGTACCGGGAGGAAAACTCAGCTCGGCCGTGAACTCCCCCTGATGGATCTCGGGAATGAGCTCGGTATCGAGGCGACCGGCCCCCCAGATCACGAGTCCGAGGCATGCCAGTGCGATCGCATGGATGACCCAACGTCTTCGCAAACTGAATCGAATGATTCGCGGATAGACGATCTCGAGCACGGTGAACGGCGCCCCGAGCAAGGCGAGGATCCCCCCTACGCCAAATCCTCGGGCGCGCAGCAAGATCCGGTAGATCGCGAGGCCCGCGTACACGAGCATCACGACACTACTCAGCAGGACCTTGCCCAATCCTTCGAAGACGACGTGCACGACGAAGCGAACGAGTACGTAGGGCGCGATCATCCAGTTCATGCGCGCGGTGGTCATGAATCGCCAACTCGCTCGCAGATCACCGATCGATGTGAAGTCGCTCCAGATGTTCCTCGTGGCTGAAACCAAAGTTCGATCGTCGGACGGCGCCCAGTCGGGAGCGAGGTCGGGAGCGATGGCGCGCGCCGTCAAAGCCGGGATCAAGAACAACGCCACCACCAACGACGCGGTTAGACTGAAAACGACCGCGAGGCCAAGGTCGCCGAACATTTGGCCGGCTACGCCTTCGACGAACACCATGGGGCCGAACACGGCGATCGTCGTCAGGGTCGACGCCATGACGGATCGGCCGACCTCGGACGTCCCCCGAACGGTCGCCGTCAGCAAATCATCCCCTTGGCTCCGGCAACGGTGGATGGATTCGAGCACGACGATCGAGTTGTCGACCAGCATGCCGACCCCGAGGGCAAGGCCGCCGAGCGACATGATGTTGAGCGAAACCCCGGCAATCTGAAGCGGAGCGAAGGTGACCAAGATCGAGACGGGAATGGAAATGGCGATGACGATCGTGCTGCGTAGTTCACGAAGAAACACGAGCAGCACCAATACCGCCAGGATCCCACCGCTCACCGCGGCGGCTCGAACCTCGCCAATGCTCGACTCGATGAATAGCGAGCGATCGGACACGATGGTGATCCGCACACCGTATTGCGTGGATAACTCGGGGGCGACCTCGTCGAGCACGATCTTGCGGACCGCGTCGGCCATGGCAACGATATTGGCCTCGGCTTCTTTGTAGATCTCGACCTCGACGGCTTCGAGACCATCGACGCGCGTGATCACTTCGCGCTCTTTGTGGCCCGATCGTACGGCACCGAGATCTCGCAACCGAAGTGCAGCGCCGTTGCGCTGCGCGATCACGACCTCGCCGACATCCTCGACCGAGGTGAACTCGTTGACGGTGCGAACGAGGTAGCGCGTGCGGCCGTCTTCGAGGCGGCCACCTGCTAAGTTGACGTTTTCCGCCGCAAGGCGTTCGACGACCGCTGCGACATCGATACCGAGCCGTCGCAAGGTTGCGGAGTCGAGATCGACATCGATCTGTTCCTCGAGCCCTCCCTTAACCTTGAGCGCGGCGACGCCCGGTACCGGCTCGAGCATCCGCCGAACGTCGCGGTCGGCAATCCGTCGCAAGAGCTTGAGACCACCCGGCCCCGAGAACAACGCCCCTTCGCCCGCAACGCTCAAGGTCAGGACGGGGTCGAGGGTCGGGTCGTACCTGAGGATGAGCGGTGTCTCGGCGTCGTCCGGCAAACGAGGAGCCACCGCGTCGAGCAGCTCGAGGACGTCCTGGTTGGCCTTGTCCATGTCGGTCGACCAATCAAACTCGAGGATCACGTCGCTGTAACCGCTGCGCGAGGCGCTTTCGATTCGACGCAAACCCGTGACGACTCCGAGTACCTCTTCGAGCGGCCGCGATACGTTGGTCTCGACCTCGGCCGGGGCCGCCCCCGAATACTGGGTCCGAACCGTCAACTTCGGATAGGAAATGTCCGGCATCAGATCGAGCGGCAGCAACCGAATGCTGAATCCGCCAAACACCATCACGGCGAGAAAGATCATCAGCACGCCGATCGGGCGTGCAATGCTGAACGGCACCTGCGGAGATGGTTCGTCGATCGCCCGACCCGGGAGGTGCACCGGCGCGCGTTCGAGCGTTGTCGCGGCGTCGGAAGGAATCGTGGTCACAGCCCCTCGGGGGCCGATTCAACCGCTTCGCCGGGCGAGCCCGTACCATGAGCGGATACCCGTCGAATCACCGCATCGTCCTTCAGACCGGCCTGTCCCGCCACGATCACCTCTTCACCCGCTCGGAGGCCGGTACCGACTTCGCACCACTCCCCGTCTTGGAGACCGAGCTCGACCGATCGTCGCTTGGCACGATCACCCTCGGCCACGAACACCCAGACGCGTTCGTCGTCGCGGACGAGCGCGCGCTTGGGAACGAGCAAGGCCCCCTCGTGCAGTTCGGTCGTCAACGTCACCTCGACATACATACCGGGGAGGAAGGTGATGCTTTGGTCCGGCAAAGCGACCGTCACCTTCACGGTTCCCGTGGCTGGATCCACGATGGGTGCGATCCGCTGGACCACCGCCTCGCCACGACGACCCTGCGCGACCCTGCCGACGACGCGAGCGTTCTGCCCGACCGATACGCGATCGAGCTCGCGTTCGGGGATGTGAATCCGAGCGATCAAGGTGTCGAAATCCGTGATCGTGAGTAGAGGCTGACCTGCTGTCACGAATGCACCGCTCACGATTTGTCGCTCGGTGATCGTGCCACCGATCGGCGCGATCAACTTGGTGTTCCCGACATCGCGTCGTCGGTCCTTCACGTCCAGATCGAACGACTGAAACGTCAAGCGGGCGGCGTCGAGCTCTTGTCGCGACGCGACACCCTGCGCAAACAATTGCTCGATCGTTTCGAGATCACGCTTCGCCTTCTCGAAATTCGTATGAGCTCGATCGAGGCCAGCCGATTGCGCCTCAGCTTCGATCCGCCCGAGCGTGCGGCCCGCCAGGACGTGATCACCCTCCTCGGCGGTAAACGCCACCACCTGCCCCGTGGTTTCGGCGTGGACGGTCACCTGTCGTTCGGCCTCGATCGTGCTCGTCGCGGCCAAGGTCGAGGCAATCGAACCCTCTCCAAGCACGTGGACCAGGACGGCCACGGGTTGAGATTCGGATCCGGGCGCGATCTCTCCCCCGTCGGTTGCCCGCGCTGGATTACAGCCGACGGTCGCCAAACCGAGCACGATGGCGAGGGCGCACGAGCCAAGACCTCCACGTTCGAGCATGTTGCGCGGAAGTGCTTAGCACGTCGGTGCCCGCCAAGCCTCTCGAAGACTACGGCCGCGGTTGCGGTGCCGCGGGGACGAGGTCGAGCTCGAGCGGCTTTCCGTCCCGCAACAATGCCACCGCGACGCTCTCGCCTGGCGTGAGCTCCCCAAAGGTCGCCATGAAGTCATCCAGGTTGTGGATCGTCCGCGCTCCCACCTTCTGGATCACATCGCCCTTACGAAGGCCAGCAAGCTCTGCAGGGCTTCCTGCGCGAACACCTGCCAGCTGTAGCCCGTCGACCTGCGCCGCATAGTCGGGGATCGTTCCGAGCGACACGCGGAATCGCGCCCGCGGACCTGCAGGCTGATTCGTTTCTTTGTAATCGAACGCGATCGATCCTTCGGCGGCCGCGTGAAGAACGTGCAACGCCACGTTGCCCACCAAGGCGGCACCTTCGAAGTTGACCTTGTCGGTATCGTCGGTCGGCCGATGATAGTCCTCGTGCGGGCCGGTATAGAAATGCAGGACGGGCACACGCGCTTCATAGAATGAGCTGTGATCCGATGGTCCATAGCCGTCGCCACTCGTCGTGACCTTGAGCTCCCCGCGGTGGTCTTCGATGAGTTTGGACCACACCGAGGACGTCCCCACCCCCGAGATCGTCACCCCTTCCTCGATCCGCAAGCGACCGACCATGTCGAAGTTCACCATCGCGATCGTTCGTTGAATCAACTCGGCGTTGGCCGGATTGGCGACGAAGTGCTTCGACCCACGCAGGCCCAATTCCTCCGCCGCGAAGGCCATGCACAACACGTCGTGCTTACGCGACGCGTTCTCCTCCTGCGCGAGCGCGCGGCACACCTCGAGCATGACCGCCACGCCCGAGGCGTTGTCGTCGGCACCATTGTGAATGGCGCGGTGATCGGGGTCGAGCGATGAACTCGTACCGAAGCCCAGATGATCCATGTGTGCGCCCACGACGATGAGGCGCGAACCATCGCCTCCACGACCGCGGACAAGCCCTGCCACGTTCGCAGTCTCGATCGCGACGGGTTCGATGGGCGTGTCCAACACTGCGGCCGCGCCAAGGCTGCCGTGCGGCACGGGTAACGCAACGGCCTGCTCCTTTCCGGGACCCGGTCGAGCACTCTTCTTGTTCTTGCTCGATGCAAACGCAGCGAGCAACGCTTCCGACCCCTGCTGTCCAACGGATACGGCTGGGAGCGCGAGGTCGTGGACATCTCCATGATTGGGGAACGGAACGTCGGACGCTGGGTTCCAAAGCACGAAACCCGCCGCATGGTGATCGCGCGCGGCGATAACCTTTGACTGCGGCCGAAGTTTCGTTGTGTCCAAGCTGGGATCGGACGGCCCGCCATCGAGCGCGACGACGATGCGCCCTTTGACCCGGTCGGCGATCCCCTTGTAGTCACCCGTCCCGGCCCCCTCGCCGACGATCCCATACCCGACAAACACGAGATCTGCCTTCGTCGGACCCCGACTCGACGTATCCGTCGAGAATGGCAATAGCGAATGTTCGATCGTGCGATCACCGACACTCAGCTTCGTCACAGCACCTTCACGAACCCGAACACCATCGAGCAGCTCCAAGGCCTGACGGTATTCGGGCCCAAAGGCGGGCTCGAGACCGGCCTTGGTCATTGCCTCGGCGATGTAGGCTTGGACCCGGACGTCGCTCGGCGAACCGGGCAAGCGACCCTCTTGTTCGTCGTCCGCGAGGTACGTCACGTGCGCACGCAAAGCTTCGGCCTCCACGGACGGAGGAATCGTCACCGGAGGTGGCGTTTCCTCCGTGGGAGTCGCGGCCGCGGTTGGAGCATCGTCGGGCACGGTTGGGCCACCGCGGTCGTGATGGCACGACACACCGACGCCGAAGGTCGTGACGAAAACGCTGCAACGAATGGCCTGACGCATGAAGAACACTTTACCAAAGGTCTGTTCGCTTGCGGCCCCTCCCCCTCGACAGCACCGAAACGCTCGCGATGCGTCCAGGGAACGCCCCCGTCCGCCACTTCATGGGTGGTCGGCGCCGTGCGTCGACTCCACTCTGGCTTGGTTGCAAGGAGGTCTAGTGATAGAGACGGCCCATACGAACGACTTCGACTTCGCCGAATTGCTCGAGAACCGTTTGCGGGATTTGGCGAGGATCGCCAAGCACCATCAACACGATCGGACGATTCGCCACATGTTCGCGCCAGAAAGCCTCGATCGCGGCGAAATCCAGGTCATCGTAGCTTTCGATCCGGTTTCGGCGAGGATCCTCCGAATACCCTTGCCAGCGCCAATCCTGCACCTGCTCTGCAAGTTCTCGAAAATGAGGGTCCTGTCCCTCCTGCGCATGGATGAGCGACGAACGCAGGCTCGGCATCCGGTCGGCCTTGCGGGGTAGATCGGTCAAGATCGTCCGCAGCAGCTCGAGCGTCTCTTGGGTCTTGTCGGCTTGACAGGCCACGTAAGCATAGGTGTGGCCCGGACTGCCCGGTCGTTCCGGGAACCGATAGCCGCCCTGTGCAGCGTATGCGAGTGCCCGATATTCACGAACCTCCTGGAACACGAGGCCCCCCATGTTCCCGCCGAGGTAGGCATCGAACGCCTCCATCGCGGGATGCGACGGTAACGGAACCGATTCGCCTTTCACGTAGAACCAGAGATGGGTTTGAACGGCGCCCGGGCGTTTGACGAAGTACACCGATGGTTCGTCATTCGCCAAAATGCTGCGGACGCGCTGCTCGGTGGCGGGTCGAGGACGACCGGATTCGAGACCGAGCACCGTCTTGACCCATGAACCGACGAGTGCAGGGTCGCGGCGACCGACATAGCGAACCGTCACGGCATGTTCTTGGGCACGGTCCCAGGCGGTGAGCAGGTCCTTCGCGGACCAACGTCGTTGGGCTCGTGCGCCATACCGCCGGTGCATCGAGTATTCACCGTAGACCGCATGCTCCCACAACGCTTGCGCGACCGCAGTCGGATCGCGTCGCAGCACTCGCTCCCTTGCCCAGTTTTCCCGACGCAAACGCCTGAGCCGGGTCCCGTCTCGTGCGGGGTTCTCGAGCAAAGTTCGGATCGAGCGGAGGGCGGGCTCGACAAATGATTCCGGAGCTTGGAGCTTGAGTACGAACGACTCGGGCGTTGCGTAGGCCTCGAAACGAGTGGTCAGATTCGCCCAACCTTGCTTGAACTCGGGTCCAGACGCGGTCTCCGTCCCGGCCCGTTCGAGATAGTCACCGAGCAGTTCGAGCTCAGGAACGTCATAGCGTCCGATCCCGAAGCGAATCTCGATGGTTTCGACGTCATTCGCGGGGTTGTTCGTCGACAACAGGTCGAGTCCTGGCCCAAGGGCGAGGTGCCCGATATCCCCGTCGAAATCGACGTACTTGGGTTGTGGAGGTGGCGTCGGTGCCTGTCGCAGTGCCGTTGCAAATGTCGAGACCCGCCCTTCCTCCGGGATCACCGGCGTGTAGTTGGGCTTCTCCAATCGACCGCGTTTTTGTCCCCGCATGCGTGAACGAACGATGAGAATGTCGTCCGCGAAGTATTCGCGGAGCACGGCCGACACATCGTCGACGGAGATATTGCCGAGGTCGCGAACGTAGGCTTGATAGGCCGACCAATCCAAACCTCGGGCAAACACATCGGTCATGAGCAGGGCCCGTTGCTGGTTATCCTCCCAGGCTAGCTGAGCATCGCGGACGAGGTTGCGAGCGATCGCATCGACACGGGCAGGATCGAGGGGGGCCTCTCGCAGTCGGCGAAGTTCATCGAGGATGAGCCCTTCGGCGCCCCGCAGAGATTGCGTCAGGAGCCGCGGGACGAACACAAGGATCGTGCCGTTGTGCTCCTTGAAATCCAACGCCAACGCGGCTCCCCCTAGCAATCGGCCACGATCCACCAATCGATCCAGAAATCCCGTCCCTTGCTCGTTCGCAAATAGTTGAAGCGCTACCCGTGTCGCCGCGTAGTCGTCGTGCCCCATCGTTGGGGTCCGAAACGCGATCGCGCCGGCGCGAATGGGCGTTGCGCGGATCGTTTCCCGAACCGTTCCCTCGAAGGCCTCCACCGTACCGCGTTCCTGCGTTGACGACGAACCGGAACGCCATCGGCCGAACGTCTGTTCGACGATCGGGCGGACCGTCTCGACGTCGAAGTCACCGACCAATACCAACGCCATTTGGTTGGCCACATAGTGCTGTTCGAAGAACGCCCGCATCGCTCGGAGTGACGGACGCCGAAGATGGTCCACCGTTCCGAGCGTGGTCTGAGTCCCGTACGGATGATGAGGAAAGAAAGCACGCATGAACCCGTCGTAGGCCGCCTCGAAAAAGCTATCGATCGCGCGGTTCTTCTCCTCATAAACGGCTTCGAGCTCGGTCGGAAACAAGCGAAACACGGGCTGCTCGAAACGATGGGCGTAGATCTCGAGCCACTTCTCGATTTGCGATGAAGCAAACGAGTTGTGATAGACCGTCATGTCCGGATGAGTGAACGCATTCACGTTGACTCCGCCGTATTCCGCCAAGAGCCGGTCCAATTCATTGGGTATCGCGAATTGGCCTGCACGTTGGGAAATCGCATCGATCCGTTCGTGGATCTTGCGGCGTTCGGCTTCATCCGCATTTCGCAATTGTTCGTAGAGCGCCGTCATCTCCTCCAGTAGTGGCGCTTCGACCCCGAAATCCGTCGTGCCGAGGTCGGTGGTCCCCTTGAACAGCATGTGTTCGAGGTAGTGGGCCATGCCGGTGTCGTCGGACGGGTCATCCTTGCTGCCTGCACGCACGACGACGGCACCAAACACTTCGGCGCGATCGTGAGCTTCGCTGAGCCATACCGTCAGCCCGTTCGGCAACGTGAACTGGACGACGCGCGGAGGCGATATGGCAACACGATCGAGCCCATCGCCCTCGGACTCCGCGATCGGCACCGGCCGTCCGGAGGCCGACGCGGCGTCTCCCACTGGACTCGGCACCGAAGACGCATCGGCGGATTCGGGCGCATTTGCACTCGCGTGGGCCTGCGCATACGCGGATCGGTCCAGCGTGAACACAAGCGTCAGAACCGCAGCGAATCGCCACTTCCGTCGCGCGCGAACGATGGAGAGGCAGGTCGTCGTCGATTCAACGTACGTCCGAGCGCCGGCATCACTCATCGACGCCTCAACACTCTGACAGGGGAAGAAGATCCGGCGGGAACAGCAGCTCACCTTGGGCTCCTCGTGGTAGACGCTCCGCGCGTCGAACCGCCCCCAAGGGAATATCGCCGTAGACATGCGGGAACAACACTCCGCCACGCGAAGGCTCCCATCGGAGCGAACCTGGGGTCAGTTCGGACGCCGCGATATCGAGCAACCAAACCGAGTCGAGTCCGCTGAAGTGTTGCCGAGCCGTCTCGTGAATCTGCGTCCGCGTGCTCAAATGGACGAACCCGTCGAGGTCATCCACGGGAGCCCAAGGGACGTAGGAGGCCCGCCGCTTCCAAACGTCGTCGCGCAGCAATTTGTAGAGCATGGCATCGTCCGAAGACATCGTGCGACTGGCCCGAGCGAGGGACTTCGAGCGTGCCACGACTCAAGCAGACGAAGGCATAAAAAAAGGGCCGGCACGTCCTTTTGAGACGTGCCGGCCCATAAATCTGGCAACGACCTACTCTCCCACAGAGTCTCCCCTGCAGTACCATCGGCGCTGGAGGGCTTAACTTCCGAGTTCGGGATGGGGTCGGGTGTGGCCCCTCCGCAATAGTCACCAGAAACCTCTTTGAGCGCTCCCCGATAGCTGCGCACGCACTCGCGTCCTTGTGAACTCCAAGTCGACAACTCCAGTCGATTGGGTCCAGCGCTCTCGCTTTCGGGGTTTCCTTGTGCTGCAAGTGCAATCACGACTTGCGATTCAAGATTTGGCTCAAAACCTTGGATTCAACCTTTCCACCTCCAACAGTCCAACTCTTGCGTTCGTTCGGTTGGCTTTCCCTCCAGAATCCTTTCGGACTCCTTCTTGAACGCCTCCCTCCTCGAACGGAGCATCCTTCCGGACACTCGGACTTCGTCGAAATGGCTTTGCGAAACCGGCCAAGCCGAACGGACGATTAGTACTGGTTAGCTCCGAACGTTACCGTCCTTCCACACCCAGCCTATCAACGTTGTAGTCTACAACGGTCCTTCAGGGAATCCTCATCTTGGAGTCGGCTTCCCGCTTAGATGCTTTCAGCGGTTATCCGTTCCGGACATAACTACTCGGCGCTGCCGTTGGCACGACAACCGAAACATCAGGGGTCCGTCCATCCCGGTCCTCTCGTACTAGGGACAGCTCTCCTCAAGATTCCTACGCCCACGGAAGATAGGGACCGAACTGTCTCACGACGTTCTGAACCCAGCTCGCGTACCGCTTTAATTGGCGAACAGCCAAACCCTTGGGACCGAATCCAGCCCCAGGATGCGATGAGCCGACATCGAGGTGCCAAACCACGCCGTCGATGTGAACTCTTGGGCGTGATAAGCCTGTTATCCCCGGAGTACCTTTTATCCGTTGAGCGATGGCCCTTCCACTCAGAACCACCGGATCACTAAAGCCGACTTTCGTCCCTGCTCCACTTGTTTGTGTCGCAGTCAAGCTCCCTTATGCTTTTACACTCTACGGCTGGTTTCCAATCAGCCTGAGGGAACCTTTGCGCGCCTCCGTTACTCTTTCGGAGGTGACCGCCCCAGTCAAACTACCCACCAGGCATTGTCCCAGATCCGGCTTACGGATCACGGTTAGGTTTCCAGACTCACCAGGGTGGTATTTCAAGGTTGGCTCCACAGAACCTAGCGGCCCCGCTTCATTGCCTCCCACCTATCCTACACAAGTAAGCCCGAAAACCAGTGCCAAGCTGCAGTGAAGGTTCACGGGGTCTTTCCGTCTTTCCGCGGGTATGGGGCATCTTCACCCCAAAGTCGATTTCGCTGAGTCTCGGGCCGAGACAGTGGGGAAGTCGTTACGCCATTCGTGCAGGACGGAACTTACCCGCCAAGGAATTTCGCTACCTTAGGACCGTTATAGTTACGGCCGCCGTTTACCGGGGCTTCGATTCGATGCTTCGATTGCTCTGACATCTCCTGTTAACCTTCCGGCACCGGGCAGGCGTCAGACCCTATACGTCGTCTTGCGACTTCGCAGAGTCCTGTGTTTTTGGTAAACAGTCGCTACCCCCGATTCTCTGCAACCCCCAAACGCTCACGGCGTTCGCCGCTGACGTCCAAGGGCATACCTTCTCCCGAAGTTACGGTATCAATTTGCCGAGT
>Ga0315912_10002153_pt1 | contig 21697 bp, 15 predicted proteins | sample VfabasoilMG_FD_204469 | JGI IMG/M metagenome (GOLD analysis project Ga0315912, IMG submission 204469) | Garden soil microbial communities collected in Santa Monica, California, United States - V. faba soil | ecosystem: Environmental > Terrestrial > Soil > Garden | place: USA: California...
CACGGCGGATGCAAGGGGCACCGCGCAGCAGTGCATCGAGTTATGGGAAGCGGGCTCCGAAATGGTGCGCGTCACGGTGAACCTGCCCGAAGCCGCGGCGGCCGTTCCCGAGATCAAGCAGCGCATGCTCGATGCGGGCTGCACCGCCCCGCTGATCGGCGATTTCCATTACAACGGTCACCTGCTGCTGACGCGCCACCCTGACTGCGCGAGCGCGCTCGACAAGTACCGCATCAATCCCGGCAACGTCGGCACCGGCAAGCGCCGCGACGAGCAGTTCGCCACCATCTGCCAGGTGGCCGTGGAGCACAACAAGCCGATTCGCATCGGCGTCAATGGCGGCTCGCTGAACCAGGAACTGGTGATGGCGCGCATGCAGGAGAACACCGACCGCAACCTGGGTCTCTCCTCTGAACAGATCCTGAACGAGTGCATGGTGCTGTCCGCGCTGCAGTCCACGGACCTGGCGATGGAAAGCGGCGTGCGCGCCGATCAGATCATCATTTCCTGCAAAGTGTCGCGGCCGCGCGATCTGATCGCGGTCTATCGCGATCTGGCGCGTAAGACGTCGCAGCCGCTGCATCTGGGCCTGACCGAAGCCGGCATGGGCATCAAGGGCATCGCGTGGTCCGCGTCTGCTCTTTCGATTCTCTTGAACGAAGGCATTGGCGACACGATTCGCGTGTCGCTCACGCCGCGGCCGAACGGCGATCGCCGCGAAGAGGTCTATGCGGCGTGCGAAATCCTGCAGGCGCTTGGTCTTCGATCGTTCTCCCCCGCCATCACCGCGTGCCCGGGCTGCGGCCGGACCACCTCGTCAACGTTCCAGGAACTGGCGGAACGCGTGCAGGACTACGTGCGGATGAAGATGCCGGAGTGGAAGACGCAGCATCCCGGCGTGGAAGACATGTCAGTGGCGGTGATGGGGTGCGTCGTGAACGGGCCGGGAGAATCGAAGGCGGCGAACATCGGGATTTCGCTGCCGGGCACGGGCGAGTCGCCCAACTGCCCTGTGTTTATCGACGGCCAGCACGTCACCACCCTGCGCGGGACGTATGACGAACTGGCCGTCGCGTTTCAGTCGCTGATCGACGATTACGTCGACCGGAAGTACCGCGCTATTTCGCAACCTTCCTGATGGTCCGCGCGGCCGAGCCGACGGCCTTGCCGGACACTTCCACCACCGCGCGAATCACGTAGTCGCCCGGCGCGAGCTTCTCGATCGGGATCTGGCCGAACACCTGCAGCTTGTCGGGTTCGTTCGTCGCACCACCACCGGCGGGCGGGTACGTATCGAGCGCCGGGCCCGTCTCCGTCTTGGCGACTTCGAACTTCACGCCGATCTCCGCGGTGAACGTGCCGTACAGCTGAAGGAACACGATGATTTCCTTCTCGTTGGTGTACTGCAGCTGCGGCTTCATGTTGGCGCCTTCCGCCGCGCCGATCAGCAGCTGGCTGATCTTGAGCGCACCGGCTGGAATCAACTCCGCCTTCACGGGAATGTCCACCGCACCGGACTTGCCGGCCGCATCCTGGGCCGCGACGCGCACGCGGTACGTTCCGCCTGCCGTCACGGACATCGGCACGGTGACCGGATATGCGCCCGTCAGCTTGGCGTCAACCGAGCCGCCCTTGTTGTTGGCGTCGAAGAACCCGACCTTCATCGAGGCGAGCTTCACGGTTGGATCGACCGGTTCCGCCTGAATCATGACCGTCATCTGATCGCCGGCGCCGCGCTGGACGACGGCGGCGGCGCGAAGCTGGAGGTCCGTGAACGCGGCCTGCGACGCCACCATGTCTTTGGGCGACGTATTGCCCGCCGGCTTGGCGCCCGCGGCGGGACCCGCCATGGCGGCCGCGGCTGACGGCGCGGCGTACTTGCGTGAATTCAGCGTCACGCCTTCCTTGGCGGTCTTGATGTCGAGCACCTGGGCCTGACCCACGCGGTCGGCCGGATCCGGAGCGAGCGTCGCGACCCAGTAGGTGGATGCGGCCGCGAGGACGCGCGACGCAAAGCCTTCGCCCGTCACGCGCATGACCTGGCCCGCACCGGTGTCGCCGGCCAGCATCTCAAGGCCTTCGCTGCGACCCTGCGCACCAGAATCGCCCTGCACCACGAACATGTTCACGCGCGATGCGGCGGCCGTATCAGCCACGCGGCGGTAGTCACCGGCTACAACTTCGCAGGTGCCGGACGAACCGTCGGCGCGGCCTGGCGTGGACAAACCGCCGGCAAGCAGCACCACGGACGTCGGGTTGGGGCTGCTGGCAACCTGCCCGAGCAGCGACGTGAGCAGCGACAGCGTCTGCGACGTGCGGCAGAGCGAGTCGGCGCTGGACACGCTGGCCGGCCGCTGGCCGCGTACCGCACCGAGTGCCTCGCGGACACGCGCGAGCGTGGTGAATCCAACCTGCGCGGTATCACGCGGCGCGAGCGCGAAGCCCACGCGATCGCCTGGCGCCAGTCCTTCGAGCAGCGTGCCGACGGCCGCTTTGAAGCCCGCTTCGGCCGCCGGTGGCAGCGATTCGTTGTCGATCACGATCAGCACTGAGCGATTCACCGCGCCACCCGCTGCGGCCGACGCTGCCGGCGCCGCACTCGCTTCGTTGGTGGAGAACGGTGGCGTCACGTCGCCCGCCGGTGCCGCCGCCGCTGGCGCACCAGCCGCAGGCGCAGCCGCCGCGGCCGCGTTCACCTTCTTTAGTTCCAGCGACGTGATCGTGCGGGCCTTGCCGCCCACGCGAATGGTCACGTCCGCCGGCGTCAAGCCTTCAACGGGCTTGCCGTCCGCGCCAACCGCGGTGAAATCGATCAGCATCGGCCCGCCGCCGCCGGGCTTCTGGCCGCCGCCGCCCTGGGCCGCGACAATCGCGCCAGTGGCCAGGGCCGCCATTACAAAAACGGTCAATCGTGAAGTGGAAGTCTTGAAGCTCATGCGGGAAGTTTAGATCGAAAACTGTATTCGGGGCACGCCGCTACCCCGATCCTCCGGCCGCGGGTAGTGCATACCCACATCGCCAAAATCGCGAAGAAAGTCCTGCCTCCCGAAGGAGATCGCACATCGGGATTGTGCGAGCGCTGACAGGAATGCGCGTTCAGTTTTGTGAGATCGATTTTCCGCGCAGAAAACCGCGGAAAACCTGCCATTCCACGCGCGGCCTGACTCTTGCACTTCTCGGCAGGCTTGCTATCCGCGCTGGATACCAAGATTGAAACCAGGATCGAAAGGAGACTCGAGATGACCGCGTCGACCCGCAGCAAGTTGATGTTCACCCTGATCATCGGCTTGATCGCACTCCCCGCTGAGGCCCTGCTGTTGCCGGTGGCCCGCACGCCGAATGCTTCGGTGGCGGCCCTCGAATATGCTGCCTCGCTCGATCCGGCAGAGTTGCGCAACGCCGCCGCCCACATCGAAACGTTCCCCGGCCTGTACCGCAAAGCCATCATGGCTTCGCTGTCGCCTGCGGATCGATCGAGCACGTGGCGCGGCTACTTCCAGAAATACGCGGACACCCACGCGCTGAGCGCCGAGGGACAGGCCGTGATTCAGGAAGCGATTGAGATCGCGTCGCCCGAAGCGTTCAACACGCCGGTGTCTCCGGCGGTGAAGGAACGCATCGGCAAGATTTTCGCGAAGGCCGAACAGGTGCTCGGCAAAAACGTGGCGACGGAACTCTTCGTCACGCTCGGACCGAAAGAGCCGGTGGGCGCGAGCCCGCTGTCGCTCACGCAGCGCATTGCGGATCGCATCCGTTCGTGGCGCGTGGTCTCCGCGGCGCCCGGCGATAAGGACGACGACCCGATTCAGTGCAACTGCAACATGGACATCGACACGTGCGACATCATGCCGGATCCCTGGCTGCGTTGCTCGGAGCTGTACACGTGCGAGTTCGATCTGGATTGGCCGATGTGCGGTCCGCTGTGGTGCTGGGCCTGCACGGGCTGGTGCAAGATCATCCGTTACCCCGGCGCGACCAGCGGCGGCGGCAGCAATTGACACAGAAGTCTGAACAACTCGTTCGCCGCGCATCGATCGCGGCGAGCGTCGGTCTGGCGCTGATGCTCACGGCCACCCTGGGTTACATCGGGTGGCCGCGCGTCGCCGCCGCGATCGGCATCAGCCCGAAGCCCGCGCCGCGGCCGCCGGCCTACCAGGCCGGTGAGATCGTGGACGTGCCGGCCGCGTGGTACTCCAAGGCCGACACCACGCTGGTGCTGTTCGCGCGCGCAAGCTGCGGCGCCTGTGAAAAGGCGAAGCCGTTCCTCACGAAGGTCGTGGGCATCATGAATGCGAAAGGTGCGGCCGTCATGGCGCACCCGGCGCTCACCGAAGTCGAGGACAAGCAGTTCGCGAAGTCGCTCGGCGTCAACGCGCCGAACGTTGTCGTGGTCACAGACAAGCTGAAAGTACAGGCCACGCCCACCCTGCTACTGGTGAACCGCGCCGGCAAGATCCTGAACGCCTGGGAAGGCGTCGGCAAGGAAAACGAACAGGCTGCCATTCTCGCGGCGATCGAGCACACCGTCCGCTAGGACTACCAACCCTTCTTTTTCCCCGCAGTCTGGCTATCCAGCCACGCCTGCAGCGGCTTGAAGTAATCGATGATCGCGGTCGCGTCCATTTGACGTGAACCGGTGAGCGCCTCAAGGGCGTCCGGCCACGGCTTGGACGCGCCCAACTTCAGCATGGCGTCCAGGCGCGCGCCGGCGGTTTTGTTGTCGTAAATCGAACAACGATGCAGCGGCGACGCGCAGCCGGCAATCTTGGACAATTCACGGTGGAACTGGAACTGGAGGATCGCCGCCAGAAAGTACCGCGTGTACGAGTAATTGGCCGGCACGTGGTACTTCGCGCCCGGATCGAAGAACTCCTCGCCCCGCGGCGACGGTGGCGCCACGCCCTGGTATTTCAGCCGGCGATCCCACCAGGCTTTGTTGTATTCGGTCGGCTTCACCGTTTCGTTGTAGACGTCCCACCGCCACTGGTCGATGACGACGCCGAAGGGCAGGAATGAGATCTTTTCGAGCGCGCGCGCCAGCAACAGCCCGATATCGCGCGACGAATCAGGCGCCTTGTCGAGCAATCCAATCTTGACCAGATATTCGGGCGTCACAGAGAGCGCGATCGTGTCCCCGATCGCTTCGTGAAACGCCTGGTTGGCGCTGTCACGGAACAGCACCGGCTGCTGGTTGTACGCCACTTGATAGTAGTTGTGGCCGAGCTCGTGATGAATGGTGGAGAAATCCTCTTCCGTCGCATCAATGCACATCTTGATGCGGACGTCGTTCACCCAATCGATGTCCCACGCGCTGGCGTGACAGACCACGTCGCGATCGTTCGGCTTCACGAAGAGCGAACGCGACCAGAACGTCTTCGGCAGCGGCGCGAAGCCGAGCGACGTGTAGAACCGTTCACCGATCCTCACCATGTCCACGGGCGTCGTCTTGCGCTTCTCCAGAATGTTCGTCAGCGAGAATCCCGCGTCGGCGCTGCCGGGCGCGACCAGGTCTGACAGGTTGCTCCAGTCCTGCGCCCAGATGTTGCCAAGCAGGTGCGCCGGAATGGGTCCGTCTTCCGGAACGATGGCGCCGTACTTCTCGTGCAGCTTCATGCGGACGTACGCGTGCAGGGAGAGATAGAGCGGCTTGACCTGCTCCCACAGCCGATCGACTTCCTTCGAAAAATCGTCGGCGCCCATGTCGTACTTCTGCCGCCACATGGAGCCGGTGTCGGTGAAGCCGAGTTCCTTCGCGCCGGTATTCGCCAGTTCAACAAAGCGCGCGTAGTCCTTGCGCATCGGCACGGAAATCGTGTGCCAGCCTTCCCACGCTTCGCGAATCTCCTTCTCATTGCGCGACTTCGCCAGAATCTCTGTGATCTTCTCGATGTCCGCGCACGTTTCCGGCTTGCTGGGGTCCTTGCACCACTTGCCCTTGCCGTACGTCGCTTCCAGACTCGAGGCAAGCTTGGTGACTTCCTCGGCCGCCTTCGCATCCGCCGGCGTCACCAGCTCGAGCGACAGCTTCAGCAGATTGAGCTGCCGGCGCTCGTCAGGCGTGACGTCAGTGCGGTCGTAGGCCGACGCCTGCTTGGCGAATCGCGCCACGGCGTCGATGTACGCCTGGTTCGCGCGCGCGTTCAACGCTTCGGTGTCTTCAGTAATAAATGTGGAGTAGATCCAGCCGGCCTGCTGCTGCTCGATCCCGAGCTTCAGCATGGTCTCGTTGACCTCGGCCAGGAATTTCCTCGCGTTTTCTGGCGACGTTGAGTTCGACGCCGAACCGCAAGCCACGGCCAGACCAACCGCGATCGTGACGCAGGCCTTCCACATCAGACTCACGTGGGAACGACCGAATCGAAGTTGCACGCAAACCTCCCGGGGCGATTATGACGCAGCCGGCCGCGCGATCGCCTGACTGTGCCGATGCCACACGCTCAACAGAATCAAACCCGTGAAGATCAATCCGAACGCCAGACCCATCCACAGGCCTTGCACACCGTACCCATAGTGGAAACACAGCAGGTACGCAACGGGCAAGCCGAAGGCCCAGTGCCCCACCAGGTTCACGAACATCGCGATCTGCGTATTGCCCAGGCCCCGCAGCGCGCCGGTCGTCACCGCCTGGACGCCGTCGAATAGTTGAAAGACGGACGCGACGATGAACAGCCCCGCACCGAGCTCAATAACCTCGAGGTCTGTCGTAAACAGACCCACGAGCCAGCGCGGGACCAGCGCAAACAGCGCGGCCGATGTGAGCATCGCGCCCGTGGCGAGCGTGACCGCCGACCAGCCCGCGCGTTGCGCGCCCACGCCGTCACGCCGGCCCACCGCATGACCAACGCGCACCGCAGCCGCCGAGGACAGTCCGAACGGCACCATAAAGATGAGGCCGACGATGTTCAGGACGATTTGATGCGCGGCGACCGCGGACGGTGTGATCCGGCCCGCGAGGGCTGAAGCCATCGCGAAGATGCCGACCTCCAGGAGGTTCTGCCCCGCCGCCGGCAAACCCAGGCGGACGATCGCCCAGTTGCGCTGCGCGTCCCACTTGAACGGCACCTCCTGCAGGCCCGACGATCGATCGCGCTCGCGATAGATCACGACGCCGATCAGAAACAACGCCACGATGATTCGCGAGGCCACAGTGGCCCACGCGGATCCGACAACGCCCATCGCGGGAAATCCCCAGTGACCTTCGATCAAGAGCCAGTTGCCAATCACGTTGACGATGTTGGCGACGACCACGGCGATCATGATGGGGCGCACGACGTGCATCGCCTGCAGGTACCGGCGCAACACGGCGAAGACCAGCAACGGCGGCGTGGACCAGACAAGGTTCAGCATGTACGGCCGAATCAGCGCCAGCACATCGGGGTGCAGATCGAAGACGGGCAGGATCGCGATGAGTCCGAACGACATCGCGGTGATCACCCCGGCGAGAACGGCCGCGATCTGAAGACCAGCGAAGAGCCAGCGATGACATTCATCGATGCGGCCGGCGCCGAAGCTCTGTGACACGAACGTGTCCAGCGCGAACATCGTCCCGTAGCCGACGACCATCACCGCGAAATACAGGATCGATCCGGTGCCCACCGCGCCGATCGCGGCCGGACCGAGCGGTCCGACCATGATCGTGTCCACCAGACCCATGCTGAGCCAGCCGATCTCGGCGGCAATCACGGGCAGCGCCAGCCGCAGCATGGCGCGCAATTCGTTCCGCACGAAACGTTACCGACTGACGGCGATCATCATCATTTCGATCAGGCCGGCGCGCGTCACCAGTTTCGCGCCAACCATCGTTCGCGCGGGCGGCTCAGTGGGAAATGCTTCGCGCGACAGTTCATCAACGCGCTTCTGCTGCCAGATGTCGGTAACGTAGATGAGGTTGTCCACCACGTGACTGAACGACAGACCCACGCCGTCCAGCGTGCGGCGAATGCGATTGAACACTTCGCGCGTCTGTCCCGCCAGATCGTCAGTGTTCGCGTCTGTGTTGCCAAGCACGCCGGACAGGAAGAGAAAATCGCCCGCGCGGATGCCGGTAGACAGCGGCAGGCTGGGCGCCACCGCGGGTCCCACGACTTGCCGGTCTCCTTCCGTTGCGATGAGCGTGATTTCCACCGACGAGTCGTTGCCCATCAGGGCGGCAACCGCAGTCGCGCGCGCAGGCGGATCGACCGTGAAGAACTTGCGGTACTCGTCGTTCATCGGTTCGAAGTACGTGTTGTCGGTCAGGAACACGCGCGCAGAGACCACATCATCGAACGTCAGTCCCGCGGTCTTCAGCAGAACGTTCGCGTTGTTGAGAATCGTGGTCGTCTGCGTGGCCACCGGGCCAGGCACCGGTTGATCGTCGGTGCCACGCCGGCTGACCAGGCCGGACAGAAAGACGAAGCCCGCGGCTTTGACGATGTAGGAATAGGGGCGCGGTGATTTGACCCAGCCCGCCGGATGCATCACTTCCCGTGGCGCGCCGTTCGGGACGGCGATGGCCGAGATCGAAATCAGCGCGCCGCTGGCCAGGTCCGCCGCCACGGTGGTGCGCGTTGGCGGTTTGTCCGAAAACGTCTCGCGATAGACCTCGTTCATGACCGCGAAATCCGCGGGATCGCGCAGGTACACCGTGATGGCCACCGCCTGGGCCAGCGATGAGCCGGCCGCGGTGAGCACAGCGCCCAGCCGATCGAGCACCTGCCTGGTTTGCGCCTTGATATCGCCGGTGGCGCGTCCGGCCTGAATGTTCGGCGCGACAGCCGACACGAAAACCAGGCCGCCCGCGACAATGGCCGGCGTGGCGACTGTGGCGTCCGCGCCGTCGAACCCGATCAATTTCCGCTCCTGCATCACTGCTCCTTCGCCACTGAACCGGCATTAGAATACCGCTCCACGCCGACCGATCCGAGGATGGAGCCATGAGCCGAGACACCAAACGCGAGTCCCGCCGCAAGTTTCTGACCGCCGTGCCCGCTGCCGTTGCCGGAGCGGTTGCCGCAAAAACCTACGCGCAAGGCGGCCCGGCCGCGGCCGGTCCCGTGAAGCCCGCGACGATCGAGGCGGCCGAGACCATCATGGGCCTGGACTTCCACGCAGACGAGGAAACCGCGCTCGCGAACGGCGTCAACAACCGCCTGCGCGTCTTCCAGCAGCTGCGTCAGAGCAACGTGCCCTTCGACACGGAAGTAGCCGTGGTCTTCAAGCCATCGCTGCCCGGCAAGGAACCAAAGGTCGGACCGGCCACGCCGCACGCGCCGATTCGCTACTCGAAGGCGCCCGCAACGTTGAAGCGCCCCGCGAATCTGGAAGACGTGGCGTTCTGGCCCATCTCCCGGCTCGCCGGCCTCATCGAACGCAAGCTCGTGACGTCCACCGAACTCACACAGATGTATTTGACGCGGCTGAAGCGATATCAGCCGACGCTGAATTTCTATGTGACGTTGACCGAGGAACTCGCGTTGCAGCAGGCCGCGCAGGCCGACAAGGAAATTCGCAGCGGCAAATATCGCGGTCCGCTGCACGGACTGCCTTGGGGCGCGAAAGATCTGTTCTCCACCAAAGGCATCAAGACCACGTTCGGCGGCGAGCCGTTCGTCGATCAGGTGATCGACTACGACGCCACGGTGGTTGAACGGCTGCGCGAAGCCGGTGCCGTGCTCGTGGCGAAACTCACGCTGGGCGCGCTCGCGCAGGGCGATCGCTGGTTCGGCGGACAGACGCGCAATCCATGGAATCCGCAGGCAGGTTCGTCAGGATCATCGGCCGGTCCAGGATCGGCCACCGCGGCAGGATGTGTCGCGTTTTCGATCGGCACCGAGACCCGCGGCTCGATCATTTCTCCGTCCACGGTCAACGCCATCGTCGGTCTGCGTCCGACCTACGGCCGCGTGAGCCGGTACGGCGGGATGCCGCTGTCGAACACGATGGACAAGCCCGGCCCAATGTGCCGGTACGTTGAAGACACCGTGATCGTGTTGAACGCGATCTACGGACCCGATCAGAAGGATCCAACGGTCGCGGACGTCGCGTTCAAGTGGAATCCCGATGTGCCGATGTCGAGCCTGCGCATCGGCTATGTGCGAACGGCGTTTGAAGGGACGGGCCGAGCGGGCGGCGCGCCCGCGGCCGCACCCGCCGCGGCAGGCGCGGCGCCCGGTGGACGCGGCGGTCAGACACCCGAACAGCAGGCGCAGATCCGGCAGATCTACCAGGACGTGCTCGAGGTGTATCGCAAGTCCGGCGCGAAGCTCATCCCGGTCGATCTGCCCGACACGCCGCTGACCGCGCAGCTCAGCTTCATTCTGGACGTGGAAGCGGCCGCGTCGTTCGACGAACTGACGCGATCGGGCGATGTGAATCAGCTGCAGACCGGAACGTCGCGCAGCACGTGGCCGAATACGTTCAAGGTGGCGCGTTTCGTGCCGGCTGTTGAGTATCTTCGCGCCCAACGCGCGCGCACGATCCTCATGCAGCAGTTCGGCCAGTTCATGAATCAGTTCGACGTGCTGCTCTCAGCCGGGAGCGACGCCACGCTGAGCACAACGAACCTGACCGGCCAGCCCGCCATGACGGTGAAGTGCGGCATGTTCAACAACCAGCCGCGCGTCTTCATGCTCACGGGGCAACTCTACGACGAAGCCACAATGGCCCGCGTCGCGCTCGCCTTCGAGCAGGCGACGGACTGGAAAGACAAGCACCCGACGCTGAAGCCCTAGAGCGATTTCAGAAACTCGATGAGGGCCATCCGCTGCTCGTGAGTGAGTAACGGACCGATGACGCCCTTGGTGTTGGGCGGCGCGGCACGGAACTCATGGCCGGAGTTCGCGTTGCCAGGGAGCGACGTGTCGAACAACGTCGCGCCCTTCATCCTGGTCGTTTCGAAGCCAACGTTCACCGGATCGAAGCGCTTGCTGCCCACATAAAACTTCGCAGGACGATCCGAGGCCGGCGACAGCAACAAATAAAGATTCGGCACCGACCCGTTGTGCAGGTACGTACCGAGCGTCCACGCGCCGTTCAGCGGGCGCGCCTTGTAGATGATCTCGTCTCGAACGAGCGTGTAGCCCATGGGATCGGCGGTCTGGCCAACGTCCAGGCTTCGCCACTTGCCGGTCCGGTCCGCCACGGGAATGTTGTTCGCTTCGAAGAAATTGTTGGCAATGGTCCGCGTCACGAGCATCAAGCCCTCGCGCGCCGTTTTGGTGCCAAGGCCGAGCGCACCGGTATCGGCGGTCCGTTTCGCGTAGTCCACGGCTTCGTGCGGATCGGTACCGATTTCATCGAGCGGAATGTCCGTCACCTTGATCAGCCACGTGCCAACGCTGTTGACCCAGTACTTATTGGCGGGGTCGGTCGACAACTTCGGCCGCATCGCGACCACTTCCTTGAGCGGCGGCAGGTGACAGCCGCGGCAATGCTGCGTGTACAGCTTTTCGCCTTCGGCCACCTTCGCCGGATCGAGCGGTGGCAGAACGGACGGCCACTCCGGCGACCGCAGCCCCTGGAGCGGCGCCGGCCCGGCCAGCGTGGCTTCAAGCGCCTGCAAGCCGTTGAAATTGATCGAGTTGGCGAACTTGCCGGCATCCGGGCCGTACAGCTTGGCCTGCGCGCGCACGCCCAGCGCCTCGCCGATATTGCGCACGAGCGGATCGGCAATCGATCCGTTGTACTGAATCCAGTTGAACCACGAGGCGTCCCAGATCTGCGGATAACGCACGGGGGCGTTCGCCACGGCATAGTTGGCGTCGATCTGCATGTACGTGCCAAACACCGCGTTGCCGATACGCGTGAGCGCGTCGGTCCGCCGGAATCCGGCATCGTTGTCGTACAGATGTTTCGCGACCGCCACGTCCGCCTCGTGCAGCAGCGGCTGGAGGAACGCATTCAACCGCGACTTGAGTGCCGCCTTCTGCTCGTCGGTGGGCTTGTCGCCGAGCAGGCGCTTCTCAAAACGGCTGTACCGCCCCACGCTGAACGGGAACTTCATGTTGAACGCGAGCGCCAGGCCCAGCGCCTTCTGGAACGCCGCCACTTCGATCGTGCCGGGCGCGCCTTCCACCTGGACCACGGAATCGCCGTAATAGAACTCGCCGGTGTGGCACGCCGCACAGTTCAGGCCCATCACCGGATACTTCTCTTTCGTCGCCGGATCGACGAAGTCGCGGTCGAGCGCGAAGCCCACGGGCAGCTTGTCGGGATTGAGCTTTGGATCGGCCTCGCCCGGAATAAACCCGAAGCGCTCGAGATACGCCGGGTCCGCGAAGAGTCCGCAGCCGAGCGGATTGAAGCACGGCTGCTCGAGCGCCATGAACCAGTCGTACGGCATCAACCGCGTGCCCTGCGGCGTGTAGTGAAACGCGCGCCGCTGCTCGGGCGTCCAGTTCTGATCGAGCCGGATCAACTGCGCCGGCCGTTCATACTCCGGCAGGTCAACCGTGATTTCGGGAAGCTTGCTTCGAATTCCAACGGCAGCAATCAAGACCAGTGCAGCCACGACCAGCAGCACAACTCTGCGCTTCACGGGACCTCCGGGGGAAGAGGAAGGTCAGCGACCTCCCTTAGGGCGCCTATTATGCGCCCTTGTCTTCCTGGCGGGCTTCGCTTTCTTGGAGACTCGTGGTTTGGCGGGCGCGGCCTGATCCTGCAGGCCGTAGGCCTCCTGGAGCCAGTCCGTCAGCGGCGCTTCGGCCTGATCGCGATGGACAACGTGGACGCGATGCGCGACTTTGGTTTTGGACGTTCGCACCGCATTCTGGATCTGCGGCGATTTGACGAGCCGGCCCAGAAAGAACACCACCTCAAGTCGATTGCGGCGCGGGCGCACGAAGAAATAGCACGCCTTGCGCGAGAACATGATCGAATGATGCGAGGCGTAGATGCGCTGCTCGCCGAAATCCGCCGCCCTCTCGCGCAGTCGTTCCCACGCGTCGCGCAAGTCTTCTGAAAGGTCCTTGGTCAGCGCGTACTCAGTGGTGGTCCAGCAATCGTGCTCCACCCCCGCTGGAATCCACTGCTTGCAGTGGTAACACTCCTGCCCTTTCGCCACGTCAGCGTCCCGTCATCGGACCTGAAAGTCCTGCGCGTGCTTGCCGCCGGCGGACAACGACAGCGTGGAAAAACCGGTGAGTTGACGAAGGAACGCCGGATCGAACCATCGGCCCGGCTCAACGTCAGAGACGGCAATCAATCGATACTCACCTGGCGGAAGATTGCGGAACTGATACTTGCCGTCCGTGGCCGGGCGCACCGAGACGATGCGGCGCGATTCGGGGACCCAGAATCGCTCATCAACCGGATACGCGATCATCGTCACGCCGGGCGCGGGATCGCCATTCATCGCGCGCACGTGCCCGGACACCTCGGTCGCCTTGTTCGTCAGCGTCACCGTGCCATCGCCGACGTTCTGCTGACCGGTGACCTCAATCGGAATGTCGAGGATGTCCTGCCCGTTGAAGACCGCTGATGCCAGTGAAAACCCCGACGGCATGCCGCCCATCACGATCAGGCGGTAACGTCCGGGCGTAACACCCTTGATCGAAAAGCGTCCGTCGGCTTCAACCGCCGCGGGGCCGATGGTGGCCTGATCGCCTTTCTGCAGCCCGACGGGCGCGAACCCCACGGTGAGGCGGCTGTACACCTGTTCATTCCCTGACTCAGTGGCAATGCGGCCAGTGACCGTGAGGCCCGGCTGCAGCAGCAGACTCACGTCGTTGACGTCTCGCCCATCGACGCTGACTTCGGTGGACGCCCACATCTGCGCCACGGCGTTGATCGCGCGCGCGGCGACCGCGCGCTCCTTCTCTTCAATAAAGGCGAAGAACTGTGCGGCTTCCTTGGCGCTGGCTTCCAGTTGCGGCGCGCCCTTCGGAACGGTGCGCGTCATCAATGAGTACTGCCCGGGCGCCACGTCATCGAAGGTAAAGCGCCCGTCCGGCCCCGTGCGCGCGGTTCGCACGCCCAAGCCAGGAGGCTGCGCGGCATCAGACAGCTGCACCATCGCACCAGTCACCGGTCCGGTCGCGCCCGTCACGGTGCCGCTCAATCGCGCAATCGGCACAACCTGAAGACTGAAATCGATGTTGGGCCGCTCCTCGCTGGGCGCGAGCGTGATCGACGTGGCAGCGCCGACTTGCGCGACACCCGGATAGAACGACTGCGCGAAACCGGTCTTGGGTGCGGAGGAGTCGGGCGTCACGGCGCGGCGGGTCGTGAGGTTGCCCTCAACCACCATCATTTCCATGACCTTTGCGTACTCAACGCCGCCGGCCACCTTGAACGACATCGCGCCCGCGAGGGTGGGATTCACACTGACGACATACTCACCGGGCAACAATGCCGGAATCCGATAAATGCCGCGATCGTCGGTGACGGCGGACTCCGCTTGCTGCAGTGTTCGTTCGCCGGACTTCATCACCCACCGATAGAGCCGCACGTTCACGCCATACGCCGCGTCGCCGACCTCATCAAGCACCCGTCCGGTGATGACGCCACCGCGCGCAAGCGGCATCGACAGATCCTTCAGCTGCTGCCCTGCCTGCAACCGGATCGGCGTGCCCGGACGCCCCGATCCAGGCTGCCGCTGACCGTAGATGCTTTCAACGAAGCCGCCTTTGTTGGCCGTGACCATGAATTCGCCGGCCGGCAAGTCTGTGAAAGAAAACACGCCCAGCTCGTCCGATTGCACGGTGCGTGACACGCGGACGTCACCACCACTCACGTTGACGGTGGCGCGACGAACCGGCCTTCCGGTATCGGTGGCGACGACCGTCCCGTGAATCGATCCCTTCAAGGCGGCGGCGTTCGCGGCTGCTGGCGGCGCCTTGGTGTCCCGAGTCTGTTGTGCCAGGGCCGAGACCCCGGCCAGGACGACGATCGACATGCCTGCGAGCAGTCTTCGACTCATACGGCCCCCGTGGAGTGCTTGACACATTTGACACTGATTTCACGCATTCGGACTTAGACGGGCCTAAACCTTGTTGGGGTCTGCGCCGTATATGCCGATGGGGGAAAACCGTGCCGCAATTTCTTCACGAGTCCGGAACCAACCGGACGCGTTACGGTGGCGTCTGAGCGTCAGATGAAGCGCCTGTTACTACCCACGATCGTGGTGTTGGTGCTCGCCGCGGGAGCCTTCGGGCTCAAGACGTACTGGTCGAAGGCACCAGCTGGCTCCGCCGCCAACGGGCAAACGCTCGCGCAGGGCGCCGCACCTGATGGCGTGATTCGCTTGTCCGGTAGCGTTGAAGCGATCCGCTCGCGCACCGTGATCGTTCCCCGCCTGGCTGGCCAGGCCACGCCCACCATCGTCATCACACGCCTGGTGCCGGCCGGCTCGCACGTCAAAGAGGGCGACATCATCGTTGAGTTCGATCGGCAGGAGCAAATGCGCATCGCGAGAGATCGCCGCGCCGAGCTGGTGGATCTGGATGGCCAGATCGAAAAGATGAAAGCGTCGCAGGCAATCGCGCGCGCCGCCGATCAAACAGCGCTGACGGAAGCTGAGCGGAACGTCGGACGCGCTGAGCTTGATGTGAAGACCAACGATCTCGTCTCGCAGGTCGCGGCGGAAAAAAACACGTTGATGCTCGACCAGGCGCGCGCGCGGTTCAACCAGCTGAAGACCACCTACGACCTGAAGCGGCGCGCGGCCGAAGCCGACCTCAAGATCCTTGAAATCCGCCGCGCCCGGGCGGAACTTGCGCTGGGCTACGCGGAAAAGAATTCCGAGCGGATGGCGGTGCAGGCGCCATTCTCCGGGCTGGTGGTGCTCAAACAGGTCTGGAAAGGCGAAACGCAGGCGATGGTGGCCGAAGGCGAGGAAGTCCGGCCCGGCCTTCCAATTCTGGACATCGTGGACTCCTCGGCGATGCAGGTTCGCGCGCGGGTCAACCAGGCCGACATCGGGCTCATCACGCCCGGCCGTCGGGCGCGCGTTCGCCTTGATGCCTATCCGCAGCTGCTCTTCGAGGGCAAAGTAGAACTGGTCGCGCCGCTCGGTGTGGGCAGCGAAATGACCAACAAGGTCCGCACCTTCACCGCCATCGTTTCGATTACGGGTTCCGATCCGCTGCTGATGCCGGACCTCACGGCATCGGTGGAGCTGGCGCCCGAAGCCAACGGGACCACCGCGTCGATTGCGCCGAAGCGGCCGGGCGGAGGCAACTGATGGCCTGGCTGCGATCCAGGCGCGTGTGGCTCGCCGCGGCGATTGTGATCGCGCTCGGCGGCGGTGGTGCGCTGCTCTACTCCGGAGGGCGCGCGCCGGACCTGGCGACCGGCGAAGTCACGCGCGGCGATTTCATCGAAGTGGTGGAAGTGCGCGGGGACGTGCGCCCGTTCAGATCAGTCGTGGTGACGGCGCCGTATCAAGCCGGCGAGCTGCAGATCCTGAGCATCACCCCGAGCGGCACGAGCGTGAAGAAGGGCGACACCGTCGCGGAGTTTGACGCGCTGACACTGCGCAACACGATTCAGGACAAAGAGGGCGAGCTCCGGCAGGCCACGGCGGAGCGCGATCAGGCGCGCGAGCAGGCCCGCAGCGATGCCGAGCGCGATCGCGGTGCCGTGCTCAAGGCCGAGTTCGATGTGAAGCGCGAGCGGCTCAACATCGGCGACCCGGCGATCTTGTCGGCCAGCGACGTTGAGCGCACGCGTCTGGCCGTTGCGGACGCGGACCAGCGGCTGAAAGAGGCCCAGGAAAAAGATGCGGCCAACCGGCGATCGGCGGCGGCTGATGCAGCAGCACGCGAGCGCAAGATCTCAAAGATTTCCAACGACATCGAAATCGCGAAGTCCGGTTTCAAGTCGTTGAAAGTGTTCGCACCGGCCGATGGCACGGTGAGTGTGATGCCCAATTACCGCATGAGCGGCCCCATGGGCATGCCGCAGGAGTTCAAGCAAGGCGATCGCGCGTGGCCTGGCGCGCAGATTCTCGAGCTGCCGGATCTGTCCTCTGTCCGGATCACGTCCCGCATCGACGAATCCGATCGCGGCCAGCTCAAAGCGGGACAAACGGCGATCGTTCGAGCGGAAGCCGTGCCCGATCGCGATTACCACGCCACGGTGGCGGACATCTCGGTGCTCGCGCGCGTGGACTTCTCTTCGGGCTGGCCGCCAGCGAAGAACTTCGACCTGGCGTTGACGATCACGGATGCGGACTCCCGCCTGCGCCCGGGCATGTCGTCATCCGTGCGCATCGCCACGGGAAAAATTCCGGACATGTTGCTCGTGCCGACCGCGTCGGTCTTTCCGGCGGAAGGGCGCCTGGTGGTGTATCGGCGCGGCCGGCGGCAGTTCGACGCCGTGCCGGTTGAGATTGTGAGACGTGGCCGCGATCAAATTGCGGTCAAAGGCGATCTGAAACCGGGCGATCGCGTGGCGCTCGTGAAGCCGCCAGACGAGAACGCCGCGAAAGGACGCACGCCATGACGCGCGGCCGTCGATGGATCGCGGTGCTCGTCGTCGTGGCGGTCGCCGCCGCCGGCGGTGCCTACTGGAAACTGCGCGCGGCGCCCGCACCAACGGACAACGGCTCTGCGGAAGACGGCCCGGTCGTTCCAACCGCGCGCGTGCTCAAAGGATCGCTCGAGCTGGACGTCAACGTCACGGGCGAGCTGCGCGCGGCGAAGTCGGTCATGTTGCCCGCGCCATCGGTCGGCGGCACCTTGCGCATCCTGAAGATGGCGCAGACCGGCACGCCGGTGAAAGCGGGCGACGTGCTCGTGGAGCTGGATCCATCCGACCAGGAGTTCGCGATGGAACAGGCGCAGTCGCAACTTCAGGAAGCCGACCAGCAGATCGTGAAGCGACGGGCGGACCTGCAGGTGCAATCCGCCGAGCAGGAAGTGGCGCTGCTGACGGCGCGTTTCGATGTGCGCCGCGCCGAGCTTGATGCACGCGTCGACAAGGATTTGATTTCCGCGAACGATCACTCGCGCAGGGAGCTGGCACTGGAGCAGGCGAAGCAGCAGCTGGCGCGGCTTGAAGCGGATGCGAAGAGCCGCCAGGAAACGGATCGCGCCGCGCTCGCGCTGGTGGAGGAAGGGCGCGCCAAAGCGACACTCGCGATGCAACGCGCCAAACAGAACATCGACAGCCTGGTCATCAAGGCGCCGATGGACGGACTCGTCGTGGTTCGCCAGAACTACGATGCCGCCGGCGGCATGTATTTCGGCGGGATGACGCTGCCCGAATACCGGTCTGGCGACAACACCGCGGCCGGCCGCGCGTTGCTTGATGTGTACGACCTCAGCAGCATGCAGTTGCGCGTGAAAGTCAACGAGCTCGCGCGGGCCAACGTCGCCGTGGGCCAGGCCGCTGAAGTGATTTCCGACGGTCTGCCCGGCGCCCGGTTCAACGCGAAGGTCAGCACGGTCGCCGGCAACGTCAATACGTCGGAATGGTGGGACGTGTCCGGCCCATCGCGCATGTTCGACGCATCGCTGACGTTAGATAAGGCCGATCCGCGCCTGCGCCCAGGCACCACGGTCCGAGCGGTGCTCAGAGGCAAAAAGGTCGATGGCGTGCTGCAAGTGCCGCTGCAAGCCGTGCGTCAGAAGAACGGCAAGCCGATCGTGTACGTGCAGACGCCTGCCGGCTTCGAGACGCGCGATGTGAAAGTGGTCTACCGCACGGAAAGCCGCGCGGGACTCGAAGGCATCACAGAAGGCACGGTCGTCGCGCTGGTCGATCCCACCGTGGTGCCCTCGTCCACGCCCGGCGCCGCCGCGGGGAACATGAAATGACGGGCGGGAACTCCACGACCACGCACGCTCGAAGCGGCCTGGATCTGGGCCCCGAAATCCGTCAGGGCTTCGAGAACCTGCGCGCGCACAAACTGCGGTCGCTCCTGACGATGCTGGGCATGATTTTCGGCGTGGCGGCGGTCATCGCGATGCTGTCGATCGGCGCCGGCGCGCAGCAGCAGGTCATCGCGTTCATCGAACAGCTCGGCGTCAACAACGTCATCGTGGAAGCGCGAGAGGCTTCCGATGAGCAGGCGCTGCAGAAAGTGCGGAAGCTGTCGGCGGGCTTGACCTTCACCGATTACCGCTCGATTCAAGCGAACGTTCCCGGCCTGGAGAAGTCCACAGCGCGAAAGCGCGTCGTGCCGACGAAGCTGCTGCCGAAACCGCAGGGCGACGTGCCGACGGTCTTCGGCGTCTCTCCGGCGTATCCCATCATCGGCGCGCTCGCGGTGACGCGCGGACGGTTCTTCAATGAGGAAGAAGACACCGCCGCCGCTCCAGTGGCGGTGCTGGGCCAGGCGGCGACTGCCGCGCTGTTTGGCGGCGCGGACCCGATCGGACAGTTCGTCAAGATCAACGCGCAGTGGTTCCGCGTGATTGGGATCGCCGGTCCGCAGTTGACGGTGCAAAGCGACGTCGGCAGCCTGCCGGCCACCGATCGCAACAACTTGATCTACGTGCCGCTCATGGCGGCCATGTTGCGGCTCGAGGACTCGCAGAGCTGGAAGAAGGATGAAATCGACGCGGTCTACATCCGGCTCAAGCAGGACGCCAGCGTCATTTCCACGGGCGCGCTGGTGCGCGGACTGCTCGACGCGGCGCATCGAGGCGCCACGGACTTCAGCGTGATCGTGCCGGCCGAGTTGCTCGCGCAACAGCAGCGCACGCGGCGGCTGTTCCAGATCGTCATGGTCGCCATTGCGTCGATTTCGCTGCTGGTGGGCGGCATCGGCATCATGAACATCATGCTGGCCAGCGTCATGGAGCGCACGCGCGAGATTGGCGTCCGACGCGCCGTGGGCGCCACACGGTCGGCCATCGTCCGCCAGTTCCTGGTGGAGACGACCATGATCACGGTTACGGGCGGGTTAACCGGGACGCTGGTTGGCGTCGGACTCTCGCAGATGGTGGCGTATTTTGCCGGCTGGTCGACGATCGTGACCGCCTGGTCGGTGGCGGTCGCGTGCATCATCTCGGTCGGCGTCGGCATTGTGTTCGGCCTCTACCCCGCCACGCGCGCCGCCAAACTGGATCCCGTCCGCGCCCTTCAGTACGAGTAGCTTCCTCCGCCACGCCGGTCGAAGGCTGTTCTCTGCGGCCCGTCCTTCTGAACCTCAAGGTAAGATCCCCTGCGTGAATCAAGCTATTGAGATCCGCAGCGTCAGCAAGAAGTTCGGCGAACATCAGGCCGTGAGCGACGTCTCGCTCGATGTCCCGGCCGGATCGATTTACGGCTTCATCGGGCCGAACGGTTCGGGAAAAACGACAACCATCCGGATGATCATGAACATCATCCTGCCCGACGCCGGCGAAATCACGGTGCTCGGCAAGCGCAGCACGACGGCTGCTCGCGATGAAGTCGCATACCTGCCGGAAGAGCGCGGCCTCTACAAGCAGATGCCGGTACGCCGGCTGCTCCGCTACTACGGACGGCTGAAGAACCGGCCGCCGAAGGAAGTGGACGCGTCGATTGACCGCTGGCTCGATACGCTCGGCATGAAGGCGTGGGCGGACAAGAAGATCAACACGCTGTCCAAGGGCATGGCGCAGAAGGTCCAGTTCATGGCGGCGGTCGTCGGGCAGCCGCAACTGCTGATTCTGGACGAGCCGTTTTCCGGCCTCGATCCGGTGAACGCCGAAGCGCTGCGCGATGCCGTGCTGGAGATGCGGCGCGCCGGAACGACCGTTGTCTTCTCCACCCACGACATGGGCGCCGCCGAGAAAATCTGCGATCGGATCTTCATGATCTTCAAGGGCCGCACGGTGCTCGACGGCTCGCTGGACGCGATTCAGGCCGAGTACGGGCACGACACCGTCCGGCTGAAGCTGGCGGACGGTGTGAACGCCCTGTCGGGTCTCGCGGGCATCGAATCGGTGAACGATCACGGCAACTATCAGGACGTGCGGCTGACCGTGGATCCCCAGGCGTTCCTGCAGCGACTCATGGAACGGACGCGCGTCCTGCGATTCGAAATCTCCAAGCCTTCGCTCTACGACATCTTCATTCGTATCGCCAAGCCCGCCAGCGACGAGCTGCCGGCCACTGTGGAGGTGGCGTAATGCGCCGCATCTTCACGATTGCTCAGTCGGAGTTCGTAACGCTGGTGAAAACCAAAGCGTTCATCTTCGGCATTCTGATGACGCCGGCCCTGATGACTGGTTTCATCACATTCATGAACTACGCGGAAACGCACGTCGATACGACGGACCGCTCGATCGCGATCATCGACCAGACCGGCGTGCTCTATGAGCCGCTCGCCAAAGCGGCCGCGGAGAAGAACGCCGAAGCCGGCTCCGGTGAAACGAAGAAGGGCCCGCACTATCTTCTGAGCCGCGTCGATCCAGGCACGAAGTCCGCAGACGACGTCGCCGTGGACCTGTCGGCCCGCATCAAGGCGAAGGAGCTCTACGCCTTCGTGGTGCTCCCCGAGGGCATCATCGACGCCGGCAAGGAATTGTCGATCCGGCTCTATGCCCAGACCACGTCCACAGGCGATGTGAGCCGCTGGATCGTGTCCAACGTCAACGAGGAAATCGCGCGCCAACGCTTCTCGGCCGCCGGCATCGATCAGGGCCTGGTCGAGAAGTTGACCACGCGGGCGACGATCGATTCGTTCGGCCTGGTTGAACGCACGGTGGACGGCACCACGGTTCCGGCCAAGGAGATTGACGACATTTCCCGCATCGGCGTGCCGATGTTCGTGCTCGTGTTGATGTTCATCGCGGTGATCACG
>Ga0315912_10002154_pt1 | contig 21695 bp, 16 predicted proteins | sample VfabasoilMG_FD_204469 | JGI IMG/M metagenome (GOLD analysis project Ga0315912, IMG submission 204469) | Garden soil microbial communities collected in Santa Monica, California, United States - V. faba soil | ecosystem: Environmental > Terrestrial > Soil > Garden | place: USA: California...
CTCAGACTCCAATTGCACCAAAAGCGACGAGCTGAGCCCTTCGCGGCCAAACGTCGAACGCAAAGTATCGATGTCCACCCACACCTCTGAATCGAACGCGCTACCGCCGGCGTCGAAGATCCCGACCACGGTCACTGGCCGGTTCTTCTTGAGGTCAAAGCTCTGCCCCACGGCCATCCCCGCATAGTTTCCCTCGAGGTTGGCGCCGACGACCGCCTCGTCCGTGCCAGGCGTTGCGGCGCGCCCTTTTATGATCTTGAGCTCCTGCCGCAGCGCATAACTGGTGGGTTGTACCCCGCGCACCTGCACGTTGGACACCTTACCGTCGCTGCCCAACTTCTCTTGGGCGATGACGACGACCACTTCACTGGCCACGAGCGCCTGACCATCTTTGCGTTTTACGCCGGGTGCTGCGATGACCAAGTTGGCTTTGTCCGTGGTGATGCCGCTGGCAAGCTCGGTGTCGGCGCCCTTGCGCAGCACGAGCGCCCGGTCCGGGGCGCCAGTAGACACCATGGTCTGCTGGATGCCGTTGGACAACATCAGCGATGAGGCCAGGACAAACACGACCAACGCGATGCCAAACGCCGTCGCCAGCGTGGTTGCCTTACGTACGAACAAGCTGCGTAGATTGTAACTGAGTGGGATCAACATGAGCGGTTATCCTTATCTCTACCCGAGCATCAACTCACACTCAGCCCACATTGCGCAGGGCGTCGATGACGTTCAATTTGGCCGCCTGATAGGCGGGGACGACAGCTGCAAGCAGCCCGAGGACTACGGCCAAAATCATGGCCATGACCCAGGTTTCTGGTGGAATGCGGAAAAACGGAAAGAACGCCCCCATATTTTCCTCCAGGAAGCGCCCCATGCCCTTTTCCACTAGCGGATAAGCAAGACCGAGCCCGAGCACGCCGCCCAAGAACCCGATGGTTGCCGCCTCACCCAAGACGAAGGTCATCAGATGTTTGGGAAGAAACCCGATGGCCCGCAAGACCCCGTACTCGTGGGTACGCTCGCGCACACCCATGGCGATGGTGTTGCCCAAAATCAGCATCATGATCAGCATGATCACCACCGAGACGATATCGAGCGCCTTGAGAATGGCGCTGATCATGCCCAAAAAGCTGGTGTTGAACGCGCGCTCGTCCTGGCTCATGGTCTGCACGTCACGTTCATCGAAATGCTGATCGATGCGTTTGGCCATCTCTGCGGCTCCCTGTGAGCGATCAATGCGCGTGGTGATCCAGCCGCGACTGTCCGCGGCTTGGGGGCGCATCTTGCGCAGCCACTCGTTCAAATAATCGTAGTGGAAGAGAAATGAGGTACGGTCGACCGAGCGGCGGGTCGCGGTGTAGATACCATCAATCCGAAACTCCCAGTCACCCGGGTAGATGGTGCCCTTGAGCGTGACTTTGTCGCCCACCTTCCAACCAAACTTCTTGGCCAATGAATCACCAACCAAGGCACCGGTTCGATTGCCAAACCATTCGGTCTTTTGCGCATCAGGCACCAGCATTTCGTCGTAGACGGCCAGGTAGGACTCCGGATCCACTGCAAAACTGGAGAAAAACTCGTTCTGATGATTGGGATCCTTGGCGCCAAACCAACTAGCGGCGGCGGCCTGGTTGACACCGGGGATTTGCTCCACCTCGGTCAGGTATTTGCCCGGCAGCGACATGATGAACGACACCTTGTGCCGGGTCACCACGCGATCCTTGGCAGCAAAATCAGCGGCTTGGGTCCATGCCGACAGGATGGTGCGCAGCATCACGAACGCAATGATGGCCACGGCCACGCCGAGCACCGTCATCACGGTTCGAAAGCGTGAGCGGGTGACGTTGCGGATGCCCAAAGTACTCAACCTCATGATTCGATCCCTTCTTCTTGTCTTTTGGGCGGGGCCTTCATCTTGCTCGCCCGACGCCTGAGCGGAAAAGTCTCGCGATCAGAGGGCGAGTTGCCCCTTGTCCAAATGATGAGTGACCCGCGCGCGTTCAGCCGCAGCAGGATCGTGGGTCACCATGATGATGGTCTTGCCAAACTCAGTGTTCAGCTTGCCCATCAGCGTCAAAATCTCGGCCGCACTTTTGCGATCCAGGTCACCCGTCGGTTCGTCCGCGACGATGATGCGCGGATCAGTCACGATCGCGCGCGCAATGGTCACGCGCTGCTCCTGCCCACCCGACAGTTCCTTAGGGTAGTGCTTCATGCGGTCCTCCAGACCCACCGCTTTGAGAGCGATCGCGGCGCGCTCTTTGCGCTCGGCGCTGGACAGATTGGTCAAGAGCAGCGGCAACATCACGTTCTCAATCGCGGTCAGCACGGGCATCAGGTTGAACGTCTGAAACACAAAGCCGACGTTTTGTGCGCGCCATTTTGCTCGAGCGCCCTCGCCCATCTTGGACAGGTCCGAACCGGCCACCTTGATCGACCCCGAACTCGGGCTATCCAAGCCTGCAATCAGGTTGAGCAAGGTGGACTTGCCGGACCCCGATGGCCCCATCAGTGCCTCGAAAGAACCTTCCTCGATCGTCAGATCAAGGTTCTCCAGCACGTCGACGCGTTCGGAGCCGCGATAGTAGGTCTTGCTGAGATTCTTGATCTCGATGACCGGGGTGCTGGTTTTGGGTGCAGCCCCCGACTGCTTGCGGGTCTCGTCGTTGTCCATCTGTACTTGGTTCGCTTCCGCCATGATTGCTCCGTTATTCTCCCTCGCTGGACTTCACCTTTTGTCCGTCCTTGAGCTCAAGGGCCGGCGCCGAGATCACCTGGGTCCCCGGACGCGGACCGCTCTGCAGTTCAAACCCGCTGCCAAATGCTGGCCCAAGTTTGACGGGTACCATCCGTACACGGTCGCCTTCAAGCACGAACACGACTTTGGCGCCGCCGCGCTCGGTCACCGCCGCGCCAGGAACCACGGTCTTGGGTGGTTCCTTCATGGCCGCCTCGTCCAGCGCCTCGCTCAAAAAACTCACCCGCGCTGACATGTCCGGCAGCACGGTGTCCGCCATATCGACGAAGGCCACTTTCACCATCACTGTTGCCTTGGCGCGGTCGACCTCCGGTGTGATTTCCTTGACCGTGCCACGCAAGCGCTTGGTCGGGTAGGCGTCGAGTACAATCTCGGCCGGTCCCCCTACTTTGACCTGAGAAAGACGAATTTCTGGGATATCCGTCTCAATGAGGAGCGTGGAAAAATCTGCAATGCGGATCCCACCCATGTCGACACTGACTCCCGCGGGCTGGGGTCCCAAGTACTCACCGATCTGCGGAGGCTGATTGACGACCGTGCCGTCGATGGGCGCCACGAGCGTGAGGTTGCGCAACCCCGTCTCCAAGACCTTCACCTGCGCCGACAGCGCACCAACGTTGGCTTCAGCCGCGCGCTGCTCGGCTTTTGCGGCGTTGACCAGTTGTCCGAGCGACGTCACACGCGCCTTGAGATCGTCCACGACACTGGAAGCCGAAACCCCAGCCTGGGCCAGCTTTCCTTCGCGATCTGCCTGTAGTTGAACCTCTGCCAATTGCGCCTCGGCCGTGGCCACCCGGGCCTCTGCCCCTTTCGCTTGGGCGAGTGCTGCCGCCACTTGACCCCGAGCCGCCATGATGGAGGCGCGGTCGTCCGAAGGATCGAGTTCGACCAACACGTCGCCCGCTTTGACCTTTTGACCTTGCCGCACATGGACAGCCGCCACCCGCCCCGGCACCTTAGGTGCGATGTTGCTACTCCGATCAGCATCGACGTAGCCTGACGCGGTGAGCTCAACGCTGGCCTGGGCCGGCGAGACTTCAGCGATGACCGTGGTCTGCACCTCGGTCTTGAAAACGGCCGCTTGCAGCATGGGCCAGGCTTTTGCCGCACCCACAGCAGAAGCCACGGCGAACGCCACGCCAATCACCCAGCCGTAGCTGCGGGGCTTTTGCGCTCGCTCCGTCTTTTTGTTGCGGTCGATACGTAGAGCAGCGAGGTTAGCGGACAGGTCATCAGCCATGACGACGTCCGAATAGCGCGAACCCCCCCGCTTGCCAATGTTCCCAGCCCCCGGCCCAGGGCCGGCCATTTGCGGTTGCTCAGCACATACAACGAGCGCAGCTCAAAGTCGTTGAATGACCGCAAATCTACCGCTGGTGCGCCACCCTGGGTCCACACGTTGCGCGCTCTCGGCCGTCTCTACTGCAAGACCAATCATCACGTCCGACTTGAGCACGCGCAGGCAAAACGCCCGAAACTGAACGCCTGCGGTGGCAACCCCGGGCGGGGTATCAACTGGCCAGAGTCGATCCGACAAGAAACGTCGGTAGTTGAGATCGCCCTTGGCGATGACCACGCTGGATGCCGCCAAGTCCGATGTCAGCGCAACTGAAAGCTGACCAAAGTCTCGCGGCTGTCCCCAATCAGACTCCGCGCGGAGCAGCAGCCGCCCCTCCGAGAGCGCCCTGTCCAAGCGCTTCGCGCAAGCCGCCAGGTCCGCACCTTCGCGCTTGAACGCGCGCACGGTTTGCTCAACATCACAAGGCCGAGCGTCGGAGACGAACATGGGACACGGCTTGGCATGCATCACGACTTGGGCAGGCGAGTGGCGCAGGAGCGTATCGACCAAAATGAGATCGAAACACAGCTCCGCACCAGCATTGTCGAGCACGAGGTGCACCGAGTCGCAGGACCCATCGAGCACGTGATCCAGCAACTGTTCGCACTCGTCCAGCAACAATCCCGACTGGTTGCCCGACGAGCCACCGTGAAGCCCGCTCGCGGATCGGCCCTGTAAGTAATCGAGCTGACTCAGGTCTGCTTGATTGCCCAAAAGGGCCCAGTGCACGGCGCTGCACAGCCCCGTCCTGCTGCTCGGCTCGAGCAACACGCGTTGCATCTCCGCGGCCCGTGTAGCCATTGCCGTTTGTAGCGCCGAGCTCTTGATGCGCCCAAATACGTCGAAGCCGTCCACAAAGTAGCCGGTGAGCGAATTGATGGCGTGATAGAAGAGAAACTCCAAGTCAAAGAAGGGCAACCCTTGCCAGGTTGGCTCCGCCTCCAAACCGCTTGCCTCCTTCAGCAAATAGTTTGGCCAAAAATCACCGACGTTCGCAAACATGCTCAAGTCCAAAGCCTGTTCGTGCACCACGGCGCGCCACAGCGCCCAGACTTGCTCGTGACAGCCGCGCTCGTGCAGCTCAGCTTGGACACTGCGCAAGATCTCCGGAAACCGCACCCGCACGGTTGCGTCCACGAACGCGGAGGTTCTGCGGGCCACTTTTTGGGGGAGCTGTGCTGCGGGCGTCACGCGCACAGACGCTACTTGGTCGGGATGGTGTCGTCGAGCGCAGCTTGAGTTGCAGTGGCAATCGTTTCTGACGGATAGACACCAAAATGGGCCAGATACTCTTGCGAAAATCGCGACGTATGGGGAAAGCCGACGGCGTGTGCAGCGTTGGACACGGAACATTCACCCGCCAGGAGCAACTCGTGCGCGCGACGCAGTTGGCGGACCCGCAGGTAGCGCTTGGCCCCTACACCGAATGTAGAATGAAACGCCCGCTGCACCGTCCGCGTGGAGACGTGGATCTCGCCCGCCAATCGTGCCACCGAAAGGGGCCCCTTCACCTGCTCGCAGCCATCACCCAGCGCGCGGATGATGCGTGAATAGTGAGAGGGAGGGACGACATCAATGCGCGTTTTTTCAAGCTCGGCCAACAGCGGTCGGACAAAGTCCGTTGCTTGGTCGAACGCAGCCTCGCCTTCGACCGGATCTCGAGCGAGCATTTGGTCAAGCCACTGGCATACGCGCGCGGCCAGCGCAGGCGACAACGGCACCTCAAACCACCCTCCCCACAGCGCGTGCGTGGGTAAACCGAGCGCAATGGCTACCTCGCCCGGCACCGTGATGTGATGGATAGTGTCCCCAGGCTTGCCGGGCAGCCACTGTCCAGTCCACACCGCCGATTCGGGACCAGAGTAGACCACCATTGAAGTCGTCTGGCGCGGGCGCCCCTCGATGAGCAGGCGGGCAGCACCCATGCAGATCGATAGATTGACTGAACTTGGGCGCGCCTCCCATTCGAGCGACAGCACTTGGTTAGAACCGGCGCTGGCCAGATACACGTCTCCCAGCTTTTGCAGGCGCAAGTTGATGCGCACGGAGTCTCCGTCAAGCTGAGTTGCGCGGAGATGCACACCGGTCGAGCGTGCGATGTGTTCAAGTTGCGCAACCGTCACCTCGTCGGCGCGGATCGCCCAAGTCTGCGGTTGTCTTTGCTGATTCATGCTGCGTTTGGTGGAGAGGCACTCTCTCCCATCAAACGCAAAATAGTTATCCGATATGCGTCATTGGACCATCCGAGGGGCAAAAAATTGTCCGGGAGCGATAGGTGTGGGTGTGGCAATTCGCGACACCTCCGGAGCCCATCGGAGGTAGGCACCAACACCGCATCAGCCGCAGACCGGGTCGTCTCGCCCTAGAGCAAACGTTTCCGATGGGTACTCGCCAAACAGCGCTCGATACTGTTGAGAAAAGCGCGAGGCATGGTGAAAACCAGTCTCAAACGCCGCGCGACGAACGCAGAGTTGGCCCGTGGTGAGCAGCTTGCGCGCGCGTTGCAGGCGGCGGTTGCGCAGATACAACGTCACCCCCACACCAAACACGCTGTGGAAGGCTCGCTGCATGGTACGCACTGAAACGCCCAGTTTTTTGGCGATACTGACCACGGAGCGCGGCGTACGCCCGTCCACTTCTGCCAGCTGATTCACCAAGCGGACGAGCCGCGTGTAATGAGACGGGCTCTCCCATTTAGGCTGTCCAAGAGCGGGGCCGAGCATTTCGGCGAGCCAACCGTAGGCTTCATCCCGGACCCAAGGCGACGCACTGTCTTGTAGGAGCATCTGATCGGCCCAGATGGCAAAGCGTCTCGCCACGGACTGCTCGATGGCGACCTCCTGCCAGCCACGAACGATGGCCGTCGGCGGAATGCCCAAAGCTGGGGCGTCGTCCACAGGAACCGAAAGATGATACGCGTGACTCACGGGCTCACCTTGCGCTGAGGCGTTCCCTTCGAGAAGGCCCGTCCAGGCGCCGGCCCCCGGTTCCACGTACATGATGACGGAGTACGGAGCGCGCTCTCGACCTTCAATGCGCAAACCAACTGAACCTGCGCGCACCATGAAACCAATGGAACGCGGCCTGGCCGACCATGACATGCCCAACGTATGAGTCGTTTGGTAGGCGGCCATCCTCCCGCTCCCTACAGGGCGACTTACAAAACCAATCAGAGCTTCACCGCTCGCCAGCTGAGTGGCGTTCAGGTCAATGCCCAAGGCCTGCACACGGGCTTCGAACTCAGGAATCGTAAGATTCGGTGAGCAGACGGGCCGAAAAGGCGTGAGTGGACTCATTGTTCTGCTGGGGCTGACCACTATAGGCTAGTCCACAAGCGAGACCTATCCGCTAAACGTCATGAGAGCGCGCAAATCACCTCGCACGTTTGATCGAGCTCCGTCTCCAAGCCGGAAGACGCTGCTCACCGACCTTGTCCTACATACTACCGAGCACGGTCAGTAGGTGCGCCCGCCTGCGGGGTGGTCAATGCACGCTCGCGCCGGAGGCCAACAACTCTTGAACCAGAGAAACCAGCTGCTCTGGCGCAAACGGCTTGTTGAGGTGAGCAAAACGGCGCAGCTCTATCCCACGGCGCGACAATTCGCCTTCAGAGTAAGCGCTGCACACCAGGATTTTTGTTTCGGGAAAATTTTGGCGCAAGGTCTCCAGCAACAGTCGCGTCGGCTGCCCCGGCATGATGGCGTCGGCACAAACCACATCCACATCCTCGTGCTCCAAACAATCCAGCGCTTCCTGGACAGAGCTGGCCAGCACTACGTCACCCCGCGCATCGGTCAACGTCTTCTTGATCGCCTGGCGTGCACGCCAATCATCATCGACCACCAAAAACCGACGATTTTCCAGAGATATGACGGCGTTTTCTGGCTGGGTCGCCGCCGCATCGACACGTCGCGGCAGCACCAACCTGTACTGCACGCCACCTCCAGCGCTTGGTCCAACACTGGCCTCGCCTTCATACTGCCGTGCAAACGCCGACGCGGCTCGGTACCCCGCGTCATCCGCGTCCGCGGCGCGCGCACGGCTGATGACTCTCGTCAGTTCAACGTCCTCCAAGCGATTGAGCTGTGCGCCACCTTCCTCAACCACGAACTCGACGCCCCTTGGTTCGAGCGATCCGACTCGCAACTGCAGGCACCCTCCGTCGGGCATCCCGTCACCCAGCACCATGCACAGCTTGAGCAAGGTGTGTCGCAAGTGCACGGGATCGACCTGAACCAACAGTTGCTCCTGGCAAGGTTCGGCCTGAACAGAGATGTTCGCGGGCAAAATGCGGCGAACATTCCTGTGCAACAGCGCGAGTTCTTGACCAGCATCGAGCACGTGTTTTTCAACGATGATCCGCTCGCCCAGCGAGAGTAGTTGCCGTGCCAACTGGCTTGTGTCCGAGCACGTATCGATGATTTCTCGACACAGCGCGCGACCATCAGGATCCAAGCGCGCGTTAGCCTGCAGGTGCGCAGCGCAAGCCACCACAACCTGCAGCGAATTGTTGAATTCGTGAACCATGCCGGTGGCCATACGGCTGACCACTTTGTCGCGCTCGCGGTCCACGATGACCCCCAACGTTTGCGGGAGATGATCACTCTCGAAGAACCTGCTTGCTGGGGCGCTCGCTGTGAGCGGCGAAGCGACCGCGCCCAGCAGGCGACGGTACTGCCACCAAGACGCGTAGATCAGAAGCAGCGCCAGCGCCAAGAGCACAGGCTGCGAGTACTTGAGCCAGTCAGGCGCCCACCAACTGCCCCCGAGCACGGTGACCAGGACGACCAGCGAGGTGCCCGACAGCACGAGCGCCATGGAGCGGCGCGCCACAGAGGGGTCGGTGGGCAGCGTCCCACTCTTGCTTCGCGCATCCTTCATCGATACCGCACCCTATTTCAATGCTGACGCGTTGTGAATAGCTGTTGAATCGTTGGGCGGGGCGCGCCTATGACACCTGCACGCGGAGCGGGTAGGTTAAAGTCGATGCACAACATTTTGGTCTTGGGGGCCACTTCGACCGTGGCCACTAGCCTGTCCCGCCGGTACCTGGAAAAGGGGTCTCGATTCTATTTCTTGGCACGCAGCGCGGACAAACTGGCAAGCCGCGTGGCTGAATTTTCGACCCAGCTGCTCGGGAGTGAGGCCGTCGATTTCACCGCCTTCGACGACACCATACGGGCCATTGACCGCGCCTATGAAGTCGCTGGGTGGTTTGACTTGATCGTCGTTGCCCATGGGTACTTGGGGGATCAACTCGAGAGCGAGCGAAACTTTGTCGAAGCCCTAGCGCAAATCAGCATCAACTTCTCCAGCGTGGTAGCTCAGCTGATCGCCGTCACGCGCCACTTGGAAAGCAACCCTGGGCGTCGTGCTCAGATCGCGGTGATCACCTCGGTAGCTGCCGATCGAGGGCGACCCCGGAACTACACCTACGGAGCCGCCAAAGCTGGGCTCAACACCTACCTCCAGGGACTGCGCTCACGCATGTGGGGTCGAGCATGGGTGACCACCATCAAGCTCGGCCCGGTGGACACCCCTATGTCCGCCTCCCACGAGAAGAACGCGCTGTTCATCTCCAGTGAAGAAGCCGCGCGTCAGATCGAACGCGCCATCACGAAGAAGCGCGCCGAGGTGTACGTCCCGAGGCGCTTTTCGCTCGTCATGCGTGTGGTACGCGCGCTGCCCGAGCCCATCTTCCAGCGCATTCCTTCGCTGTCGGGGCGCTAACTCAGTTGTTGGGGGGCAGCCGCCCCCCACGTCGCCGGAAGTGAATTCCGGCTCCTTCCCCCACTTCCGCCGGAAAATCCGGCGCTCGCGAAATGCTCGCGGCGGTTTTCCGCCTCTCGTCGCTGCGCGACATCGGGTGGGCTTGGTTGCGACGTACGGCGTGGCTCCTTCCCCCACTTCCGCCGGCTGCAGTTCATTGCACCTGCAGCCGCGCACAAACCTGTTCGGGACTGAAGTCGACGAGGCGGATGACCTTGTGTCGACTGCTCGTCCCCTTCTCTAGGAGTACGCGACCCTTGGCCACACCCAGCACGCGGCTGAGCAGCGACCTCAACTCCTCATTGGCCGCTCCGTCGACTGGAGGAGCTGCCAATTGCACCTCCAACTGCTCGTCGGTCACTGCGACCACACGACTGCGACTCGCACGCGGTTTGACAAGCACGCGCAACATGCAATCTGACCCCCAAGCGCGCACCGCTGACATGACGCACCCTCAACGTGCGCATTCCAATATGGAATGGCCCCAGCCAATTTCATGAACTTCATCGACGAGGCGCAGCCCCGCGCGCTCGATGCATCGCGCCAGCGTCGCTCGATCGTACATCCGGCTGTTCCCATTGGCTACGGTCGTAAAATACAGACTGGTGGCCTGCAGACAAAGTGATGCCACCTCGTTCTTCTGGCAATCCCACAGATTGTCCATGATCATCAAGCGCGTCGTGGGTTTCATGGCGCGCTTGGCGGTGCTGAGGATGTGCACCACCTCGGGCTCACTGAAGCAGCACAAGAATTGACTCATCCAGATCACATCGTGATCTGCAGGAAACTCAGTATCGAGGCTGAGCACCGAGCATGGATGGTACGCAGCGCGCTTGGCCCAACCTGCTTTTTCAACGTTCGCTTTGCACTTGGCAATCTGCACGGGCAGGTCCACCACCGTCACCGCTACCTGTGGATCCCGGGCAAGCACCTGGAGTGCGAACTTGCCCGTGTTACCACCCACGTCCATGATGCGCGCAGGTGCGCTCCTCAGCACACGCTCCAAGATCAGGGGAAAGCTGTCGTCCGAATAGAAGTGGTCAAAGGCAAACCAGCTGGTTTTTGCGGGCTCTGGCAGGTCTTGCAAGCCCTCATACACTGTGGGCCAGTTCCCGAGTTCCGGGAGCCCAGTAGCACGACCTTGCTCGATGGCCGTGTCGAGATGCGCCGCAGCGCGGTAACAGACGTCGTGCACGAAGTTCATGTTCACTCGCGCCATTTCGTCCCGTTCCAAGAGAAACCCCGCGCGCGTGCCTCGATACCGGTCGCCCTCTTTTTCAACGAGACGCGCGGCAAGTCCCGCCTCAAGTAACACGGTGACCCCATATTGTGATGTGTGTGTGACCTCGGCCACTTCCTCAATCGTCATGCCCTGCGGAGCGCCCTTACGCAGCGCAGCTAGGAGCCCACGATCACGCATCACTCGTGCCGCCTGAAACAGGATGGGGCCCCACGCGATGGTCTGCGCGGTATGCATCGCGGCAAGAATGCTTGAACCAGCCTTGCTAGCATCGTTCGTCATAGGCTCACATCATGTCACGTACGACGAGAATAGAAAACCTCTAGGTGTAAACGCGCTGTCGTAGGCAGAGAGCAATGGCATTTTGCAAATTCTGGGCTGAAAATGGCTTGGCAATGAGCGGATACGGCTGGACACCTTCTTCATTGTAGCCGCTCATGAAGAGCACACGGGGTGTTGCTCCCTGCTCTGCCATCTTGACGACCAACTCAGGTCCCCTCAACCCTGGCATCACCACGTCGCAAAGTACCAAGTCAAACTCTGTACCTTGCTCGTACCAAACGCTCAGGGCGTCATCGTGCGAGGTCGCGACCCGGGCACGGTGTCCCATCGCTTGCAGCATGAGACGCGTGACGTCGGCGACTTTTGGTTCATCATCAATGACCAAGACTGACCACTGATCATCGCCCACGGGCGGCATCGAGTCACGTAGCTTCCTGCTGCGCGCTGCGTCAACCGGCGCACTAGGGAGCGAAATGGTAAAGACCGTGCCCCCACTTTCCGGTGTCGTGACCCGCGCCGACCCCCCATGTTGCTCGGCGGTACCGAGCACCGTGGCCAATCCCAACCCTGACCCCCCTGCGTGACCGCGCGTCGTGAAAAATGGCTCAAATACTTGGGAAACATCCGCTTCATCAATCCCTGGCCCTTGGTCCACGACGGAAAAGTGGACCCACACTTCGCCTTGCTCTTCGGACTGGCTCGTCTCAATCAGAACTTCACCCCCGAGCGGGGTAAAGTCTCTGGCATTGATCACCAAGTTGACCAGCGCTCGTTCCATTTCTACGGCATCGACCGAGATCAACGGAAGGTCGTCCGCCAGCTTGGTCGAAAGTACGATCTGATCGCCAACGAGGCGTTGCAACAGGAGCAAGGTCGAGGTGACCAACTCGTTGGGCGCAATCACCTTGAGCGAAAGCTGCGCCTTTCTCCCAAAAGCAAGCAAGCGCCGTGTCAAGTTGCTGGCCGATTCCAGCGCTCGAAAGCACTCAGTCAGCTCCTCATGTTCGCCGATGTTGAATTGCAAAACCTCGAGATTGCCCATGACGACTGTCAGCAAATTGTTGAAGTCGTGCGCGATGCCCCCAGCCAATCGGCCCACAGTTTCCATCTTTTGAGAGTGGGCTAGTTCGTTCCTCAATCGCACTTGGTCGGTGATGTCGAGCAGCGTCCCCCGCAGCTCACGCCGCGAGTAGGCCCCTTCCACCAATTCTCCGATGATGCGCACGTGTCGCATTTCACCGTTGGTACGCAGCAAGCGTCCCTCCACGGATCCGGCCTGGGGTGCCACCAAGCACGTTTGATACAACTCGAGAAAGCGCGGCAAATCTTCAGCGACGACGCGCGCCAAGAACGCCTCCACGCTCGGTGTCTCGTCCGGCGAAAGCCCAGCGATACGGCGAAACTCACGCGACCACTCGACCTCACCGGTCTCCGGATCGAACCGCCAGCTGCCGACCTGCGCTAGAGCCTGCGCCTCTTCCAAGAGCGACAGTGCCCGACGCAACTGCAATTCTGTGCCCACCGCAGTGGTCTGGTCGAGCACGCTACCCACCATGCGACGTGGCTTTCCTCCTCGGTCAAAAAGATATGACCCAGAGGTGGTGATGAACCGGAGCGTCCCGTCTGGGCGCACGACCCGACAGTCGAAGAGCGGTAGCACACCATCACGCAACCCTTGCTCGGTCACGCGTTGAGCTGCTGGTCGATCGTCAGGATGAATGCGAGCAAAGAAGCCATCGACGCTTGGGGTTACTTGCTCGGGGTCCAGGCCAAGGATGCGATACATCTCCTCCGACCACGTGACGCGACCGCTCTCGATGTCCCAAGCCCACGTACCAAGGTGCGCTGCCATCTCTGCCCCACGCAACAGCTCCTCGCGCTCGCCCAGAGAGATGCCATCGCTCGTTTGGTAGCGCGCCGCTGACCTCTGCAACTCCGCGACCCGCGTGCGCAGCTCCAATACTTCACGCTGCAAGAGGTCGGTCGTGCTCTCCCCTCCGAAGCTCGACATACCGGCGGAGCCTATCACCATGATCGCAGGAAGACAGAGACCTCGCGCCCGCGGATGGCTCGAACTGCGACCCGGCAGCCGCGCCGAGAGAAAAACACCCGTATCGGCGCACACGGCGCCTTCAGCTGCGATCGCGGCAAGCAGTTGTTGGTCGAGCCCGGGGCGTGGTAACCAGCGCCGACCATGCGCTACGGCAAAGCCCTCCTCCCCACATTAAAAGAAGCGCCCTCGGACGCTACCGCACTGAGCCACATTCTGCTGACTCGAGCTGGTTACATGCGCCAAGTCGGGGCGGGGATCTACAGTTTCCTTCCCTTGGGTTTGCGCGTCCTGCGCAACATCGAAGCGGTCGTCCGACAAGAAATGGACCGGGCTGGTGCCCAGGAGGTCTTGCTCCCGGCGCTCCTCCCGGCTGACTACTACCGCGAGAGCGGACGTTGGGACACCTTTGGTGACACGCTGCTGCGCCTCACCGATCGTAAAGGCGGTGACTATCATTTGGGTCCGACCCATGAGGAAATCATTACGGACTTGGCGCGCCGTGAGATCCAAAGTTATCGCGACTTGCCGCAGAACCTCTACCAGATCCAAAGCAAGTTTCGCGACGAAGCACGCCCGCGGGGTGGTCTCCTGCGCGGCCGCGAATTTCTGATGAAGGATGCGTATTCCTTCGACAAAGATGAAGCAGGGGCACTCGCCAGCTACGAATCCATGCGCGTCACCTACCGCGCCATCTTTGATCGATTGGGACTCAACTATCGCATGGTCGGAGCCGATTCCGGCGCGATGGGCGGGAGCAAGAGCGCCGAATTTCAGGTCTTGGTGCAGAGCGGTGAGGATTTCCTGATGGCCTGCACCGCTTGCCAGTATGCGGAGAACGTCGAGGTCGCCTCGCCCCTGCCACCGCAGCCGCGGGAGCTGGGCAAGATTGCGCCCATCGAGAAGGTACATACCCCGGGCAAAGGTGGCATGGACAGCGTGGCCGAGTTCTTGAAAGCCACCAAAGACCGCTTTTTAAAGAGCTTGGTCTACGTGGCCAAGGAAGAACTCATCCTGGCCGTGGTGCGCGGCGATCACGAAGTGAACCCCATCAAGCTAGCGCGCGCCGCGCAGGCCCTGGAAGTTCATTTGGCCTCAGCTGAGGACGTGCGCAAAGCCACGGGTGCCACCGTGGGATATGCGGGCCCGGTTGGTTTCAAGGGCAAGGTGTTCATCGATCCCGACGCGGCGCTGGTGGACGACGCCATCACGGGTGCAAACGAAACAGATCACCATTTGATGCACGTCCAGCACGGTCGCGACTTTTCGGGCCAAGTCGTCCCGTTGCGGCTCATGACGACCAGCGACCCATGCCCCAGCTGTGGCGGCCAGGTAGCTCAGTTTCGCGGGATCGAAGCGGGGCACATCTTCGTCCTGGGTACCCACTACAGCGCCAAGATGGGGGCGACCTTTCTGGACGAAAAGGGCGAGAAGAATCCGCTCGTCATGGGTTGCTATGGCATCGGCGTGTCCCGCCTGGTGGCGGCCATCGTCGAACAGCATCACGACGACAACGGCATCTGCTGGCCTCTATCGGCCGCTCCGTACAAGGTCCACATCTGCCAGCTGGGCGACGGACAAGAGGTCGGTGCAGCAGTAGCGCAAATTGAGGCGGCCCTCTTGGCCGCAGGCATCGAGCCGCTGGTGGATGACCGCGACATTCGCCCTGGCGTCAAGTTCAAGGACGCTGACTTGATCGGGATCCCGTATCGCATCACAGTAGGGGACCGCGGCCTGAAGAACGGCAAAGTGGAGCTCAAAGCTCGCGCTGACGCCGACCCCAAGGCCGCGCAAGAGTACGGTCTCGCCGAAATTGCTGCGGTGACGATCGCGCGCATCAACAAGGAACTCTCTCCATCATGACCGAGCACAAGCCTCGATTCGCGCGCTCAACCGACGCGGTGCATGCGGGCATTCGACCTGAGCGCCCCCACAACGCGCTGGCCCCCGGCGTCGCCCAAACAGCCACGTACACCTTTAGTTCCACCGCCGATCTCGAACAGTACATGCGCGGTGAAGATTCGGACCCGGAACGGGAAGAATACGGCCGCTACGGCAACCCCACGGTGCGGGAGCTGGAGCTGCGTGTGGCTGCCCTAGAGGGCACGGACAATGCCACGGCGTTTGCCACGGGCATGGCGGCCATCACCTCCACTTTGTTCGCCTTGCTCAAGCAGGGTGACCACGTCGTGCTGTTTCGCGATTGTTATCGGCGCACCCGGCAGTTTGTCACCACTTGGCTCGGTCGCTACGGCGTCGAACATGACGTGGTTCCGCCCGGCGATCTCAGGGCAATGGAAAGCGCCATCCGCGACAATACCAAGCTGGTGATTACGGAGTCGCCCACCAATCCGTTCAACTACTGTGTGGATTTGGCTGAGCTGTCTCGGCGCGTCAAAGCCAAAAATCGCCGCACGCGCACGCTGGTGGACTCCACCTTTGCCACGCCGGTCAATTGTCGCCCGCACAGCTTTGGGATTGATTTGGTCGTGCACAGCGCCACCAAGTATTTCAGCGGACACAACGACGTGCTCGGTGGGCTCGTAGCCGGCCCAGCGCACTTGATCAGCCTGACCAAGGAAATGCGCGACGTGACTGGGGCCACCTTGGACCCACATGCTGCCTTTCTCATCGCCCGCGGCATGAAGACGCTCGGGCTGCGGGTACGTCAATCCAATCACTCAGCTCAAGCCATCGCCGAGATGCTCGAGGCTCACCCCAAGGTGGAGCGCGTGTTTTACGCCGGGCTGCCGAGTCACCCCTCTCACGCCATTGCCAAGGAACAAATGGACGGCTTTGGCGGTGTGGTGAGCTTCATCGTCAAGGGCAACAAGGCGGCGGCATCCACGGTGTGCGATCTCACGCAGATCCCGCGCATCGCACCTTCCCTCGGAGGGGTGGAGAGCCTCATCGAGCAACCCGCGCTCATGAGTTATTTTGAGCTGAACGATGAGCAACTCAGGGCCATCGAGATCTCACCGGCGCTCATTCGCTTGTCAGTCGGTATCGAGGACACGGATGATCTGCTTGAAGATCTGAAGCAAGCGCTCGCGCAGGTGTGAGCGCAGCCTGGCGCGGGCCGGGTGGCACAACCACTCAGTGACTGTGTGTGCGAGAAAAGGCGGCCTGCTCTGCGAAATGAGAACGATTCGGGACAAACCGGACGCACGTCGGCCTGTCTGTGATCCACACTTGGGTATGTCTTTTCAGCTGGGTCCCGTCGTCGACAACCTTTTGCATGCGGTGGCGCGCAGACATTCAAACGCCGGCGCCCGCGTGTGGACAGCCGCTGGGATGGTCCTCGGTTGTGGACTCGCCCTGTCCGCTTGCAGCTCCGAGCCACCCATTTGGCCAGGTCCAGTGGGCGGTGGGAGCGGCGGCAGCAACACAGGCTCGGGAGGGGCCAGCGTATCGACGGGAGGCACCACGGCCAGCGGCGGCGCAGCAGCGACTGGCGGAGACAATGCAGGTGGTGGCCCGCAGGGCGAGCTGTTGATCGACGACTTCGAGGATCACGACGACCAACCCCTCGTGGGCTCCAGCTGGTATCACTATGACGACCAGTCTGAGGGTGGGTTGTCCACGCAGTCCGTGAAATTTGACGAGCCCGGCGACACCTCACTAGGGGCCAGCCCGCTCGGCGCGCTCCTCTTCACCTTCAGCTTCGATCAAGCCGAGCTCGGTTACGAGCCGTACGTGGGCGTTGGTGTCGATGTCAGGAGCGGCGGACAGGCGCTCGATCTCTCCAATTACACTGCTCTCCGTTACCGTTACCGGGGTGCGGCACATGTGGTGCGGCTCGAAACCTCGGACGTGGACGACTACGACTATCACGGGTTGAAGTTGCCTGCCTCGACCGTGTGGACCACCGTCGAGATCCCCCTGGCACTGCTTGCCCAAGAGGGCTGGGGCGCAGAAGTGGACCTCAACCCCGCCCATGCCGTGGGGGTAAGCTTCCATTTGCGTGGTGTTACAGGGCAAACGGGCACACTTTCGCTCGATGATCTGTACGCAGTGCAGAGCGAAGACGAACTCCTCTTGACCGTGCATGATCCGGCCCCACCCACGAAAGAGCCGCTACCTTCACTCAGCATCGACAATCCACTGCAACAGCGGGCCTTGGATCACCTGAGTCGCGGAGCAAACCTGGATAGCTGGCTCGAAGCCGACCGTTTTTCAGAGTTCACGTACGACGAGAGCTACGTGACAAAGTTAGCGGCCGCAGGCTTTACCAGCTTGCGTTTACCCATCGACCTCGACCGTTATGCAGAGAACGTCACAGGCACAGGCAGTGAGCTCAGCTTCGACCTGCATGACGACTTGTTCCTGGTGCTTGACTCGTTCGAGGAATGGACCGCAGAAAACGGCATGTCGCTCACTATCGACTATCACCAGTACGATCGTTCGCTCGACTTTGCCGACGTGCCTTCACAAGATTTGGCCGTGGCACTGTGGGGCAAAGTAGCCGAGCATTTTGCGGACAACCCCCGCGAAGACTTGTTCTTCGAATTACTCAATGAGCCAGAGCTATCGGTAGCAGGGGACGCGCCCTCGAGCGCGGAATGGACCGCCCTGGCCGAGCGCATGATTGCGGCCATCCGCGCCCACGACACGACCCACACTCTCCTATTTGGCGATGTGGAATGGTACGGAATCACGCCGCTGACCAAGCGTCAGCCGCTCAGTGATGCCAACGTCATCTACGTCTTCCACTTCTATGATCCGTTCCTGTTCACGCATCAAGGTACGAGTTGGACGGATTTGCTCTCCGTGCACGACATTCCGTATCCGTACTCGGCTGAACGTTGGTCTGAGGACGGTCATGACCTTGGACTCAGTTCACTCTTGCCGGGCTGGGTGCTCGATCAAGTGGACGACTACTACCGTGTCGGTCACGCCTCTTGGATCTACAATCGCATCGCTGAAGCCAAGCAGTGGGGTGTGGATCATGATGTACCCGTGATGTGCAACGAGTTCGGCGTATTTGAGGACAAGGCACAGCAAGTGGACAAGACCGCGTATTACACCGACCTCATCTCAGTGTTCGATGAACTGGAGATCCCCTGGCAAGTCTGGTTCAAGATCATGAACGATGAAGGCGTGGTGATCCCCGAATATCGACAAGCCTTCCGTCTGGACGACTGACAAGCGCTGGACTGCGCCACGTCATCGCTCGAGCGTCCGCGACCGCCTGCGTGGCCGCTGCTCATTTCAGGTCGCCAACCGATTCCGCGGAGAAGGGGACCCACAGCTCGTGCTCTTGGGGGTGAGAGCCGTACCCTCATTCTTGGCGGCATCTTCAGAAAGCCTGTTCATTGCGGCTTCTTCATAACTTATTTGTGCTTTTCCGTTCTTTGATTGTTTCTAGCAACATAGTCATTGTTAAGTACTTTTCTTGAATTGTTAAGCATTTTATCTACAACTTTACATTCCGTACTAATCCGATATGTAACTTATTCAAGGCTGACTACTATCACATCTAGTGCTATCTGAATGAATGTTAAGATGGCGCAGCATAAACCGCTGAGTTTCGATATCTCTTTAGAATCGCTCATTCAACGATGGGTACAGCGTGCCGCTGACTCGGGCGAAAGTACTATTCGGGTCCCGTTGCGCGTTTATTTGGAGGAGGCCAGCAGTCTGGCAGCGCTCATGGAGCGCCACTTGGAGCCCCTGCAGGAGGATGGACGGGAGTATCCCGGGCTGAGTCGGGTGTTCGACGAGCAGACCCTCAGCTGGGAGACCCCGGGTGAAATCCGTGAGCTCGTGATCGTGATTGGGGAACTCCAGGCACGCAGTCAGTCCACGGAGAAGCGGCTCGGACCAGCGGTCCTGGTGGAGGCGCGTCAATTGCGCAGCGAGTGGATGGCGAGCTTGAAGTTCTTGTTTGAACAAACGCAGGACGCGACGGGCAAGCAACGCCTCAAGGGCCTGCGCGCAGAGTTCAAAGATCAGAGTCAAGCTGGACTGGCACAGAGCTTTCACAATCTGCTCATGCTCGTTCAAGACAACATGGACGGCTTGCGACGCTTGGGGTGCAGCGACGAGCGACTACAGCACAGTTGGCAGGCACATCGGACACTCAGCGAGCGAGGGTCTGAGCGCGCTCACTTGACGAACGAACGCAGGAGTGAGGCCTCCACGCGCAACCAGCTGCTGACGCAGCTTGAAGCACGGGTCGAGGCGGCGCGGCGCGCCTTTCGCTTCGTCTTCCGCGATCACGACGAAGTGTTGGAAAAGGCCCAAAGTAACTATGCGCGCGCGCGGCGGCGCAAGCACACGGACAAGAAAACCGCACTCAGGGCGACCTGATGAATCAATGCTGGTGCTCAGCACCACCTGAACCGGACAGCGGATCATTGGGATCGGAAACGTGAACCATATTCATCATGCCTAGGTCTGCGTGATCGAGGATGTGACAGTGGAACATCCACATGCCCGGTCGCTCGTCGAAGTGCACGGCAATCTTTGTTTCTCCCCCCACGTGAACGTCCACGGTGTCCTTCCATTCGCGGGTGGGGGGGGCCACGCCGTCTACCGAGAGCACCTGGAAGAAGTACCCGTGTAGATGAAATGGATGTGCAAAGTCCATGTTGGTGCTAATAGCCCAGATCTGCGTCTCGCCCAGTGTCGCGGTCAGCGGAGTGGCCGCGGTGTGCGGTACCCCGTTGACGCCCATCTCGATGGTGCCGTCCTCAAGGATGGTCTGGGTGAGTTCCAAGGGGACCTCGACCGCCGAAGACAGATCGGGTGGCTCGATATTGCGATCGAGCGCTGGAAGTGCGGCATCGAGGTACGGACTTTGGTCGCTCATGACCATATCCATGATCGGCACATCATCCCGTACCAAACTGCCGAAACCGCGATCGTAGGGTATGCCGATCACAGGCAAGTGTGACGATGGATCGGCGTGGGGAGTGAACACCACCTCGGCGCGCTCGGCCGGAATGATCACAAGCGAAGGCGAAACGATCGGACGCTCAGTGCGCCCGCCATCCCCAGCAAACCGCATGAATTGGTGACCCTGCGCGGTGAGTTGAAAATAGCGACTCCTCGCCGCGTTGATCACCCGCCAATGTTGACGTCGGCCGCTGCGGACGTCGAGCGTGGGGTTGATCTTGCCATTGACCAACACGATATTGCCCTCATGGCCAAAGGCGGCCGTCAGCTGTGGGCCCATGTCCGGATCAAGCAGCACGCCCTGGTCATCCAGGGAAATGTCGCTGAGCAAGAGGGTGAGTTCGTCGCCCAAGTCCGCGGGTTCGTCAGGATCAGTAACCACGAATGCGCCATACAAACCAAACCCCACCTGCGCCGCCGAGCGCACGTGCGGGTGATACCAAAATGTGCCCGCGTCAGGCACGACGAAATCGTACGTGTACGTCTCCCCCGGCAGTACCTCTGGTTGGGTCAAGCCCGGCACGCCATCGACGGCGTTGGGTACACGCACGCCGTGGAAGTGGATGGTTGTCGCCTCGGGTAGTTGATTGACCAGATGGATGATCACTCGATCTCCGCGGGTCACACGGATCTCGGGGCCAGGCAGGGTGCCGCCGTAGGTGTAGACCTCACTCAAGAGGCCCGGAAGGATCTCCACCTGGCTTGCAGCCGCGACGATGGTGGTCTCGAAGATGTGAGGATCGGGTGAGTCGTCCTGCGCTAACGCGAGGCGCAGCCCAGCATCCCAATGGGGTGGCTGAATTGAACCCCGCGTACCACCCGTTTCGTCACCGGGTGAACCACAGCCCATGACAAGGACTCCCAACACGAACACCAAACTCGTCCCTCGTCGTTGCGGCATACTGTCCTCGACCTGCAGCAAGATTTGGGCCGCCGTTCGAAGACGAGGGGGAGAGGTAACGCCGAGGGCTGGCCGCTAAAGGATTGCCCAGGAAGTCTAGTAGATCGGCCAGATTTCTCCGTACCTGCACAGTTCCAGCGCCGCCCAGGTTCCGCTAATTTTGCGCCCCCATCACGCCCCCAACGCACCGTTTTCCTCCTTCCGTCCGAGGTTGATTTTCCCCAAATGGACTGGGACAGCTGTCGCCCTTCTCGTTTGCCTACCAACCGCTGCCCTGGTTGCGTCGAGATTCGACGAGCAGGTGGTCAGTGCCTGGAGGACTTCCCCCTTCGGGCGTGCTGCGCGCGTAGCTCCGCCACACCGGACTCGGCTGGCATCGTTGGCCGGAGCACCGATGGTCGTGACCCATCGCCTGTTTTGTGTGCGAGCACTCCGCTCACCTAGTTGCGGGGCGCACCA
>Ga0315912_10002155_pt1 | contig 21693 bp, 23 predicted proteins | sample VfabasoilMG_FD_204469 | JGI IMG/M metagenome (GOLD analysis project Ga0315912, IMG submission 204469) | Garden soil microbial communities collected in Santa Monica, California, United States - V. faba soil | ecosystem: Environmental > Terrestrial > Soil > Garden | place: USA: California...
CAAGGTGCTCACCGCCTGTTTGAGTGACGCCGCCGAGCCAGAGAATACGGGCCCGAGGATCTTGAGAACCGGCGTCGTTTGCTGCTGCCGGAACGCTTTGACGATGGCGAGCGCTTGCTGCATCGCGAGCGGGACAAGACCACGCGTCGGCGTCTCACCCACGAGGAGGACGAGCCCGTAGTGGCCTTCTTTGCTGCTGCGGAAAGCAACGAACCCGGGCGTCTGCTCGCGACAAGCTTCGGACTCTTTGACCGTGGCTTCTTTGGTGTCGTACCACGGGAGCCAGGCGAAGGTGCGGAAGTATTGTAGGCCATTGAGCTCCTCCTCCACGCCCAACTGGATGGAGTGCAGGAGGCTTTGAAACATGTAGCCGTAGCCGGAATCAATGGGGTCTGGGATCGTTGCAATGAAGACGTCGATGGATTTCTTCTCGCCCGCGAACGTTGCAACCACAGGGCTGAGGTCACCGGGAGCCGCTTGAGCCAAGGTGGCATCCAGCAGTGCTTCGGAAAGGGTGACGCTCAGGCGCTCGGCGCAATAGGCGCTCACGGGTGAAGTCGGCGCTGTGGACGCAGGTTCGACCGAGGCACTGACAGGGGCGCTTGGTTTTTCAGACTTGGTCCCAATAGCGATCGGCGACGCGATGAAAATGGCCAAAAACGTCGCGATCCACGGCAAAGCTCGGGTGCTCGCTTCGGCAGCCATGATTCACCTTTGGAGCCCCGCGTGGTGTTTCGAAGTTTCGACGCTCAATGACTGACCTCGGCCCATAGTCCGCATCACTCCCGCACGGCTTGGCACTGCCCAAGCACGCATCATTTGGCATGATAGGCCCAATTGCACAGGCCGCACAAGGCGCGATCGCCCGCCGTCGGCGAACCGGGTGGTCGGTCGTGCGGCTCGGTCTCACTCAATACCTCGCCCCAACGACGTACCTCTCACTCAATACCTCGCCCCGACGACCCCGTCTTCCAGCAGGGCTTCCAGTCGGGTGAGGTGCTCCGATGGGAGCGTGAGCGTGCGGCTTGCCCAATTTTCCTCCAGACGTTCAATGCTGCGGGTCCCGGGGATCGCGGCGAGAGCGAGGTCGCGCGACAGCAACCAAGCCAGCGCGACTTGGGCTGGTGTGGCGCCGAGGGTGCGGGCAATGTCGACGACGACATCGGCTAAGCGGCTATTCTTGGCGATCGCTTCCTCGCTGAAGCGGGGATTGCTGAGGCGCCAATCGTCGGACTTGAGATCACCGCGTGAGCGGATGGCACCCGACAAGAAACCGCGACCCAAGGGGCTGTACGCCACGAACCCGATGTTGAGACGTCGGAGCGTAGGGACAATGTCGGCCTCCACATCCCGCGTCCACAAGGAGTACTCAGTTTGCAGCGCGCTGATGGGAAACACAGCGTGAGCGCGCGTGATGGTTTCCGCATCGGCCTCGGACAGCCCGATGTACCGAACCTTTCCCGCTTGCACCAGCTTGGCCATCGCGCCCACCGTTTCTTCGATGGGCGTGTTCGGGTCCACGCGATGCTGATAATAAAGGTCGATGTAGTCGGTCTTGAGGCGCTTGAGGGAGGCGTCGCAACTGGCCTGCACGTAGTCCGCGCTGCCCTTGATGCCTTGCCAGCTGCCGTCCTGTCCCCGACTGACGCCAAACTTCGTGGCCAGGGTGATTTGGCCGCGGCGGCCTTGGAGCGCCGTGGACAGGAGCTGTTCGTTGGTGAACGGCCCGTACATGTCCGCGGTGTCCCAAAATGTGCACCCGAGGTCTGCTGCCCGGGCAAGCACAGCAAGATTTTTTGCTTCCGACGAGGTGCCATAAAAATCCGACATACCCATGCAACCCAGTCCGACGGCTGGCACGAGGAGGCCCTGCGTTCCCAAGCGGACCTGCGATCCGAGCTGACCTTGCTTTCCAAGATTGTCCTGCGCTGCGAAGTTGACCTGGCTCATGGTGTTTACGTTCCTTCCCAACGTGGTTGAGTGTGCTTTTCAGGAGGCTACTTGGAGCTGATGCTACCTGCCTGCCAGTTCCTCCAAGCTGCTTGCCTAATCCTCCACTTGTGGCTGGGGTGCTGGACGCTCCACGTCAGCTGATGGCGGTGCTACGTTGGGTCTCGGAATGGACTTGGAACGACTGACTGAACAGGCTGTCCGCTGGGTGTCTTCAGACCAAAAGGGTCAACGCGGCGCTGTCCAGCCGGTGGACCGTTTGCTCTTGATACGACAAGCGTCGCCCGGTGCCATCGAGACGTCACTCTATGAGCCCGTCTTGTGCCTGATCCTTCAAGGCAGAAAGCAGGTGGGCGTCGGCGAGCAGAACTTGTCGTTCGGTCCGGGAGAATGCCTCCTGGTGAGCCACGAACTGCCGGTACGCTCCCAAGTGACTCACGCACCGTACCAGGCTCTGGTTTTTGACGTCGACGTGGCCGCCATCAGGATGCTCTACCATGAAGTTACGGTGTCGACGCTCGATGACACTGAAGCCCGCGCGGCCGAAACTCACCGAGCAGATCCGGGCTTGCTCGATGCGTTGTACCGTTATCTGCAACTGGCCGACTCGCCAGCAGATGCGCAAGTGCTGGGCCCACTCATCTGCAAGGAGATCCACTATCGACTGCTTACGGCGCCGTTCGGTGGGATGCTACGTCACCTGCTCGTTTCTGATAGCCACGCCAGTGCCGTTGCCCGCGCCTTGGGTCACATCCGCGGAGATCTGCGCGCGCCGATTGCCATCCCTGAGCTTGCGCGGCGGGTGGGGATGAGCCCGTCTTCGTTTCACAAGAACTTCAAGGCCATCACCTCGACGACGCCGTTGCAGTACCAAAAAGAACTGCGCCTACTCGAGGCACGGCGGCTCATCACGACGGTCGGCGCTTCGGTGACTACTGTGGCCTATGAAGTGGGGTACGAGAGCCCGAGCCAATTCAGTCGCGAATATGTGCGCAAGTTTGGAGTGCCCCCGAGCCAAGAGGGGAAGGCCGCGTCGCCTTCGGGCGCTGGTCTGGTCTGAGCGCGCCATGTCGATCGTGAGAACAGGTCGCTGCTGAGAAGGAGCACGCTGACCTTCGACAGGAAGACCCCGGGCAGAGTATGCTGGCCTTCATGGCAGCTCCCAGCGCCCTCGAGGTGGTTGTGCACGATTCGATCTGGGTCACTGAACGCCCCGTTTGGTATGCTGGCGTGCGCCAACGCGCACGAACGACCGTGGTGCGCCTCCCGGGCGATGTGCTTTGGGTTCATAGTCCCACGGCACCTACGGACGAGATCTGCTCCGCACTCGATAAGCTCGGTGAAGTGCGCTGGATTGTGGTGCCCAACAAGTTCCACCACTTGCAGGCGCCCGCTACTGCTGCTCGTTACCCCAAGGCACTCGTGGTGGGGCCCTCATCGGCCGAGGCACGTAACCCGCAACTCAGTGTCAGCATGGACCTTTCCCATTCGGAGTATGTGGGAGCGACACCAGAGCTCGTCCCGCTTCACCTGGGGGGTGTTCCCTTTCTCGACGAGACGGTGTTCTTTCATTCAGCTACGGGGACCCTGATCGCCGCCGATCTGCTGGCTTGCGCCAGCGCCCGTGACCACTGGACTTGGCGCTTTGCGGCGCGCATTTGGGGTCGATATGAGAAGGTCAGGACCCCGCCCGATGTGCGCTGGAGCACCCGTCCTAGCACCGCCGCTGCCGAGTCCATCGCACAATTGAGTGCCTTGCCTGTGCAGCGCATACTCATCGCTCATGGCGACCCCATCGTGGATCGACCAGTTGAGCAGCTCATCGAGGCCTGGAACTTTGCTGTACCTGCGGCACGGCGCGTTACCCCCTCGCCCAGCGAGCCCACCTAAGCAAATCCTCATGAATCAAATTCAGCCTCAACCCTCCCGCGCGTGGAATGCCACACTCTGGGTCGCGCAGCTGTTGCTCGGACTTACATTTGCTGCCACCGGGGTATGGAAGCTCGTGACACCCCTGTCCACGCTCAAGACCATTTTGCCCTGGACGGGTGAGGTGGCCCCCGCATTTTTTTACGCGACGGCCATTTTTGACCTGCTCGGAGGCGTGGGGGTGATCTTGCCTTGGGCCACACGTATCGCTCCGTGGCTCACGCCACTGGCCGCTTTGGGGTGCGCTGCCCTTCAGGTGTGCGCTGCCGTCTTTCACTTGTCACGGGGAGAGGCCCAGAGCACACCCTTCAATTTTTTGCTCATCGGCATATCTCTGTTCATCTTCTGGGGTCGGCGGAAAAAGGCTCCGCTCAGCTGAGCGCCCATGGACTACCGCTTTCGCAACCTGGGTGGAGATGCTCACATCGCCGGCTTCGTCGACGTTTTGCGTTGGCAATTGGGGCTGCACGATGAAAAACAACCGCGTAGCCCCAAGCGAGGGATTGAGGTGCCGGCGGTCGACAACGACGGTCGCGCCCTCAGCTCTGCGACGCGCGACGGGTTGACGTGGATCGGTCACGCTAGCTTCCTGGTGCAACTTGGCGGGCGCAGCGCACTGATTGATCCCGTGCTCTCGGACAGCTTGGGGCCCGGGTTTGCGCGCAATGTAGCCCCGGGGTTGAAGTTCGAACACTTGCCGCGGCTCGACGTGGTGCTCATCACCCACAATCACCGCGACCACATGGACGAACGGACCCTGCTCAAGCTGGGCAAAGCGCCAGTTTACGTGGTCCCCCGCGGCCTTCGGACCTGGTTTGAACGCCGTGGATTCACGCGCACGCTTGAAATGGATTGGTGGCAACAAGAAGAAGTGGAAGGCATGACCATCACGTTCGTGCCTGCGCAACACTGGAGTCGCCGCGGTCTGTACGACGCCAATGAGAGTTGGTGGGGCGGCTATGTGCTCGAGCACGATGGACTGCGTTTTTATCATTCAGGTGACACAGCCTGGTTCGACGGGTTTCGCCTGATTGGCGAGCGCGTGGGGCCCATCCAGGCCGCCATGTTGCCCATCGGTGCGTATGCTCCACGCTGGTTCATGAAACACCAACATATGAACCCGGAGGACGCCGTGGCTGCGTTTCAGGCGTTGGGCGCCACCGAGTTCGTGGCGATGCATTGGGGTACGTTCAAGCTGACCGATGAACCACTGCAAGAACCACCCCAATTCCTCCGCGCCGTATGGGAGCAGGCTAACCTCCCCGACGTTCGGCGCCGCGTACCGGCGATAGGAGAGACCTTGGTCTTTCGTTGAAGCTCGCGTTTCGTTGAAATTGCACGACGCGCGCCGCGCAGCGCCGTATCTGTCCTGGCCTGGCGAAATCCGGCGGTTCGAAGTCGTCCTGTACATCCCTTGTCCCGTTGAGGCGACCCCAATAGCCCCACCGCCGGCAGCACCGGTTGTCGGCGCAGCAAAATGAGGTGTAGCATGCCCGGGAGCGCGCGCCGTCGTCGGCGCTAACAGGGGGGACGGGCATGGCCCAGCAAGCGATCGATCAGGAGAAACACGCACTCGGTGCAGGCGCTCAAGCGCAGCGCGAAGCCGCCAACCAGCCGCGTGCTGAGGGGGAGCAAATATTGCCTCCAGGTGAGGCCGCTCCGCTCTTGTTCAAGCCTCCGGACAACACCAACCAGGATCGCCCGTCGTTCACCCGCGCTGCGACATCCGACGAGCGTAGTGTGTGGTCTGAACCAAGCGACGCGCCAGACGAGCGAGTCGAGGTCGAGCTGGGGCAGCTTGCAAACCTGCCCATGGCGGATCAAGAAAAGACCAACCTGCTCGCGTTCGCGGTCGGGCTGGGGCTCGCGTTGTTGCTCGGCCTGGGTGCCTATCTTCTTGCTGATTGGGCAGCGACTTCCGGAGACGACGCAGCCCTAGAGATCGTCGCCTCGGCGATGTTGACCGGAAGCAATGACCAGGAGGACCTGTGGCAAGTGCAAGGTACGATCTTGGAAAGTGGTCAGCTGGTGGCATTGAAAGATGTCCGGCTGGTCGTGGTTCTCCAGGACGTGCGAGGCAATGAGTACTTTGGTACGGACCTGAGTCCGGACGGCGCAGGGCAAGGACAGGCGGCGCCCCACGTGTTCAAGTTCGAGGTCAAACAGCCGCGTCTTCTTGCGGGACCTGACGAGCGTCGTGTGGACCTCATCACCGTCCGCGCTTACCGCACAAAAAATGCGAATTTGGTGAATGCGGGGCACCCGGTGAGGATGTCAGGTGAGCGACAGTTGCGTCCCCATCAAGGCACCGGTTTCAGCGTTTTTCGTCAAGCAGTGCGCCCGTTCCTCTTGAGTCTCGGTCTCTTCGTAGCGACCCTCTTCCTGGTTGTGCTCGGCAACCGTACGCCTTTCATCATGATGACCAAGTACTACGCCACGGTGCTGCTCACGCTGGGGTTCGCTGCTGCCATGATCGCTGGCATCGCTCTGACCATGCACAAAGTGGCCGCGTGCCAGCGCAACGACGTGGCGTCAGTCGGCTTCGCGTATGTATTTTTTGGCCGGTACTCCGACGCAGCTGAGCCGGAGTGGATCTTGTCGCTCACTACGCCACGCCTTCTGTTGAACGAAGCCGAAGCGAGCCGGGTTGCGCGCGTGAATACCGATGCACCCGAGCAGTTGCCAGAAGCGTCTCGGCTTGTGGTCCTTCAGGCGGCCTCACCAGAGACCCCTGCGCAGGTCGCGTCGACCTCGCTGCCCTCTTTGCCCGATGAGAGACAGAACCGCGAGTCATCTGCCACCGCTCACTCAGCGAAAGACCCAGCAGGCAGCGCGGAGGCAGCGACGGCTGCTGAGTCAGCGAGCCCGATCACTTCTCCGATCGTCACGGCGGCGCTTCTGCCCAGCCCGGTTGCTGACGTGCGCGACCGCGGGTTTGGAGCACCTTTGTGGGTGCTATTGCTCTCTGTGGTAGGTGCGGCGGTGTACACGGTGAAGTTGATTGTCGACGCACTCAGCAAGGATTTGTGTGTTGAGGTCACCAAGGAGGGCAACGTGAGCGCCATGCTCAAGGACGTCGTGCAGCATCAAGTTTTTACGCTGTTCGCTCCGCTGACGGCTATGTTTGTCTACCAAGGCATGGTGGCCACCAACACCAATCACGATCGTTTGCCTGTTGCCGTAGCCGCGTTGGCTTCGGGTCTCACGCTCAACGCGCTCTTGGTGCGGGCTTTGCGTTCTTCTGTCAATCGCGTGCAGGCGCACAAGGGCGACGGGCCGGATGCCGCTGGAACAAGCGCCTGAAGCTCCTAGCGCTCTCGACGCGGGCGGGGCAAGTGCGTGACGACCGAGTTTGAATGACTAGGCCACAGTGTTCTAAGATGAACTCCACGTGGTCAGGGCATTTCGACTCGTCGGTAAGGGGCGTCTGGAAGTCAGCGACGCGGACGCTTTGTTGCAACAGCTTGCGAGTTTGGACGAAGAATCGTCTGCAGGCGATCGCCATTGGATTGATCTGACGGATCCGAGTCAGGACGACTTGACGCGATGGATGGACGCCTACGGCGTCCCCACGTTCGTACGAGATCTCGCGGTGAGCCCCAGCTCCAATGATGTCTTGAGTGATCATTCGAGTGGGACGTTGCTCTGCGACGAGGTAAGCTACTTTTTCTTTCCTGTTTTTGGGCAGGAGGACGAAGGGTTAGCCGTGCGCTTGGGCGGGATCTGCACGCGCCAGGCGCTGGTCACCTTTCACAAGCCAGAACTGATCGTGCTGCTTGAGATGCAGCGCTTGGCACAGGAAGGTGATGTGCTCATCGAGGAGACGCTGGGCGCCGTGGTGGTGGCTCTGCTCCGTGTGGCAATCAACCGCAGCGTCGACATCGCCAACAAGTTGCGTGAGCGGGTGCGTGACGTGTCTGAGCAATTGGCGCGCCGCGATAGCGTGGAACTCGAGCTGGTTTTACACTTGGAACGGCAGGTGGACACCTTGGGCGCTGTTGTCGACGAGCAATTGACCTGCGTTCGCGCGCTGTCCGTGGGCCACGTCGAGACACTGAATCTGGACGGGGTTGAACGGCATTTTTCTGTATTGACCACCAACCTGGAGACTCTCGACCGAGCGCTGGATCGGCTCGACCGTCATGTAGAATCGCTGCGCGCGCAGTACGACTCGCAGATCGCAGAACATACCAACCGTCGATTGGCTACGCTGACGGTTTTTTCGGCCGTGTTCATGCCACTTTCTCTCATCGCGGGGATCTACGGCATGAATTTTCGTCACATGCCCGAGTTGCGCCTGCCCTACGCCTATCCACTCACGCTCGCGGGGATGGGCGGTCTCGCGGCTGCGCTGTTGATCTTCTTCTGGCGCAAGGGTTGGTTTGGCTGAGCACATCGGTTCCGGTCGACCGACGGTTCAAGGGGCGAATTTCCCGCGCCAATCCGCCGGCTGACAAGCTTCGCCAACCGGGCCATGATGCGGACATGACCGAGCATGTGAAGCACACGGGGAGCTGTCATTGTGGTGCTGTTCGTTACGAGGTGGAGCTCGCGCTCGACAAGCCCGTCATATCTTGCAACTGCTCCATCTGTGGGCGCAGTGGCTCCTTGCTTGCGTTTGTGCCGGCCGCAGCGTTCACCCTAACGCAGGGCGAGGACGCTCTGCGCGACTATCAATTTAATCATCATGTGATTCATCATGTGTTTTGCACGACCTGTGGCATCAAGCCGTTCGCGCGGGGCAAGATGCCAGATGGTTCGCCCATGGTGGCCGTCAACGTGCGCTGTCTGGACGATGTCGACCTCGATGCGTTGACGATCAAAAAGCACGATGGAAAATCGGTGTGAGCGCCGAATTTACCCCTGGTAGAAGGCAATGAGTGTTCAAAATCCAAAGGTGGATGCTTTTGTTAGTGGGGCCAAGGCGTGGCGCGAGGAACTCCAGAAATTGCGGGCCATCCTACTTGAATGCGGCTTGGATGAAGACCTCAAGTGGGGCAAGCCCTGCTACTCGTTTGAGGGCAAGAATGTGGCCATCCTTCAGCCGTTCAAGGCGCACTGCGCGCTGATGTTTTTCAAAGGTTCACTTTTGGAAGACACACATGGGCTGTTGCGCAGTCAGGGGGACAACACACAGTCCGCACTGCGGCTCGAGTTCACTTCGCCTGAGCAGGTCAAGAAGACCATTGTAAAGTCCTACGTCAAGAGCTCCATCGCCGTGGAGAAGGCGGGGCTGAAAGTGGAGTTCAAAGCCAAGCGCGAACTCGAGCTCCCCGAGGAGTTGACGCAGTACATGGCCCGGGACAAGAAGTTAGCCCAGGCGTTTGAAGCCCTCACCCCCGGCCGCCGTCGGGCCTATGTCATGCACTTTGCCGCGGCCAAGCAATCGGCAACACGCGTGGCTCGTATCAAAAAGCTCATCCCCAAGATCTTGGCGGGCCAGGGCATCAATGACCGTTGATGCGCCGGAAGATCAGGGCGTTCTGTGGGAGCCACACACAGGGCTCCATGCCCACGATTCTATCGCGTAGCGCCTCACATTCATCCAATGCCAGCTCAAACCCATGGCGGCGCATGGCGAGGATCCAGTAGATACTCGGCTGACAATTGATGTGCCCAGTGCCACCCTGTCCCGGGATGGCCGCGCTGAAGTAGAGCCACTTGCGCGCAGATTGCGTAAGAAACCGGACCGCAGCATCCGCCTCGGCCTCAGGAACGTGTTCCAGTACCTCGATGCAGGAGACGAGATCGTATTGCGGACCCACCGTGAGAGCTTCAACTGTCGTTACTGAAATGCGGCTTCGCACGGCGATATCGGCAAATTCCACTGCCGCCGGCGAGCCTTCCACTCCTCGGCAGTCCTTACCGTGGGCGATCAAGAGCACGCTGATCAACAGGCCCTGCCCACAACCCACATCAAGGTGCGTTTCGAAGTCGAGGACATCGACCAACGCTTGCCCAAGTTGTTGGTAGTTGGGGCGAAACCGCTCGCGCTTGCCATAGTCTCGCCGCTCGAATGGGCCACCCAAGGACGGGTCGCGTAGTCGCTGCCTCCAAAACATCGGTCGGGCTGTTAGCCTGGGTGCATTGCTCTGACAATCTCTGCGTGCGAGCGTCGTGCATTTATGCGAGGGAAGATTGACAATTTTGCAACCGGAGCGGCTGACACCCCCGCAGCTTGGCGGTATGGAGAGAGCTGATCATGCAATCCGTTGACGACCGCTCCGACGTAAGAAGCGTATTTATTGCCGCCCCTCCGGCGCAGGTATTTGCTGCGATGAGCGATCCTCTGCGCATTGCACGCTGGTGGGGACCGGAGGGCTTCACCAACACTATTCACCGGTTTGAATTTCAACCTGGTGGTACTTGGTCACTCACCATGCATGGCCCAGATGGCAAGGACTACCCCAATGAGAGCCGCTTCGTGCGGCTCGTGGAAGGGGAGGTGTTCGAGATCGAGCATGTGGTTGGCCACCATTTTTTCCTCACCATCGAATTGCTTCAGGTGGTCGGGGGCACTCAGGTCCACTGGCGTCAGACCTTCGACACGCTCGACCATTATCAGCAGATCGCCGATTTCGTGGCCGCCGCCAATGAGCAAAACCTCAAGCGCCTGACCGCGGAAGTGTTGCACTTCGACGCGAGCGGGACCTCAAGTTGAAGCGCCACTGAACGCTCTGAGCTATGCATGCTCAAGCCAGGGACTGCGGCGATGTCAGTGAGGTTTCACGGCAGTCATGAAGGCGATCATCGGCTTCGCACCTACATCGGGCTGCTCGAGTTCAGAGAACCCTGCGGCTCGGATTTCGGAAGCCAGGTCCAGCTTGGACATCACCTGGACTTTTGGGGCGCGGCCCAGCCAGTGCAAGAGCTTGAGCAGTGGCCTGTACGGCACCGAGGACTCGGCGAGACACGGCGTGGAGCTGACCAAGAAGCCACCCGGCTTGAGCAACTTGAACGCCAGGGCGAGCACACTTGGGCGATGTTCGACCAAGTGGAGCAGACTACAGACGCAGATCCCATCCAAACTCTGGGGCGTATAGGGCACGCTTTCATCCACTTTTCCCACCGCAAACGTGACATTGCTCACGCCCTGGACTGCGGTCTTGTCCCGCGCGATGCGGATCATCTCCTGGGAAACATCCAGGCCGTAGACCTCTCGGGCAAAGGGAGCCAAACGCAGCGCCAATGAGCCGGTCCCGCAACCCAGGTCAGCGATGACGCTGTGCGGCTGGATCAGTGACTGGATGACCGAAATCTTGCGTTCGAAGGCGACCGGGTCCGACACCGGCTTGCGCGAATAGCTCTCGGCCTGTCTGTTCCAGAATTGCGCGTCGCTCGACAAACCTTTTCCTCCCGGTTGTTAGAACAAATTCGGCCGCCGTTGCCAAACCTACGTGGGTTTCAGCGTTCCCTTGGGTCAGTGCAAAAACTTCGTTCGGGCTGTCCCCCCCAGCGCTCCTCGATCGTCATGGAATCGAACCGCACGCAGCGGGCGTGAAAGGAAAGCGAAAATGAAAGAATTCATGTTCTTGTACCTGGGTGGTGATCCAAAGTGGCTGACACGGTCGCCGGAGGAAAAACAGGCCGCCATGGCGGGATGGACCGCGTGGATGACGGATCTCAGCGCCAAAGGCCAGCTGGTCACGGGAGGGGCACCGCTCATGTTCGACGGGAAGCGCATGACCAAAGATGGCGTCATCACCGACATTTCTGCGTCCGAACTCAAGGAATTGGTGACGGGTTACTCGATCATCAAGGCGGAAGACTATGAACAAGCCGCGACCATCGCCAAGACCTGTCCCATCTTTCGTTTGGACGGGGCTCGGGTGGAGATCCGCACCGTCTTGCCCATGTGAAACCCGATGAATTGCGGGCTCAAGTGGAGTTGACCAGGAGCAGGCGTTCGATCTGCTGGTGCATGATGTGCTGTTCTTGGGGGCTACCGCCGAGTGAGGCAGAGTGGCGTGCGTAGTGCCGTGCCCGCTCTGCCTCCCCGCGCAGTGCATGAAGATGTGCCAAGATGGCCGACGGGAGATGGGAGTCGCGCAACACGGGGTGCTGACTCGCGGATTGCACGCGAGAAAACGCCCGCTCGACTTCTCCGGCATAACCTAGCGCGACAGCTTGGTTGAGCAGCGCGATGGGCGACTCCGTGGCGGCGACCAAGTGATCGTAAAAGCTGACGATCGCTGGCCAATTTGTCGCGGCAAAGTGTTCGGCCCGACAGTGCTCGAAGGCGATCGCGGCTTCGAAGAAGTAGCGACCTGAAGCACCGGGGGGAGCGTGAGCTGCCAGTTGGAGCAAGCTGCGGCCCAACTCAATCTCTGCCTTGTCCCACAGCGCTCGATCTTGCAAATCGATGGGGACGTTGTCTCCGTGGAGGTCCACGCGAGCAACCGCACGCGCCAGATGAAAGCGCATCAGCGCAAGCAGGCCCCACGTGTCCTGGTTGACGATGCGCGGCTCGTCGATCAGCAAACTGACCAAGTGCACTGCCTCCAGGCAGAGATCGCGTCGGAGTGGTGCCGACGGGTCCGTGGAATGAAAGCCTTCGTTGAACAACAGGTAGATCACCGTGTGCACGCTATCCATAGCGGGTAACAATTGGTCGAGCGGCGGGAACTCAAAGCGGTGACCGTGTAGCCGTTGTCGGGAACGTTGCAGGCGTTTTTTTATGGTCTCTTCCGGCACAAAGAGTGCGCGCGCGATGGCCGGGACCGAAAAGCCACAAAGCGTGCGTAAAATGAGCGGAATGCGATTGTCTGGGGTCAGCCCAGCACTGGCGCACAAGAAGATCATGCGCAACTGGTCATCGCGCACTCGTGGTTCCGCAAATTCCTGCTCGACGGTGTAACTGAGCGTCCAGTCGCTCTCCAGTTGATGCCGGAGGTCGTCGGAGAACCGCTCTTGAACCCGACGCGCACGAATCACGTCGATGGCGCGATGGCGAGCGGCGGTCATGATCCAGCCAGCAGGATTTACGGGAACACCAGCTGCCTGCCAACTGAGCAATGCGCGTTGAAACGCATCTTGCAGGACGTCCTCTGCCAATTGTAGGTTTTGAGGGCCAAACAGTCGCACCAGCACGGCCAACAGACGCGCCGATTCTGACTTGTAGAGTGCGTCGAGCACGTCTTTAGGGTCGTTGGATGCGACCACGCGTTCCCCCTTGTGCGATGTTTGGTACCATGGAGGAGCGTCATGGTCACGGGGCGCGTCGGTTGATTGCGCCCCGTGACGCTCAGGTTGAGCGCGAATTAGGGGCAGCTTGCGCCCCGGGTCAGCTTGCCGGTGCAGCCCGTGGTTGCGCTAGCGAGGGTCCCGTCCGGGCAGGTGGCATTGGTCCACGACACCTGCTTGGACGTCACCGCCGCATCCATGTACGCGCACGTGAGGTTCGCATTGGCAAAAGTCGTGGTGTAGCCAGCATTGACTGCCCACACCACGTTGCGAAAATCTGCATTGTAGAGGTTGGACCCGTCAAAACGGATAAAATTGGACGGGTTGGCGTTGTACGCTGCGAGCGTTGCGCCCGTGAAGTTGGCATTGGTGAGATTGGCGTTCAAGAACTCTGCCCCGCCTGAACTGTTTCCGGCGACGGCATTGATAAGAATCGCTCCGATGAGCGAAGCGTTGACAAACGTGGAGTCAGCGAGCGCCGCCCCAGTGAAATTGACACCATTGAGCATGGCGTCGTTGAAATTGACGCGGACCGCCCGCGCCTCGATGAACACGGCATTGGTGAGGTTTGCGTAGGTCATCACGGCACTGTCGAGGATGGTGCTGTAGAAGATGGCACCGGTTAAATTAGAATTGTCGAAGCGCGCGAATTCTGCCTCGGAATTGCTGAAGTTGACGCCTGACAGGTCCATGTCGGCAAGCCACATGTACTCCAGCTCCTTGCTCATGCACTTCGAGTTGGGTGTGAGCGAACAAGGGGCGCCGAGCGTCGAGTCACCGCCGCCCACGGGGGCACCGTTGGTGAAGGTGACTGGAGCCGAACCATCGCAGGTGAGGGTGTAGGAAGCGTCCGCGTTGGCGCTCACGGCGCACGTCGCACCGTCGGTGCCGTCTTGTCCGTCCTGTCCGGCGGCGCCGTCCTCGCCGTTGTTGATGATGACCGGGCTACCACCCGGGCAGCTCAGCACGTAGTCCTGCCCGGACGGGGTGACCGTGCACGATGATCCGTTGGTGCCATTGGTGCCGTCCGTACCGTTGGTGATGAGCACGGGCGCACTCCCGGGGCAGCCGAGGATGTAGCTCTCTGGCGTGGCGGCAGTGATGGTGCACGGTTGGGCGTTCTGACCTGCCGCACCATCTTCACCGTCTTCACCGTCTTCACCGTCTTCACCGTTCTTGCCATCCGTGCCATCGCGGAGCGTGATCGGGTCACTGCCGGGACACGTCAAGGTGTAGCTCCCATCGCTGTTGTCGGTGACGCTGCAGGACTCACCATCTTGTCCGTCCGTGCCGTTGTTCAGCGTCACGGTGTCGCTCCCCGGGCAGGTCAATTGGTAGGCTTCGTCCCCGAGATCGGTGACCGTGCAGGGCGTCGCCACGCCTTCGGTGGACAGGATGATGGGATCGCTGCCCGGACAGCTCAACGACAGGGTCGCGTCCCCATTGTCCTCCAAGGCGCACGACTCACCCGCGATGCCATCTTGTCCCGGCTCACCCTGGGCACCATCCGCGCCGTTCTTGCCGTCTTTGCCGTCTTCACCATCCTCGCCGTCCACTCCAACCTTGCCGTCTGCTCCGTCGCGCCCACTCCGCAGGATGAGCGGTTCAGTGTCGGGACAGCTGACCGTGAACGTGTCGTCGTCGTTCGGCGTGACCAGACACCCAACCCCGCCCTCTCCAGACAACACAACAGGATCTTGACCTGGACAGGTCACTACATATTGGCCGTCGTCCACAACCGCTTTGCACGCGGACTCATCGGCTTCGCTTTCCCGCACGATCACGGGCTCACTGCCCTCGCAATTGAGCACGATGGCGCCCTCCTCGGTGCTGCTGGCCGTACACGACTCGGGCGTATGATCGGAAGAACCGCAACCAACAAGAAAAAGCAGGGGACTGACTAAGAGATAACGCTTCATGGGCCCAACGTTAGCACTGGTCGTCCAGCGGCAGATTCAGCTTCATTTGGTCGGAAAAAATAGGTCGGAGGGGAGCTGCACGTGTAGTTGGAGACCAAAGAACCGCGCGGTGCAAAATTGGCCCGCAGCAGGAAAGACTAGCTCAGTTGTGCTGGCGACTGCGGCGCGCGGACAAGGGCGGGGATGATGGGTCGAGCACCTGTCGGCGGCGAACCCCGGTGCTAGACTTGCGGCAATCAACCGAAAGGAATGCACGTGAGCGAGCGGCCCATTGATCTCATCCAGTACCGTTTGCGTAAGGCCCGCGAGGCTCGAGATAAGTTCAACGCGGAATTTGCACGCACCCAGTACTTCGACCACAAGCGGCACGATGCGATCATGCGCGAACTGCGCGAAGCGGAGAGGGCCGCCCATCGACCGTTTCGCGGAACGCCTTGCTGACAAAATAGGTCGGATGAGAGGTGCTTGTGTGGTATTGATACCGGGACTTTGTGGGGCAAATTCTCGCCGTGGGCGGGAAAGGTGGGCTCGGTCGCTGTCGTTCTCAAGTGCGGCGCTGTACTCTGACCGTATGCGAAGGCTGCGAGCATGGGGCACCAACAGTGCAGCGGTCGTGGGATGGTTGCTCGCTGTTGTCGCCTGCCAAACCGGGGATGTCGAAGACGGAGCGGCCGCCGGAGGTGCCCCTAGTCAGACCACCGACGAGGATGTTGACACGGAGCAGTCCACTGAGGCTTCGGGTGACGACACTGACAGTACCGATTCCGAGGACACGGACGACCCGCAGGCCTCGGGGGGGACGGATCAAGGCGCGGGCACGGGGGGCCGCGGTGACCAGGCAAGTTCTGGTGGAGACAGTCCTGCCGATCCATCGGGTTGGCAACGTGCGGGGTGCAAGCGCGGCGTCGCGTACGGTCATCACTCGGTCGACGATCTCACCGCTCTCTCGCCTGGAGTGAGCTGGTGGTACAATTGGGATTTTCGACCGGATGAGGCGCTGCGCGGGGGCGCCTACCGGGAGGTAGACGTAGAGTACGTGCCCATGATCTGGGGAGAGGACTCGGATCGAGACGTTGCGGCCGACGCCATTGCTGCCGATGCCACCACGCTCCTGGGCTTCAACGAGCCGAACTTTGGGTCTCAAGCCAACATTTCTGCGGCTGATGCTGCAGCGCTGTGGCCCGAGCTGGAGGCGCTCGCAGATGAGCTGGACTTGCGTTTGATCTCGCCTGCCGTCAACTTCTGCGGGGGCGATTGCCAGGACACCGATCCGTTCAATTACCTGCACGAGTTTCTGGAGGCGTGTGAGGGGTGCCGCGTCGACGCTTTGGCCATTCACATTTACGTCGGTTGCTCGCCGTCCGGAGACAACAAGGCAGAGTGGCTCATCAATCACATTGAGACCTACAAGAACGAGTTCGATGAGCCGCTTTGGCTCACTGAGTTCGCGTGTGACAGCGCAGCGAGCCCCGCTGAGCAGCAGGCGTTCATGGAGGATGCGCTCGCCTATCTCGAGAACGAGCCGCGGATTGAGCGCTATGCTTGGTTTGCTGGGCGCGCCGACAACGTTCCCCATGTCGACTTGCTGGGCGCCGATGGACAATTGACAACTCTGGGCGCCGCGTACGTGAACGCACCCCAGGCTAAGGAGTGTCAGCCTTGATGCGTGTCGCCCAGTTGAGCGCTCTGATCATCCCGTTTTCGCTCGCCGGGGTCGCGGCGTGCGCCGGGTCTGGTGGACCAAAACCAGAAGCGAGTGGGGGGAGCTCCGCGTCCAGTGGGGGAGCTCCACAGACGACTGATGAAGCTGAGACGAGTGATATGGCAGGGGACTCTGAAGGGGCGGAGACGACCGAACAGAGTGCGGGCGGAGCTGGCCAGGTTGGCGATGGTACCGAACGAACGCCTATCGACTGTCGGCGGGATGGAGACGGCACCACCACGTTGGTGTTCGTCAACGGCTGCGGTGAGCGTGTCGCCTATGCAGGCAGCGACATTGAAGGTGGCACCGTCGAACCCGGCGGGTTTGTGTGCGTGGACGTGGGCACCGATAGCGATCCCATCAGCTCCAAGCGGTATTGGGGATTCGTCGGTCAGGACCCCGGGGCCGAGCACCATACGCTGGCTGAATTTACCTTCAATACGGATTTCTACGATTTCGATTGGTACAACATCAGTCATGTTGATGCCCACAACTTGCCCATGCAAATTGTGCCTGTGGCTCGGGCGGATTGTGAGGTCCTGACGTGCGAACAAGACTTTGTCGAAATGTGTCCAGCGGAGGGACAGTTCAAGAATGACGCGGGACAGGTGATCGCCTGTGTCAGCCCAGATCGTGATGATCCAAAGAGCCCTGTCGCGCAATTTTTTGAACATTGTGATGACGCGTACGCATGGTCGGGCGACGACCAACAGGGTGACGACCCGAGCCCCATGCGGGCGTGCGCGGGCGAAGACTGGGACGTGGTGTTTTGTCCTGAGGCAGAACCATGAAACGAGCCCGTTGGGGGGTCGCGCTTGGCCTGATGCTCGGCTGGACGGGCGCTTGCAACCAGCGTGAGTCCAGGCAAGCGCCGACCGAGAGTGGCCTTACCGACGGGGACGACGCGGGCGACGATGATAGCGCAGCGCCCACGAGCAACGACAGCACTGGTGCCGGGGATGGGGATGCAGACCAGACGTCGGGCGAAAGTGGCTCGAGCGGATCAACGCCGAATGCGGGGGGCGCCGGCTCCGAGGATGCAGACGTGCCGAGCGGCCCTGAACTGGGTGAATTTCCCTTCTTGGATTCACCCACGACGCGCGGCGGAACCATGACGTTCCTGAACATCGGCGCGCCGGGTGCGTGGCCACGACGCTTGGATCGACCGTCTGGCGACCCTGCCTGTGACTACAAGGACGGGGAGGACACCTGGGGGGGTCACTGCTGTCAGACGTTGCACCACACAACGAGCGACCGGCTTGCGCCATTTGATGAGGAGATGACCCTGATCCTCAAGGCCATCTCCGTCAAGCAACTGGCCATCTACCAACCTCAGGATACAGAACCTGGGTCCGCTTGGCGACGTGTGACGTCTTATGATCAACGCGGGACCACGGACAACCTGTGGTTTACCCAGCAGGGTGATGGGAGCGTTGTATTCCCTGGTGATCTCACCAAAAATGATTGTGTGGGTTATGTGATGCAAGAGCCGGGGCTGATGTGCGGGGATGGCCGCGACTACTATTGCCCGAATGACCCTGGGATCCTGCATCGAGGGTTTTCTGGCTCAAAACTGGTCGTGCTGCTGGCTTCGATGGACGTGGACGACGAGCGCGTGACTGCTTGTGGGGAGCAAGCGCCGGGTCATCCCGGGCCCTGGGTGGCGTTCGTTGCGTCGGAGCTGGTACGCGACGGAGGGCGTAAGTGGAACGGACTCTGTAACTGCTACTCGCAGACCGGCACGGTGGGCGACGGGTGCGGAGAAATCAACGTGTTTGAAGTGGTCATGGATGACAACGAGTTCTCCAACCGTGAGTTTGCAAGCACTGGCGTGCGCTCCTATCAGGCGGGTCACGTGGGGGGTGCGGTGTGCAAGTCCGACTGTGAGCGCAATGCATTTCTGCCCGCCGATGTGGATGTCGTCGATGCTTGTGGTCACGTGGCCTACTCAGCGGGGCCAGAAATTGTCGCCGATGGCGCGACCGATGGTTGCCCGGTGTGGCGACGACCCCAAGGGGAGCGCTACTTTTTCATTCTACTCGACGAGCAAACACGCACCATTCAAGTGGCCATGGTGCATCCCCGGGCCATCCCTGCGGCGGCTCGCGCCTTGCTGCCGCATTTGCCCTATGGTCTTGACCGGGGCACAATTGATGCCCTCGTTGAACTCAGGTTGCCCCAGTAGACGTGAAGCTCTGGCATTGCCCGGTCATGGTTAGTCCTTTTCGGCTGGAGGCGCTTGATTGGCCAGGGCTTGGCTCTGCGTGGGGCGTTGTTCAGGTGAGGCGTTCCAGCCTACGCTCTGCCCGACCGAAGAGACCCACGTGCTGGCCGCAGAGAAGAGCTCAGTTGCAGCCGGGCCAGTCGCCTCAGTTGCGCTCAGTGACACTTGGCGGGCCGTCGCCAACAATGAGGGAGCGAATTGCAGGCCCAACGCCCCGGCGATGACCAGGGATACAGCGATCGCCGCCCAGTTGGTCCCAGCAGAGCGGAACTTGTTCATAGGGATTTGTAGTGTTCCGATTGAGGAGGCAGCCGGGCTGGGTTTGGTGGCGCTGGTGGGCCGACGCGCCAGCTGGGTAGGCCAGCTGAGTACCGTCGCCCGATCGGCGAGCTCTTGGTTGTGGATGGTGTTGAGCGCGGCGCGCACCGCATTCAGCATGTCATTTGCATTGGCAAACCGATCTTCCTTGTGGAACGACACGCCCCGATCGACCAGCTTGGCGACGTGTTCTGGCACGTTGGGTTGCACGGAGCGCAACGGCTGCACCGGTTCTGACATGGCGGCCACGAGCAGTTCGTTGCCTGTGCCGGCTGGGTGAATGGTCCGGCCGCTGAGCAGCGCGTACATGGTTGCTGCCAACGAAAATAGGTCGGCACGATGGTCCACGTCTTCCCAGCGACCGCGCGCTTGCTCGGGGGACATGTACGCTGGAGTCCCCATGGTCGCTCCTGAGCGTGTGACGAAGCCCTTTTCAATACTCTCGGCTCGGGCGATGCCAAAGTCGAGTAACTTGGTTCTGCCGTCGCTGGTGATGAAGATGTTCTCTGGCTTGACGTCGCGATGAATGATGCCGCGATCGTGAGCGATGGCGAGCACTTCAAGTACATCGGCGGCTATCTTGAGCACCCGAGGCAGTGTGATGGCGCCGCTGTCGGTTGCCCACAATTCATCGATGGTAGTCCCCTCGAGGTAGTCCATGACCAAGAATGGTTCGCCCGTTTCCAGCTGGCCATCATCCAAGAACTGCACAGTTCCAGGATGGTCCACCAAATTGCAGGCCACCGCTTCGGCGCGAAACCGCTCGCACAATTCGTCGTAGTCTGCGAGCTGGCGATGCAGGACCTTGACCGCGACGGTGCGGTTGTTGCGATTGTGCACAGCCTGAAACACACTGGCCATGCCGCCCACACCCAAGACGCGGGTGAGATGCCAGCGATCTGCGACGAGTTTGCCCACCTGTTGTTGAGCGTGGAGAAGTTCGCGACGAGAACGAGAACTGGGAGGTGGAGAATTGGTCGTCATGACGGGGTTTTCGGTGGAGGGACTGGGTGTCGACCAGGATTAAGCAAGACCCGAGCCAACTTGGGGAGACTGGACCTTCGGTAGTTCCAGGCCCGAAATTGCGCTCCAGTTGGGCAGGGGCAGGCCCCGGCGCGGGCCGCTGTGGCGGATGTCCACATTCTACCGCGCCCATCGAGGCAAGAACGGACCGCTCGACCATCCCCGAACGAGGAGAAAACAAGGGGAGGAAGCGTTGCCGGGTGGACGGAATCGGGACCCAAGGGAACGGCATGGTGTGCAACGCCTCAGCGGTGTCGTTCATCGATCACGCTCGCCGAAGGAGGGATGAAATGATGGATGATGGTGGGCTCGTCGTCGTCCATGGGGACGGTGATGAGTGAAGTGCCGCGTGTGACGGGCGCTTTGGCGTTCATCAAGCGCACGTTGGGCGCGGGAAGCCGTGGGATGAGTGTCATGGGGCGCGGAATGCGGCGAGGGACCAGTTGACCGCGTGGGTGGGAGGCAGGCGGCGCCCAGGGAGTGCTGATGGATGGGGCATGACTTGTGAGTTCACCCAAGCTCTTGAGCGTTCGGTGCCAGGCCAGGGTCACGTGGTGCCAAGCCAGGGCAACGCGGTGTCGGCCCAGAGCAAGCAGCCTCCCAAGCACTCGATCCCACGCCTCAATGGTTTGTCCAACGGCCTCCGCTTTGGGAGAAAGTGACCACAGATGAGCGCGCATGCTTTGCTTTTCCATGAGGGGATGCTTGCAGCATCCATGCCGCACCGCGCGCTCTTGAACTCACGCGTCTCACGAAAAACCCCAGCCATCGCGCCGGCGGTGACTAGGGCTTGCTTGGGGTCTGTGCCGCCAACTCAGCGGTGGCTGACCCAGTTGTCTACGTCGCGCTCGACATCATCGCGCTTACGCCCGTAGCGCTCCTGGAGAATGCCCACCAGCACGTCACGTTTTCCAGCGATCTGGTCCAGATCATCGTCGGTGAGTTTGCCCCACTTGACCCGCGCCTCACCCTTGATTTGTCGCCACTTGCCTTCAATCGTATCCCAATTCATCGCTCGACTCCTGTTGTTTCTTTTTTATCATTTGCGCCAAGGGTACACGCGGCACCATTCACACACGGACTCCACATCGTAGAGCTCTGCGCTGGAGGCACACGGGCATGAACTCCCCTGGGCAAGGTGGGATATGAGCAAGACGCATGCCGTTTAGGCGTGCGAGGGAGGAAACAGGATGTTTCCTCCCTCGCACGCCCCCCGGGGCGCTGGATGGATGGGTGCTCCGTAGCGAAACATTGAGGCGGGCTGCCACAGTAGTGTGACAGAGGCGCTCACCGCAGTTTGTCGTGACGATAGAATCACATGAAACGAGGCGGATGCTTTTTATCAACTAACAGACCACCATCATACAATAGTGAGCAAATGAGGATACGCGGCGTCAACATCTGCAAGCGTGCGAAGTGTCGTGGTGAAGTTGACTGAACCTTGG
>Ga0315912_10002156_pt1 | contig 21687 bp, 16 predicted proteins | sample VfabasoilMG_FD_204469 | JGI IMG/M metagenome (GOLD analysis project Ga0315912, IMG submission 204469) | Garden soil microbial communities collected in Santa Monica, California, United States - V. faba soil | ecosystem: Environmental > Terrestrial > Soil > Garden | place: USA: California...
CTCGTCGGCCGAGCTCGCCGAGGTGGACGTGACGCGCGTGCTCTCGAGCTTCGAGACGGATTTTTCGCACAAGCCGCGCTCGCGCATCCCGAACATCCGTGTCGCCGCGCGTTATCTCGATGGCGTCATCCTCGCGCCCGGCGAGATTTTTAGCTTCAATCGCGTGGTGGGGCCGCGCACCGAGGCGCGCGGCTTCCGCGACGCCCCCGTGATCGTGCAGGACGAGCTCGAGCCCGGCCTTGGTGGCGGGGTGTGTCAGGTCGCGACCGCCGTGTTTGCAGCGGCAATGCTCGGCGGTCTCGAGATCGTGGAGCGCCGTAGCCACAGCCGCCCGAGCGGCTACGCGCCACTCGGCCTCGACGCGACGGTGATCTATCCCGGTGTGGATTTACGGCTCAAAAATCCCTACGACACGCCGGTGATGATTCACGCCGTGGTGCCGAACGCGAAGGTCATTCGCGTCGAGCTGCTCGGCCGGGACGCGCCCGGCAAGGTCGAGCACTACTTCGCGTCCGAAAGGCCGGAGCCGTTCGGACGGCGCGTGGTCGTCAAATCGGAGCTCGTCCCCGGCACCATCGACAAGCGGCAGAAGGGCAACCCGGGGTACGAAGGCCGGAGCACGCTCGTCACGACGTACCCCGACGGAACCCGCGCCGCTCGGTCCTACCCCAGCAAGTATTACCCGGTGCCCGAGGTGTTCTGGATCGCGTCGAACGTCGATCCGGCATCGCTCCCGCCCTTGCCCGAGGGGGCGACGGGCGTCGAGCTCACGACCGAGGGGCACCCGGTGGACGGCGAGCGCGGCGATCAGCCCGAGCCGTAGTAGAACCTCCGGCCGTGCCGAGTCGTGTACGCCCTCCGGGAGCCGTCGTGTGGCTCGCGCTCGTGACGCTCGGCTGCCGCCACGGGAGCGGGACCGGCGGCGCGTCGGCGTCGGCGTCGGCGTCGGCCTCGGCTGGACGCGCCCCGGGCGCTCCCGTGGTCGACCACGGCGAGCTCGATACGAAGGCGCCCGACGACGCGCCGAAGCTCGCGTCCACCGTGATCGCGGCGACCGTGTACAAGCTGCCCGACACGGGCTCACGAAGGCTTGGCTACATCCGCCTGGGCGGCAGCGTGAAGCGCGACCGTGACCCCGTTCCGGGACGCGGCTGCAAGGGCGACTTCTTCCACGTGTACCCGACCGGCTACGTCTGCACGGACGAGGCCACCACGAACCTCGAGCTGCCGCTCGTGCGCGCTGCGAGCCGGCGCGCCGACCTCAGCAGGCCGCTGCCGTACAAGTACGCGTTCGTGCGTGCGAACGCGCCGCAATACCTGCGCGTGCCGACCCGGGTGGAGCAGGAAAAAAGCGAGTTCAAGCTGGGCGAGCACCTGACCTGGTTCGCCGAGCACCGCGCCGAGGTGCAGACCGTGATCCTCGGCGCGAACGACCAGCCGCTCGACGCACGCGGCATCGCCGTGCCGGGGATGAAACCGCCGCCCGGCTTCCGCATCGCGACCCAGCTGAGCGAGAACGAGCTGCTCGGCGGCAGCGGAGCCGACGACCCGGTCCCGTTCTGGTTGAAGGACGGCCGCCAGATCCCGAACGTGTCGGGCTTCGACGTGCCCGCGAGCTCGGTCTTCGCGGATCGCGTGCGCCGCAAGACGGGGCTTTCGCTCGTCGGGGCGTTCGATACGGAGAGTGATGGCCTGAAGCGGCGCTTCGCCGTCAGCGTCGACCTGCGCCTGATCCCGGCCACCAAGCTCAAGCCGGACACGGGCAGCCCCTTTCACGGCATCGAACTCAGCGATAAGCTTCCGATGCCGTTCGCCTGGGTCGTCCCCGCCGATGCCAAGAGCTACGAGCTCGTCAAGGGCAGCGAGGAAACGCGCCCGGTCGCCGATCTGCCCCGGCGGGTGATCGTTCCGCTCACGGGCAAGGCTCGCATCGAGGGGGGCGAACGCTTCTATCAAACCTCGAAAGACCAGACGATCTGGCTCCGCGCACGCGACCTCGCCATCGCCGCACCGCCACCCGAATGGCCCGACATCGCGAGCCGCGGCGGCAAGTGGATCGACATCTCGATCACGCAGCAGACGCTCGTGCTCTATCAGGGCAAAAAGCCATTTTATGCGACGCTCGTCTCGACCGGGCGCGACAAGCTCGGCGACCCGAAGGAGACGCTTTCCACGCCGCGCGGCTCCTACAAGCTCCAGAGCAAGCACATCGCCGCGGCGATGGACTCCGAGGAGAACTCGAGCGTGTCCGGCGGGCAGCGCAGCCGTCCGAGCGCGCACACCGAATCCGCCAAGGCGACGACCGAGCGGCTGAAGAAAGCGCAGGCGGCCGGCGAAGACCTCGACGAGGACGACAAGCGCCGCCTGATCAACATCGAGAAGGGGCGAGATCCCGAGTACGGCATCACCGTGCGCCGTGGCGCCGCGGGGTTCGAGCTGCGCGACGTGCCGTGGATCCAGTACTTCGCTTCGGGCTATGCCCTGCACGGGGCGTACTGGCACGACGTGTTCGGCATCCCGCGCAGCCACGGCTGCGTGAACCTCGCGCCCATCGACGCCCGGGTCGTCTTCCGCTGGACCGATCCGCCGGTTCCCGACGGGTGGCACGGCATCAATGTCGGCACGGAGATGGGTGAGGGGACGGCCGTGATCATCCGCGAGTGAGCGACCGGTGGGGCTCACCGCGACAAATTGTCGCGGTCCGGCCGCTTTTTTCGTCCGTTTCTGGCCTCGATCAGGCCCCGCTCGGCGGGTACGCGCCATGCATCCTCGAAGGGGATGTCCCAGCTGATGGCTCGCACGATTCGACCGTATGACGAGATCCAGCGCCCCTCGCTCTCCCGATTGCCGCGGTCTCGGCCGGACGTCAGTCTGATCGCCTGGACACTCTTTGGCGTCATCGCCGGCGCGCTCATCGTCTCCGGCTTGAGCTCGCCGCGCGGGCGCTGGTTGCGGCAAAAGGTCGTGTCCGCGGCGGTCGCCGCTACTTCTCGGCCTGTCCAGACCCAGGTGGCGGTCGCCGGCACGGCTCGCCCCCTCGTCGAAACCTATGGCTCGATCGCCGACCTCACGGCGGGCCGTACCGAGCCCCGGGTGTTTCTCGCTGGCTTGCCTGCCGGGCCCGGCGTCGTCGCGATTGGCTCGCTGAGCGGCTTGCGCGGCGAAATTGCCATCGTGCGGGGCGCGCGGTGGGTCTCGTATCCGGACTCCGAGCGCGGGATGACGCTCAAGAGTGGCACGAACGTGCCGGAGTCAGCGGGGTTCCTGGCGCTCGCGGACGTTCCCCGCTGGAGGGACCAGAGCTTCGACGGAGCGGTCCCGTTCGTGCGACTCGCCAGCGAGATCGAGCGGCGGGCGCGCGCCGCGGGCATCGACACGACCAAGCCGTTTCCGATCATCATCGACGGAAGCTTCTCCGTGATTGACCTCAACGTGACGAATGGTGCTGCGTTGGGGTCGGAACAACCGAGCGAAACGCGCCTCCGCGCGACGGCCGTCAAGGCGTCGATACCGAGCGCCGAGGGGACGATCGTGGGCTTCTTCGCCGCCCAGGGCGGTGCGCAGATCGTCCCTGCCGGGCAGAGCATGCACCTTCACGTCGTGCTGCCGGCGTCGGCGCTGGCCGGCCACCTCGACTCCGCGCAAGTGGAGGCCGGCTCGGTGCTGCGGCTGCCCGACTCGAGCGATTGAACGAGAGCGCTGACCCCTGGACGATCAGGGATAGCCGCCCGGATCCTCGAGCGTGAGCCCTTCGGGCAAGCCGAGCATCAGGTTCATGTTCTGGATGGCCTGGCCCGCGCCGCCCTTCACCAGGTTGTCGAGCGCCGCGAAGGCGGTCACGAGGCGCTGACCGTTGCGCTCGGGGCCGAGCGTCGTGCCGACCTCGGCGTAATTCGAGCCGGAGACGGCGACGACCTCGGGCAAGCGGTTCTGCGGCACGCGCACGAAGGGCTCGTCGCGGTAGGCGGCGTGCTGCAGCCCGCTCAGCGTCTCGAGGGGAATATCGGCCGAGACGTGAAAGAACGCGGTGGCGAAGATGCCCCGTGCGAGCGGCGCGGAAACGGGCACGAAGTCGAGCTCGATCGTGGCGCCCGCGGCTGCGAGCGCCGCGACGATCTCGGGAGCGTGCTGATGGGCGAGGGGACGATACGTGCGGAGGTTCACCGAGCGCGTCGGATGGTGCGTCGTCGGGCTCGGCGTCACGCCCGCGCCACTCGACCCCGTGACGCCCACCACCTGCACGGCGCCCGAAAGCACGCCCGCCCGTGCGAACGGCAGGAGCGCAAGCTCGATGCTGGTCGCGAAGCAGCCGGGCGACGACACGAAGCGCGCCCCGCGAATCGATTCGCGGTCGAGCTCGGGCAGACCGTATACGAAACGAGCGAGGAGCTCCGGCGCTGCGTGGGGCCCGCCGTAGAAGCGCGCGTACGCCGCCTGATCCTTCAGGCGAAAAGCCCCCGACATGTCGAGCACGCGCACGTTGCCGTCGATCACGCGGTCGACGACGTCGATGCTGGCGCCGTGCGGCAGGCCCATGAGCACGATGTCGAGCCCGGCCACGGCTTCGTCGGGGGGTGGGTTCTCGAAGACGAGGTCGGTGCGTCCCTCGAGGTGCGGCAGCGCGCTCGCGAGCGGCTCGCCCACGTGGTCGGCCGCGCAAACCCGCACGAGCTCGACCTCGGGGTGCTGGAGCAACCGCCGCACGAGCTCCGCGCCGGCAAACCCGGACCCGCCGAGCACGCCAGCGCGGTAGCGCTTCACTTGTCTTCCCCACTGAGGACGATGGGGAGCCAGAGCGCACGCACTTTCACGAGATCACCACGCCGCGTGTAACCCGCCAGGCCGAACAGGATGTTCCACCAATGCCCGTCGGGCGTCGAGCCGTAGCTCAGGGCGGGGAAGATATGTACTTCCCAGTCGGTGCCGGTCGATTTGCGGACCTCGTGGTAGTAGACGTTGCCGACGAGCTGCGAAACGTCCTTGTCGGTCGCGAAGCGCCAGTAGGCGGGGAACACGACCGTCGCGCGCGATTTCGGTTCGGCAAAGTCCCAGAAGATGGGCGCCACCACGGTGTGCGTACTGGTGGCGTCGCGCCCGAGGTAGACGAGCGGGTGGATGTTCGTGGCCCAGCCGCGAATGTCGTGCGAGTGCTGGAAGAACGGGGTGATGAACGTCGTCTCGCTCAGGCCGAAGCGCTTGCTGTTGGCGTAGAACGGGAAGAGGGCGAGCGTGCTCTCGCGCGGGCTGTGGCGCGAGAACAGGAACGGGAAGAGCAGGTGCTGGTCGAGCTCGATGTCCGGATCCTGATAGCGCCAGTAGAGCGGCGTGATCATGTCGAGGCTCGTGCGCCCGCGGTAGCGCGCGTAGAGGTAGGTGACGAACGTGCTCTCGCCCTTGAGCCCTTCGGCGGCGAGGAACAGCGGGTTCGCATGCAGCCACGAGTTGCGATCGTAGCCGTGGTGGAAGAACGGCAGCAGCGTCGTGTGGTGCTCGTTCTTGCCGTCGATGCTGAAGTAGAGCGGCAGCAGGTGCAGCATGTCCCGCTTCTGGGTGTGCTCGCGGTAGTAGGGGCCCCAGATGTTCTGCCAGCCGAGCGTGCGATCGTTGTAGTGGTAGTAGTGGAGGAGTGGCGGGATCGTCTCGTACTTCGTCTCGGCGTCTTGCCCGTAGAAGTACAGAGGGGCGATGCCGAAATCGAGCTCCTGCGCCGTGCGCGAGTCGCAGGTCGAGCCGCCTTTCCACGAGCAGAAGAGCGGTCCGACCAGGTTGAAGCCACCGTGGCCGTTGGTGCTCGTGAAGGTGAGCAGGGGCGGGATCAGCGTGTAGCCGCCATTTTTCCGCTTCCCGGTGAAGTAGAGCGGAGCGAGCCAGTTGTCGTTCTCGCCCGGGGCGACTCGGTTCACGAGCGGACCCACGATCGTCGTGCGCTCCTTGCCGGGCACGTCGCGCAGGTTCCACACGAGCGGAAACAGGATGTCGTCGGCGCGCTCGGCGCTCCGGCGATGGTAGAAGAGGCCGCCGTAGAGCGAAGCGCTGTCGAGCTTCGTCGGATCGGTGCGCGAGGGCTGCGTGCGGTTCGCCCAGACCGGGAACGCGAGCTTGAACGAATACTTGTCGCTCGTCTCGTCGTAGTAAAGCCCGTAGAAGCGCGTCCTGGTCTCGGGACCGCGACCCTGTTCCTCGCTTTCGAGGTCGAAGTCGCTGCCGATGCGCCGGAACGTGCTCTTCTTGAGCTTGAGCGGCTCCTCGGGCAGGGAAGGCTCCCCGCCGGGTGCGACGACGTTGTCGCCCGCGCCCGTCGCGGCGTGCGTCTCCGGCTCGTTCGGATCCTTCTTCGGCTTCTTCTTTTCCCCGCCGCCGCCGCCGGGGCCGCCCATGCCGGGGCCGCCCATGCCGGGGCCGCCCATGCCGGGCATCATTCCCTGCGCGCGAGCGCCCGGGGCGAGCGTCAGACCGAAGGCCAGCGCCACGAAAACCGCGAGAAGGCGGAAACTCACGTGCTGCCGCTCCCCGGGGGGCCGGCCAGGAGGTCGCGAGCGCGGGCCACGAGCTCGGCGCGGGGCACCTCGACCTGCGTGTGCGCGGCGAGGTCCTTCAGCATCACGGCGTTGCGCTCGAGCTCGCTGTCGCCGATGACGAGGCAAAGGCGCGCCCCGGTACCGTCGGCGCGCCGGAGCAGGCTCTTCAGCGAGCCGCCCCGGGTATCGGCCTCGGTCGCGATGCCGGCAGCGCGCAGCTCCCGCGCCACGAGCAACGCCTCGACCAGGGCTTTTTCACCGAGCGGCGCGATGAACACGCGACCTGCCTTCGGGGAAGCTTCGACCGGCAGCGCGAGCAACACCCGCTCGAGCCCGAGGGCGAACCCGATCGCGGGCACCTTCGGGCCGCCGAGCTCCTCGATCATGCCGTCGTAGCGACCGCCGCCGAGGAGCGCATTTTGCGAGCCGATCTCGGCGCCGCTCGTCTGGATCTCGAACAGGGTGCGCGTGTAGTAGTCGAGACCCCGGACGAGCCCCGGGCTGACCTCGAACGGCGTGCCGAGGGCCGTGAGGGCGCGCGTGAGGCCCTCGAAGTGCGCGCGCTCGTCGGCGTCGAGCAGATCGACGATCGAGGGGGCGCCCGCGACCGCCGCCTGGTCCAGGGGGTTCTTCGAGTCCAGGATGCGCAAGGGGTTGTCCTCCAGGCGCTTCTGGGCGTGCTCGCTGAGCTCGCCCGCCCGCGGCCGGAGGTAGGCGGCGAGCGCGTCGCGGAAGCGCGCGCGGGTCTCCTTGCCGCCGAGCGAGTTCACGAGCACCCGCAGATTCTTCACGCCCAGGCCCTCGAGCAGGCGCACGAGCATGTCGATGAGCTCGGCGTCGCAGCCGGGGCCGGGGTCACCGTAGATCTCGACGCCCGCCTGCCAGAACTGGCGATAGCGTCCGCGCTGGGGGCGCTCCGCGCGAAACATCGGGCCAAGGTAGTAGAAGCGGCTCACGGGCTCGCGCCCGTGGAGCGCGCTCGCCACGTACGCGCGAGCGACCCCGGCTGTTCCCTCCGGGCGGAGCGCCAGCGATTCCTCTTCGCGCTCGACCACGAACATCTGCTTCTCGACGATCTCGGTGGCTTCGCCGATCGAACGCACGAAAAGCTCGAGGGGCTCGAGCACGGGCGTGCGGATCTCTTTGTACCCGCCGAGCTCGAACGTCCGACGGAGCTCCCCCTCGAGCGCCTGCCAGCGCCCGATCTCGTCGGGGAGGATGTCGTTCATGCCTTTGACGGCGCGCAGGGTCATGTCGGGCAGGGAGGGCGGGGGGCTCGAGAGCGGGCGAGGGAGAGGCCGCTCGTTAGCAGCTCCGGAGAGAAGGTGCTATCCACATCCCGCGTGCGAGCCGCGGCCATCGATGTTGGCAAGGTGCGCGTCGGCGTGGCAGTGGCGGACGAGCTCGGGCTCCTGGCGCACCCCCGCGCCCATCTGGACGGCCGGGATCCCCGCCGGGCCGTCGACGCCCTGGCCGAGCTTGCCGTGGCGGAGAGCATCGAGCTTTTCGTGGTCGGCCTGCCGCGCTCCCTGAGCGGCGACGAGGGACCGTCCGCTCGTCGTGCCCGGCGCTTCGCGCAGAAGCTTGCCCTGCGGACGGGGCTGCGCGTCGAGCTTTACGACGAATGGCTCTCGACGCGAGAGGCCAAGAGCCGGCTGCGCGAGCAGGGCGTGGACGAACGGGCGGCCCGCGAGCGGATCGACAGCGCGGCGGCCGCGGTCGTGCTCCAGTCGTGGCTCGACGGGCAGCGCACGGGACCGACGTGAGCGCCGAGCGCAAGCGGAGTCGCCGTCCGCGCTCGGGCTCGAAGCGGCCGCGTGCGTCGAAGCGCCCGCGAGCGTCAGGCGCTCCCAGCGGCCGAGCGCCGGTCCCGATCGCCACCCGGCGCCAGCTTCGGCTCGCGCTGCTGGCGGGCGTCGTGCTCTCCGTCTTCCTCTTCGTCTTCGTGCGTTACGCGCGCGGCAAGGGCCCCGGCCCCGGCGCACGCCGGCTGCTCGACCTTCCGAGCGGCCTCAGCGCGGGCGAGCTGTCGGAGCGGCTGATGGCGGCCGGCCTGGCTCGGAGCGGCAGCGCGCTCGCCTGGTACCTTCGGCTCACGCGCACGCACGCGGTGCCGGGGCCGCACCTCCTGCGCGACGATCTGAGCCCGCGCGAGCTCGCGCAACGCCTCACCCGCTCACCGGGGCGAGCCTTCGTGAAGGTCACGATCCCGGAGGGCTGGCAGCACCGCCAGATCGCCGAGCGGCTCGCCGAGCTCGAGGTGTGCCCCGCGCCCGACTTCGGCAAAGCCGTGTTCGATCCGGCGCTGCTCCGCGAGCTTCACCTGCGCGGCGCGAGCAGCGAGGGCTTCCTGTTCCCGGCCACGTACGAGCTGCAGGTCGATAGCGAGCCTGCGACGGTGGTGCGCCTCTTGGTGGCCGAGGCGAGGAAGCGGCTCGTACGGGTCGCCCAGCGCGAGCCCGGTGCGGTCGAACGCCTCGCGAAGAGCGACGGCTTCGACGAGCACGATATCGTCACGCTGGCCTCGATCGTGGAGCGCGAAGCGGCCGACCCTGCGGAGCACCCGCTGATTGCGAGCGTCTTCTTCAACCGGCTGCACGACCCGACATTCCGCCCGCTCCGGTCGCTCGAGTCCGATCCGACGGCCGGCTACGGCTGTCTCGTCGAGCCGGGGCTCGCGCCGAGCTGCGCCGGCTTTCGCGGTCAGATCACCCCGGCGCTGCTGCGCGACCCGCGCAACCGCTACAACACGTACCGGCACCCAGGCTTACCGCCGGGCCCGATTTCGAACCCCGGCGAGCACGCCCTCATGGCCGTGCTCGCGCCCGCCAGCACCGACTACCTCTACTTCGTCGCTTCCGGACAGGGCCACCACACGTTCTCGAAAACGTTCGCCGAGCATAGAAACGCCATCACACGCTAGAGCCGGAGCGGAGAGACGGATAACGGCTGGCTTCTCTCGCTCCACGCGAGTAATTTCCCGGCCCATTCGGAGCACCACGCTATGGACGAATTCGAGAAAGCGGTTCACACGATTCAGTTTCTGTCGGCGGACGCCGTCGAGAAAGCCGCTTCGGGCCACCCCGGCACGCCGATGGCCCTCGCCGGCATCACGGTCGACATCTACACGCGCTACCTGCGCTACGACCCGCGCGCACCCGAGTGGCCCAACCGCGATCGCTTCGTCCTCTCCTGCGGCCACGCGTCGATGCTGCTCTACTCGGTGCTGCATCTCGCCGGCTACGACCTGCCGCTCGCCGAGCTCGAGGCATTTCGGCAGTGGGGCTCCAAGACGCCGGGCCATCCCGAGCACGGGCTCACTGCCGGCGTCGAAACGACGACGGGTCCGCTCGGTCAGGGCGTCGGCAATGCGGTGGGCCTCGCCCTCGCGAGCAAGCTCGCCGCCGCGCGGGTGAACGCGCCGGACAGCACCGTCTTCGACTATCGCGTCTTCGCGCTCGCCTCCGACGGCGACCTGATGGAAGGCGTGTCGGGCGAGGCCTCGAGCATTGCCGGTCACCTCGGGCTCGACAACCTCGTCGTCGTCTACGACGACAACAAGATCACGATCGACGGCAGCACCGAACTCTCGTTCAGCGAGGACGTGGGCAAGCGCTACGAGGCCTACGGCTGGTTCGTCCAGCGGGTGAACGGTCACGCTCCGGCCGAGGTTCGCAAGGCGCTCGACGCCGCGGTCGCGCACAAGGGCTCACCGTCCATGATCGTGGCCCGCACGACGATCGGCATCGGTGCGCCGACCAAGGCCGGCACGTCGAAGGCGCACGGCGCGCCGCTCGGCCAGGCCGAGATCGACGGCGCGAAGCAAGCCGTGGGCTGGCCGCTCGAGAAGTTCTACGTGGCGCCGGAGGCGAAGGCGCTGTTCGCGCGCCGTGCCGAGGAGAACCGCACGGTGCGCGAGGGCTGGGAACGCCTCGTGGGCGGCCTCGCCGGTGAGCGCGCCGACGCCTACAAGCAGCTCGCGACACGCGCCGTCCCGAAGAACCTGTTCGAGGAGCTCGTGGCTGCGGCCGGGGCGCTCAAGCCGGACGCCACGCGCATCCTCGGCGCCGCCATCGAGCAGAAGGTGGCCGCGCTCGTGCCGGCGCTGGTCGGTGGCGCGGCCGATCTCGCCGAGTCCACCAAGACGACGATCAAGGGCTCGGCCGACGTGAAGCGGGGCGAGTTCGCCGGTCGCAACATGAACTTCGGCATCCGCGAGCACGGCATGGCCGCGATCATGAACGGGCTCGCCGTCTCCGGCTTGTTCATCCCGTTCGGCTCGAGCTTCCTCCAGTTCACCGACTACTGCCGCCCGGCGATCCGCCTTTCGGCGCTGATGGAGCAGCAGGTCGTGTACGTGTTCACGCACGACTCGATCTTCCTCGGCGAGGACGGCCCCACGCACCAACCCGTCGAGCACCTCTGGGCGCTGCGTCTGATCCCGAACCTCGACGTGGTTCGCCCGGCCGACCCACTCGAGTGTGCGGCGGCCTGGGCGCACGCGCTCGAGCGCCGGCACGGCCCGACGCTCTTGGTCCTCGGGCGACAGAAGCTCCCGACGCTCGAGCGGCCCGCCGGTTTCGAGCCGCGCCGGCTGCTCGACGGCGCGTACGTCCTTTCCGACGCCCCCCATCCGGAGGTGACCATCATCGCCACCGGGAGCGAGGTCGGCGTGGCGGTCGCGGCGAAGAAGCTGCTCGAGGCCAAGGGCAGGCGGGTTCGCGTCGTGAGCGCCCCCTGCTGGGAAGCGTTCGAGCGTCTGCCGCCCGACGCGCGTGCCAAGGTCGTCCCCGAGACCGGACTGCTCGTCACGGTGGAGGCAGGGGTCACGCTGGGCTGGACGGCCGTGACGGGGCCGAAGGGCCTGAACATCGGCATCGATCGCTTCGGAGCCTCCGCACCGTACGAGCGGCTCGCGACCGAGTTCGGCTTCACAGGTGAAGCGGTCGCCGCCAAGGTCCTCGAGCGTCTCGGATGACGCTGCCGACCGTCCTCGTCCCGCACCCGCACGTTCGGGTCGATCAGAACGTGCTGGGCGGGAGCCCCTACGTTGCCGGCTCGCGCGTCCCGGTGCGCCGGCTCTGGGCTTTTTTCCGCGACGGCGCGAGCGTCGAGCGCATCCTCAAGCGCTACCCGCAGCTCGGTCCGGCGAAGGTGTTCGATGCGCTCGCCTTCGCGCTCGATAACGCCGAGGTATTGGAAGCGGACGTGGCGCGCGAGCAGGAGATCCTCGCGCGCGCGGGCCACCAGGAGCGCAAGCGTGGCGGCAGCTCCACCCAGATCGAGCTGCCGTTCGGCGCGGCGCCCGGCTCGGACCCGAACGAGCGACGCTAGAGCGCGTCGCGTCGCGTCGCGTCGCGTCGCGTCACGTCACGGGCCGTCTGGCGCACGCCGTGCTCGCAACAGCTGCGCGACCGCGGGATGACGCAGTGCGTGCGTCCCAGTTCAGGACCGACGAGGGCCGCCAGGTTGGCCGGCACGGGTCGGTGCCGCCCGAAAACGAACGAAATTTGTGGCCCAGATCACCTGGTTTGTTGAGGCATCTGTTGAATATTATTGAACTTCTCTCCTTTGAAGTTCACAAGTGCCCAGAGGTGGGAGTAGGGTCGGCGCCGACCGAGCGCCCCCTTGGCCGTTCGGAGGAGGAATCAACATGCGTCCGAATCGTGGTCATAGAGTTGGTGGGGCCCTGGTCGCCGCGACACTTCTGGTCTCCCCCTTGCTGATGGATTGCGGCAAGAAGGGCATGAAAGGCATCCCTGGCGCCGACTCGGTGCCCGGTGGGATCCCCGGGGGCTGCCCGGCGAACATCGCCGACGCCGACGCGCTCATGGCGGCGAACTTCGGACTGCAAGGCGAGCTCGAGGGCAAGGTGAAGGCGGCTCTCGCAGCCGGCGCCGATCTCCAGAAGATCGCCGCCGACGTCGAGGCCGAGGTCACCATCGCCTGTACGAACCTCGCCAAGGACCTCGGCGCGTCGGACGCCGACGTGAAGCCGAAGGAAGAAGGGCCCGGCAAGAAGGCCGACGCGGCCTGTGCGGCCGCCGTGAAATTCGTCGGCGACCTCAAGGCCAAGGCCAAGGGCAACCTCAAGGTCGACGTGAAGCCCCCGCGCTGCTCGGCGTCGATGAACGTCGTGGCCGATTGCGCCGGCAAGTGCGACGCGACGGTCAAGCCCGGCTCCGCCAAGGTGGAGTGTGAAGGCGGCAAGATCAGCGGCGAATGCTCGGGCAAGTGCGAAGGCGAGTGCGACGTTCAGGCCGGCGCCAAGTGCGAAGGCACCTGCAGCGGCGAGTGCAGCGGCGAGTGCAGCGCCGACATCTCGGGCAAGTGCGACGGCACCTGCGAAGGCAAGTGCGACGGCAAGGACAGCAAGGGCAAGTGCGCCGGCACCTGCGACGGCAAGTGCAAGGGCAACGCCAAGGCGAGCTGCAGCGGCACCTGCAAGGGCACCTGCAGCGCGAGCTGCACCATGCAGGCCAAGGGCGAGTGCAAGGGCGAGTGCTCGGGCAAGTGCGACGTCGAGATGAAGGCGCCGAAGTGCAGCGGCGAAGTGAAGCCGCCGGAGATGAGCGCCGAGTGCAAGGCGCACTGCAACGCCGAGGCCAACGGCAAGCTCGAGTGCCACCCGGCCACCGTCAACGTGAAGGTCGACGGCGCCGCTGACGCCCAGGCAGCCGCCAAGCTGAAGTCGGCGCTCACCAAGAACCTGCCGGCCATCCTCAAGGTCAGCATGGGCATGAAGGGCAAGCTCGAGGGCGTGGTCGGCAACGTGAAGGCCGCGCTCGAGGGTGCCGAGGCCGCCGTCAAGGGCGGTGGCGACGCCGCGCTCAAGGTGGGCGCGTGCTTCGTGGGCTCGATCAAGGCGCAAGCCGACGCGGCCGTCTCGATCGACGTGTCCGTGAAGGCGAGCGCTTCCGCGAGCGGCTCGGCCAGCGCGGGCTGAGTACCAGGCCCCCAGAAAAGCTTCGGCGCGGGCCCCGCGAGGGCGGCCCCGCGCCGAAGTCGTTTTGTGACTTCAGCTGCCCGTGTCGCGGCGCGCGCACTCGGTCATCTCGGCGACGATCGTGCGGAGCGCGTCCGGGTCGGGCCCTTCCAGCATGAGCCGCAGCTTGGGCTCCGTGCCGCTCCAGCGGACGAGCACCCGGCCGGTCGTGCCGAGCTCCTCCTCGGCGGCCGCAATCCGCCGCGACAGCTCGAGCATCTCCTCGAGCGGGCGTCGGGCGGCGAGCTTCACGCTCTCGAGCACCTGGGGCACGCGCTCCATGCCCCGCGCCAGCTCGCTCAGGGGTCGCTGCTCGCGCAGCATGATGGCGAGCACCTGCAGGGCGGCGACCACGCCGTCGCCCGTCGTCGCGTGCTCGGCGAAGATGAGGTGGCCGGACTGCTCGCCGCCGAACGTGAGGCCGTCTCTGCGCATCTCCTCGACCACGTAGCGATCGCCGACGGCCGTACGCCGGAGCTTGGCGCCCGCAGCGGCCAGCGCCCGCTCGAGCCCCATGTTGCTCATGACGGTCGCGACCAGGGTGCTCTTGGCGAGCCGCCCGGCGCGCGCCAGTCGCGTGCCACACAGGGCCATCACCGCATCGCCGTCCACGACCTCGCCGTGCTCGTCGAGGAAGATGACGCGGTCGGCGTCGCCGTCGAGGGCGATTCCGAGGTGCGCCTTCCGCTTCTTCACCTCGGCCGCCGCGTGGCTCGGGTGCAGGGCGCCCGCCCCTCGATTGATGTTGACCCCGTTCGGGCGGCAGCCGATGGCCGTCACGTCGGCTCCGAGCTCGGCGAAGACCGCCGGCGCCACCCGGTAGGCCGCGCCGTGCGCGCCGTCGATCACGATCTTGAGGCCGTGCAGCGTGAGCTCGCGCGGGAAGGTATTCTTCGCGTAGACGACGTAGCGGCCGAACGCGTGATCGAGGCGCTCGGCGCGACCGACGCCACTGCCGCTCTTGCCGAGCGTCGGGAGCTTCGGGTCGGCCATCAGGGCTTCGATGGCGGCCTCCTCCTCGTCCGGGAGCTTGTAGCCGTCGGGGCCGAACAGCTTGATGCCGTTGTCGGCGAAGGGGTTGTGGCTCGCGCTGATCACGACGCCGGCGTCGGCGCGCATGCTCTGCGTCAGATTGGCGACGGCCGGCGTGGGCATCGGCCCCGTGAGCAGCACACGGCCCCCCATGGCGCAGATGCCTGCGGAGATCGCCGTCTCGAGCATGTAGCCGCTCAGGCGCGTGTCTTTGCCGATCACGATGCGGGGGCTGCGGGCGCCCCCGTGCCGCGCCACGTAGGCAATCGCGCGGCCGAGCAGGAGCGCAAGCTCCGGAGTCATCGGCTCGGTACCGGCACGACCGCGAATGCCGTCGGTGCCGAAGAGCTTGCGCTGCGTCACGGAGGGCCCCGCACGGCGCTACATCGCTACCGGTGGGTCGGTCGGCAGATTCAGGAGCAGCGCACGTGCCGCCCCGACGAGGAACGAGGACCCCGTCACCACCACGACCCCACGCTGTCCGACGAGGGTACGCGCTCGCTCGAGCGCCTGTCCCACGTCGGCGGCGACCTCGCCGCTCAGGTAAGCCGACATCTCGCGCGGGTCGACCGCGTTCCTGACCGGGGGCGTCACGTAAACGCGGTGCCCGGCCACGTTCTCGAGGCGCCGCAGCATCGAGCGCCAGTTCTTCGTCGCGAGCGCGCCGAAAACGAGCGCGATCTCGCGCCGCGACTCGATCTCGCCGAGGACGCTCGGATCGAGCGCGTGGGAGAGCGCGACCGCGCCGTCGGGGTTGTGCGCGGCATCGAGCAGCGTGAGCTCCTGGCCATTTCGATGCAAGAGCTCGTTGCGACCGGGCCACTGCGTCTGCTCGAGCCCCTGGGCGAGCAGCTCGGGAGCGATGCCGAGCTCGCGACCAATGGTCACGGCAACGGCCAGGTTCGATCCGACCAGAGCGATGCGTGGGTAGGCGAGGGGAGCGCCCGGAATCGGCTCCGGCGTGCCGAGCGGGACGAGCCGCGCGCCGACCTCGGCGATGCGCTCTTCGATCACGGCGCGTGCCTCCGGGTGGATCTTGCCGAGCACGACCGCGGAGCCCGGCTTGATGATGCCGGCCTTCTCCACCCCGATCTTGCCTAGCGTGTCGCCAAGCTCGGGCATGTGATCGAACGAGACACGGGTGATCGCGGCGACGAGCGGAGGCGGAATCACGTTGGTGGCGTCGAGCCGGCCCCCGAGCCCCACCTCGAGCACGGCGAGCTCGACGCCCGCCTCGCGAAATGCGAGGAACGCCGTGAGCGTGGCGACCTCGAAGAAGGTGAGGTCCGGCGCCGCGTCGAGCACCTGATCGAGCAGGCGACTCAGCGTGTTGTCGTCGAGCGGGATGCCGTCGATCTGGATCCGCTCGGCGAAGCGGTTCATGTGCGGCGACGTGTACATGCCCACGCGCCGTCCCGCGGCGCGCGCCATCGACGCCGTGAACGCGCAGACGGTGCCCTTGCCGTTCGTCCCGGCCACGTGAATCGAGGGGAACGCACGCTCGGGGTTGCCAAACTGCGCGCACGCCGCCTGCATGCGCTCGAGCCCGAGCTTCTGCCCACGGGGGATCAGCGCGTAGAGTCGTTCGAGTGAGTGCTGGATATCGCTCACGCGGGGCTCGCGGCGAGGTGGCCGAGCAGGTTGGCCAGGGTGGTGCGCAGCTCCATGCGGGGCACGATGGCGTCTACCATTCCGTGCGCGACGAGGAAATCCGAGCGCTGGAAGCCCTCGGGGAGGGTGGTTCTGAGGGTGTTCTCGATCACGCGCGGCCCGGCAAATCCGATGAGCGCGTTGGGCTCTGCCAGGTTCACGTCCCCGAGCAGCGCCGTGCTGGCGGCGACGCCTCCGGTCGTCGGATGCAGAAGCACGCTCAGGTAGGGGCGTCGGGTGGCCCGGAAGCGACCGAGCGCGGCAACCGTCTTCGCCATCTGCATGAGGCTCAAGATGCCTTCTTGCATGCGCGCGCCACCCGACGAGTGCATGAGCACGACCGGCATCCGTTCGAGCGACGCGCGTTCGAACAGGCGCGTGATGCGTTCGCCCACGACCGAGCCCATGCTGCCGCCCATGAAGCCGAACGCGAAGCACCCGAAGGCAATGGGGCGATTCTCGATCGCCGCGCGCCCGATGGCGATGGCTTCGGTCATCCCCGTGTTGCGGCGGGCCCGGGCGAGGCGCTCCGGATACGGCTTGCCGTCGTCGAAGGCCAGGGGATCGGCCGGCGCGATGTGCTCGTCCCAGGCCTCGAGCGCCGCGTCGTCGAGCAAGAGGCGTGTCCAGTCGGCGACGGGCATCGGGTGGTGGTGCCCGCAGGCCCCGCACACGTGAAATCGCGCTGCGAGCTCCTCGACCGTCGAGACGGCGCCGCAGCCCGCACACTTGCGGAATAGCCCGCGGCCCACCGAGCGCTTCTCGGCGTTGGTGGACTGGGCTGGGGTTCGTTCAGGGAGTGCCACGGGCGAACGAAAAGCTTAGACCAAAACCTCGCAATTTTCGAATCATGGGCAAGGGGGGCGCCCGGAGCGTGCTCCCAAGACGCGGGTTCTGGCAAGAGGCCCCTCGGCCGAGCCTTGAGCAAGGCGGGGAACGGGGGGAGACTCGCGCGGCATTGAGCGACGAGGCCCCTCCGCCGTCCCCCGTAGCGCCGCTCGTCCGCGCTCCCGTCATTGGCCGGGACGGCGAGCTCGCCGTGCTCAAGCAAATCTACGACTCCGTGCTGGCGCGCTCGGAGGTGCGGGTGGCGACCATCGTCGGTCCGGCCGGGATCGGCAAGACACGCCTCGCCGAAGAGCTGCTCGTCGGCCTACCGCCGAGCCGCAAGCCTCGCGTCTACCACGGCGCGGCGCGTGCCCAGGGTCTTGCCTACGGGCTCTTCGACAGCTTGCTGCGCTCGGCCTTCGAGCTTGCCGAAGGCCTTTCGCACGAAGTCAGCGTGGTCCGCGTGCGCGACCAGGTGGCGAGCATCCTCGACGATCGTCGCGTCGGTGACGTCTGCTACTTCCTCGGGGGGCTGCTCGGCCTGTCTTTCACCGACAGCCCGTTCACGCGCGCCGTCGTCGACGATCCCGATCAGGCTCGCCTGATTCGCCGCGCCGTGCTGCGGAGCTTCTTCGAAGCCGATGCGCGGCGCGGGCCGCTCTGCCTCGTCCTCGACGACCTGCAGGAGGCCGACGAGGACTCACTCGACCTGCTCGTGTACCTGATCGCCGAGGCGAAAGGGCCGATCATGCTCGTGTGCCTGGCGCGGCCCGACTTCTTGAGCCGTCACGAGCGCTGGCTCCAGGGGGCCGGCTCGCGGCACGATCTGATCGAGCTCTCGCCCGTCTCGAGCGCCGATGCTCGCGCGATCATGCAAGCGCTGCTCACGCCGTGCGAAGGCGGGCCGCCCGAGCGTCTGCTCGAGGCCGGGCTCGGCATGGCTGGCGGCAATCCGGGTCTGCTCGCCCACATGGTGCGGATCTTCCACGACTCCGGCGTGCTGCGCGAGAGCGGCGATGCGCCGGAGCGGCAGGTCTGGCAGGTGGATCTCGACCGCTTGAACCATGCGCGCTTGCCGCTCACCGTCGAGGACGCCGTCGCCGCGCGCCTGGCCGTGCTTTCGGCGGTCGAGCGGCGTCTGCTCGAACACGCAGCCGCGATGGGCAGCGTGTTCTGGCTCGGCGGGCTCGTCGCGCTCGCGCGCATGGATCGCGAGGCCCCGAATCTCTGGAACGCCAAGGCCGAAGGCGACGTGGCCGAGATCGAGCGCTCGCTCGCCGACCTCGTGCAGCGCGACTACGTGCTCCGCCTGCCGGACTCGGCATTTCCCGGCGAAATCGAGTACGTGTTCAAGCACAACCTCGAGCGGGAGCGCATCGCGCAGATGATCTCTCCGGCGGCGAGCCGCCGCCGCCACCAGACGATCGCCGACTGGCTGGCGCAGAAGGACAACGTAAGAAGCCAGGAGGAGTATTCGGCCATGCTCGCTCGGCACCTCGAGCTCGCCGGCTGCCTCACGCGCGCCGCCTTCACCTACATCGATTCGGGGGGCCTGGCGCGCGCGCAGTACGCCCAGAAGCGCGCCAACGACCACTACCGCCGCGGCCTCGAGCTCCTGGGCGAGGACGACGCTCGCCGCCGCCTCGATGCCCTCCACGATCACGGCGACGTGCTCGTGCAGCTCGGGCGCACCGACGAAGCGCTCGCGGCGTTCCGCGAGATGCTCGCGCTCGCCTACCGGCTCGGCCTGAAGGGGAAGGGCGGCGCAGCTCACAATCGCATCGGCCGCCTGCATCGCGACACGGGCTCGCTCGAGCAAGCGCGCGAGCAGCTGGAGCACGGGCTCGCGCTGTTCGAGCTCGTGGGCGACCAGCGCGGCGTCGCGGCCAGCCACGACGACATCGGCAAGCTGCTCTGGACGCGCGGCGAATACCAGGCCGCCCTCGAGCAGATGAAGACGGCCCTCGACATGCGGAAGGAGCTCGGGGACGGCCGCTCGATCTCGCTCAGCCTGAACAATATCGGCCTCGTCTGGCGCGATCACGGCCAGCAGTCCCAGGCCCGGGAGGCCCTCGAGGCGGCGCTCGCCATCCGTCGCGAGCGCAACGATCCGCTCGGTATCGTCGAGAGCCTGAACGCGCTCGGTGATCTGGCCCTCGACCAGTCGGACGCCGAAAAAGCGCTGAAGCTCTTCTACGAGGCGCACACGATCGCGCGCGACGTGGGCGAGCACAACCGCATCGCGCTCGTGCTCACCAACATCGGCGAGGCGCTGCTCCGGCTCAAGCGCACGGAGGAAGCCATCACGATCCTCACGGAGGCCGAGGGGTTGTGCGACGAGACGGGCGACCGGCTGCACCTCGCCGAGGCCAAGCAGGCGCTCGCCAAGGCCTACCTCGAGCAGAAGGACCTGAAGCGCGCCCGCGAGGCGATCAAGCGCGCCGTCGATCTCCTCGGCCAGGTGCGCAGCAAACCGCACCTGGCCGTCGCGCTCCGCACCTTGGGCGAGGTCACGGGCGCGGGCGCCTGGGGCGATGGGCACGAGGTGAAGGCCGTCGACTACTTCATGCGCTCGATCGCCATCTGCAAGGAGATCGGCAACGAGCTCGAGGTGGCGAGGAGCTACCGGGCCTTCTCGAGCTACGTGTTTTCGTCGCCGCACTACAAGCACAACGCGGACATCCAGCGCGAGGCCCGCAAGCTCGATTCGATGGCGGAGGAGATCTTCGAGCGGCACCGCCTGGGAGGTGAGCCGTGACCGGCACGCGCGTGCTTGCCCGGCGCGTGGGCCCGGTGGAGGTGCCTCTCCCGAGCTACCAGACGTCCGGCGCCGCCGGCGCGGATCTCCACGCCGCGCTCGCCGAGCCTTTGACGCTCGCGCCCGGGGAGCGCCGCTTGATCCCCACGGGCCTCGTGCTCGCCGTTCCCGAGGGCTTCGAGGCCCAGGTCCGGCCGCGCTCGGGGCTCGCGCTGCGCCACGGCATCGGCATGGTGAACACGCCCGGCACCATCGACAGCGACTACCGCGGCCCGGTGGGGGTGATCCTCGTGAACCTCGGGGCGGAGCCGTTCGTCGTCGAGCCGCTCGCCCGCATCGCGCAGCTGGTGATCGCGCCCGTCACGCGTGCACAGTTCGTGCTCGGCGACGAGCTCGGCGAGACGGAGCGGGGAAGCGGCGGATTCGGCTCGACGGGGACGAAGGCGTAGGGCCCGTGCGCCGCGCTCAGAACGTGACGCCGCCGCCGACGTGCAGGCCCCAGAATTTGTTTTCTTCGAAGGAGAACCCGTAGGGCTCGTCGACGTTCATCGTGAAGCGAGCGTTGAGGAAGCCCTTGCCGAGGGTGAGTCGGGCGTACGGCTCGAGCGCAACCAGCGCGGCATCGTCGTTCTCTTCGTCGAAGCTCGTCGGAGCGATGGTGACGGGCACCCGAATGCCGAGCAGCGCGGAGTCGCTCACGTAGACGCCGAGACCAGGCGCGAGCTGCACCGTGACAGCGGTGTCGCCCTGGTCCGGGATGTGCACGCCGAGCGCGAAATCCGTCCCGAACACGATGGCGTCGCCGTATTCGAAGCGGCCGGGAGCGACGATGCTGAGCACCCCGGGTGTCCAGAGCCCGATGTCCTGCCCGCCCCCGACGGGGTGGCCCAGCACGATCGCGATGGCCGACTCGGTCTCGTAATCATTCGTCCACGGTCCGAACTCCACGGCCCCACCGATCTTCAGGCGCATGCTGCCTTCGCGGGAGAGGTAGCTCAGCCCGAGATGCAGGTTGCCGGCGGCGACGGCAACCTCGCTCGACGAACTACCCCCACCGTATTCCAGAAAACCCACCGGCAAGAGGGCCTCGAGCTCGAGCGCGGGGATGACCTTGAAGCCCACGCCGAGGAGCGTCGGGAAGCTGTTCAGGTGCCCGGCGTCCGAGAGGTGAAAAAAACCAAGCTCCGCATGGGCGCGGCCGCGCTGCTCGGGAGTGAACGCGATGCCCGCGCCCAGCTGCCCGGTCGGCGCCGCGAAGCGATCCCCGCCCCACGCCGTGCTCGACACGCACACGAGGGCCAACCCCACCATTGACGATCTGATCATGTTCTTCCTCCACCCCGTGCGCATTCAGCCCTCGTCCGCTCAGAAGGTCCCGCCGAACCCCAGGTTGATCGCCCAGAACCTGCCCGAATCGAAGGCGAAGCCGTACGGCTCGTCGATGTTGAGCGTCAGGCGCGCGGAGAGGAACAGCTTGCCGATGTCGAAGCGACCGTACGGCTCCATCGCAAAGAAGGTCGCGGTGTTGCCGCTCTGGGTCGGCACCCACGTGAAGGGCAGGCGGAGCCCCAGTTGAGTGGTCGGCGTCACGTAGTAGCCGACGCCCGGGCTCAGCTGAATCGAGAACTCGACGTCACGGCCGTCGGTCGGAATGTGCAGCCCGAGGGCTGCATCGCCTGCCACGACGAGCCGGTCGGCCTCGTACTCGACGCGTCCCGGCGTCACGATGCTCACGGTCTCGGGGTAGTAGAGGCCGATGTCCTGGCCGCCGCGCACCGCATGCCCGTACTGGATTCCGATCGCCGCTCCGGTGTCGTAGTCCTTGTACCAGGGCCCGAACTGGACCGCCCCGCCCGCCATGAAGCGCAGCGGGCTGCCGAAGCTCAGGTAGCTGACGCCGAGGTGCAGGTTCCCGA
>Ga0315912_10002157_pt1 | contig 21684 bp, 21 predicted proteins | sample VfabasoilMG_FD_204469 | JGI IMG/M metagenome (GOLD analysis project Ga0315912, IMG submission 204469) | Garden soil microbial communities collected in Santa Monica, California, United States - V. faba soil | ecosystem: Environmental > Terrestrial > Soil > Garden | place: USA: California...
ATTGGTGGAGATGGGACCATTATTGGCGATACCATTATTCACGGCTGTAATCGTCACGGTGCCACTTGTACACGTTGTAGGGCCGCCTGCCGCACAGGTTGCTCCATAACCTGAAGTTGCCGTAAGCAAATTAATGGCATTTTTAACTTTTGTCGCAAAATCAGGCAGATTATCGGCACTAGAAGAAGTTGCCGTCACTGTTGTGTTCATGATTTGAACCATTGGACCAGCGCCTGCATTCTGATTCACACTAATACTGCTCATCGTACCGCTACTTCTTGCGCGGCCAAAAGTTATGCTGCCTACTGCCTTGGCTCCTGCCGCTACAGCGCTTGCAGAAGTTGTTACGACAATGGTGCCGGTGAAAGTACCTACACCTACTGCTGTGACTGTTACTAAATTACCGCTTGATGAAGCAGTAAAATCGGGGCTGCTGGTATGACCATTAATAGCCGTTGCAACATTTGCAGCTAAAGTATTACGTTGTGTGTTGCTAGAGGTATCAGTTATTGTAAGGGCAGGTGAAGGTGTGGCTGGAATAATACTAACGCCATTCACAGTGATATTTGTAATAGATAATGCGCTTGGAGAAGTAGTAGGGCTATTTGCAGGCGTTTGTGCATCAATCCTGATTGTCCCTGAGGCAGGGGTTCCATTGGTTGTGCCCGCCCATTTTGCTGCTTTGTAGGTTGGTGTAGTCTCCAGATATTTGGCTTGGCAATCTGTATAAGCCGTGTTTGTACACCAGCGCAATTTAGCCGGAATCGCATGTGTCGCATCCCCAGTAGTGGATAGAATACAAGAAGTCATATTTTTATCTGTACAGTATTCTCCCGCTGAAACAGTATAGTAATAAGGGTAGCCATAGATAGTATATGGGCCATTGGAAAAAGTTGTATTAGGATAAATATATTGGCTGTTTTTTTGACAAATTGTCGGATCATATTTCTGTGCTGTTGTTGGCGATGAAATGTTACACCAAACTATATCCTTGTAACCTGCAGTTGCCAGAGCCGTATTAGGCACTAACCTGTCATTTGCTGAGCTTTGTATCCCATATTTATCACGTGGTACCGCTGCCCAACCGCTAGTGTTCGCACTAGTCATAGATGTTTTTTCTGTGCCATTTGCATTTAAAGCAGGCGAATAAGTGATAGCAGGATTATAATAAATACTGTTGAAATCACTCGTCATGTATGGCGGATCACCATATACGCAAGACGCGCTAAATATACCAGTTGATGCTTTGCATTTATTGATATTGGGGTCTGTTATCTTCGCGCTCACATAATCAGGCATATGATCCAATTCCATACTGCCAGAGTTATCCAATATATACATTAAATTAGGCAAAACCTCGCCTGTGGTTGAGCTCACAAGCGGAGCGCTGCCAAGGTCGGTGATAGCTGCATTTGTAACATTTGCAGATAAAGCAACTATCAAAAAGCTGCAAAGTAGGATCAGCTTATTTTTAAATGTATTTTTAATATATGTCATGGTGAGACCTCTAAAGATGTCTGGATATTGGTTGTTAATAGATAAATGCTTGTAAATAGCTAAATGTATTCTTTGGGCCGGTAACTCTAACTGTTACGCGATACACAACTGCATCATCTCCGCCTGTATCAAAATCATAACCGCCACCACCTGCACCACCGCCTTCACTTTTACTCCCTTTAGAGTTGGGTGCTGCATCACCTGTGCCTACCATACATTTCTGTGCTTTTTCAGTTTTAGCGACATTTGCTTCTCTACACATCCGCTGCACTATGTAGCGGGTTTCATTACCACTTAGATCATCAATATCTTTAATTACCGCAATTGAATTTGCAGCTGTCCAAGTTGCATTTGCCGTCAGATTGACCGAATCATCAAAAACAGCATAATAACCACCCGCTTGCTGCGTATTCAAAATGCCACTGTTATCAGATATATATTTATACGCCTTGGCAATTCCTGTCTCCGCGGTAAGAATCGCCGACTGTTTAAAAGCCAAGTTACCTGCCACAAGTACACCACTATCTACAGAGCGGACTAACGCAGCAGCGGCAAGCGACATTGCCACTAAAGCGATAAGTGCTAAAAACAGCACCACACCTCTTTGTGATTTAACAATATAGCTATTTTTACGCATATATAAATTATTCATCATAAAAATCCATTTATCTTTATAGCTGTGGACTTGCCGCTAAGACATTTCGAAGTGGAACGATAATTTCATAAGTGCGATAGCGATAATTAGCCCAATTTGCATCGGGTAAGTTCACGTTCTGGTTTCCCCAAACGCATACCCTTGCAGGCCCTGTTGCTGCGCCCGAACAATTTTGGCTAACCACATCTCTTTCTAACAAATTATTTCTTGCCACCAATGCCAATCGTATTGCCTTGATCCGATTGCGTGCATTAATAGCCAATGGGTCTGCACCCCAAGTGCCACCCGTTGCATCCACCCACTGATTAACTACTTCGCTATTCGCCGTCGCTGAAACGCCATATTGTGCTTGCATGGCCACTATTTCCGTTACAATTGGGCGTGTGTTTTTTGTAAGCTCATTATTAACGATTTGAAAGATGCTTTGTCGAACTTGACCCAGACAAGCTAGTCTTTTTGGCTGCCCTGCCACAAACATACCTGCATTATTTTGCACTAGAATCTGATTGCTATTGCCAATAACGTCCAACCATTTTTTTCCTCCTCCATCTGTAACTTCGACAGAAGTCACTCTAGAACCCACACAGGCCGTATCACCATCGTTAGAATCGCCTACAACCAAAGCCACGTCGCCTGGACGACAGCCTAGATTGTTAGCAACCCCTACTTGATTTGTACCTGCAATCGTATTTACCACTGTTGGAATAGCACCCCGTGAAGTGGTGCCATATTGAATGCGGATGATATCGTTACCAGCAGCGCCATCGGTAATAATAGCTGGCGTAATAATATCCACCGGCACATCGGCTGTTGTAGGGTCGTTATCCGCGTCTAAGTTTAAAATAGGCGCTGGATTACATCTTAAAGCAGAGAAGTTTTTCCCAGCGGTAACGGTAGCGGCGTCCGTTACCAGTTGCGCATTATACTGAGCAAGCTTTGCTGCATAGATAGCTGCAATTTCTGTATCCGTTTTACCTACATAATCTTCGTATTGCATACTATCTGGTTTCGTACTGATTGTTGGCAAAGTACCACTGGCAACAGGTACGCCGTATCCAGCAAATTGCAATTCGCGCTGAATCATATAAAGTCCGATACTGCCGTTGGTTTGCGCATCCGCTATACCGGTGGTACTGCGTTTATTACCTTCAAACGCAGAAAACGTTTGCATAATAATTAAAGTGGCTATCAAACCTATTACCAAACCTACCATAAGTTCTACTAGGGTGAAACCTCTTTGAAAACCTATTCTTTTTAAATACCTGCTCATAAAATTTGTTCTCTAGCCATAAAGATTGAAGTCACAGTTTGGTAGTTATGTTGCGCTTCACCCGGCACTTGCCAAGTCACAACAAATTGCAAACGACCTTCGCTAATTGATGTAATAGTCAATCTTCCATCTGGCAATGTGGAAACCGGAACATCAGCTACTTTTCCAAGAGCAATGGGATTAGCCAACATCTCCCCCACGCGTTGCTGTACGATATAGCTTGCCTCAGCACGATAAGTTGCATCTGCGGTACTTTTCATCATTGCTCCCTGTAAACCAGCAATAGCTAAAATACCAAATGAGAATATAACTATGGCGATCATAGCTTCTAACAGGGCAGAACCTCGCTGTTTAGGCATGTTTTGAATTTTCATATATGTTGCTGGCTTGGTTTTCATTTTGGATGGTTCTTCAGTATTAACACCTACGGGGATCGGTTGCGTTTGCATTTGGATCACACATCCGTACATTTCCCCCAACCCCAATGGTCACATTCAACTCTCTGCTATTTGACATACCCGTAAAATCCGCCGTCACTTGAGTTAGTTGACCAGGTGCCGTAGATTTAACACCTAAATTAGTAAAAAATATTTGAGTAGCTCCCGCTGGTGATTGTGTTGTAAAAATATCTGCTGAACTGCCGTCCGTACTTGCACGCGATTCAACTTGGCCTGCTACTGGCACTGTAGGAGGTACTAAGTCTGGACATTTCGCAGCATCCATACACTGAACCGTCCAAGCTGAATTTGCACCTAGCGTAAAACTGACAGTGGTGTTTCTCATTAGCGCTTCAGATCGTGCTCTTGAGATTCCATTTTGAATAGACTCGGCAGCCGTACGAATTCGTGTATTTTGAACCCAATCTCTATAACCTGATGCGCCTATACTCGCTAGAATGCCAAAAATAGCAACTACAAGCATGAGTTCTATCAGCGTAAAACCAGATTGTTTAATTTGATGGCTCATTATTAACAGTTGGCGCTTGTTGTCCAGCAGTTACCACCACCAGTGATAGTTGTCGAAGTTTTTGCGTTAGTTTGATCCACTGTATAACTATAGGCTGCCATATCACCTGAGCCTGCAGCACTTAAAGTGTAAGTAGTTGCCGTTGGACCGGCCGAACAAGAAAATGCAAAAAATGTTGTAGTAGTTCCTGCAGGCGCAGCACATGGCCCACCTACATAGCTACGATTATCTTGAAAATATTGTTCCATTCGAATTCGCATGTCAGCAAGTACGCTCGTAGCTTCAGTTGCACGCGCTTTTCTTACATAGTTTGTATATGCTGGCAATGCAATAGAAGCTATAATGCCAATAATTGCAACCACCACCATCAATTCCACTAACGTAAACCCCTTCTGTGTTACTTTTAATGTATTCATTTTAAATACCCTTTTTTGGTTGGTTGAATCATGCCAAAGTCAACTTTGTCATGTCTAGTAATATCCGATAATCGGCAATATTCGCAGAATAAGCGGTAAAAACCAACGCTATTCTGCCTTATGAAACATTAATGATAAAATATTCGCTGAATATAACAATATGGCGAACATACCATGCCTAAAGCTAGCCTAATAAAATATAACTTAACGATTTTTGTACTATTCAGTTATACCTTTCTAATGGGTTGTGGTACCAAGGGACCATTGTATATTCCTGAACAGCGTTACCCACAAAAAACTCAGGAAGAGGCACCTGCTAATACACCTCAAAGCAATGTCTCTAAACAACCAGCTAAAGAATAATTGTGAATTTTTTTGATTTAAAAAATGGTGAGCTAAACGCCGAAAATGTTGCTTTAAGCCAAATCGCAAAAGAATTTGGTACACCATGCTACGTCTATTCGAAGCAAGCACTCACACAAACTTTTAAAAGCTTTCAAGCAGAGCTAAGTAAAACTGATCACTTAGTTTGTTTTGCAGTTAAGGCAAATTCAAATCTTGCCATTTTGAATTTATTTGCAAAGCTGGGGGCAGGTTTTGATATTGTTTCTGGCGGGGAGTTAGCACGTGTAATAGCTGCTGGCGGAGACCCAAAAAGAGTCGTGTTCTCTGGAGTAGGAAAAAATACGGAAGAAATGCGGGCAGCAATAAATGCGGGCATTTTTTGTTTTAATGTAGAGTCAGTTAGCGAATTAACCAAGTTAAATGCTGTAGCCAGCGAATTAGGCAAGATAGCTCCTGTTTCTTTGCGCGTTAACCCAAATGTAGATGCAAAAACTCATCCTTATATTTCGACGGGTTTAAAAAACAATAAATTTGGTGTCGCATTTGAAGATGCTCTCGACGTTTACACGCAAGCTGCTGAAATGTCCAATATTGCAATACATGGCGTCGATTGTCACATTGGCTCTCAAATCACGGAGTTAACCCCTTTTATTGATGCACTTGATCGTATTTTAAGTTTAGTAGATTTACTCGAAGCCAAGGGTATTCACATTTCTCACATCGATGTCGGTGGTGGTATCGGTATCACCTACCACGACGAATTACCTCCTGAGTTTAGTCAATATATAAAAGCCATTTTGAATAAATTGAATAACAGAAATGTAAAATTGCTGTTTGAGCCTGGTCGGGCACTTGTGGGCAATGCAGGCTTATTACTCACTAAAGTGGAATATATTAAACCGACTGAAAGTAAAAACTTTGCTATTGTGGATGCCGCTATGAATGATCTCATGCGCCCCGCTTTGTACGACGCATATCACGATATTGTTGCAGTTCATCCACGTGCAGGAAAAACTACAAACTATGAAATTGTCGGACCAGTCTGTGAAAGCGGCGACTTTTTAGGTCACGATCGTCTTTTGAATTTAGATGAAGGGGATTTGCTCGCTATTAAATCTGCAGGTGCATATGGCATGAGTATGTCCAGCAATTACAATACACGCCCGCGGGCTGCCGAAGTGATGGTAGATGATGACAAAACCTTTGTAATTCGGCAGCGTGAAAAAATTACCGATTTATTTGGTTTGGAAAATACACTTCCATAGCATCAAATTAAACACAAAAAAGTTGCAGATTTAGACACTTAAGCGTAAATTATTGATAAGAGGAATACTCTTAAATAACTATATAAATCAAGCTCAGGGAGAAATCGTGAAAAAATTATTATTTTTAGTAATAGCAGTCCTAGGATTTAACCAATTGCCAATCGCCGTGGCTGATGATGCATTGCCAGAAATTGCGCCTGTAGAAGATCCGGCCATTCCACCGATTGATGCGCCTGCACCTGAAGATGCAAAGTAGTATAGGCATTGAATCTAATTATAATTATTCTATAAACAACGCTTAGGGAGAGTTAGAATGAGTAGGTTTTTGCTTGCTTTAATGACGATGTTTTTTGTAGTCGGCTGTGCCTCTACAGGAAGTTCTAGTGCTGAAGGTGGGGGTTTACCCGAAATCGCTGCTTATGATGATGAAGCTGTTGAAACTTTGCCTGATATGGTTGCTGCAGAATAGATTTTAAATGGATAAAAAAAGCGAAGTTTAAACTTCGCTTTTTTTATGTCTAAATTTTATCCTAATCAAATATTACAGTCTTATTTGCATAAGGCAGAATACGATTATCGATATGCCAACGCACCGCGCGCGACAGCACGATACGTTCTAAATCACGTCCTTTTTGAATCAAATCTTCCACTTGGTCACGATGGGAAATACGTGCTATGTCTTGCTCAATAATGGGGCCCTCATCAAGAACTTCCGTCACATAATGCGCTGTTGCCCCAATGAGTTTAACACCACGTTCAAATGCCCGATGATATGGTTTAGCACCAACAAAGGCTGGCAGAAAAGAGTGATGAATATTAATGATGCGCTGCGGGTAGCGTGCAACAAAATCAGGCGACAGAATTTGCATGTAACGCGCTAGCACAATTAAATCGATTTTGTATTCAGAAAATAATTTAAACTGTGTTGCTTCTGCTTGCGCTTTGTTATCTTTTCTTACCTCAATGTGATGGAAATCTATACCATAAAATTTCGCCAGTGGTTCAGTGTCCCGATGATTACTAATGATAAGCGGTATCTCGCAGGCCAATTCACCAGTCTTAAATCGATGTAACAAATCTGCCAAGCAATGATCATACTGCGATACCATAATTGCGACACGCGTTTTATGTTGCGAAAGTTTTAACTGCCATTGCATATTAAATTTGCTAGCAACGGGTGCAAAAGTTTCTTTAAAGGCACTTGGTGCGATATTAAACCCAGCCAAGTCCCATTCCACACGCATCAAAAACAGATTATTTTCTGCATCTTGATGTTGGTCTGCGTGTAAAATATTGGCATTATGCTGATACAAGAATTCAGCAATACTCGCAACGATGCCTTTTGCATCGGGGCAAGTGATTAGCAGTGTAGCGGTATTTTTCATGGCTTGTTTAATAAAAATTTGGCCTCATTATACATTGATGCGCTAATTCACTGAAATAAATAAGTTAACTATTTGAATATGAAACAGAAAAATAACTTGATACAAACTAATATTGTACTCGCCAATCCACGTGGCTTTTGTGCTGGCGTCGACCGCGCAATTGTGATCGTCGAGCAAGCATTAGAAAAATTTGGTGCACCGATTTATGTGCGTAATGAGGTTGTGCACAATAAATTTGTCGTCAATGAATTACGTGCAAAAGGTGCAATATTTGTACATGAGCTTGATGAGATACCAGCAGGAAGTACCGTCATTTTTAGCGCACATGGTGTCTCAAAAGCCATTCGTGCCGAAGCCGAAAGACGCAGCTTAAAAGCATTTGATGCTACATGCCCGCTTGTGACCAAAGTGCATATTGAAGTGGCTAAAATGCGCAAAGCCGGGATGGAGATTATCATGATAGGCCACAAAGGACACCCTGAAGTTGAAGGCACTATGGGGCAATCAGAAGTGGGTATGTATTTGGTAGAAACACCTGAAGATGTTGCCCAATTGAGAGTGAGTGATCCAAATAATTTAGCTTTTGTCACACAGACTACTCTTTCGATGGACGATGCAGCAAGAGTAATTGAAGCTCTTCAATCGCGCTTCCCTAATATCCATGGCCCTAAGAGCGATGATATATGCTATGCCACTCAAAATAGGCAAGACGCAGTAAAAATTATGGCAAAAGATTGCGATCTGGTCATTATCGTCGGTTCGCCGAATAGCTCTAATTCAAACCGTTTGCGCGAGGTTGCTGAACATCAAGGCGTTGAAGCTTATATGGTCGATAATGCCAGCTTTATTAAAAAAGAGTGGTTATCGGGGAAAAATAAAATTGGCGTTTCAGCAGGCGCCTCCGCACCAGAAGTGCTAGTAAAGGAAGTCATTATCGCTCTACAAAAACTTGGTGCAAATAAGGTAACTGAGTTGCAAGGTGTAGTGGAAAGTGTTGTCTTTCAATTACCAAAAAATTTAACAACTACTGCAAATAAACAACCTGCTAACTTTTAATGAATTTTATTTTTATTGCCGGTGTAGCTCAGTTGGTAGAGCGGTTCATTCGTAATGAAAAGGTCGGGGGTTCGATTCCCTTCTCCGGCACCACCTCCCATGAAAAAATATAAAACGCCTATTTCTGCACTGGTCTTGATTTACACTCCGGATTTACAAGTATTGCTAATGGAACGTGCAGATAAGGCGGGATTTTGGCAATCGGTGACTGGAAGCTTGGAAGATAATGAAACACCGCTACAAGCAGCTATTCGTGAGGTTTTTGAAGAAACTGGGTTAGATGCCACACGTTATGATTTACAAGATTGGCATGCCTTTAACGTTTATGAAATTTACCCACATTGGCGTCATCGTTATGCGCCAGATATTAAAGAAAATACCGAACATTTATTCGGGTTAGAACTCCCTAGTAAATTACCCATCAAACTATCACCAAACGAACATGTGCGTTATGAATGGGTGGAATGGCGCGAAGCTGCAACCCGTGTTTTTTCGTGGACAAATATAAACGCCCTTAAAAGATTAGGTGAAAGACATCAATTAACGTTATAAAATTACTGCTATGCAATTAGAAGCCATTAAAACAGTCCCTATTAAATTTGAAAAATTTCAATCCTCTAAAGATGATGATTGCCAAGAGCGCATCTTGGCTGCACGAGCCAAGTTAGGTAAACGTCTTGTGATTTTAGGTCATCATTATCAGCACGAAAGCGTCTATCGTCATGCTGATTTCACAGGCGACTCACTCAAACTTTCGCGTTACACTGAGAATTTGGATGCCGAGTTTATTGTATTTTTAGGCGTACATTTTATGGCAGAGGTCGCAGATATTTTAAGCCGCCCAGAACAAATCGTGATTCTACCGGACTTAGCAGCCGGTTGCTCGATGGCAGATATGGCTAACTTAGCCAAGGTGGAACGCAGTTATCGCGAACTTTCTAAAGTGCTTGATTTTGATCAAACCATCACTCCGGTTACTTATATTAACTCTGCAGCGGATTTAAAAGCCTTTTGTGGAGAACATGGCGGGATTGTATGCACTAGCACTAACGCGCCAAAGATATTGGAATGGAGCTTCGCACGACGTGAAAAAGTACTATTCTTCCCTGATCAAAACCTTGGCCGCTGGAGCGGATATAAGATGGGCATACCACTAGAACAAATGCCTGTTTGGGATCCAGACCAACCACTAGGCGGATTAACTGACGAGCAAATTAGAAATGCCAAAATCTTGTTGTGGAAAGGTCATTGCGCGGTACATCAAATGTTTCGTCCACAAAATATTGAACATTTCAAAAAGCTACATCCTGATGGCAAAGTGATTTCTCATCCGGAAGCTCCTTTTGAGGTATGTCTGAATTCGGACTTTGTGGGTTCTACTGAATACATTCTGCGCACTGTAACCGAAGCACCACCTAATACTAAATGGTTGGTGGGCACAGAACTTAACTTAGTCACCCGCTTGGCAGAACAAATGAAACCGCAAGGCAAACTTGTGCAGTTTATGAGCCATGTGGTGTGTGAATGTTCGACCATGGCGCGCATTGATCCGCAGCACTTAGCATGGACACTGGAAAACTTGGTCGAAGGTAATATAGTCAATCAAATCAAGGTGCCCAAGCATGAAGCCGATCTTGCCAAGTTGACACTGGATCGCATGCTAGCGGCCTCCTAATGGATTGTCCACTTTGCGCACCTAGCCCCCACAAATTGCTTTGGCAAGATGATTTTTGCCGCGTAGTGCTGCTACAAGATGCTGATTACCCTGCATATTGCCGCGTAGAATTACTAGCACATGTGAAAGAAATGACTGACTTAGCGCCATACGAACGTGCGCGCATGATGAAAGCGGTGCTAGCAGTTGAAACTGCGATTCGAGAAGTAATCATGCCAGACAAAATCAATCTCGCTAGTCTTGGCAACAAAACACCCCATGTACATTGGCATGTGATTCCACGATTTGAAAACGATAAACATTTTCCGAATTCACACTGGGGAACACCTGTCCGGGAAGCCAATATCCATGCGCTTGATGGGCATACTATAAACGCACTCGCGGAAAAAACCAAAGCCTATATCGAATGCGCTTTGGCTTCAAAAGAAAGCTAAACAGTAAGCCGTTCTACTACCTTACCTTTAATAAGGTGACTTTCAATAATCTCATCGATATCTTCATTATCCACAAATGTATACCAAATTGCTTGGGGATAAACTACCAACAATGGTCCTTCGGCACAACGATCAAAACAACCTGCACGATTAATACGAGTCTTATCTTTACCATTCAGGTTCAATTTTTTTACTCGCACTTTCATGTATTCAAACGCACTTTCCGCACCTTTGTCCATACAACAAGCTTCGCCGTTTTCACGCTGATTTAGACAAAAAAAGACATGGTATTGGTAATGATTTTCGGTCATTCTATTCACTCAAATTAGTTGCTAACTGATCCTCTTGTGTAAACGTCCATGTTCTAGTGATACCCAAAACATCTGTGTTCATTTTCATTTCATCTGAAAACGGTGCATAAGGAGCGGCTAAATAAACAATATTTTTTGCAGCTTCATCCAAAACATTAGAGCCAGAACTCTTATTGATTTCGATACTTTCTACTGACCCATCGGATTTAATCGATACTGTCATACGCAGTTGACCATAAATTTTCTGATCGCGTGCCGCAGAAGGATAATTCAAGTTTCCAATGCGTTCCACTTTTTGTCGCCATGCTTCAAGATATAAAGCATCACTAGCTTCCTTAGTGCGCGCACCTATAAAGCGACGCTTAGGACGTTTTTGATACTCATCTTGCTGTTTGGCAATTTGCGCCTCCAATCTATCCATCTCAATACTTGCTGCTATCAAATCAGCACGATTGAGTGATTTTGCTTCTGCTTTCTGCTCACCTTTCTCTGGCTCGGCAGATGTAGCATATTGCGTAGGATCAGACTCTATTTTTTTAGTTGACTTGAGTTGGGTTAACAATTCTTGTGCTTGCTTTTCCAATTCCGCGACACGTTTTTGTTCACGTGCTTCTTTAGCCTGTATTTTGGCCGCTTTAGCAGCGCTTCGTGCTTCTGTGCTTGGTCTTAGCTTAACTTCTGTCGTCTTTTGGTTAGGTGCAGGTAGCGCAGTTTTCATTTGTCTGTTTGCATCGGTATTACCACCACGGTCCAAATTTGCCTGTGCTATTAGTTCAGCTTTATCTGGCGCATTTTTGGTTTTAGCATTCACAAGAACGACATCTAATGAAGGCAAACGCTCTGCAAATTTTTTGATCTCTGGTTCAAATTTAATAGCCAGGAATGCCGCGTGAATTAAGATAGAAACCCATATCGCAACAGTCATTGCGTCTAAGGCTTTCAATTGATAAGTTAATTTACGTGTTATGCTCATATCAACACATCAAGAATTTTTTGGTGTACTCCACCAAACCCTCCGTTACTCATCACTAAAATATGGTCGCCCGATTTCACAGTCTTTGCGATTGCTGACACCAACTTTTCTAAATCGTCGAATGTTTGCGATTTTTCTTCAATTGGTCGAAGTGCTTGTTGGGCATCCCAACCCAAATTTGCACCATAGCAAAATACCCAATCAGCATCTTTTAAACTATCTGGAAGTGCATCTTTCATTACACCCAGTTTCATCGTGTTAGAACGCGGCTCTAACACAGCCAAAATTTTCGCCTTGCCTACTTTAGCACGAAGACCAGCAATCGTTGTGGCAATGGCGGTAGGATGGTGTGCAAAATCATCGTATACAGTGATATTATTTACCACACCTCGTATTTCCATACGACGTTTTACGTTTTTAAATTTACTCAATGCATCAATGCTTTGCACCACGGGTACGCCAACATGCCGTGCTGCTGCAATGCTCGCCAGCGCGTTCATACGATTATGCTCGCCAAGCAAGTCCCAAGCAACTCTACCTTGTAATTTACCTTGGTAATACACATCAAAACCCCCATCACCTTGCTCATTTTCTGCTTGCCAGCTTTTCGCATCACCAAAAGTCTCTACTTGTGACCAACAACCCTTATCTAGAACACGACGTAAGCTAGCCTCTTTGCCATTGCTAACAATCAAACCATTTTGTGGCACCGTACGAACCAAATGATGGAATTGTTTTTCAATTGCAGGCAAGTCTTCAAAGATGTCTGCATGATCGAATTCTAAATTGTTCAAAATAGCAGTACGTGGATGGTAATGTACAAATTTGGAACGCTTATCAAAAAAAGCAGTGTCGTACTCATCCGCTTCAATTACAAAAAAAGGTGAAGTACTTTTATCATCTAGTTTAGGCTGTTGTGGTAAGCGTGCCGAAACAGAAAAGTTTTCTGGTACGCCTCCGATTAAAAATCCTGGCGCGAGCCCTGCATCTTCAAGTATCCAGGCTAGCATTGAGCTTGTCGTCGTTTTGCCATGGGTACCTGCTACAGCCAGCACCCACTTACCTTGCAACACATTTTCCGCCAGCCATTGTGGCCCAGAAATATAAGGTAAACCAAGATTTAAAATTTCTTCCATTAATGGATTACCACGCGTCACAACGTTACCGATCACATAAATATCCGGATTAAGTTTGATTTGCTCAGGTGAATAACCTTCGATAAGTCCTATGCCTTGCGTCTCTAGCTGCGTACTCATAGGAGGATAAACATTGGCATCGCAGCCTGTAACCTTGTGACCCGCAGCTTTAGCCAAAGCAGCGATACCGCCCATGAATGTGCCACAAATACCTAAAATATGAATATGCATATATGGTTCGATTACCTGTTTTATTTAATTAATTGAAACTAGATTTAATGAATTGAAATCCAAGCTTTCTTCATAAGCTGTTTCGTGGAAAATCTATCATCGATATTTTACAAAACCACTAAAGTTTAGATTTTTTATGCCGTCAACTCTACTACAAATTGTGTAAAAAGCTGCACTTAAATTTTAAAGCGTAATGATAAGCTATAGTCGATTTAAATGGCAGTTCGGGCGCTAAAAACATTGGATTAGAAATTAAATGAATCAACCTGTTATCACTTCTACTACCCCAAAATCGGCTGAGATTTTTTTAGGCCGGCAACCTATATTAAATAGTAGGCGAGAAACTATTGCCTACGAATTATTATTCCGCTCCAAAGAAAGTCTTTCTGACGCAGTTATTGAAGATGATCTGACTGCAACATCTACAGTGATTGTAAATATGTTGAGTCAGTTCGGGATTGAGCATGTATTAGGCGATAAAGACGGGTTCTTAAATGTTTCGGCCAGTTTGCTGATGAGCGAAACGATTGAATTACTACCGCCAGAACGTATCATCTTAGAGATTCTGGAAGATGTTGCTATCAATGGACAAATTATATCAAGATGCAAAGAGCTCAAAGAAATGGGCTTCAGACTTGCGCTAGATGATTTTGAATATCATGCTCAATATGATCCATTATTTCCACTCATTGATTATGTCAAAATTGATCTAACGATTACATCTTTAGAAAAAGTCCCAGCATTAATCTCACTGGTTCGAAAAAACTCATCTGCAAAAATACTTGCAGAAAAAGTAGAACTGGAAGAGCTGTTCTTACAATGCAAAGATATGGGCTTTGATGCTTACCAAGGTTACTTTTTCGCAAAACCAACTCTACTTCAAGGGAAAAAGCCACAACCGCATCAAATGAGTTTGATGCGAATTATGGGATTATTACTTTCAGATGCCAACCTAAATGAATTGGAGCCTTTATTTAGAGATAATCCAAGCCTGACTTTAGGTTTACTAAGACTGGTAAATTCCGTTGGTATTGGTGGTGGCCGTCAAAAGGTAGAATCCATACGGCAAGCGATTGCAGTGCTTGGGCAAAAACAATTGATGCGCTGGGTTCAGCTACTGCTTTATGCGTCACCGGAAGGTCAAGTAGGCAGCACACTCATGGTACAAGTAGCTAGCCGGGCTAGACTCATGGAGCTCATCGCAAAGAAAATAGATACTTATCAAGCCAATTTTAGTGACCAAGCCTTTATGGTGGGAATGCTCTCTCTCGCCGATGCGGTGATGCAAACACCACTTTCAACTGTACTTAATGAAATTGGCTTGTCAGACGAGATGAAAAAATCCATTCTCGATCACGAAGGCATCCATGGTGAATTACTAAAATTAGCCGAATCAATAGAGCTTGGTAATTTTGATATTGCCGAAAAAGAAATTTCTAAATTGGGTATAAGCGCAGATGATCTTTTAGCCATTCAGTTGGAATCTATGGAATGGACAACCCAGATCGGTAAAGAGTCTTCTACCCCAAATTAGGTGCCAGCCAACGTTCTAAATAGTCTTTTGGTAAATTACGTCGTTTTGCCATATCTAACAACTGGACTTCGCCTATCTTGTCTACGCTAAAATATTTGGCATCATGATGGGCGAAATAAAAACCAGAAACCGCAGCAGCTGGAAGCATCGCAAATGATTCGGTAAGCGTCATGCCAATTTCATCACATTGCAATAAATTAAACATGTCTGGTTTTACTGTGTGATCTGGGCAAGCTGGATAGCCCGGCGCAGGACGGATACCTTGATACTCTTCTTTAATTAGCTTATTTACGTCTAATTTTTCCTCAGCAGCATAACCCCATAAATCAGTACGCACACGTTCATGCATATATTCTGCAAAAGCTTCAGCAAGCCTGTCCGCAAGTCCTTTGAACATAATGCCGCTATAATCATCGTTAGCATCAACAAAACGTTTCTCGATTTTTTCTATACCTAGGCCAGCGGTTACTGCGAATAGCCCGATATAATCTGCCGTGCCTTTAGGTGCGATAAAGTCCGCTAGGCATTGATTAGGACGGGGCACACCATCGATTACGGGCTTCACTGATTGCTGGCGCAAACCGTAATATGTAAACTCAACTTGACTACGTGTTTCATCAGTATAAATTTCAATATCATCGTCATTAACGCTATTGGCGGGCATTAAAGCAATCACGCCATTTGCTGTAAGCCAGCGCCCATCAATGATTTTTTTCAACATTTCTTGTGCTTCGGCAAACACTTTAGTCGCAGCTTCGCCAACTATTTTGTCTGTCAAGATCGCTGGGTAAAACCCAGCCAAATCCCACGTTTGAAAGAAAGGGCTCCAATCAATATATTGTGCAATTAGATTTAAATCGATATTTTTGAATACGCGCCGCCCAATAAATTTAGGCTTCACAGGTGCATTTTCATCTGAAAAATTCAGTTTTGCTTTATTAACACGCGCCTCAGCAAGTGTGAGCAGAGGTATGCCTTTTTTATTGGCATGTTGCTGTCGCGCTTTTTCGTAATCAGCTTGAATTTCCGCAAGATATGCACCACGCGTCTCTGGGGCGAGCAGATTTTGCATAATCGAAACCGAGCGAGAGGCATCGGGCACATAGACCACAGGGCCATCGTAATGTGGAGCAATTTTTACCGCTGTGTGCGCACGTGAGGTCGTTGCGCCACCAATCAACAAAGGCATTTTTTGTTCACTAAAATAAGGGTCGCGTTGCATTTCACGAGCCAAGTGTGCCATTTCTTCTAGTGATGGTGTGATCAAGCCAGAAAGGCCAATAATGTCTGCGCCTTCTTGTTTTGCCATAGCCAGAATCTCTGATGCTGGCACCATCACCCCCATATTCACTACTTCAAAATTGTTACATTGCAACACCACAGATACTATATTTTTACCAATATCGTGCACATCGCCTTTAACAGTAGCAATAACCATTTTGCCTTTAGGTTTTGCTACTACGCCAGTGCGAGTTTGTTCTGCAATTTTTTCTTCCTCAATAAATGGGATCAAGTGCGCCACGGCAGCTTTCATAACACGCGCCGATTTGACCACTTGCGGCAGAAACATCTTTCCTTGGCCAAATAAATCACCGACGATATTCATCCCGTCCATTAACGGGCCTTCGATAACATGAATCGGTCTGCCGCCTTTTGCCATTACTTCAAGCCTTACTTGCTCCGTGTCTTCGACAATAAATTCTGTAATACCGTGTACCAGAGCGTATTCCAAACGTTTACTTACACTCACAGGGTTTTCGAGCGTACCGCGCCACGCCAAGCTCGTTTCTTCTTTTTTACCGCCTGCAATCAAGGTACCGGCAAATTCAATCATGCGCTCAGTCGCATCTGGCCTGCGATTAAGCACTACGTCTTCTACGCGCTCCTTGAGATCTGGCGCCAAGTCGTCATAAACACCCATCATGCCGGCATTGACGATGCCCATGGTCATGCCAGCTTTAATCGCATGATAAAGAAAGACCGTGTGAATTGCCTCTCGAGCGGGATCATTGCCCCTGAAACTAAAACTCACATTAGAAACACCACCAGAAATTTTGGCATGTGGCAGATTTTGTTTAATCCAACGCGTTGCGTTGATAAAATCCACTGCATAGTTATTATGTTCTTCGATGCCCGTTGCAATCGCGAAAATATTGGGGTCGAAAATAATATCTTCCGGTGGAAAGCCAGTACCCACCAGCAAATCATAAGCACGCTTACAAATTTCGATTTTACGTTCAAATGTATCCGCTTGGCCTTTTTCATCAAATGCCATCACAATCACAGCAGCACCATAGCGGCGGCAAAGTTTAGCTTGCCGTAAAAACTCTTCTTCGCCTTCTTTCATCGAAATAGAGTTGACGATCGATTTACCTTGGACACATTTTAGTCCAGCTTCAATCACACTCCATTTGCTCGAATCAATCATAATGGGAACACGTGCAATATCTGGCTCCGAGGCGATGAGGTTCAAAAAATGTGTCATGGCTTTTACAGCATCCAGCATGCCTTCATCCATGTTGATATCGATGACTTGCGCGCCATTCTCTACTTGCTGCCGTGCTACGCTCAATGCTTCTTCATACTGTTCATTAATAATCAAACGTGCGAATGCCTTGCTACCCGTCACATTGGTGCGCTCACCCACATTCACAAACAATGAATCTTCATCAACGATAAAAGGCTCCAAGCCTGAAAGGCGCATGGATATTGGCGTTTGAGGCACTTTTCTTGGTGCTATATTTTTGATCGTCTCAGAAATTGCCTTAATATGGGCAGGTGTAGTACCGCAGCAGCCACCTGCAATATTGATAAAACCGCTCTCGGCGAAGTCTTTGAGAAGTAATGAAGTATCTGCTGGCTTTTCATCAAAGCCTGTATCGCTCATTGGATTAGGTAAGCCTGCATTTGGATAAATGCAAACAAATGTATCCGCGATTTTTGAGAGCTCTTCGGCGTAAGGTCGCATCAAAGTTGCACCTAATGCGCAATTCAAACCAATAGTGAGCGGCTTGGCATGACGTACGGAATGCCAAAAAGCCGGAACCGTTTGACCCGATAAAATGCGACCTGAGGCATCGGTCACGGTACCGGAAATCATAATCGGTAAGGTATAACCTATCTCTTCGAAGAAAGCATCAATCGCAAATAACGCGGCTTTGCAGTTTAATGTGTCGAATATCGTTTCGACCATCAATATATCCGCACCGCCTTCCACCAAGCCTCGCGCTTGCTCAAGGTAAGCACTCACCAGCTGATCAAAACTTACATTACGTGCGGCAGGATCATTCACATCGGGTGAAATGCTCGCAGTTTTAGGCGTTGGCCCGAGTGCACCAGCCACAAAACGCGGTTTGTCAGGCGTACTATATTTATCACTTGCAGTTTTAGCCAGTTTGGCAGCTTCCACGTTCATCTCATAAACTAGATGTCCCATGTGGTAATCGTCCTGAGCGACGTTGGTTGCACCAAAAGTGTTGGTTTCAATGATATCGGCACCTGCTGCCAAATATTGTTCGTGAATTTCCTGAATAACTTGTGGCTGCGTAAGTGTAAGCAACTCATTGTTGCCTTTCACAAACAGTTCGCGTTGACCAGCAGGTGCAGCAAAATCTTTAAAACGATCAGCACGATAATCTGCTTCGGTCAGCTTATATTGCTGAATCATTGTACCCATCGCACCATCCAGAATAAGGATGCGTTGCTGGAGCAACTCACGGAGTTTGATTTCGGTGGATGAAGGCTTTAATGGCATTGCGTTTTACTAGGTGAATTAATATATTATTTTATCATGCGCAGGTTTATATTTTCCCGTATCTACAAAATGCAACTTATGATTTGTAAGTCTCTATTTTTTATCTTTTAGAGTCTCTTTAGCCAAAGCTGCCCAACGCTTGTCACGCTCCATACAAGCCTTTCTAAAACCTTCAGAATTACCTATTTCACAGCGAATTTTTTGTGTTGGAAAATATTGTTCAACTAAACTATTGAGTTTTGCAACTCGTAGCGTGCTAACGTTGTTATGGCTTAGCTCAGCTAAATACGCTGGTTCCCGAATCTTAACTTTTCTAACATCATTACCTTCTCTGTGTGTTGCTTGAGCGTATGTCCAAATGCAAGGGTCAAAATTGTCACAAAACTGAAAGGTCGATGTAAACAATGTCCAGTTATCGAAATCTAATTTTTTTAAGTCTTTTAAAAAGTTTTGTACCGTTTTTGACGAAACTTTAGTGAATAAATCGCTTTTTCTATCTGGCAAAAAACTAAATATAATATTCACACGGCCATCTGCGTAAATATCCAGCAAATATGGCGACATCCGATAATCGCTAAAATAATAACTGAAAACTGGCAAGTCCTCTTTTTGCAACTCTTTTTTAACTTCAATCATTAAGTATGGCAGTTCTTTAAAATCTGTGAGTATTAATGGCTCAAAACGTTTTTCTCTTTCTTGGGCATTCTTGCTCCAAAATGCCTTAGTTTCAGGTGCTGCAATTTTAAGGTTTCCGGCTTCATTCATCTCATTAAGAAAACGCCAAGAAGATTGCCCGCCAGAGTTTATGCCTACCACACACCACAAATAAGCTTGTCTAAGTTTATTTTTATCTCCATTTGCTGTCTTATGAAAAAAGTCGCACATCGTATCGGCATATATACCAAAACTATCAGTATCATAATCTCCAAAAAAGATATGTCTTTTGCTTTCATAAGTTATAAGTGCTTGTTTAAGCCAATAATAACCTTTGATTTCATCTTTGTTTTGGCAAATGGCATCTTTAGTTTTATCAGTTTCCCAGCATCCATAACCCCAATCACTCGTAAAATTAAGATATTTAAGCCCTAAACTCATTTGAGAAACTGGGTCACCAAGTTCAGCCTTAATTGCCAAACTGCGCCCTGATGTCAAATTTGCCGCATAACTACCTTTTTGGGCATAGTCATCTTGCATTTTTAACCAGTCTTTTTGTTGCGTTCTTTTAAAAGTACGTTGCAAAACTGCAAAATCATACTGTGTGTCTACAGAGCTATTATCGACAGTCCATTGCAGAGCATTAAATAATTCATTTTGCTGCAACTCAGTCAATATTACACTTAAAGTGGTTTTAACTTGTGATTCAGGGATATAGTGCTTGTCACTATCACCTCTCCAAATCCTCGCAATATCGGCTTGCCGCGAGGTACTTGCGTCTATATTCATCGCGCTCAAAAATAATGCCAACCCATCATCACTCTTTTTATTTACTGCATCTTTCACCTCAGATAGCATTGTTGCGCCATCACGGGCAATATAGGCATCTAAAGCTTTATGGAAATCTGCATATGCGGTTTGTGTAGAAAACAATAAACTGATGCTGAATACAAATAATAAATTTAGTTTTTTATTCATTTTTATTCCTAAAATTTATCAAAAAACATGCTCTGCAGCCCAGTATCCATGCGGGCGGTAGCGCATGTCTAATTTACATCTCCACGCCTATATTGCACGGCTTCTGCGATATGCGCGGGTTTGATATTAGCTTCTCCCGTCAAATCTGCAATGGTTCTGGCTACTTTCAAAATGCGGTGATAGGCACGTCCGGATAAACTGAGTCGAGAAATAGCAGTTTTAAGGAGCATTAATCCAGCTTCATCAGGTTGGCAAAACTCTTCGATCTCCTTAGTACCGAGTGCAAAGTTAGCTTTGCCTTGACGTTGCATTTGTAGCATACGTGCTTTTTCTACACGTTCTTGAATTATGATGCTACTTTCTCCTGTGCTCGCGGCAATTAATTCTTCTTCTTTTAATGCAGATACTTCAATATGCAAATCTATACGATCTAGAAGTGGCCCTGAAATTTTAGCGCGATACCTTGTCACATTATCAGGTGTGCAACGACATTTGTTATTGAAATGTCCTAAATAGCCGCAAGGACAGGGGTTCATTGCGGCAATCAATTGAAATAATGCCGGAAAATCCGCTTGCCGTGCCGCTCGTGAGATTGTGATATGCCCACTTTCTAGTGGTTCACGTAAAACCTCTAATACCTTCCTATCAAACTCTGGTAACTCATCTAAAAACAACACGCCATGATGCGCCAAACTGATTTCACCCGGGCGTGGTATGCTACCGCCTCCTACCAATGCCACGCCAGACGCAGTATGATGCGGTGCACGGTATGGCCTACGTTTCCAATTATCCAACTTAAACCCACTATTAAGCGATTGAATTGCAGCAGATTCCAATGCCTCACTTTCTGTCATGGCAGGCAGAATGCCAGCAAATCGTGAGGCAAGCATACTCTTGCCTGTGCCTGGTGGACCGCTCATAAGTACACTATGACCACCAGCGGCGGCAATTTCTAGCGCGCGTTTAGCTTGGCTTTGGCCTTTAACATCAGCAAAATCAGCATATTCTAGCGGTTTAAATTCTGTAATTGATTTATATTCGTTGAGTTGCGTATGCCCACTTAAATGCGCACAAACTTCAAGTAAGGAATTTGCGGGATATATAAGTGCATCTTTTACCAAGCCAGCTTCCAATGCACTTATTTGGGGC
>Ga0315912_10002158_pt1 | contig 21683 bp, 15 predicted proteins | sample VfabasoilMG_FD_204469 | JGI IMG/M metagenome (GOLD analysis project Ga0315912, IMG submission 204469) | Garden soil microbial communities collected in Santa Monica, California, United States - V. faba soil | ecosystem: Environmental > Terrestrial > Soil > Garden | place: USA: California...
CCACATGGTGTTTGAGGTCGTCGATAATGCAATAGATGAAGCATTGGCTGGATTCTGTAACGAAATCAATATTACCATCCACCCGGACAATTCGGTCAGCGTAGCTGACAATGGCCGCGGCATCCCTACCGGTTTGCATCCGGAAGATGAAGAGAAACGCTCGACTGCGGAAGTTGTCATGACCGAATTGCATGCGGGCGGCAAGTTCGACAATAATTCCTACAAAATTTCCGGTGGTCTGCATGGCGTCGGCGTATCCGTGGTCAATGCGCTCTCTGAGTGGCTGCGACTGACAATACGGCGTGACGGCAAGACACATGCTATGGAATTTCGCCTGGGCGACGCAATAGGGGCGCTTAAAGTTACCGGCAAGTCTGAACGACGCGGTACCGAAGTGCATTTTCTTGCCAGCAAGGAAATCTTTGGTGACATCGAATATCACCACGACATTCTAGCCAAGAGATTGCGTGAGCTGTCTTTTCTGAATCACGGGGTAAAGATTACCCTGCTCGATCAGCGTTCCGGCAAGGAAGAAAAATTTGCCTTTAGCGGCGGGGTGAAGGGTTTCGTCGAATATATGAATCGCAGCAAGAATGTGCTGCATGCCAATATTTTTCATGCGATCGGAGAAAAAGACGGCATCGGCGTGGAAATAGCCATGCAATGGAATGACTCGTATCAGGAGTCAATGCAGTGTTTTACCAACAACATCCCTCAACGCGATGGCGGCACACATTTGACCGGCGTGCGTGCGGCAATGACACGTACGCTAAATCAATATATCGAAAGCAATGAGCTGGCAAAAAAGGCCAAGGTTGAGACGACTGGGGACGATATGAAGGAGGGATTGACGGCAGTGCTATCCGTCAAGGTTCCGGAACCGAAATTTTCTTCGCAGACCAAGGAAAAACTGGTGTCGTCGGAAGTCCGGCCAGTGGTAGAGGAAGTTGTTGCACAAAAACTCATGGAGTACCTGCTGGAAAAACCGGCGGATGCCAAGGTTATCTGCGGCAAAATCATTGATGCCGCCCGTGCTCGCGAAGCCGCGCGCAAAGCCAGGGAGTTGACTCGCCGTAAAGGCGTGCTCGATTCATTCGGACTCTCCGGCAAACTCGCGGATTGTCAGGAGCGTGATCCGGCGCAGTGTGAACTCTACATCGTAGAAGGCGATTCCGCGGGCGGCTCGGCCAAGCAGGGTCGCGACCGCAAGTTTCAGGCAATCCTGCCGTTGCGCGGCAAGATTCTAAACGTCGAAAAAGCGCGCTTTGATAAACTGCTGTCGTCCACCGAAATCACCACGTTAATCAGTGTGCTCGGCACCGGCATTGGCCAGGACGAATATACCCCGGAGAAGTTGCGCTATCACCGCATTATTATCATGACAGATGCGGATGTGGATGGCTCGCACATTCGCACGCTACTGCTGACGTTTTTCTACCGTCAGATGCCTGAGCTAGTCGAACGCGGCCACATTTATATCGCACAGCCGCCGCTGTATAAAATAAAGCACGGCAAGACCGAGCGTTATCTCAAGGACGAACACGAACACAAACAGTACTTGCTTAAGCTCGCGCTTGCTGGCGCCGAACTCTATCCGTCAGCGGACGCCAAGCCGCTGACTAAAGAGGCACTGGAGAATATTGCCAAGGAGTACTTGCTGGCCGAGGCGGTCATCGACCGCGCAAGTCGTTTGGCCGATTCAACCGTGCTGCACCAATTATTGAAGCAACCGGTGGATATCGACTTGTCGGACGAGTCGGCGGCGCGCAAGAGCTCACGCGCTTTGACCTCCATGTTAAAGAACGAAAGCCTGCGAATTGAACCAGCCTACGATGAAAAACTGGAGCAATTTATATTAAAAATCAATAAGTTACAACATGGCATCGAACACCAGACCAGAATCGACACCGATTTTTTGCAGAGCGGGGACTATGCGCAAATTAAGAAAACAGCGGTTGTGTTACAGGGATTGCTGTCAGCCGGCGCGCATGTGAAATTCGGGGATCACGATCATTCCGTGGTGGATTTTCGTGAAGCAATCGACTGGGTGCTCAATGAAGCGCAGCGTGGTGTCAGTGTGCAGCGCTACAAGGGTCTTGGTGAGATGAATCCGGAGCAGTTGTGGGAAACGACCATGGATCCGAAAGTGCGCCGCCTGCTGCGCGCGCAAATCGAAGATGCTATCAGCGCCGACGAAATTTTCTCTACCCTAATGGGTGATGCCGTTGAACCGCGCCGCCATTTCATCGAGACCAACGCGCTGGGTGTGCGCAACCTCGACGTGTGATTGTGCCCGCATGTTTGGCGCCTAACGGTGCCACCTGTTACGCGTGATGCGGCTCGGCGGGTAACTCAGCCAGTTCGATCAAGCAGCCTTCCGTGCCCGCCGGGTCGAGAAACGCAATTCGGCAACCGGCATGTCCGATGCGTGGCGTTTGATCGAGCAGCGGGATACCCTTGGCTTTAAGTTCTGCCAGCGCCTCGTCGATATTCTCGACTTCAAAACAAAGGTGGTTGATGCCGCCCTTGCCTTCGGCAACCATTTTTGCGTGCTTGCTGTCGGGCGTGGTGCCGGCGATTAACTCGACCATCGATTCGCCGACCGGATAAAGTGCCAGTTTCACAGGCCGATGCGGATTGGTTTCAACCTCGCCCAGCTTGATGCCGAAACAGCCTTCCCACAGTTTGCGGCTCGCTTCTACGTCTTTGACCACTACACCGACGTGCTCGATGCGTTTGATCTTCATGAATTCTCCATTATTAAAATTACCGATACGGGATACAGGTGGCGAAAGCGGCTGCGATGCAAAGTAATTTTCTCACGCCGTCTTGCGAATTCGGGCCGGTGCTTTCTTGGTGGCGGTCTTCGCGCCCGCTTTTGCTTCACGCGGCGCAAACTCAAACGTCACTTTACCATCGCCACCGCGTACCAGAAACGCGGAGAACGGCCGGCCCTTTTTGCTGATGAATTTATGCAGTAAATCGGTCTTGCCTTCCTTGAGCAACTTGGTGATTTGTTCCGGCTCGATATTGCGCTGGAGAATAATTTTTCCGGTGCGAAAATCACAGGTGCGCGGCTGCGCGGCGGCTTTTTCACACAGGTAGGCCATGCTGTGCGCGTAAACATTGCCACCGCATTTGGGACACGCGCCAAGAGATTGCTGGCCGGTGAAATCGACAGGTTCTGCGTCTTCGTTCGCCTGCCCGAAATCGAATTCGAGCTTATGTTCCCCGTTCAACTTGATGTTGGCAGCGAACGGACGCCCCAGGCGGCTGCGGAAACCTTGCAGCGGGCCGATGCTTTTTTTGGCGATGAGCTCATCAATCTCGGCCGGCTCGAATTGCCGTCCGGCCAGGATACGCCATAGCGAAAAATCGCATTTCTCGCACTGGAATTTCTTGTAGTTCTCCTTAATCGTGCCGCCGCAGCTCGGGCATTTGGCTTTCAGCGTGACGTAATCGCCGGGTACGGATTCGCTGTCGTGCGCCTTGGCACGCTCGACAATATGGCGCGTCATCTTCGCAATCTCGCGCATGAACGAAGCCCGCTTTAACTTGCCATGCTCCATTTCCTTCAATTTGTATTCCCACTCGCCAGTCATTTCGGGAGACGCGAGTTCAGGAATATCCAGTCCACGCAGCAGCGTGATCAATGAAAACGCTTTCGGCGTGGCCTGCAATTCGCGGCCGAGACGTACCAGATACTCCTCGGCGATCAGTTTTTCAATGACGACCGCGCGCGTCGCAGGCGTGCCGAGGCCACGTTCTTTCATTGCGTCGCGCAGTTCTTCGTCTTCCACCAGCTTGCCGGCGCCTTCCATTGCAAACAGCAGCGTCGCTTCGGTGAAGCGGGCGGGTGGTTTGGTTTGTGTGGCTAGCACATCTATTTTTTCGGTTTTGGCTTTCTCGCCCTTTTTCACTGCGACCAGATTGGGCGTATCTCCATCTTCGGCCGCCGCCTTGCCATGAACTTCCAGCCAGCCGGCGTTGACCAGCACCTTGCCTTCACTTTTGAACGCTTCTTTCTCGACGCGTGTGATGCGCGTGGTAACCATGTACTCTGCGCTCGGATAAAACACAGCGAGGAACTGACGTACTACCAAGTCATAAAGTTTTTGCTCGATTTCGCTCAGGGCTTTGGGTGCTTGCGTCGTTGGGATGATGGCGAAGTGATCCGAGATTTTTGCATCGTTGAAAATGCGTTTGTTCGGTTGCACCCAACCCTGTTTCAGTATTTTTTTTGCAAAAGGCGCGTAGCCTGAATCCGATAGCGCATCAAGCGTAGCTTTCACCGTGTCGAGATAATCTTCCGGTAGCGCACGTGCGTCTGTTCGCGGGTATGTCAGTAACTTGTGTTTTTCATATAGCGCCTGCGCGATCGACAATGTGGTACGTGCGGAAAATCCAAACCGCCCGTTTGCCGCGCGCTGTAAGCTGGTCAAATCGAACAACAACGGTGACGCCTGGGTTGTGGGCTTGCTTTCTTCCTCGATTTCGCCGGGCTTGCCGGCGCACTTGGTCTTGATCGCCTGCGCGCGTTTTTCGTCCCAGATGCGCTCGGCGCGCAGATCCGGATCGCCTTCGTCTTCTTTTTTTGCCTTGGCGAATTTTTCGTCTATCCAGCGCCCGACATACTCGCCCGCCGAAACGCCGAACGTGCCATGTACTTCCCAGTAATCTTTCGGCACAAAGCGTTTGATCTTCTCTTCGCGTTCCACCAGGATCGCCAGCGTTGGCGTCTGCACCCGGCCTACCGGTGTCTTGTGAAAACCGCCGCTCTTGGAATTGAACGCGGTCATCGCGCGCGTACCGTTGATACCCACTAGCCAGTCAGCTTCCGAGCGGCATACCGCAGCATCGGCCAGCGGCAACATTTCTTCGTCGCTGCGCAGATGTTTGAAGCCATCTTTGATCGCGCCAGGCGTCATCGATTGCAGCCACAGCCGTTTTACGGGCTTTTTGCTGCTAGCATGGCTGGCGATGTAGCGGAAAATCAGTTCGCCTTCACGGCCCGCGTCGCAGGCGTTGATGACGCCGGTGACGTCTTTACGCTTGAGCAGCTTGGTCAGCAGTTTCAGGCGAGACTCGGTCTTCTCGATCGGCAGCAAATCAAAATGCGGAGGGATCACAGGCAAATTCGCGAATGACCATTTGCCGCGCTTGACCTCGAATTCTTCGGGCACGGCGATCTGCACCAAATGGCCGACCGCGGACGACAAGACGAAATCGTCGCTCTCGAAATAATCGTCATGGCGTTTAAAGCCACCGAGCACGCGCGCGATATCGCCGGCTACAGACGGCTTCTCAGCGATAATTAATTGTTTTGACATGGTTTTTTCTGGACGCTCGTGCAGAGAAATCATTGTTCACCGCAACATGCGGCACAAAAAGAGCGGCAGATAATAAGAACAAATCAGGCGCGAACGCAAGCGTAAAAAATCACGCTGCAGCCATGACTACATAAAAAAAGAAATTAAAACAAATACTTACGATGTTCGCTGCCATAGCCCACCGGATAGCAGTGCAACTGTGCCCTCAAGTTCCAGCTGCGTCAACGCGGCCGATACCTCGTGTACTGGCAGTCCCGCGCGGCCAGCTAGGGTATCAATGTCGCAAGGGTCGTAGCCCAGGTGCGTCAGCAATGGGTGGCTGGACGGTCTGGAATCGGTCGTGACACGCGCGCCGGCGGGCACCGGCAGCCTCAGCTCATCCAGAATATCTGCGGCGTCGTCAACGAGCTTTGCACCCTGTTTTATCAACGCATGGCAGCCCTTTGATAGCGTGGAATGTATAGACCCCGGAATTGCAAACACGTCCTTACCCAGTTCGTTGGCGATGCGCGCGGTAATCAACGAGCCACTCGATAGCGCGGCTTCGACTATCAGGCAGCCGCGCGCCATGCCGCTGATGATGCGATTGCGGCGTGGAAAATTTGCCGCGAGTGGCCGCGTACCCAGTGGGAACTCAGAGATGATCGCACCTTTTTCGGCAATTACATGCGCAAGTTCGCGATTACGCGCGGGATAAACCTTGTCGAGCCCGGTACCGATAATCGCGATGGTCGATCCAGTGCCCTCAAGCGCGCCGCGATGCGCGGCGGCATCGATACCCAGCGCCAGTCCGCTGATGATGGTAAGCCCGGCATCGGATAACACGCGCGAAAATGATTCCGCCGTGGTCTTCCCCTGTGCAGTGGCATTACGGCTGCCGACGACGGCAAACGCGGCCCGATTCAGCAACTCCACGCGGCCCTTGACGTAAATCAGCGGCGGTGGATCGGGCGTTTGCAGCAGCGCCTGCGGATATTCGGCATCGGCGAGAGTGAGTACATGATTGTCGGCGTCGCCAAGCCAGCGTTCGGCCGAGGTAAGATCGCCGTATAGTTTGCCTTCGATAATCGCGTCTGCAAGCTTGCCGTTGATTACGGAGGCGAGCGACGAACGGCTTGCGGACAGTACTGTTTCAGGCCCACCGAACGATGAAAGCAGCTTACGGAATGATTCGCCGCCCAAGCCCTGCGTGAGGCTTAAACGCAGCCATGCTGCAAGTTCAGCGGACAGCGGCATTACGGCGCGTGTTTGCGCCAGCTACCGAAAGTTCACGCGCTAACTTAAGGATTCTTGATAACGTCGGAGACCGCTACCGGACGCGAAGCCTGCATCACCAGACCAAACGAGGCGCGATCGAAGGTGCGGAAAACCATCACCAGTCCGTAGCGCTCATCAGGAAGCTCTTCGATTTCGCCAGGGGTGACCACATTCCATTCTAGCCCCACGACTTCGCGCGGCGTCATTTTAGCGCCGCGGTAAGGGCGCTGGCTATCACCGCCCCAAATCGAGCTCATGCGCGTCGTGTAACGCGACGCAGACGAGCTGCGGTGAATCGCCAGTACATGACCGACCTGGATACCGTCTTTCGCGCCTCTGGACAGCGATACCACCGACAATGGACCGGTTTCACTCAGGCCCTCGTAGGTGGAAATCACGCGACCGGTGACTTTTGCTTCCGGTGCGCGCGGCACATAGGCGAAAACAGGCGTCTCCTTGGTGACCGCGATCAGGCGATCATTGACGAAAATCTCCCGGGTGGATTTTGTGATTTCAACGGTGCTGACCGGTCCAAATTCGCGCACTCTTGCTTCGCCCAGATAAAGGGCAACATAGCCCAGCGTTTCGCCGGAATCAGGATCGACCAACCTGTCGCCGCGGCGGAAAATTTGCCAGGCCGTACCCTTGTCTTTAGTAATGCCTTTTATATATGCGATGTTTCCGGCACCCAAGGCTACGCGATCTTCCTGCGTCGCAAACACAAACGGCGCGGCATCAAGCTCATTTTCAGTGACTACCAATGGCCTGGTGAGAAACGCATCTATGGCCGTCGGAGAGATAGTCGGTATACCACGCGAAATAGCTTCGGAACGAATGCCCGGCGAGAGCCGCACCGTGTCACCACTCACCACGCGCAGGCTGCCTGATGCGCGGTCCAGTACCAGCACATCGCCCGGATAAATGCGATGCGGATTTCGAATCTGGTCACGGTTCATATTCCACAGTTGCGGCCAGTTCCAAGGCTTTTCCAGGAAACGTCCGGAGATTCCCCATAACGTGTCGCCCCGCTCAACCGTATAGCGGTCCGGCGCGTCCGACTTGATTTGCGCGGGTTGTGCCAACACTTGGGAAGAACCCAAGGCGGAAGCAAGCAGGAGAAGCAGCGATATAATGTTCTTGTTCATGACCCACCCCGATGAAAAACGCGTCGATTTCCGATAATGCCCGTGTTAAATATCGGCACCTAGGAAAACATGACGTAATGGATTAAATTTAGCACCTAGCACCTTCAATTTGCAAGCTTTTCGTGGCTTTACTACCTATCCTGTTATATCCCGATCCCCGCCTGCACAAGGTAGCAGTACCAGTGACGCATGTCGATGACAAAATTCGTCAATTAATCAAAGACTTGGCTGAGACGATGTACGCTGCGCCTGGTGTTGGTCTTGCCGCAACACAGGTCGATGTACATCGGCGCGTGCTGGTGGTCGATATCTCGCCTGCACATGATGATTTGCGCGCGTTTATCAACCCGGAAATCATCGAAGCCAGCGGCGACGCAAACCGCGAGGAAGGCTGTCTGTCTGTGCCCGGCATCTACGACATCACGCCCCGTGCCGAGCATATTAAAGTGCATGCGCTTGGCGCGGACGGCAAGCCGTTTACACTCGAAGCCGACGGGCTGCTTGCCGTGTGCATACAGCATGAAATGGATCATCTTGACGGCAAGGTTTTCGTCGAGAAACTCTCGCGGCTGAAACGCCAGCGCATACTCGCCAAATTCAAAAAACGCCAGCGCACAGCGGCATAACCTTGTGATGTAGCGACCGCAGACACTCGAACAATTGAAACTAATCTTTGCCGGCACGCCCGAATTCGCCGCAGTGGCTTTAAGTGCATTGCTCAATGCCGGTCATCGTATCGAACTCGTGCTAACGCAGCCGGATCGTCCCGCAGGGCGCGGTCTGAAGCTTGAACCATCGGCGGTAAAACGGCTTGCATTGGCGCACGGGCTCGTCATCGCGCAGCCGGTGACGCTGACGGATGAAGTCGCCGCCGAGCAAATTCGCGCGGCAAAAGTGGATGCGATGGTGGTAGCCGCCTACGGGTTAATACTGCCGAAAGCGGTACTCGCAATGCCGCGCCTGGGCTGTCTTAACATTCATGCGTCGCTTTTGCCGCGTTGGCGCGGCGCCGCGCCCATCCAGCGAGCCATACTTGCCGGCGACAGCGAAACCGGCATCACCATCATGCAAATGAACGAGGGACTCGACACCGGCGGCATGTTGCTACGGCAAAATATCGCGATTACGAACGACGACACCGCAGGCAGCCTGCACGACAAGCTTGCGGCATTGGGCGGCGAGCTTATCGTGCGCGCTTTGGCGCATCCTTCGCAGGCTATACCTCAAGAGGAAGGCATGGCTACTTACGCCGCCAAAATCGACAAAAGCGAAGCACGAATCCGCTGGACGGACAGCGCGCTGCAGATTCACCGCCAAATACGCGCGTTCAACCCGCATCCCGGCGCGAACACGACGCTCGATGGCGTCAACATCAAGCTGTGGCACGCACGCGTTGGTTCGGGGCACGACGCGATTCCGGGCGAGGTGGTCGATGCCACGAGCGAGCGCCTCGTTGTGGCTTGCGGCGAGAATGCGTTGGAGATACATGAATTGCAGCGCGCCGGCGGCAAGCGGCTTCCGGCCAAGGCGTTTCTTACCGGATATCCGCTCGCGCTCGGCACGCGTTTTGGCAGCTGATGCACGACGCGCAACTGGCAGCAAAGGCAATTCTTGTCCGTGTGCTTTCCGGCCAGCGGCTGGACAGTGAACTTGCCGCCGCGTGGAGCAAATATCCGGCATTCTCCGCGCAGCAACGCGCATTGACGCAGGACCTGTGTTACGGCGTGACGCGATATCTGGGTGAGCTGGATGCCATGCTGGGTGCCCTGCTGATAAAGCCGCTCAATGACGAGAATTTACGGCAACTCCTGCGCATCGCGCTTTACCAACTTGAACATACCCGCGCTGCACCGCATGCCGTCGTTGATCATGCAGTGCGAGCGTGTGACAAATTGCGCGCGGGTGCCGCGAAAGGACTGGTGAACGCGGTGTTGCGAAATTTTCTGCGCCGGCGCGTGCAGTTACGAAGCGAAGCGCCGCGCACGGATATCGGGCGCTATTCACATCCGCAATGGTGGGTGGACAAACTGCGCGTGCAGTATCCGCGCGGCTATGCTGCCATACTCGACGCGGGCAATGTGCATGCGCCACTCACACTTAGAGTGAACCGCCGGCGCGTCACGCGCGAGAATTATCTTGCGTTGCTGGCGCGTAACGACGTTGCCGCTGCCGCTTTCGAAGCGGACGCGGTGGTTCTGCAAAAACCCATGCCAGTGGAGCGCATACCCGGATTTACCGAGGGTTTCATATCGGTACAGGATGCCTCCGCGCAACGCGCTGCGCGGCTGCTTGACGTGGCATCGGGCATGCGGGTGCTCGACGCGTGTGCCGCGCCCGGGGGCAAGAGTGCACATATACTCGAACTCGCTGATGTCGATCTGCTGGCGCTCGACAATGACGCGGAGCGGCTTACACGTGTTCAGTCCAGTCTGCAGCGATTGGGTCTCACGGCCACGATTACCAGCGGCAACGCCTGCGACCCGGATGCATGGTGGGATGGCCGCGCGTTCGATCGCATACTCGTGGACGCACCGTGCTCAGCGTCGGGCGTGGTGCGGCGACATCCCGATATCAAATGGCATAGACGTGCCGACGATATCCCGCGATTCGCGGCGCAACAGGCGCGCATGCTTAGCGGCCTGTGGCGGCTGCTCGCGCGTGGTGGTAAATTGCTGTATGCAACATGCTCGGTTTTTGCGGAGGAGAATCAATCGTGTGTGACGCGATTTATCGAGCGTCACGCCGATGCATCATCTATCGCATCGCCGGACACTGCCATCAACACCGGACAGATACTTCCAGACACGCTGCATGACGGTTTCTTTTACGCGCTATTACAAAAAATCTAGCTTCGCAGCCGCGCTTGCCGCTTTGTGGCTTATGCTTTGCATGGCGTTCGACGCTCCGGCGGCGCAGCCAGGAGGGATCGAAATCCGCAGCGCGTCCTTTGCCGCCGGCGAAGACGGCTACACCCTAAACGCGGACATTGACATCACGCTCACGCCAGTGCTCGAAGACGCGCTCAATAAGGGCGTGCCGCTGTACTTTGTGCTCGAATTCGAGGTTATGCGTCCGCGCTGGTACTGGTTTAACGAAAAAATCGTCGGCACGCAACAGCATATACGGCTCGGCTATAACACGCTCACCCGTCAGTATCGAGTCGGCACCGGTGCGCTCTACCAGAATTTTTCCAGCTTACCCGAGTCGCTCAATTTTTTGAGCAAGATACACCGACGCGAGGAGGTCGAGCCTGGTGCGTTGTCACGCGACGGCGCTTATACCGCGGCATTACGCATGCGGCTCGATATCACACAACTGCCCAAGCCATTTCAGGTCAATGCGCTGGGCTCGCGCGACTGGAATCTTGCCTCGGGCTGGCATCGCTGGGCGATCACGCCATGATGGGCGCTATCGTGAATAAGGATGCTGCGCGTCCCGCCAGGCACATGCGTTACGTGCTGCTGTTTAGCCTCGGCTTGGGGGCAGTGGCGCTGCTTCTTCTGGCCACAGCCAGCGCGAGCACGCAATGGTATTCCGAGCGCTATCGATTGCTGCTATGGTTAAACGGTGCGATAGCCGCACTGCTTGCCGTGCTAGTCGGCTATCAGTTGGTTGCGTTGCTGGGCAAACTGCGCGCGCGCGTATTCGGCGCCAAACTAACGTTGCGGCTGGTGGCATTGCTCGCGATGATGTCGGTGGTGCCAGGCGTGATTCTCTACGGCGTCTCGGTTCAGTTTCTGGGGCGCAGCATCGAGTCGTGGTTTCAGGTGCGTGTGGACAAAGCGCTGGAAGGCGGGCTCAACGTGAGCCGGGGTGCGCTTGAGGCATTGCTGGAGGATGCAAAAGGCAAGGCCGATTCGATGGCAATGCAATTGTCCTTGAAGCCAATGGGTGAACACAGCGTGCTGTTGAATCAATTGCGCGAGCAGGCGCGGGTGCAGGAAGCCGCGCTTTTTACCGCACGTGGCAAAGTTATCGCGTATGCAGGCAACGAGCGTGCGGGCATCGTGCCTGAAGCGCCCACGCCGGACGTATTGCGGCAGATGCGCGCACAACGCGCATACGCGGCAGTGGACGCACTACCGGAACGGGGACTGGTGCTGCGCGTGCTGGTTCCGGTGTCGGTGTTGTCGGTGACCGAGGAACCGCGCGTGCTGCAGTTGGTGCAGCCGGTACCGCGCACGCTCGCGCAGGACGCCGAAACCATACAAAACGGCTATCGCGAGTATCAAGAGTTGATCCTGTCGCGCGTCGGCTTGAAACGGCTCTACGGCATCACGCTGACGTTGACACTGCTGCTCGCATTGCTGTCGGCGCTGGCGGCAGCTTTTTTCCTGTCGGAAGAGTTTTCTGCGCCGCTCAACGCCCTGGTCGAAGGCACGCGCGCGGTGGCACAGGGCGATTACAGCCAGCGCGCGGCAGTAGCGAGCCGCGATGAAATCGGCGTGCTTATGCAATCATTCAACAGTATGACCACGCAGCTTGACGACGCGCGCAGTCTGACGCAACGACAGCAGACCGAGGTCACTCAATCCAAGGCGTATCTCGAAGGTGTGCTGGCGCATCTTTCGGCCGGCGTGCTGGTGTTTGACGGCGCGCTGAAGTTGCGCTCGGCGAATCCGAGTGCATCGCAAATGCTGGGCGACGATTGCGCTCCGCTGCTGAGGGCGGCGCTGTCTGATTGGCCTGGGCGCGTACCCGCGCTCGCCGATGTCGCGGGCGAGATTCGCATTGCGTTCGAGAAATCCGGCGGCGCCGCGTGGGAACATCAGGTGACGCGCAAACTCGCCGCCGGTGACCAGGTTTTGATGCTGCGCGGGACGCCGCTGCCGGCAGGTGTGGAAAGCGGCTATGTCGTCGTGTTCGACGATATTACGCATGTACTGCAGGCGCAGCGCGACGCGGCATGGGCCGAAGTGGCGCGGCGCCTTGCGCACGAAATCAAGAATCCGCTGACGCCAATTCAGCTTTCTGCCGAGCGCATGCAGCTTAAACTGGAAACGAAGTTAGCACATGCAGATGCCGAGATGCTGTCGCGTTCCACCAGGACCATTGTCGATCAGGTGACGGCGTTAAAACGCATGGTCGATGCGTTCAGCCAGTACGCACGCGCACCGGAACCGTCGATGCGCGAACTTGATTTGAATGCCCTGATTCACGAAGTGCTGACGCTCTACGAGTCTCTCGGCTCGCGCATTCGGCTTGAACTTGCCGCGGGCTTGCCGCGCATCACCGGTGACGCCGCTCAGTTGCGGCAGGTCATGCATAATCTATTGCAAAATGCACAGGACGCGCTTGGTGAAACCAGTGAACCCGTGATCGTGGTGGCAAGCACGGCAACTGCAGGCGCTGTACGGTTGAGCGTAACAGACAACGGCAGCGGTTTTCCGGAACATCTGATGAAGCGCGTATTCGAACCGTACGTCACGACCAAACCGAAGGGTACCGGATTGGGACTGGTCATTGTGAAAAAAATCATTGAAGAGCACGGCGGCGAAGTCATCATCGGCAATGTGGCGCCGCATGGCGCGCGCGTGTCGATTACACTTCCCGCGGTGGCGCGGCAGAAGAGCGCCGCATAAAATCGCGGGTAGGCGGTCAGGAGATATAGAGTCATGCAACAGATACTTGTGGTGGACGACGAAATCGGCATTCGTGAACTGTTGTCGGAAATTCTGTCCGACGAGGGCTACAAAATAGAGCTGGCCGAAAATGCCGGTGCGGCGCGCAGCTTCCGCAGCAGTACGCGGCCCGATCTGGTGTTGCTCGACATCTGGATGCCGGATACCGACGGCATCACATTGTTGAAGGAGTGGGCAAGTTCCGGGTTGTTGACGATGCCGGTGGTGATGATGTCGGGCCACGGCACCATCGATACCGCGGTCGAAGCCACGCGCATTGGCGCTTTCGATTTTCTGGAAAAGCCTATTGCGTTGCAAAAATTGCTTAATGCCGTCGGCAAGGCGCTCAAGCACGGCGCTGTGCGGCCGCAACCCGCACTGTCGCTGGCAAGTCTGGGACGCGCGCCCGCCATCGCGGATCTCAAGCAGCGGCTCGAACGCATCGCTAACCTCAAAACTCCCGTGGTGCTCACGGGTGAACCGGGCTGCGGTGTTGAACTGTGCGCGCGTTTCCTCCATGCGCGCAATACGCCGTGGGTGGCGCCGGAAACGACAGCGCAGCTTGCCGAAGCGCCATTCGATCTGCTCAACCTCGCGCGCGACGGCATGCTGTTTGTTTACGACGTAACTGAACTGAACCGTGCCGAGCAAAAGGGCCTGATGCTGCTGCTGGCGAAGCTCGAGCGCTACAACGCGCGCGTGGTTTGCGGTGCTTCGCGTCCGCTTGCCGAGGCCGCAGGTGAAGGCATACTCGAGGCGCGGCTCTACGAAATGCTCTCTGCGATGACCATCACCGTGCCGAGTTTGAGAGAGCATCGCGAAGATATTCCGGAGTTATCCGCATTCATGTTAAATCGCATGATCGAGGCAAAAGAGGCGCCGCCGCGCCAGTTTTCGACTGCGGCGCTCAACGCGCTGCGCAACTTTGATTGGCCGGGAAATCTGGCGCAACTCGAAAGCGTGGTGCGCACGCTCGCGCAAACGGCATCCGGCGAGCAGATACTCGTTGAGGATGTGAACCGCGCGCTGCCCAATCCGGCGCTCTCGCCCAATGCCTCTGCACTGGCATTCGATCAGCCGCTACGCGAAGCGCGCGACGCGTTCGAACGTGCTTACTTTGAATTTCACCTCACGCGCGAAGGAGGCAACATCAGCAAGGTGGCCGAAGTCGTGGGCCTCGAACGCACGCATCTGTATCGAAAACTGAAACAACTCGGCATCCGGCTCTCTCGCAGGGAGGAATAGCGCGTCGCGCACTCGGCGATTTTGCCGATTTCTGGGATAATCGGGCTTTTCCGCGGCACACCACTCAGGCAGCGCCCCCGATGACTTCTCGAACCGAACTGGCGAACGCAATTCGTGCGCTGGCGATGGATGCCGTACAGCAGGCTAATTCCGGACACCCCGGCATGCCGATGGGCATGGCGGAAATTGCCGAGGTTTTGTGGAACAGCCATCTGCGCCACAACCCGGCGAACCCCTCGTGGGCGAACCGCGACCGTTTCGTGCTTTCCAACGGCCACGGCTCGATGCTGCTGTATGCGCTGTTGCATCTCTCCGGCTACGATCTGCCGATGGCGGAGTTGAAGCGTTTTCGCCAGTTGCATTCGAAAACGCCGGGACATCCCGAACACGGCATGGCACCAGGAGTGGAAACAACCACCGGCCCGCTCGGTCAAGGACTCGCCAACGCGGTGGGCATGGCGCTCGCCGAAAGGGTGCTGGCTGCGGAATTTAATCGCGATGGTCACACCGTCGTCGATCACCGCACCTATGTTTTTCTCGGCGATGGCTGTTTGATGGAAGGGATCTCGCACGAAGCCTGTTCGCTTGCCGGCACGCTCGGACTCAACAAGCTGATTGCGCTCTACGACGACAATGGCATCTCAATAGACTCAGAAAAATATCAACTAAAACAATGGTTTACAGACAATACGCCGCAGCGCTTTGAGGCCTATGGCTGGCGCGTGATCCGCGATGTTGATGGCCATAACGCTGATGCAGTGGATACTGCAATCAAACAAGCCCAGACAGAATCTGCGAAACCGGTATTGATCTGCTGCAAGACCGTCATCGCCAAAGGCGCGCCGAAGAAAGCCAACACCGGGGGAGCGCATGGCGCGCCACTGGGCGCGGAAGAAATTGCCGCCACGCGCGTGGCGATAGGCTGGAAGCATCCACCGTTCGAAATTCCCGAAGCGGTGTACGCGGGTTGGGATGCGCGCGCGCGCGGCGCGCAAGCGGAATCTGCGTGGAACGAAAAATTCAACGCCTACGCGAAGCAGCATCCCGATCTTGCTGTTGAATTGAAGCGCCGCATGTCGGGAGATTTGCCGCGCGACTGGAAAAATCACACCGCAACGGTACTCACACAAGTCAACGACAAAGCCGAAACCGTTGCCACGCGCAAGGCTTCGCAGAATGCGATTGAGGCACTGGCGCCTGTATTGCCAGAACTTATCGGTGGTTCAGCCGATCTCGCCGGCTCCAACCTTACCTTATGGTCAGGTTCCAAATCTGTTGGCAATAGCGGCGGTGGCAACTACATTTTTTTCGGTGTGCGCGAGTTCGGCATGTCGGCTATCGCCAACGGGCTTGCTCTGCACGGCGGCTGCCTGCCGTATGTGGCGACATTCCTCACGTTTTCCGATTATGCGCGCAACGCGCTGCGCATGGCGGCGCTGATGAAACAGCGCGTGGTGTTCGTCTACACACATGATTCCATCGGTCTTGGCGAAGACGGCCCGACGCATCAGCCTGTCGAACATGCGGCGACGTTACGTTTGCTGCCTAACATGGATGTATGGCGCCCATGCGACACGCTCGAGTCTACGGTAGCATGGATCGCCGCTATCGAGCGTCGCGACGGTCCGACGAGTTTGCTGTTCTCGCGGCAGAATCTGCCGTTCCAAAAGCGCGGCGCGACACAGTTAGCCGACGTTGCGCGTGGCGGTTATGTATTATCGGATGCGGCCAGTGGTACCCCGGCGCACGCGGTGATCATCGCCACCGGTTCCGAAGTTGCGATCACGCTCGACGCGCAAAAATTACTCGCCGCTGAAAATATTCCAGTGCGCGTGGTATCAATGCCGTCGACCAATGTGTTCGACCGGCAAGACGCAGCATATCGCGACAGCGTGCTGCCCAAAAATTTACCGCGAGTCGCTGTTGAAGCTGGCGTTTCGGATTTCTGGCGCAAGTACGTGGGACTCGATGGCGCGGTAATCGGTCTTGACCGCTACGGCGAATCGGCGCCCGCCAGCGACTTGTTCAAGTATTTTGGCTTCACCGCCGCAAACATTGCAACCACGGTAAAAGGTATATTGTAACCATCTGTTTTTATAGGATATTTTTGAGAGACCATCATGACGATTAAAGTGGGCATCAACGGCTTTGGCCGCATCGGGCGCATGGTGTTTCGCGCGGCGGTGCAGGATTTTCCCGATATCCAAGTGGTAGGCATCAACGATTTGCTCGAACCGGACTACCTCGCGTATACGCTCAAGCACGATTCCGTGCATGGCAAATTCAAAGGCGAGATTGCGGTCGACGGCAATACGCTCATCGTCAACGGCAAACGCATACGGCTGACCCAGATCAAGGATCCCGCCGAGCTCAAATGGAACGAGATCGGCGCAGACATCGTCATCGAATCCACCGGGCTGTTTCTCGATAAGGCGACTGCGCAAAAACACATCGCCGCAGGCGCAAAAAAAGTCATCATGTCGGCGCCCTCAAAAGACGATACGCCGATGTTTGTGTTTGGCGTGAACGACAAGAGTTACGCCGGCCAGGCGATTATTTCCAATGCCTCGTGCACAACCAACTGTCTCGCGCCAGTCGCGAAAGTGTTGAACGACAAATGGGGCATCAAGCGAGGCCTGATGACTACGGTACATGCTGCAACGGCGACGCAAAAAACCGTCGATGGTCCATCGAACAAAGACTGGCGCGGTGGACGCGGCATCCTCGAAAACATCATTCCGTCGTCAACCGGCGCGGCGAAAGCCGTTGGCGTCGTTATTCCCGAACTCAACAAAAAACTCACCGGCATGGCGTTTCGCGTACCGACCTCCGATGTATCGGTGGTCGATCTGACGGTGGAATTGAATAAGGCTGCGACCTATGAAGAGATCTGCGCCGAAATGAAAGTGCAGTCGCAGGGCGCGTTAAAAGGCATACTCGGTTACACCGAGGAAAAAGTAGTATCCACCGATTTCCGCGATGAAACTTGCACTTCGGTGTTTGATGCCGAAGCGGGCATCGCGCTCGACAGTACGTTCGTCAAAGTCGTGTCGTGGTATGACAATGAATGGGGCTATTCGAGCAAGGTGCTGGAAATGGTGCGCGTCGTTGCCAAATAAGAAGTTCCAGGAATCACGCAGAGTAGCGTTGCTTACGTGAAAGTCATCAAATTCACCGACCTCGAGCTAACCGATAAGCGGGTGTTCATGCGCGTGGATTTCAACATTCCGATGCATGAAGGCAAAATCAGTGACGATACGCGCATGCGCGCGTCGCTGCCGGGCATCAAGCACGCGCTCGCGCACCATGCGCGGCTGATGCTGGTGTCGCATCTGAACCGGCCGGCCGAAGGCGTCATTACCGAAGCCGATTCGCTGGCGCCGATTGCAAAACATTTGTCGTCGCTGCTTGGCGTGGATGTTCCGCTGATACGCGATTGGGTGGACGGCGTCGATGTCGAACCGGGCAAAGTGGTGATGCTGGAAAATTGCCGCTTTAACGTCGGTGAGAAAAAAGACGACGATGCGCTGGCAAAAAAGCTGGCGAAGCTATGCGATATTTACGTCAACGATGCGTTCGGTGCGGCGCATCGAGCCGAGGTCACCACGCACGGCATCGGCAAATATGCCAAGGTCGCGTGCGCCGGTCCGCTGATGGCCGCCGAGATCGATGCGCTGACTCACGCGCTGCAGCAGCCGGGCCGTCCGATGATCGCCATCGTCGGTGGTGCCAAAGTCTCGACCAAGCTCACGATACTCGCTTCGCTTGCCGAAAAAGTCGATCAGCTCATCGTCGGTGGCGGCATCGCCAATACTTTTTTGCTTGCGGCAGGCAAGAAGATCGGCAAGTCGCTCGCCGAGCCGGCTTTGGTGGACGAAGCGCTTAAGATCATGGATATGATGAAGCACAAAGAAGGCGGCTTGCCGCTGCCGGTGGATGTCGTTTGCGCCAAGGCGTTGGCGGCAGACGCGAAAGCCGAGACGAAATTGGTTGATGACGTTGCCGCTGATGATTTGATCCTCGATATTGGTCCGCAAACTGCGAGCCAGTACGCGTTTTTACTTGCGCGCGCCGGTGCCGTGGTATGGAACGGGCCAATCGGCGTGTTTGAATACGACCAATTCGGCGACGGTACAAAAACACTCGCGGAAGCCATCGCGAATTCGCGCGCGTTCTCGCTGGTCGGCGGCGGCGACACTATTGCCGCGGTCACCAAGTACGGTGTCGCCGATAAAATTTCCTACATCTCGACCGGCGGCGGAGCGTTTCTGGAGTTTCTCGAAGGCAAAAAATTACCGGCGATCGATATTCTGGAAATTCGCGCTTGATGTACATGGCATCAATGTATTGAGAACGTATCACTAAAGACTTAAACTTTCACCCATGCAACGCCGCACAAAAATCGTCGCCACATTGGGGCCTGCATCCAGCGACCCTAAAACGCTCGCGCGCATGATCGAGGTTGGTCTGGACGTGGTGCGCATGAATTTTTCGCACGGCACGGCTGACGAACACCGCAAGCGCGTGGAATTGGTGCGTATGCTTGCGCGCCGCGCCGGTCGCGCCGTGGGCGTGCTGGTGGATTTGCAAGGTCCGAAGATCCGCATCGGCAAATTCAGGGACAACAAGATAACGCTTGTTGCTGGAGAGAAATTTGTGCTCGATGCCGAATGCAAGCTGGGCGATCAAAGTAAAGTCGGCCTTGATTACGTAAATCTGCCCAAGGATGTTCGAACCGGCGACACGTTGTTGCTCGACGATGGGCGTATTGTGTTGGGTGTTTCCTCGGTTAAAGGGCCGCGCATCCATTGCGTGGTCGAACTCGGCGGCCCGCTCTCCAACAACAAAGGCATCAATCGCAAGGGCGGCGGACTTACCGCACCCGCGCTGACCGAAAAAGACAAGCAGGACATCAAGATCGCCGCCGAGCTGAAGGCGGATTTTCTTGGGGTATCGTTTCCGCGGTCGGGCGAAGACATGCGCTGGGCGCGCGACCTCATGCACAAGGCAGGTGGCCGGGCGCTGATGGTGGCAAAGGTCGAGCGCGCCGAAGCGATTGTTGCGCTGGAGGAAATTATCGACGCTTCCGACGTCATCATGGTGGCGCGCGGCGATCTTGCGGTGGAAGTCGGCGACGCCGTAGTGCCAGCGTTGCAAAAACGCATGATCCGCATCGCGCGCGAGAAAAACAAACTGGTCATCACCGCGACGCAGATGATGGAATCGATGATCAACAATCCGATTCCCACGCGCGCCGAAGTGTCCGATGTCGCCAACGCGGTGCTCGATGGCACCGACGCAGTCATGCTGTCGGCAGAAACCGCGGCCGGCCAGTATCCGGTTGAAACGGTGGCAGCGATGGCGCGCGTGTGCGTCGAGGCGGAAAAAGAAGACCCCACCGCCAGTGAGCGCGTGCGTCGCAATCCGCCGAGTGAGGTCGAGGAAGCGATCGCGCGCGCCACTGTATTTACTGCCAACAACCTGAATATCAAGGCGATTGCCGCACTCACGCAAAGTGGCAAGACGCCAATGCTGATGTCGCGGTTATCCACGGCAGTGCCGATTTACGCGTTGTCCTCGGTGGTAGAAACGCGGCGCCGTGTCACGTTGTTCAAGGGCGTCTTTCCGGTCAAATTCAGGGGCGCGCGCAATCCGGAGAAAGCGCTGAACCTGGCCGAAGACGAATTGCTCAAGCGCGGCGCAGTGCAAAATGGCGACTACATCGTGCTCACCATCGGCGAGCCGTTTGGCAAGGCCGGCGGCACCAACACCATGAAAGTGGTCAAGGTAGGCGAACACAGACACGCTTGAAGTAAAATTTACATCTGCGTTGCGTTTACGATATTCAGCACGGTAAAAATCTTTCCGAAACCGGAGGTTATATGTCAAACAATCTTTCAATGATCGCCCAGGCGATGGTCGCTCCCGGCAAAGGCATACTTGCTGCCGACGAAAGCACCGGCACCATCGGCAAGCGCTTCGACAGCATCAGGGTTGAGAACACCGAAGAAAATCGCCGCGCATATCGCGACATGCTGTTCACCACCAAAGGCATCGGCAACGCCATCAGCGGCGTGATTCTCTACGACGAAACGCTGCGTCAGAAATCCGCCGACGGCACTTCGTTTGTCGATTTGCTCAACATGAACGGTGTGCTGCCCGGCATCAAGGTCGATACCGGCGCGAAGGATCTCGCGCTGTGCCCCGGTGAAATGGTCACCGAAGGCCTCGACAATCTGCCCAAGCGCTGCGCCGAATATGTGAAGTTGGGCGCGAAATTTGCCAAATGGCGCGCGGTCATCACCATTGGCGCTGACATTCCCAGCACGACCTGCCTTGCCGCCAATGCACATGCCCTGGCGCGCTACGCAGCAATTTGTCAGGAGACGGGGCTAGTACCCATCGTCGAACCGGAGGTGCTGATGGACGGCGATCACAGCATCGAGCGTTGCGAACAGGTGACGGAGTGGACGCTGAACGCGGTCTATGACGCGCTTTACATCAACCGCGTTTCGCTCGAAGCTTCGGTGCTGAAACCGTCGATGGTGATTTCCGGCAAGGGCTGCGCGCGCCAGGCCGGCGTCGATGAAGTTGCCGAACGCACGCTGCGTATCCTGAAGCGCACCGTACCCGCAGCGGTGGCGGGCATCGTGTTCCTGTCCGGCGGCCAGAGTGACGAAGTTGCGACGGCGCATCTCGACGCCATGAACAAGCTCGGCAATAGTCCGTGGCCGTTGTCGTTCTCGTACGGCCGCGCGCTGCAACAACCATCGCTAAAAGCGTGGAAAGGTTCGACAGCCAACGTTGCTGCCGCGCAAGCCGCGCTCGCGCATCGTTCGCACATGAACAGCCTCGCTGCGCTGGGCCGTTACTCCGCGAGCATGGAGAGCCAGAAGCTGGCGGCATAGGCTGTAGCGCCGAAAATTTTTTCGATGGCGCGAAGAACGAATTTTCGCGCTATCTTTGTTCGCTACCTGTGATTCCCGATCTCATAGAGCGTACGCCGGTTTCCATCATTACTGGATTCCTGGGCAGCGGTAAAACCACGCTGCTTAATCGCGTACTGCAAAACCCCGCGATGGCGG
>Ga0315912_10002159_pt1 | contig 21657 bp, 18 predicted proteins | sample VfabasoilMG_FD_204469 | JGI IMG/M metagenome (GOLD analysis project Ga0315912, IMG submission 204469) | Garden soil microbial communities collected in Santa Monica, California, United States - V. faba soil | ecosystem: Environmental > Terrestrial > Soil > Garden | place: USA: California...
GGCAAGGAGCTCGTGGCGCGTGGCATCCACGCGCGCAGCACGCGTGCGGGGGGTCCGTACGTGGCCGTGAACATGGCTGCCCTGCCCACCTCGACGGCCGCGGCCGAGCTGTTCGGGCACGTGCGGGGGGCCTTCACGGGTGCCCAACAGGCGAGTCCCGGGCTGTTTCGGCGCGCCGAGGGCGGCACCCTACTCCTGGACGAGATCGGAGAGTGCCCTCTGGAACTCCAGGCCCTGCTGCTGCGGGCCATCGAGACCTCGGAGGTGCTGCCCCTCGGGTCTGCGGCGCCACACGCCGTCGACGTGCGCATCATCGCCGCCACGGACGCCGACGTGCAGCTGCAGAGCGAGCAGGGGCAGTTCAAGCTGCCGCTCCGGCACCGGCTCGCGGGGGACGAGATCTCGGTGCCGCCGCTGCGCAGCCGGCGGGACGATATCGCGCGGCTCTGGTTCCACTTCGTGCGCGAGGAGTTGGCAGGGGCGGCCTGGCTCTCTGCCCCGGAGGCGGATCGTCCCTGGGTCAGCACGACCTTGATGGCCCAGCTCCTGAACTACGATTGGCCCGGCAACGTCCGGGAGCTGCGCAACTGGGCTGGGCGCTTCGTGCGCGAGAGCCTGCAGAGTCAGGATCGCCGCGCTCCGCCCGAGTTCGAGGCGCGGTTCGCGCCGCCGGCAGCAGCGTCCGCGGTCGCGCGGCAGCCCGTCCGGAGCACAACGGCAGACGTCACCGGCGCTGACGCCCCGGACGTTCGCTCGCGGCCCGCCGACATCGACACGGCTCAGCTGCTCGCCGCGCTGCAGGCCCACGCCTGGCAGACCGGGGCCACGGCGCGGGCCCTGCAAATCTCGCGGACCACCCTGTACCGACTCATCGATCAGTGCCCCAGCGTGCGCAAAGCCAAGGACATCGAGCGCGCGGAGATCCTGACGGCGCTCGCGCGGCATCGCGCCGACGTCCCACAGATGGCGGCCGAACTGCGAGTTTCGGAACGGGGCCTACGCCTGCGCATGCGCGACCTGGGCATCGAGTAACCTCGCGTTGCCCCGCTGAACCGTCCAACCCTGGACGGAACCGTTCAATCCGGGCCCCGGACACGTTCGGAGGGCCCCCTCCCACAGTGTCGCCAGCCCGAAACAGCCAGCGCCCAGCCGCCTGCGTTCGCGTTTGCCCGGGCTCCGGCACTGGCACATGGCTTGCTGATGTGATGCGTCGTGTTGTGTTTTCGCCCCCCACGGCGCGCCGGATGCCGCATGATGGCGGCCCGTTTCGGGGCCGTTCGCGCTGCGCCATCCCGGCTGGAATCCAGATGAAAGTGCATACCCTCTCGCTGGCGACCGCTCTCTTTGCGCTGCGTAGCGCGTCCGCTGCCGCGCAAGCCACCGATCCCGTGACGGCGGAGGTTCTGTTTCAGGAGGCGCGCGCGCTCCTGCAAGCGGGCCAGCTCGAGCAAGCCTGTCCCAAGTTCATCGAGAGCCACCGCCTCGATCCGGCCACCGGCACGCTGCTGGCCGTGGCCACCTGCCACGAGCGGCAGGGCAAGCTCGCCACCGCCTGGTCGGAGTTCACCAAGGCCGCGGGCCGCGCGCGCCAGGAGAGCAGTGAGGACCGCATGAGCCTGGCGGTGCAGCGCGCCGATGAGCTGCAGCCGCGCCTGTCGACGCTCAGCATCAGCGTCCCCCCGGAGCTCGTCGCGTTGCCAGGCCTGCGCATCCAGCGCGACGGTCTGGAGATCGGCGCCAGCACCTGGAACCGCGCCTTGCCCATCGACGGGGGCGAACACACGCTGCACGTGAGTGCGCCGGGGTACGTGTCCCGGTCCGTCACGGTCAGCGTCGGGTTGTCCGAGGACAGCGCCAGCGTGACGCTGCCCCTGCTCGAGCGAGAGCCGCTGGTCGCCAGCCTTCCTGCAGGCGAGGCGCCGGGCCCTCGGGACACGGCTCCAGCGTCAGGCGGGATGACGACCTCGCGCGCCGTCGGCATCGGGCTGGGCGCCGCGGGCGCCGGCGCGCTCGCGGTGGGCGCGGTTTTCCTGACGGGAGCGCTGATCAAGAAGAGTGAGGCGTCGGACCACTGCCAGGGCAACGCCTGCGATCCGACGGGGCTCGCCTTGCGCTCGGAGGCCGTGGACTGGGGTCACGCCGCCACCGCGCTCGGCATCGGCGGCGCACTGCTCGGGGCAGCAGGGGTCACGCTGTATTTCGTGGGCGCGCCCGATACCGGCGGGGAGCTGTCGCTGTGGGTGGCTCCGGAGCGGGCGACGGCCTGCTGGGAGGTCGCGTTCTGATGACCACGACGCGAGCTGCTCGATGGCTCGTTCGGGCCCGCGTCACGCTCGGCGGGGCGCTCGTCCCGCTGTGTGCCGGGTGCAATCAGATCTTCGGCATCGAGGAGGGGTACCCGGAGACGGAAGGGCAGACCTCCCAGGATGAGCGCGAGGGCCTCGAACCTTTCGCAGACGCTGCGGGCCCGGACGGCTCGATGCCGGCGGGCACGTCGCTGAGTGAGCCGTTCGTCTTCAACAACTGGGGGATCTCCATGGGCCCAGGTAGTGAAGGGCTCGGCTTCGCAAACGTCGCGCACGGGTCGGGCGTGCAGATCGAGCCGGACTGCGCCGTGAACGGCTGCCCTGTGGAGACCGCGCCGTCCGATCGGCGTTGCGTGCGGGGGCACTTCGACCCCCTCCCGCGGCTGCCGAACGGCATGGCTGACTACGGCTCCAATCACTGGGGGGCAGAGATCGCCATTTCCCTGAGCGGCCAGGACCGGCAGGGCCCTTGGGATCGCGCGGGAGGCCGAGCCATGGGTCTATCCTTCCTGGTCACGGGTCCCCAGATTCCAGAGATGCGCTTCAACGCCAATCTGGAGGTCGCCACAGGGCAAGAGCTGCCCATCTATTGTACGCCCATCGGCCCCTTCGACGGCCTGACCACCACGGTCTTCCTCGATCAGCTACTCAGGAGTTGCTGGGATCCCTCGAGCAGGCTGCAGCTGGCGCCCAGTGACCCCATCGCCTTCTTGACCTGGAACATCCCCCCCACGGAGGCCGGCGTCGATTTCGATTTCTGCGTCAGCGACGTGCGGCTGGTGCTCGCGCCCGAGTGAGCCGCCCCTCCAGCGAGAGCAGCACGCGTGGCTCCCCAGGCCTCGTGACCAGGGGTCGGCGGTGGCCCGCGAAGAGCTCGGGGCTGCGGGGGCTCGGCGGGGGGATAGCGTTTGATTCCGCGAGGGAGCGCCCGTAACGTGTGCGGTCGCAGGGAGGCGCCAGTCCAAGCCTTCGGCGTCACGCCATGCAGCCCGGCCGCGTCCTCAGCGACAAGTACCGTCTCGAGACACTGCTCGGCCGCGGCGGCATGGGCTCCGTCTGGCGCGCGGAACATCTCGGCTTCCGCGCGCCGGTGGCGGTCAAGCTCATGGACTACGCGGTGGGCCTCGACCCGGACGCGCTCGCCCGATTTCACCGCGAGGCGCATTCCGCCGCCACGATCCGCAGCCCCCACGTCGTACAGATCCTGGACCACGGCGTGGACGACGCCAGCAACATGCCGTTCATCGTCATGGAGCTGCTCGACGGTGAGACGCTCGGCGACCGGCTCGCCCGCGAGCGGACGCTGTCCCCCGAGCGCACGGCGAGCGTGATCGGCGACGTGTGCCGCGCGCTCGGCCGAGCCCACCCGGCGGGCATCGTGCATCGCGACCTCAAGCCCGACAACGTGTTCCTGGTCCGGGACGAGCGGGAATTCGCCAAGGTGCTCGACTTCGGCGTGGCAAAATCGCGCCCGTACGCCCTCGGCGTGGGCGAGACCACACGCACGGGCTCGCTCGTGGGCACGCCGTACTACATGAGCCCGGAACAGATGCGCGGTGCGAAGGAGCTCGACTCGCGCAGCGACCTCTGGTCGGTGGCGGTGATGGCGTGCGAGTGCATCACCGGACGGCGCCCTTTCGAAGGCGCCACGGTCGGCGGCCTGGCTCTCGCCATCTGCTCCGGCCCCGTGCCGCGGGCGAGCGAGCTGGGCACGGTAACCCCCGCGTTCGAGGCCTGGCTCGCACGGGCGCTCGAGCGCGATCCCGCCCGGCGCTTCCAGACCGCGCGCGACTTGTCCGACGCGCTGACCCTGGCGTGTACGGGCGCCGGCTCCCAGGCTGTCGCTGCCGAGCTCCCCTCGAGCAGCCCGCGCCCGGCGCCCGTGGTAGCTCCGCCGGCGCTCGCCAACACCTTCGGCGCTCAGACCTCCGCGGTGTCGCCGAAGCGGCGCGCCCGAGCTCGGCGGTTTGCGCTCGCCGTCGTGGGCGTGGCCGCCACGGGAGCCTGGCTGGCGTGGCGCGCGCTCGAGCCCGCAGCGCCCCCGGAGCCTGCCGTGCTGGCAGCCGAGGCGGAACTGCCGTCGCGCGCCGCCGTGCCCACGAGCACGCCTACTCGTGCAGCACCCGCCGTGCCCGAACTGACGGCTGCGCCCCGCGCGGTGCTCGGCACAGCCCCCGCGGCGGACCCGGCGCCCGGCAGCAGCCCAGCGGCTGCGACGGCCCCACCGGCGTCCCCAGCGACGGAGTCAGCAACGGCGCCGCGCAGCCCGGCCCGCGGCGCGCCCCCGCCGAAGCGCCGGAGCAGCGAGGCCACCCCACCGAGCGCCGCGCGTGCCCGGGCAAACGACCCGCGCGCGCCCAGCACAGAGCCGCCGCCGCCCGCGAGCCGCCCTCCCGCGAGCACGAGCCGCCCTCGGCCGATCTCCCTGGACGAGGTGCTCGAAGGTGGGCGCTGAGGCAGCGCACGGACATGGACGATCAGCGCCGTCGGTCCTACGCTACCCCGAGCATGCGCTACGCTACCCCGGGCTTCGTGGTGCCCGAGCTCGCTTCCCGGACGGACCGGCGGATCGCGCAGATCCTGGACACACTGGTGGCGTACTCTGGCCCCGTCGTGGTCCTGCTCGGAATCGGTACCGGCAGCACGGGCCGTGACCTCGGGCTGCTGCACGTCCTCGTGTTCGTCGCAGCGTTTGGCTACATCCTGTTCGCCGATGGGCTGCAAAACGGGCAGAGCCTGGGCAAGCGCGTGCTGGGGCTCGCCGTGATCGATGAGCAGACCGGTGCCGATTGCACGTTCCTGAAATCCTTCGTGCGCAATTTTTTGATGTGCCTCGGGTTCTGGGACTGGATCTTCATCTTTGGCGTGAAGCACCAACGCCTGGGTGACAAGGCCGCGGGCACGATCGTGGTGTATCGGCGGCGCTGACCGGCAGCGCGGGCGGACACCACCGTCGGCTCCGGCTGCACGGCAACCCAAGCTGGGTCACGCACAGACGCAGCCCAGGCCGTCCCGCTAGGCGCGCACTTCGCTGTAGGGCTTGGCAAAGACGCGGGCAGGTCCGAGCGGCCCTGTCCGCGTAGCGATGGCAACGAAACCGAGCGCGTCCATCAGACGGAGCGACGCGACGTTGGCTTCGTCGACCATCGCGGAGATCCGTGAGCAACGTCTTGCGCCGGCTTCGCGCAGAACCGCCTGGGCCATCTCGCGTGCGTAGCCACGGCGCGTCGCGCTCGGCGCCGTGGCTACGACGAGCTCACGCGCCGCACCTTCCCCGGAGATGAAGCCGGCGAAACCGACCACGTTTTCTCCTTCTCGCGCCAACCACATCCCGACGGCGCCCGCATCGAATGCGGCGTTGCTCTCTCCCGTGGCGGTACGAATCCAGGCTGCGTCAGGCGCACGGCCACCGAACAGGTAGCGATACACCTCCGGCTCGGAGGTGAGACTCGAGATCGCAGCCTGGTCGGAGGCTGCCCACGGCGAAAGCACGAACCGATTGGTGGGGATGTGCGGCCGCGCCTCGCCCGGCACAGGTCGCCGGAGTGAGCCGAGCCACAGCTGCAAAAGTGCAGTCACCTGAGTGCGCACATGTGGTGCGCCGTCCGCTTCGCGGATGAGGAGGCCTGCTTCAGCAAAGGCAGCACCGATGGTGCGCGCGAGCAAGCTCACCGGCCGCGGGGCGAGCAGCCCGCTGCCGATCCAGCGCTCGATCAGGCCGTCGACGAGCGGAGCGTTCACGGCGTGGTCGATGGAATCGAACGCTTCGCGGGCAAGGACCCGTGGACCGTCGCGGAAGATCAGCACCTGGACCGCGGCGTCCGCGCACGCCTCGAGGTACGCGTGGCACGCGGCCTCGATCTCTTGCCAACCTTCCTGTTGTGCCACGGCAGCACGTACCGCTCTCGCCACATCGACGAACGCCTCCGACACGACCGCCGCGAAGAGGGCGTCCTTGCTCGGGAAGTGATGATACAGCGCTCCGTGAGTCACACGCGCTTCTCGACAGACCATGGCGATGCTCGCCGCGTCGTAGCCGTGTCGGACGAATACACGCCGCGCAACGTGGATGAGGCGCGCGCGTGTCGCATCCTTCTGTTCAGCCCGCGTGCGCGGTTTCGGCATCGGCGCGCAGGATGGCGAGGTCGTCGGGAGAGTGCGAGCAAAAACAGCGGACGCTTGGGTCTTCCTGCACGAGCGCGCGCAGCCGCGCGACATTTTCGGCACGCGCCTTCGGTCTGGTCGCCGTCAACCACGACGCAAAACGCGTCGACCAGGGGACAGGACCACCGCGAAGCTCCGCCGGGGTGAGGTACGCGTCGCCTGCGTGCAGAAGCCATCCCTCGCCTGTCTCGATGGCGACGCCTGCGTGCCCCAACGTGTGCCCCGCGAGCGGGACGAGCAGGATCTCGGGCGGCAAGCCGCGCAATCCGCGCACCGCCGCGAAGCCGCGCCACGACTCTCCGCCAGCGTCGTACGGCTCCCAGGCGACGCCGTGAGCGAAGAGCCCTGTGTTGAAGCGCGGATCGCGTTGGCGGTTGGCTTCCGCGAGCTCGGGGGCGTGCACGTGCACCCGCGCACGCGGAAAATCCTGCAAACCGCCCGCGTGATCGACGTCGAGATGCGTGACGACGATGTTGCGCACGTCGTCGGGACGAAAGCCGAGGCCCTGCGCCTGCGCGACGGCCGACTCGGTTCGAAGGAACCGAGGTCGCAGGGTGGCGCGGTTCATCCGGTCCATGCGTGTACGCGGCTCGGCAGAGACAGCGTCGCCGATGCCTGTGTCGACGAGGACGAGCCCATGGGCTGGCGTTTCCATGAGCAAGCAGTGTGTCACGACGACCTCGCCGAACCCCGTGAGCGGGCAGAACGAGCCGCAGTTCAGATGGTGGATCTTCACGCCAACCCGTGCGCGACCAAGAGCTGCGCAGTTCCGCGTGCCAGTGGGATTTGCTCGGTCACCTCGAGACCCGCATCGCGGATCTCCGCCTCGTAGCCTTCCGTGATCGTCTCGCGCACGGTCGGCGGCTCGAGCGTCAACAGGAAGCGCCGCCAGGCGCGTGCGAGCCCGGCGCCCGCTGGCACCGCATGGTCGACCACGACTACCCGCCCCTTCGGCGCGAGGCACCGGACCGCTTCGCGCCATAGCGCTGCGCGCACGGTCCTGTCGAGCTCGTGCAGCACGAAGCCGAAGAAGACCATGTCGAATCGGGTGCCCGTGGGCGCCTGGAAGGCGCGCAGATCGATCTGCGCGAAAGCTGCGCTCGATGCCTTTCTCTCCGCACGCGCTAGCATGCGGTGTGAGCCGTCCATGGCTGTGACATCGGCGCCGCAGTCGAGGAAGAGCCGCGTAAAGCTGCCCGTGCCACAACCGAGCTCGAGCACGCGGGTCCCCGGAGCAACGGCGAGATGCTCGATGGCAGCCCTGCGCAACCGGCGTTCCCCCCCGACGGGTGCATAGATGGTGCGGACGAGGAGATCGTAGGCGAACGGAACGCCAGGGCGTTCGAAGGTGGGCACCGTGTGCTGGTGACTTGACATTATTATAATATGTTAACTACATTACATTATAATGTCAACTTCCAGAGCGGCATCCCGCCCAGCCGTGCTCCGCCGCGGCTCAGCGTGAGAAATCCGCAAGGGAACGGCACGGACTCCTTCGCGTTCACCCTGCAGTGAGGGCAACGTGCCGTGGCGCGCCGGACTCTCCTACGCGACGGCGCTCGAGTTCGAACCCACGACCGAGCCCTACGGCCGGCGGCGGTAGCTTTCCGAAGAGTGGAGGAGCACTGGGACGACGCGCGGCGCCCGCGGCAGCCGGGCGAGTAGATCCCAGCCGCTCGGGTTCGTGTTAACCTCCGCGCAGTCCCGCGTCCGCCCATGCGCGAGCCTCCTGCGCCTCCCACCGCTCCGTCCGGGCGCGCTACGCGCTTCGGCGACGACATGCGAGCGGCCTTCGGCGGGCCGCGCAGCGCACCGTGCGAGCTCCGGGAACTCCGCTTCGGTGGGTTCAACCTGGTCGAGGTAAACTGCAGGGTTCCCGGCTACGGGCAAAGCGCACCCATCCCCGTACAGGACGCGCTCCTGGTCTCGCTCCAGCTCTGCACGACCGTTGCCTACGACCTCTGGGAAGATGGCCGGAGGCTCGAGTGTGTCCCGGTCCGCCGCGGCATGGTGAACCTGAACGACCTGCGCAAAGGTCTCGTGTCCGCCAGTGTCGAGCCGTTTCACGCGCTCACGCTGACCATCCCGGTGCGCTCGCGGAGCGACGCAGACGGCGTGCTCGAGGACCTCGAGCCGGGACGCTCCCGCACGGGCCTCTACGATCCGGTGATCCAGGGGCTCGGCATGGCGCTCCTGCCCGCGCTCGAGCACCCGGAGCGAGCGTCCCACCTGTTCATCGAGCACGGGCTGCTCGCGCTGCGCGCTCACCTCGGCCATCGCTTCGGCGCGCGCACGGAAGCGCCCCCCAAAGGGGGGCTGTCCAGGCGGCAGCTGCGGCGCGCCCAGGAGTTCCTCGAAGCGCACTTGAGTGACAACGTCTCGCTCAGCGAACTGGCCGCCAGCTGCTCGCTCTCCGCCGCGCACTTCGCCCGCAGCTTTCGCCACGCCACGGGGCTGCCACCTCACCGTTACCTGGTCGAGCGCCGCGTGGTGCGGGCGCGCGAGCTGCTGCTGTCGACGAACCTGCCGCTTTCGGACATCGCCCTCGAGTGTGGCTTCGCCGACCAGAGCCACCTGACCAAGGCGTTTCGCCGGGTGCTCGGCGTCACGCCCGGCAGCATGCGTCGGGCCCGTCACTAGCAGGTTCCTGCACGGCGCCCCGCTCGTAACAAACGGACGTGCTCCTGCCGGCGAACCATGAACACCGCAGGCTCGTACCAGCTGGCGCTCGAATTCGACTAGCCACGCGGCGAGCGAGCGTGGCAGAAAAAGCTCATGCACGAGCTCAGTTTCAAAGGCTTGAGGGACCTGAACATCTTTGCACGCGTTTGGCGCCCCGACGCTCCGCGCGCGGTCGTCGTGATTGCCCACGGCGTCAACTCGCACAGCGGCTACTACACCTGGGTCGGTGAACAGCTATCGGCGGCCGGGTTAGCCGTATACGCGCTCGATCATCGCGGCCGCGGGCGCTCGGATGGCGAGCGCTACTTCGTCGAGTCGGTGGACGAGTATGTGAGTGACCTCCACACGTTCATTCAGCTGGCCAAGTCGCGCGAGCCGGGGCTGCCCGTCTTCCTGCTGGGACACAGCGCCGGCGGCGTCATCTCCTCGACGTATTGCCTCGGGCACCAGAGCGAGCTTACCGGCTTCATCTGCGAGAGCTTCGCATTTCAGGTGTACGCGCCGGACTTCGCCCTGGCCGTCGTCAAGGGCCTCAGCCACGTGGCGCCGCACGCCCACGTGCTGCGGCTCCCGATCAAGGAATTCTCCCGCGATCCGAAGGTCACCGAAGCCATGTTCGCCGACCCGATGATCAAAGACGAAGTGCAGCCGACCTCCACGGTGGCGGCCCTGGTGCGCGCCGACGAGCGACTCGAGAAAGAGTTTTCGCTGATCACCCTACCGGTGCTCATCCTGCACGGCACCGCCGACAAGGTGACGAAGCCGAGCGGCAGCCAGCTCTTCCACGAGACCGCCGGCTCGAAGGACAAGACGCTCACCCTCTACGAGGGCTACGCGCATGACCTCTTGAACGACATCGGCAAAGAGAAGGTGCTGGCCGACATCCTCGACTGGATCGGCGCGCGCACTCCGGCGCCCTCGGCGGCTCGGGCTCGCGCCTAGCGATCGGCCGGGTTCTGCGAAGGGTTTCGCATCCAGCACTGCCGCTTCAGCGCGGACAGGACGCCGCGTGACCGTGGCGACATGCGGCCAGCGCCCAGAGTGCCTCCTGGCCATCGTCATGCAGCTTCAGCCGGTCGGCTTCCGCGTCCGCCAGGCGCAAGCAGGACTCGGCAGCTCCGCGGGCGCAGCTCAGCAGATCGCCGCGCTGGGTGCACGCAACCTCAAAGCCGCGTTCACAAGCGGCGTCCGCGCAGCGTTTCGCCGACTGTAGGTCGACCGGCACGGCGACTCCGACCGCCTGCAGCGTGGCCGCGCGCCAGCAGCTCATGCCGGCCCCCTTGCCTCCGAGCTCACAGGCTCGCAGCGCGAGGCCGACGGCATCGCGATAGCGCGCGATCTTGTCCTGGCCGGACCGGACGTTCGCGAAGGTCGCCGTCGACGCGTGGACCAGCCAAAGTCCGGCTGCTGCAACACATTGTGGCTGAGACTGCCCACGCCCTCCAGCGTCACCAGGATGCCAGGTTCCTGCGAGTCCTCGCCGGAGCGCGGGCACGCGGCGAGCCAGTCGGGCGGAGCCTGCTCCCGCGGAAGGAATTGAAAGACGATGTCGCGCCCCTCTTCATAGGCGCTGACCATCAAAAGGACGCTGCCCCGCTCCCCGCGCAGGCGCAGACCATTGATGCTGAGCGCGGGGCCGCGCAGGCCGTTGACCGACTCGAACGGCTGTTGCGCCACCTCCTGCGCAGGGTCAAAGTCCTCCAGCTCGGCAGCCGAGTCCTCGCCCGCGCTGGCCACCGAGACAACGGGCGGCGGAGTGGAACAGGCCGCCGCCAGGGACAGGAACGCCAGCTCGCGGGATGACATGCGCATCCAGCCAGATACGGTCACCGCCAGGATTCGCGAAGGCCGGACCCCGTCCGGCGGAGAGCCGGTGGAGTTGCTCGATGCCGATAGGCTTGCGGCGCCGTACCCGGCGTTCTTCACCGACGCTGGGTTTCGCGAGGAGCAGGTGCAGGGGCGGCACGGCCCGCTGCCTGCCCGCTCTGACTTCAGCGCGCTCGCACGTACAAGCCATTGTCGAGCAACTCTGCCGGAGCGCCCGGGTCGGTGTCGGGGTCGTCGATCCACACCGCGTCTTCGGGGGCGGGGCCGCCGGAAAGCTCGCCGCTGGTGGCGTGCAGGGAGTAGCGAGCGGCGCGCAGATACTGCCAGGCCGTCATCGAGTCGGGCAGGGTCTGCGCGGCGTCGACGCGCGTGAAGGTGATGAGGGCTTTTGCGGTGAGGCTGCCGCTGGCTTCGTTGCCATCAAAGCGCGCGACGAGATTGCCACCGAGCACGGCGTCGTCGCTGCGGAAGGGGAAGCCGGCGTCGATGACGAAGGCGAAGTCGTTGTCATTGAAGCGGCTGTCGCGCACGTCGATGAAGAGGTGTCCCGTGCTGGTCAGGGGAGGAAAGCGTGGGCCGTGCAGCGCGATGCGCAAGCCGGAGCTGAAGATGGGGATACCGCTGTTGCGGCTCGAGTCCACGCGCAGCAGGCGGAGGCGGGTCGCGTCGCCCTGGTTGCCGCCCGGCTCCCGCTGGAACGTCGCGCCGTGCGCACCAAAGTCGACGAACGGCGGATAGATTCCCGAGGCGTCGCCGTCGGTGCCGAACACCGCGATGCCGCCGAAGGCGTTTTCAATCAGGCGCACGTCGTGCACGGTGACGTCCGCGGCGTGACGGGAGGTTCCTGCAAACACCAGCATGCCTTCTCCGAGCCCGCGGATCAGGCTGTGCGACACGACGCCGCTCGAGGCCGCCGCGGCGACGCCGAAGCTGCCGTTCTGCAAGAGCATGTCGCGGACCTCGAAGTCGCGGGCGCGGTCGACCTGCACCAGGAAGCCGGCCAGGCCTGGCTCGCTTTGTGCATCCAGCACGAAGCCGCGCACACTGACCTGATCCGGCGACATGCCGAGCGTCGGCACGAGCGCGATCAAGGAGATGTTGCGATCGGCAGGCAACGGCGCGTTGGTCTGCAGCGTGGTCGCGCGCGTCACGGGCCCGTCCGGATCGATCCAACCGTCGCTCCCCGTGACGAAACGCGACTCGCCGCGCAGCTCCAGGTTGCTGACGTTGAGCAAGAGCGGCAGGGCCTCGAGCGTGGGGTCCGCCGCGATGTCCTCTGGAACCCAGCTGCCAGTATAGGGCTCGCTGCTCGAGCGCACCCGGATCTGTATGCGCTGCCGGACGGGCAACGCCTCCGTTTCGAGGCCGTAGCGCAGCGCGCGTGCGCGTTCGAGCGCGTCGGTGATGCGCGCGCACGGGTCGCGGCGGGTACACGCACCACCCAGGCTACCCAGGTCTCGATCGACGAACAGGGGGTAGTCACCCTTCCCTTCGTTCAGGTCCTCCGCGGACGCTGGCGTGACACCCGCGAGGCATGATCCCAACACCGCGTGCAGCGCCCCTTTTCGCAACGTGCCCGCACCCGTCCGCATCGGCCGCATCATCCGCCTCCCTTTCCGCGCCCAGGACGGGCGCCCTCGAGAGTCAGACGCGCTGTCCGAGAGGACGTCGCGGAGAGACCGGGATCCGAGCCTCCAGCCCGGCTCGAAACGGCCGTGCGGCGATCGGCGTCGATCAGCGGGCGGCGCCCGACGGCTGCGCAATCTTCCACAGACAGCGCACGCGGCGTGTCTCGAATGAGTCAGGGCGAGGCGGCGCCGCTGCCCCCCACCCCCTGCTCACTGCTCGAGGCAGACCATCGAGGTCGCGGTGGCGCACGGGCCCGCGCCGTAGCGGCGGTAGAACTGGTTCACGCCCGTCATGCCGGACGCGCCCGCATCGACGCTGCCGTTCGTGTCTCTCCAGTCGTTGCAGGTGTTTGCGAGCGTGCCTGGCTGGGTGAGCGAGGTGCCGCCCACCCACACGCCGGAGTTGCCGTAGGGGAACTCTGCCTTCGGCACGGTGTCCCAGCTGGCGGACTCGAAGAAGGCCCGCGCCGTGGTCGCGATGCGCACGCCGTCCAACCCGATCCAGGGGAGGCCGTTCAGGTCGAACTGGGAGGCAGCGCTGGCAGTCGAGGTCGCGAGCACCGCCTTGAAGGTGCCGCTCAGGCGGAGCCGAGTGGCCTGGCTCTGACAGAACTGATCCGCGCCGGCACGCCCGCCAGCAGGCAAGAAGGCGTCGCTGATGAAGGCGACGCGACCATCGTCCGGCTCCGGTCGAATCGCCACCTGGCGGCCGGTGCCCAGGCAGTACAGGTGCCGTTGAACCCCGCAGCCCGCCTGGGTGAAGGTGGACCAGAGCAGGCCCACGGCGCTCGTCAAGCCGCCGTCCACGACTCCCGAGGCGGTGGCACTCGTGAAGTCGGCACAGGGCGCTTCAAAGGGAGGCCCGAGCCGGCCGTCGCCCGTGGAGGCGGTCAGCACCTGTTGCTCGCCGACGTCTCGCCGCTGCTCGTCGGTCCGGAGCGGGTAGAACATGTAGTCCGGCAGATCGTCGAGCGTGTCGACCAGCGGCAACCCGTCCGAGCGAATCCAGCCCCGCGAACCGCGCAAGCGATCGACCGAGGAGGCGGTCGATGTCGAGAGCCAGGCGAAGTACTGCCCGGGCAGACCCCCGGAGGACGCGAGACGGTTGCACACGGCGTCTGCGCCGGCGCGGCCCCCCAGGTTGCCATTGACGGTCTCGGAGGTGACGAAAGCGACGTTGGCCTGGTCGAAGGCCGCGGTCACTGTGACGTTCGCGCTCACGACGAACGAGCACTCCTCCAGGCCCGTGCAGGGCCCGCCCCAGCCTGCAAACCCATGGCGAAACTGCGCCACCGTTGTCGACGTCAAGGTGACCGACGTGCCCTGCGGGAAGGAAGCACTGCAGGGCGGCTGCCTGCACTCCAGGCCCGCGGGCGAAGAGCGCACCACGCCGAAGGTCGCGTTCCCACGTGGCTCGATGGTGACCACCACGTCGGGCGGGGCACACGCCAGGTCGTAGCGGTCGGCCACGCCGTTGCAGTCGTTGTCGAGAGCGGAGGTGCAGTCCGTGGCTCCGGGCGCCACCGCGCCCACGCACACTCCCCAGCTGCTCGACAGCGCGCCCGCGGACGCCACGCAGGTGCGACGGCCCGCCTGGCAGACGCCCACGCCGTCCAGGCTGCCGTGCGTGTCGCAGGCCTCCACCGCGTCGGGCACGCATTGACACACGGAATCCACCGCGTCGTCGGGGAGTCCGTCGCAATCGTTGTCTGCGTTCGAGCGGCAATTGCGCGGTGCGGGCCCGATGGCGCCCATGCACGGGCCCAGCTGGCCGCCCGTGCAGATACTGGTTCCGAGCTGGCAAGCGCCGACGTCGCTCGTCCCGCAGCTGACGTTGGCACTACAGCCGCAACCGCCCGGCGGATTGTTGGGTGTTCCATCGCAGTCGGCGTCGCCACCGGGGTCGCAGTTGTCGACGCTCGCGGGCGCAATGCTGCAGGGCGCCCAGCGCGAGTCCGCACCGCAGCGCTGCTGACCTGCGGCGCAGTTGCCGAGGGCGTCGGTACAGGCGCGCACGTCTCCCGCGGAGCATTCCCCGCAGTCGCCGATCTCGGGCACGCACACCTCGCCGGAGCAGCTGGCGTCCAACACCCAGGCGCCGCCGGCAGCGTCGCAGCGCTCGACGTCGCCCCCGGCGCTACAGCGCATCTTGCCCGGATCACAGACGCTGCAGCGCCGGAGCGACGCCGCGCAGGTGGGCGTAGCCTCCGGACAAGCCTCGGCCGGCAACCACGCCCCCTGCGGCGAACAGGTCGAGATCGTCCCGGGACTGCACAGGACCTCCCCGGGGCGACAGCTCAGGCAGCGGCCCTCGACGCAGGTGGCGCTTTCGCCCGTGCAACCGTCCGTGCTGACGTAGGCGTCGTCCACGCACACCGAGCGGCCCCGCTCGCCGTCGCACTGCACGTTGCCCTGGAGACACCCCAGGGCGCAGGCCCCCTGCTCGCAGAGCTGCCCCTCGGGACACGGCGCGCGCGCGATTCGACCGCCCTCGCACGTCGCGACGAGGCCGCCGTCGCAACGAGCGATGAACTGCGTCGCATCGCAGTAAGACGTCCCGGTCACGGCCAAAACCACATCGACCGGGCGCTCATCGACCTGACAGCTCGACCCCAGGACCACCCCGAGAGTCAGCGCCCAGTGCACTCGCCACGCCACGGCGGCACCGCGCGTAGAGGTCTCTCGTCGTTCAATTGCGCGTTGCATGCGTTTCGCCCTGCGACGGGTCCCATCACCCGCCCCTCGCCGTCGTCTAACAAGTCCCGAGCGCGCTGGCGAGTCCCGTCAGCCAGGCCGGCCAGGCGCCTTCGCGCGCGACCTTCCGAGCAGCGAGATCCCGGGAGCCAGCAGCTGCCGGCGATCGCGAACGCACAGTTGACGGAAGTCACTCCAACGCCGCCTCGGGCGTCCCGTTGCTTCGCGACGCTAGGGCAATGGCGGAACGGGCTCGAAACCTGACTGAGCCAACCGCGCCTGGAAGCTGGGCCCCAGGAAGAACTGGACGAGCTCGAGCGCGTCATCGTTCCGGGTCGTACGCTCGAGGACGAGCGCGGAGTAGGTGGTCTCGACCTGCAGCGGAGCTGGGTATTCGCCCACCAGGACCACCGCTGGCACGGCCTTGATCTCGCTGATCTGCGTGGCGCCGATGACACTCGGCGCCAGGGACAGACTCATGCTCTCCATGGCAGCCTTGCCGCCCGGCGCGATGTGGCCTTTGGCGCGCACCTCATCACCGATGCCCAAGGCGTCGACCACCCTCATCAGTGCAGCCCCCGCGGTCGCCACAGCTGGATCGGCATAGTATACTTCGTCGGCGGCGAGCAGAGCCTGCTGGAGCGCCTCGGGCGTGTCGATGGCAGGCAGCGGATCTCCGGTGCGCACCGCGATGCCTCCCCCGATCCGCCCCAGGTCCACACGCGAGCCAGCGCGTACGCGCTGCTCCGCCTCGAGGGTCGTGATGATCGCCGGGGTCACCACCAGCACGTCCGCAGGCTCGCCAGCGAGCACCCGGTCACGCAACGCGCCCACGGCGCCGAACTCGAACGCGACGCTGAGACCGCTCTCCGCCTCGAACAGCTCAATCGTGTCGCGTACGCTGGCCTCCGTGGCGCCGGCGGCGAGCAGCCGCAGCGGCTCCTGGGGTGGACTCGGCGTGGTCTCGTCGGGGCTCGAGCCCGGCTCCCACCCGCTCGGATCAAAGACGCCATTCCAACAGCCGGCCGCGGCGAACGGGACCAGGAGGGCGGCGGCGAGCCAACGCGGAAGCGACCTCCGGAACGAGACCAACGGCGACCCCACCATGCGCCAAGAGTATCGAGCCTGGGGTATTTCACAATGGCGAGAGCGATGACTCGCGCTCCGTGGCCGAAGCAGCGTTGCTGCGCCTCGCCCGGCCTCGAGCTCGACGCGGAGGCGCGATTTTTCTCGAGCCGTCTGCGGCCCACCGCGGGTCATAGGGGTCGTGAGGACGGGTCGGGAGATTCAGGCTCGACGAGGCATGACCGGCGAACGGCGCTGGCGCTGGGCACCTGGGCTGGCGCTCATCGCCGTCTGCGCGCTCGGGGTCTCGGGGGCCACCCTGCGCACGCGAGCAAACCTCGAAAGCGCGCCGAGCGCTCGTACGCCGGAAGGGGCCCCCCGCTCCGAGACGCCCGCGGCCGGCGCGGCGCAACCGCCCCCCGGGCGCACGCGGGGGGAACCCTCGCTCGTGGCACGGGCAGCGCCCAGCGTACCGCCTGCCCCCGATGCCAGCGCCACGGCCTCGGTGACGGGCCGAGTCGTGGACGCGCTGGGAGGTCCCATCGCAGGCGCCGCGGTGAGCGTGTGGAGCGAACACCCCGAGCGGCTGCTCAGCTCCACCCTCACCCGGGCCAGCGGAGGCTTCGAACTGCGCGCGCCGCCCGGGCACGTGCGCGTGCTGGTCCGCGACGATGCGTACGCAACGGCGCTGCAGCGGGTGGTGGCGCCCGCCGGCGAGTTGACGTTCGCGCTCGGGCCCGCTTCGCGCATCTTCGGGCGCGTGCACGGGGCTTCGGACGCGCCGCTCGGGGGCATCGTCGTGCGCGCGCGACCCCTGGGACGGCTCGACCCACTCGTCTCGTCTGCAGTGACGGACCGAGAGGGCCACTTTCGATTCGAGGCGCTGTCGGCCGGCGAATACGAGCTGCGCGCGACGGGCGAGCGACTGCAGGGCGACGCCGAGCGACTCGTGCTCGGCGTCGCCGAAGCAGCGGGTCCGTTCGAACTCGGTGTGGCGCCCGCCGTGCGCGTCGCGCTGCGGGTGGAGCGACGCGGGCGCGCGTGCACGGGAGGCTGGGTGCAGCTGGTGGGCGAGCGCCTGCAAGACGCGCGCGAGCTCGCCGATGGTCGCGTGCTCTTCGAGGCCGTCCCCGCGGGAGACTATCAGCTCAGCGTGGCGTGCGAGCGAGCGGCGTTTCAGAACCACCAGCTCGAGGTGCGAGACGACGACATCGACGACACGCTGCGAGTCGATCCAGGGCAGCTCGTCGCGGGTCGGGTGCTGGACGCCGCCGGTACGGGCGCCGCAGGCGTGCTCGTGAGCGTATCACCGCTGGGCTTGCCCGACGGGCGCGCCTACATGACCTGCCGGAGCGGAGCCGGCGGAGCCTTCGCCTGCGACGGCCTGAGCCCGGGTGCGTATCGCTGTCACGCAGGCCTCGAGCTGCAGCCCCAGAGCGAGTTCGTCGACGTGTCGGTGGCCGCCGGCACGGACCCGGGTCCGATCGAGCTGAAGCTCCCACCGCGAGCGATGCTGGTGGTGTCTCTCGAGCACGCCCCTCCGGAACAGCTGTCCAACGCACACGTGTTGGCGCGCGCCGCAGAGGGGCCGACGCTCGAGGGCGAGCGCCGCGGCAGCGAGTTTCACTTCGAGGGGCTGCTGCTGGGTTCCTATGAAGTGTACCTCGCAGCCTCGCCCGGCACGCGCCGCGACGTGTCGCTCGTGCGCGACAGCCAGCGCGAAGCGATCACGTTGGCCTGGCCCAGCACGCGCACGATCTCTGGCGTGGTGCTGGACGAACGAAACCAGCCCGTGGTGGACGTCTGGGTGCGCGCCGCTGCCGAGGGTGGCCTGCTGCCCAGCCTCGCCTCGCCCGACGTGGGGGTCCCGGCGCTGACCGATGCGGCGGGGCGCTTCAGCCTCGAGGGCCTGTTCGAGGGGCGCTACCACCTGCGCGTCGAGTCGACAGAGCGCGAAGGCTTGGCTCGAGGCGTGCCCGGCGGAGCCGAGGACGTGGTGATCCACCTGGCTCCACCCAGCGCAGCCAGCGAGGCCTCGAACACCGATGTCACCAACGGATAGCAGGCTCGCCACTCGAGCAGCTCCCGAGGCACACCCTCTAACGCGCTCCAATGAGCGCCGCGACCAAAGGAAAGCAGCATGAACGCCCGATACGGTCACTCCTCCCTGGCTCGCGCCATCGCCGGACTCTCGCTCGTCGCGAGCATCCTCGGCAGCGTCGGCTTCGCCTCGGCAGCCACCTGCGATTTTCCCTTCCCCCACAAGCGCAAGACCTGTGCGCAGGGCAGCTCGAAGGCCGTCGCCACCCACGGCTTGTTCACGACGAGCGGTCCGGTGCATTTCGAGCTCACGATCGACATGCAGGGAGGTGAGAACGGGGCCGTCGCCTACGGCATCGACGTGAACGGAAATAACCTGAGCACCTGCGCCAAGACGGCGTCCGACAGTGATCGAAGGCCCGACATTACGAGCCCCTTCTCGTGCGTGTCCCTCTACAACACCTCCGGGACCGCGTTCTCCCAACGTTCGTACCAACATCCGCTCGATATGAGGTTCACGCACGTCGTCGTGATCTGAAGCGGACCAGCGGGCGGCGCCAAGTCTTCGTCGCCCGCTGCCTCGCCCCCGCGAGCGAGGAATTCACGCGTCGAGTGCCCCCGACGGATTCGATGACGTCGGAGTTGCGTCGACGCCTGGTAGTTGTACGGATAGAAGCATGCCGCACGTGGGAGGGGAGGCTCCGCCCGTCAGGCCGTGCGCACGGCAAACGTTCACTCTGGTGGCGCGAACCCGAGAGCGAGATCGCTGAACGGGTCCGGAGACCGTCGAGCGCTAGCCCGATTTGTTGGCCCCGCGCAGGAGCGCGGGGGCGGAAGCGCCCAGCTTGGCCGCTTCGGCGAAGCGCCCACGGAGCAGCTCGATCTCGCGCATCCGCTGCACGACCAGGCGCTTCAGGTCCTGAATGCGGCAGTTGGCTTGCCGCCGCAGGACCCATTTGGCCGTCAATCCGTAGGCCAGCTGCCTCACCTCCAGCGGATCAAACGGCTTGCGCAAGATCAGCAGGCGCTCGGCGTGCGGCAGGCGCGTGGCGATCTCGTCCCAGGTGTGGTCGGCATACGCGGTGCAGAGCACGATCTCGATCTCGGTGTCGTGGCTCCAGATCTGCTGGATGGTTTGCAGCCCGTCCCAGCCCGGCGGCATGCGCACGTCCACGAACGCCAGCGCGTACGGCGAGCGCTCACGTAGACTCTTTAACACCAGCTGGAACGCTTCTTCCCCTTGCCGGGCGTGGGTCACCTGAAAGCTGGTCTCCGGGCGGTACGGCGGTTTCTCTTCGAACAGCGCCGCGGCGAAGTCGTCCAGCTGTGCGGAGGGAGCGGTTCGCTCCGGATTGTAGAGGACCTTGTCGAAGTCATCATGAATCCCCTCGTTGTCGTCCACCACGAGGATGTTCCCATTGCGACTGACGTCCAGCAGTTCCATCCGGTGTGGTCCACCCCCCGTTGGCGCTGAACGGCACCCGGCTGCAAAGCTGACGCTCCTCCGAGCCGCATCCCCCCCAGGGGTGGCCTGTGCCACCGGCGGCGGTGCCACTACACGGAAGCGCAGCCCGCGCATGGCCTCGCCCCGGCTCTTTACGCGGCCCTCGCACCCGCGCTATTCGTGCTTCCATGTGCGAGCGCAGAAAGGGCACGTTCACAATGGCTCGTTTCGGAGCACTCCTGCTCGCGGCCTTCGAGCTCGCGGGCTGCAGCAGCTCGGAAGCAGCCTCCCCCGAGGCAACGTCGCGCGAGGGCGCGGGCTCGGCAGATAACGTCGCTACCGAGGGCTCGGTCGCTACCGAGCGTCCCGCCCTCCAGCTGCCACCGGGCAACCCGTTCGCGGCGATGCCCCTGTACGTCTACCCGGGCACGTGGGCGGCCCAGGCCGCCGAGATGCTACAGGCCACGTCCCCGGAAGAGGCGGCATTGGCGGCGAAGATTGCAGGGCAGCCGGCAGCGGAATGGTTCAGCTATCCTTTCGAGACGATCGGCGCTGAAGTGGACCGCTATGTATCGGCCGCGGCGAGCGCGGGTGAGCTGCCGGTCCTGGTCCCCTACCACCTGCCCAATCGCGATTGTGGGCTCTACTCCGCGGGCGGCGCCGAAGATCCTCAGGGCTACCGCGACTGGTCTGCCGCCTTCGTCGCCGCCATCGGTGATCGGCCCGCGGTCGTGGTGCTCGAGCCCGACTCTCTGCCGCAGCTCGACACGTGTTTGTCCGAGCCGGACCAGGCGCAGCGCCTGGAGCTCATCCGCTCCTTCGCGGAGGCGCTGTCCGCGTTGCCCTCCACGGTGGTGTACCTGGATGCCGGGCATTCGAGCTGGGTGCCTGCGGTCGTCATGGCCGAGCGCCTGCTCGCCGCGGGCGTTGCCGGGGTGCGTGGCTTTTCAGTCAATGTCTCGAACTATCAGAACGACGCCAACCTGGTGGAGTACGGGCACGACCTGATCTCTCGGCTGGGCGTCGAGGCGCATTTCGTGATCGACTCGAGCCGCAACGGCAATGGCCCTGCAACAGGGCCCGAGAGCTGGTGCAACCCGATCGGCCGTGCCCTCGGGCGAGCGCCCACGTCGGACACGGACGATCCCCTGCTCGACGCGTACCTGTGGGTGAAGCGGCCAGGGGAGTCGGACGGTGGCTGCCTCGGTGGCCCCGCTCCGGGCCTCTGGTTTCCCGAGCGCGCCTTCGAGCTGGCGCGCAACGCTCGTTGGTAACGGCCGAGCCCCGCCGAGCTCGCCGATCAGGTCGCGGCGGTCCATCAAAGGTCCGACTGTCGAATCACGTGCACGCGGCTGTTGATGTTCTGCCCATTTTTCGTCGCTTGCACGGCAACCCAGAGATCCTTGTTGTCAAACCTCTCGGGTTGAAAATTGCCAAACATGGGCACATAGGAAGCACAGGCGGCGCCCCCGTTGACCTGCTGTAGCTGCGCCGGTATGTCGTTGCTGCTGAACAGGACATTCGGGGAGCGGCCTGTCCCGCGATCTTCGGCGACGGCCAGGGCAACTCTCAAGTCAGCACACTCGGCGACGCTCGCGTTTCGCACTCCGACAGCGATCTGTCCCGAGCCCGGTCGCGTGATCCTGGAGAAGTTCTGAATCAGGACTTGCCTGCTCAGGCCCGCCCCAATCCCGCAGGGGGGCGTGGGCGTGAGACCGCCTACGGGCAGCGTGTTGTCGAACACTGCGCCCGGGCCCATGAACGGAGGCACGGTAAACTCCAGGCAACTTCTCGTGTCCACCCTCTT
>Ga0315912_10002160_pt1 | contig 21647 bp, 21 predicted proteins | sample VfabasoilMG_FD_204469 | JGI IMG/M metagenome (GOLD analysis project Ga0315912, IMG submission 204469) | Garden soil microbial communities collected in Santa Monica, California, United States - V. faba soil | ecosystem: Environmental > Terrestrial > Soil > Garden | place: USA: California...
CATCGTGGTCGAGGAGTTCCTCAGCGGCGAGGAAGCGAGCGTGCTCGCGATCACCGACGGCGAGACGATCCTGATCCTCGAGCCGGTGCAGGATCACAAGCAGGTCGGCGAGGGCGACACGGGACCGAACACGGGCGGCATGGGCGTCTACTCGCCGGTCGCTTCGCTGAACCGGCGGCTGCAGCGGCAGATCGAGCAGCACGTGCTGGTGCCGACGCTGCACGCGATGCGCCACGAGGATATCGAATTCCGCGGCATGCTCTTCGTCGGCCTGATGATGACCGACGGCGGCCCGCGCGTGCTCGAGTACAACGTGCGCTTCGGCGATCCGGAGTGCCAGGCGCTCGTGCGACGCATGAAGAGCGACCTCTTGCCGATCCTGCTCGCCGCCGCGAAGGGCGAGCTCGCGAGCATCGAGCCGCCCGAGTGGGACGAGCGCGTCTGCGTCGGCGTCGTCGCCGCGGCCGAGGGCTACCCGGGCACGGTTCGCACAGGCGATCCGGTCGAGGGCCTCGAAGCGGCCGAAGCGCTCCCGGACGTGGTGATCTTCCAAGCCGGAACGAAGGCGGAGAAGGGCTCCAAGGTCGTCACGAGCGGCGGGCGCGTGTTCTGCATCACCGCGTTGGGTGCGGACCTCAACGCGGCGCGCGAGCGCGCCTACGCGGCCTACGAGAAGATCCGCTTCGCGGGCAAGTTCTGCCGCCGCGACATCGGCGTGCGCCACCAGCAGAAGGAGGGCGCGGCCGAGGTCCGCCCGCACCGCCGGCCGGCGCGCGATCCGCGCGTGGCCCAGGCCATGCGCGCGCGCATCGAGCGCCGCATCCGCGCCGGCGACCAGGCTCCCGGAGCGGACGGCCCGGAGCCGGATGAGACCATCACGGACTGAGCGTGAAGCGCGAGTCGATCATCCGCGCCTTCGAGGCCTTCCTGAAGACGCGCGGGCTCAAGCTCACCAGCCAGCGCCGGCGCATCTTCGACCGCGTCTTCGCCACGCACGAGCACTTCAGCGCCGAGGCGCTCGTCGGCTGGCTGGAGCGCGAGCCCGGACCGCGCGCTTCGCGCGCGACGGTCTATCGCACGCTGGGCCTGCTGCTCGCTGGCAAGTTCCTCTCGGCCCTCGACGCCGGAAAGGGCGAGCTGGTCTACGAGCACGTGCTCGGGCACATGCACCACGACCACATGCTGTGCCTGGAGTGCGGGAAGATCGAGGAGTTCCACGACGAGAAGATCGAGGAACTCCAGCTCGCGGCCTGCCGCAAGAAGGGTTTCGAACTGGTGACGCACGACCTGCGCCTGCGCGGCTATTGCCGCGCCTGCGCACGCCGCCGCTCGCTCAGCGCTTCCGCTCGAGATCCGAGATGATCTTGTCCTTGACCATGGTCGCGGTCGGGGCGTCGCCGAAGGCGAACTTCTCCGCCGAGACCTTGATCATGCTCTGGTCGAGGTCGTAGGTCTCGACCGTCACGGTGACCGTCGAGCCGTCGATCTGCGCGACCGCGGTGCGCGCCGCGTCGTTGGTGTCGATCGGCTTGAGGGTCAGGTGCGAGAGGGTCGTCTTCGAGGAGGCCCAGGCCAGCTCGACCCCGACGCGCACCTGCACGACGTAGGTCGAGTCCTTCTCCATGGACGAGGCGGCGACGGCGCCGGCGCCGGCGGGAACGAGGACGGCGCACGCCGGAGCGAGCGCGCAGAGAACGGTCAGTGCGATTGCAGAACGCATGTGTGAACCAGACATGAAAAACAGGTTGTAGTCGGGACTACACCAGCGCGCCGCTGGCCGCTTCCACCAGGCGTCGGTAGAAGCGGACTCCTTCACCCTCGGTACGGGGCGAGTTGCGCGTCCAGTGCGGATGATTCCAAGGAGTGAGATTGCGCTCGGGATGCGGCATCAGACCGAGCACGCGGCCGGTCGGATCGCAGATGCCGGCGATCGCCAGCACCGAGCCGTTCGGATTGTCCGGGTAGCTCGCGGCCGGCTGGCCGTCCGGGCGCACGTAGCGCCAGGCGATCTGCCGGTTGTCGACGAGCCGCTGCAGCGTCGCCTCGTCGCGTACGACGAAGCGGCCTTCCCCGTGCGCGACGGGGACGGGCAGGACCAGACCAGGGTCGACCCAGGGCGCGGCGCAGGCCTGGCCCTCGATCGCGCCCCAACGGCATTCGAAGCGGTTGGAGGCGTTGTTGGCCAGTGCGATGTTGCGCGTCAGGAGTCCGGGCTCGAACAGCCCCGCCTCGACGAGCACCTGGAAGCCGTTGCACACGCCCAGCACGAAACCGCCGCGTTCGACGAAGGCGGAGAGTTGCGTGGCGAGCGAGTGCCGCAGTTCCAGGCCGAAGACGCGCCCCGCGGACACGTCGTCGCCGTAGCTGAATCCGCCGGGGATGACGAGCAGCGAGAGATCGTCGAGCCGCGCGGGCTCGTCGAGCACGCGCTGCAAGTGCACGAGCGAGACGCGCGCGCCGGCGAGCTCGAGGGCTCGCACGGTCTCGCCGTCGCAGTTGATGCCCGCTGTGCGCAGGACCAAGGCTCGTGTGTTCGTCATGGGCGGATGAACCCGGCTCAGCCGTGGAAGCTGCCCTGGTGGGCGCGCCGCAGCTCTTCCAGATCGAGTGCGAAGAGCGGCTTGCCGTCCACTCCGCGCGCGGCGAAGTGCTTCGTCGGAACGACTCGGGCGACGTCCGCGCACGGCAGACCTGCCAAGGCCTTCTCGAACGAAGTCGCAGACCCCTCAGCGACCTCGACCAGGAACCGGGAACAAGACTCGGAATACAGACGCGCGCTGTCGGGATCAAACTTCGTCCCGGATTTTCCGGCGCTTTCCTGGGGCTCGAACGGGACCCGCGCCAGGTCGAGTTCCAGCCCGAGCTCGCCGGCGAAAGCCATTTCGGCCGCGGCGACGGCCAATCCGCCTTCGGAGAGGTCGTGGCAGGCGAGCACCAGCCCGGCGCGGATCGCAGCGTGCAGGCCGTTGAAGAGTCGCGGGGCCTCGGCGAGGTCCGGACGCGGGACGCGCCCGCCCTCCCGGGCCAGGAGCTCGAGGTACTTCGAGCCGCCGAGCTCGGCACGCGTCCGGCCGACGAGGTACAGCCGCGACCCGGCGCGCTTCAGGTCCATGCTGACGCAGCGGCTGACGTCCGGGACGATCGAGAGCGCCGAGATCAGCAGCGTGGGCGGGATCGGGATCGTGCGCTCGCCGACGCGGTACTCGTTGTTGAGGCTGTCCTTCCCGGAAATGAACGGCGTGCCGTAGGCCTTGGCGGCGCGGTAGCAGGCCTGCGCGGCGCGGACGAGCGAGCCCAGGCGATCGGGCTTCTCGCAGTTGCCCCAGGAGAAGTTGTCCAGGATCGCAGTCCGGGACGGGTCGCCGCCGACCGCGACCGCGTTGCGCAGCGCCTCGTCGATCACAGCCTCGGCCATCGCGCCTGCGTCGAGCAGGCCGTAGGCCGGGTTGGCCCCGCAGGAGATCGCAATGCCCTTGCGGGAGCCCTGGAGCGGCTGGAGCACGGCCGCGTCGCCCGGCCCGTCCATCCGGACACCGGCGAGCGGCTTGAGCACGGACATGCCCTGCACCTCGTGGTCGTACTGGCGCACGATCCACTCCTTGCTGGCCGTGTCGGGCGTCGAGCAGAGCGCGAGCAGGGTCGGGGCGTGGCCCTGCGGCGGGGGCGGGCAGCCCGGGTCCGGGAGGGCCGCGGGCGCGTAGCTCGCCTGGCGCACCGGCCGCGGCGTGCCCTCGTGCAGGAACTCGAGGTCGAGCTCGCCGACCAGCTCGCCGCGCGCGCGCAGGCTGAGCTTGCCGGTCGAGTTGAAGTGGCCGATCACGGTCGCTTCGACGTCCTCGGCGCGGAAGACGGCCAAGAGCTCGGTCAGCTTCTCCGGCGGGACCGCGAGCACCATGCGCTCCTGCGCCTCGCTGATCCAGATCTCCTCCGGCGCGAGCCCGGGGTACTTGAGCGGCACGCGATCGAGATCGACCTCGGCGCCGCAGGGCTCGCTCATCTCGCCCACGGCCGAGGACAGGCCGCCCGCGCCGCAGTCGGTGATGCCGCGGTAGAGCTTGCGATCGCGCGCCACGAGCAGCGCGTCCTGCACGCGCTTCTCGGTGATCGCGTCGCCGATCTGCACCGCGGAGGAGGAGAGCGTCTCCGAGTCCTCGTGCAGCTCGGCCGAACTGAACGTGGCGCCGTGGATGCCGTCGCGGCCCGTGCGCCCGCCGGCGACGACGATCGCATCGCCCGGCGCGACGCTCTTCGTCGCGGCGCCGTGCGGCATCAGCCCGACCGTGCCGCAGTAGACCAGCGGGTTCGCGACGTAGCCCTCGTGGAACCACACGCCGCCGTTGACGGTCGGGATGCCCATGCGGTTGCCGTAGTCGCGCACGCCGGCGACCACGCCGCGCAGGATGCGGCGCGGGTGCATGCAGCCCTTGGGCAGGTCCTCGCGCGCGAGGTCCGGCGGTCCGACGAAGAAGGCGTCGGTGTTCGCGATCGGGCGCGCGCCGAGTCCGACGCCCAGGATGTCGCGGATCACGCCGCCGACGCCGGTGCCAGCGCCGCCGTAGGGATCGATCGCGCTCGGGTGGTTGTGCGTCTCGACCTTGAAGCACACGTCGAAGCCCTGGTCGAACTCGATGATGCCCGCGTTGTCGTGGAAGACGCTCACGCACCAGGGCTTGTCGAGCTCGACCGTCGCGGCCTTGATCGTCTGCTTGAGCAGGTTGTCGATGCGCTGGCCGTCGATCTCGACCACGCCGGCGAAGGTCTTGTGCTTGCAGTGCTCGCTCCAGGTCTGCGCCAGCGTCTCGAGCTCGCAGGCGCTGGGCTCGCGCTTCAACCCGCGGTAGTGGGCCTGGATCGCGCGCATCTCGAGCAGGCTGAGCGAGAGCCCGCCGTCGCGCGAGAGCGCGGCGAGCCGCGCGTCGTCCGCGGCGCAGAGCTGGACCTCGACGCGCCCGTGGCGCGCCGCGGCGCTGGGCGCGCCGAAGTGCAGGCCCTCGTCCCCGATCAAGACCTGGTCGATCGTTTCGTTGCCCAGGACGCGCGCGCCGATCGCGGAGAGCGCCGCGGGCGCGAGCGCGCCCTGCAATTCGAAGATGCGGAAGGTCGCGACCGCGAAGCCCTCGGCCGCCGAGTCCGGGACGATGCCCGTGCGCAGCAGGGCGCGCTGGACCGTCATCGCGACCGGGTCCATCACGCCCGGCTTGCGCATCACGAGGATGCGCGCACAGCGCGCCGGCGCGGGCGGCGGGCACTCGCGCGGAGCATGGATGCGCGGCGCGTCGAGCACGGGGTCGGCCAGGAACTCGCGCACGGAACGTTCGAGGACCGCGCGCGTGAGCGTGGGGGACAGGAGGTAGCCGCGCCCCGTGCGCACCGACTCGACGCCCTCGACGCCGAGCTCGCGGATCGCGGCCAGGACGCTTTCGCCCTCGGGGTCGTCCCGTGTCGTGCCGCGGAAGACCTCCACGCGCCAGGCGTCGGGCAGGGGGTTGCGGTTATTGGTGCTGGGGACGGGGAGGGCCACGGGTGTCGTCGCCATGAGAGTCGGGCATGCTAGCCAGTGCGCCCGTCCGCAGGCTAGGCTCTGACCCGTGGCCGACCCGTCCCGCACCCGCGCCGACAGCACGCCGCCCGGCATGGCCTTCGAGCGCCCGATCCGGGAGCTCGAGGACCAGTTGGCCGAGCTCGAGGAGCTCTCCAAGCGCACCAACCTGGACATCTCCGAGGAGGTCGCCAGCCTGCGCAAGCGCCTCTCGCAGGAGATCGCCAGCGCGTACTCCGAGCTGACGCCCTGGGAACGCGTCAACGTCGCGCGCCACCAGGAACGCCCGACGACCTCCGACTACATCGAGCGCGCCTTCGACGAGTCGTTCGAGCTGCACGGCGACAAGGTCTTCGGCGAGGACCGGGCGATCGTGACCGCGCTGGCGCGCATCGGGGAACGCCGCTTCATGGTCGTCGGCAACCGCAAGGGCCGCACGACCAAGGAGCGCATGCTCTACAACTTCGGCTGCGCGCACCCGGAGGGCTACCGCAAGGCGCTGCGCAAGATGCATCTGGCCGAGAAGCTCGGCCTGCCGATCGTGTGCCTGATCAACACGCCCGGCGCCTACCCCGGCATCGGGGCCGAGGAGCGCGGGCAGGCGACGGCGATCGCGGAGAACATCCTGGCCATGTTCTCGATCCGCACCCCGATCCTGGCGATCGTGATCGGCGAGGGCGGCTCCGGCGGGGCGCTCGGCATCGGCGTCGGCGACCGGGTCCTGATGCTGGAGTACTCCTACTACTCGGTGATCAGTCCCGAGGGCTGTGCCGCGATCCTCTGGAAGGACGCGGAACGCACCCCGGATGCGGCGGCCGCCCTCCAGCTGACGGCCCCCGACCTGTTCGAGTTGAAGCTGATCGACGCCGTCGTCCCCGAGCCCGAGGGGGGGGCCCACCGCAACCCCCAAGCGGCCGTCGCCCAGCTTCGGACCACGATCCAGGCCGAGCTCGAGGCACTGGAGAAGATCCCGCTGGACGAGCTCCTGGTGCGGCGCCGCCGCAAGTACCGCCGCGCCGGTGAGATCCCCGGGCGCTTCCCCGTCCTGGACTGAGCCCCGGGCCGCCAACACCGGGCCTGCGCCCCTCGTAGCCGGGTCGGACCCTCAGCGATGCAGACCAACCGGGCCGTCCGAACCACCCACCAGCCCTCCCCCCCGGCCTCTCCGAGGCGCTACCCTGGACGTGTCGTGACGAACAGCGAGGATCCGGACGGGCCCGCAGAGCTCCCCGAGGGCGAACTCGAGGCCGAGGCGGGCGAGGAATCGCAGGCCGGCGACCCCGGACAGCAGCAGTCGCGCGAGGAAGACCACCAGCTCCTGCGCCAGGCGCAAGCGGGCGAGGAGCGCGCCTTCGAGGCGCTGGTGCGCAAACACCAGGCGCGCGCGTGGCGCGCGGCGCGCAACCTGGTCGGCAACGACGAGGACGCCGCCGACCTGACGCAGGAAGCCTTCGTGCGCGTCTTCCGCAACCTCTCCGGGTTCGACTTCCAGCACAGCTTCACGACCTGGCTCTACCGCATCGTGACCAACCTCGCGATCGACCACCTGCGCCGGCGCCGTCCGGTCTGGAGCACGGCCGCGCAGGGCGAAGAGGGGGGCGAGCAGGAACTCCTGGACGGGCGCGTGGCCTCGCCGGCCGAGGGGCTGGAGAGCGGCGAACTCGCGCTCGAGGTCAAGGCCTGCATGGACGCGCTGGCGCCGCACTTCCAGTCGGTGCTGATGCTGCGCGAGATCGAGGGTCTGCCCTGCAACCAGATCGCAGAGATCGTCGGAGCGACGCACGTCACCGTGCGCTGGCGCCTGCACCGGGGCCGAAAACTCTTCCAGGAGGAATGGGAGCGCCGGGCCCGCCTGCGCGAGCAGACCGGCCGGGCCTCCGGCGAACGCGCCAACACCGGCCCCGGCCCTGACGTACGCAAGGCCGAAGAAGAAGGTCTCCGATGAGCGAACCCAAGGACTGCCGCAGCGTCGAGAACGAGCTCGCCCTCTTCGTGGGCGGAGAGCTCGGCCCGCGCGCCCGCGCGGACGTCGAGCAGCACCTCGTAGGCTGCCCGGTCTGCACGCGCGCGGTCGAGCGCTTCGTCGCCTCGCGGGCTGCGCTGCGCGCCGGGTTCGCGCGTTCCGAGTCGCTCGCGCCCGACTTGTGGCAAGGCATCCGCGTGCGCCTCGTCCAGAGCGGCACCATCCGGCCGGAGCCCGCGCTCCCGGTCCAGGAAGCACCTGTCGCGCCGCTGCGGCGGCTTCCGCGCTGGATCCCGATCGGCATCGCGGCCGCGGCGCTGTTCGCGCTCGGGCTGTGGATGCTGCAGCGCGACGATGCGGTCGCTCCCGTGGATCGGGGCGGCTCGAACCTCGTCGCCGGCACTCCCAACAAGACCATCGAGGTGCAACCCGTCGGCCTGCGCCGACTCGCTGCGGGCGAGAGCGCGCTCTCCAGCTCGGCCACCACGATCGATGAGCTCCAGGAGGAGGCGCGCCTGCGGGCCGCCCTCCAGCCTGGCGGCGCACAGGCCGCGAGCCAGCGCCGCGGGATCCACTGATCCCCGACCGAGCCCGCTCGAAGGACGACTGCCATGAAGACCCATTGGATTCTCTATTCGATCCTCCCGCTCTGCGCCGCGACGCTGCTCGGTCCCGTCCAGCAGTCCGCTACGCCACGCAAGCTCGCGCGCATTCCGCAGCAAGACCAGCGCCGGGAGGAGCCTGCCCGAGCGCCGGACGTCACGCTCGAGGACTGGAAGCAGAAGCTCAGCGACACGGACCTCGACCGGCGCGAGGAGGCGTTCTCCGAGCTCGTCCAGCGCGCACGGGAGGACCGTGATCTGCGCCAGTCGATCGAGAAGTGGTCGAAGTCGAATGCGGCACCCGAGCTCGCATGGAGTGCGCGCATGGCCCTGCGCGAGCTGCGCGGGACGGGCCGCGAAGTCGACGACCTGCGTCGGCGCTTCGACGAGCTCGAAAATCACTTCGGCGGCATGGACTCGACGTTCGAGGACTTGCGCACGCGCATGGACAGCATGCTGCGCGCCGTCCCGCCGAATCAGTGGCAGCCGGCGCCGGGCTCGAGCCAGCAGTCCCAGGGCTACACGCTGCGCATGGGTCCGGACGGCGTGACGGTCGAGACGACCGAGAACGTCGACGGCGACAGCCAGAAGAAGACCTACAAGGCCAAGGACATGGAGGAGCTGCTGCAGAACTACCCCGAGCTGCGCGACAAGATCAACGTCGGCGAGGGCTTCACGTTCCACGGCGGGCCGGGCCAGAACGGATTGTTCCTGCGCCAGGGCCAGCCCGGCAACGGCTGGTTCCGCACCACGCGCCCGAGCCAGCAGCCGCCCACGGACGTGCTCGGCATCTACAGCCAGAAGCTGACGCCCGAGCAGGCCAAGGACCTGGAGCTCCAGCCCGAGCAGGGTCTGCGCGTCGAGCGCGTCGAGCCGGGCACGATCGCCCAGATCCTCGGCATCCGCCGCGGCGACACGATCGTCGAGCTCGACGGCCAGCCGATCTACAGCACCGACGACGTGCGCAGGATCCTGAAGGAGCGCAAGTCCGACCAGGACCTGAGCGTCAAGCTGATCGGGGAGGGCTCGAAGGAAGCGCGCACGTTGCGCTGGTCGCCCGCACCCCAGCCCGGCGACGCGCCGCAGCCCGGCAACACGTCGCAACCGCGCAAGTTCTGAGGTGCACGTCCCGCGCGGGTCGTGCCAGCGGGGCGGCGGGGAGCCGCCCTGCTGCATTTCACCAGGGTTCGTTCAGAGCGTGCCGCCGGCCTCGCGCGACTTGCGCATGCAGTCGCCGAGCAGCTGGTAGGCGCGCACGATGTCCGGATCGTTCGAGCTGCGGCCGGTCGAGAGCCGCAGGAACGTGTCGATGTCGGACTGGGCGGCCTGGAACTGCTTCAGCTCCATGCGGCTCTCGGCGCGCCGGCTGTAGGCCTCGGGCAGGTCGGGCTTGAGCTCGATCACGCTGTTGATGTGGTCCACGGCCTGCTCCTCGCGCTTGAGCTTGTGCAGCAGGCCGGCCATGTGCAGGTGCAGCGAGACTTCGAGTTCGGCTTGGGCGCGCGAGAGCTTGCGGAAGCGCGCCTCCTCGTCGGCCGAGATCTCGGGCCGCACGAGGCTCTGCTCCCAGAACTTGCGGTCCCCGCGCAGGATCCCGACCAGCTTCTCGGCGCCGGCCAGGCTGCCCTCGTCGTTCCCGAGCAGCGCGTCGACGCGCACCAGGCCGTTCAAGCCGTCGACGTTGTCCGCCTTCTGTTGCAGCGAACGCTCGAAGCAGGTGCGCGCCTCCTCCAGGTAGATCTTGGCGCGCCGCTCGAACTCGGTCGCGCGCTGCTCCGGATCGGCGGCCTGCGTCATGTGTTTGCCGGAGCGGATGTCGCGTGCCGATTCGCGGTGCAGCACCGCCAGGCGCTCGAGCGTCGACCCCAGGCACAGGCTGATCTGGAAGTCCGTCGGGTCGCCCTCGCGGAAGACCTTCTCGGCGCGCATCAGGTCCTCGGCGCGCCCGCGCTTGAGCAGCGTCTTGCCCAGGATCTGCTGCAGCTTGCGGTTCTGCGGGTCGATCTCGAAGCCCTTCTCGACCTGGCCCTCGGCGCGGTCGAGCTCGCCCATGTTGAGGTACTGCTGCGCGCTCTCGGTGTGGATGTCGAGCATGCGCTGCTTCTCCTCGGCGCTCGGTTCCCGATTCGTGTCGGTGAGGCAGGACGAGAAGAGCAGCAGGGTCAGGCTGGCGAGGATGGCGATTCGGTGCATGGGGTCCTTCGTCTTCGGGGCGTCGAGGATAGCGCCTGGACTCATTCTCCGGAGTCGCCGGGCGCGGATGGCCCCCGGCGCGTGCCTAGTAACCGCTCCAGGCGGCCTTGTTGCACGCGGATCTCCCAGGTCTTGCCGCCCGAGAGCTGCACCAGGCCCGGCTTGGCCCCGCGCGGCTTGTGGACTTCCTTGCAGCGCGCCACGTGCAGGCGTCCGCGGGTCGCGCCGCGCAGCGGGGAGAAGTGCAGCGCGAGGTGCGCGGCATCGAGCAGGTCCTCGGGCTCCGGTTCGCCGCGCGATTCCAGGCGCAAGACCACATGGCTCCCGGGCGCGTCGGCGGTGTGCAACCAGAGATCGTTGCCGCGCGCGTGCTGGAAGCTGAGCGCGTCGTTGTCCTTGGCCGAGCGCCCGACGCGGATCTCCGCTCCGGCGGCGGTCGTGAACGAGCGGTACGGCAGGCGCGGCGCGGGTTCGCTCGGGCGCTTGCGCGGATCGCCGATCTGGCGCGGGTCGAGCAGGCCGCGCTCGACCGCCGCGGCATCCAGGGCCGACGGGTCGGCGCAGGCGGGCGCCTCGAGCTCGAGCGACTCGAGCGCCGCGATGCGCTCGCGCGCCAGCGCGATCTCGTCCTCGACGGCGGAAGAGCTGCGCTCGAGCTTGCGCGCGCGCTCGAACGCGCGCTGCAGGTTCTCCTGCGGCGAGAGCTTCGGGTCGAGCGCGATCCGCCGGCGCGGCGCGCCCTCGACGAGGAAGTCCTCGACCTCGAGCGACTTCATCCCGCGCGCGATGCGCCCCAGGTTGGCCTTGAGCAGCTCGCCCTCCTCGCGCGCGGATCCGGCCCCGGCCGCGGCCGCGCGCCGGCGCTCGAGGCCGGCCAGCAGTCCGCGCGCGCGCTCGAGCTTGCGCGCGATGCGGTCGGACAAGCTACGGCGCTCGTGATCCGCGTGCGCCGCGAGCGCCTGCGCCCCGAGCGCGCACTCGACGCGCCACGAGAGCGGCGCCAGGCCGGCGCAGTTCTCGGGTTCGGCGGGCGGCGCGGGCAGGTGCTCGGGGAGCGGCGGCGTGGCAGCGTGGCGCGCGACGCCGGGCGGCGGCACCCAGGGCTTGCCCGGAACCAGGCGCGTGGCGGGCACGAGCACCTCGAGCACGACGTCGTCCCGCCCGAGCCAGGCGAGGTTCGCGTGCCGGCCGACGAGCTCGACGAGCAGCGCTCCGCGGCGGAAATCCAGGCGCACGATGCGGTCGCCGCGCACCTGCTCGAGCGCCGCGAGCTCGCAGCCCGGGAGCTCCGCGGTGAGGCGGCGGAAGAACGGTCCCAGCGGGCCCTTGTGCAGCTCGATGCGCTGGTGCTGCAGGTGCAGCCGCGGCGCGTTGGGATCGGCCGATACGCGCAGGCGCAGGATTCGCCCGCCGCCCGCGGGCTCGAGCACCAGCAGCAGATCGGCGGGCGGCAGCGCGTGCACGTCGCGCACGCTCGCACCCTTGCAGAGCGGCCGAAGCTCCGCCAGGAGCTCCGCGAGGTGCGCGGCGGCGAGGTTCAGGCGAGCTCTTCCTCGACGCTGTAGACCCACTCCAGCGTCGCCGGCGTCCAGTCCACGAGCTCGCCGGAGCCGCCGAAGAACAGCGCCAGCTCCTTCTTGGCCGCGTCGGGGCCGTCGGAACCGTGCACGAGGTTGTTCGAGAAGGACATGCCCAGGTCGCCGCGGATCGTGCCGGCCTCGGCCTGGCGCGAGTTGGTCTTGCCGATCAGCTTGCGCACGACCTCGATCGCCTCCTTGCCCTCGAGCGCGATCGCGACCACCGGCCCGGAGGTCATGAACTTGACCAGCTTGGGATAGAAGGGCCGCTCGCGGTGCACGGAGTAGTGCTCCTCGATCAGCTTCAGGTCGAAGCGCCGCAGCTTGAGCCCCACGATGCGCAGGCCCTTCCTCTCGAAGCGCGAGACGATCTCGCCGATCAGGCCGCGCTGGACGGCATCGGGCTTGAGCAGGACCAGGGTGCGTTCGAGCATGCGTACCTCGCGTCGGGGCGGGGGTGAGGGGAGGGAAAAGGGCCGACCAGCGTAGCGGCGCCCGGGCCCTGCGGCCAGTGCCGCTGGAGGCCCGTTTTGAGGCCCGGATCGTTGACTTGAGCCTCTGCATTCCTAGACTCTTTGCCCCTGACCCCGAACTCGCGGCTGCAGGCCGCGGGCTGTCGGGGACGCTCTTCCAAGACCCCAGCATCCGTGTCCCGACGGGCGATCGGATGCCACCGAACACCCGAGCTGCTGCGTGTTGCCGAACGACCTCGCGCGCTTCGCCGGACTGGGCCTCCAGTTCGCGCTGACGCTGGTGCTGCTCGGGGCCCTGGGTTGGTGGCTCGACTCGCGCTTCGGTACGCGACCCTGGCTGCTCGTCGCCGGAGTCCTCCTCGGCGGCGTGCTGGCCTTCGTCAGTCTCCTGCGCTCGGTTCCGCGCCCTCCGAACAAGCCCCCCGCATGACCCTCACCAGCATCACCACCCTCGCCGGGCTCGCGCTTGCGGCCGGGATCGGCTGGAGCCTGGGCGGCAGCCAGGGGACCGGCGTGCTGGCGGGCTACTGCGCCGGCGCGAGCGTCGCGGGCCTGTGCCTGCTCTTGCAGCGCAAGGCCGCGCGGCATCGGCCGCAGCTCTTGCTGCAGGCCGTGCTGGCCGGGTTCCTGATCAAGGCCTTCGCGCTGCTCGCGCTGACGCTGATCGTGCGCTTCTATGCGCCCGTCGCGGGCGTCTGCGACGCGCTCAGCTTCCTGCTCTCGTTCGCCGTCACGGCGATCGCGATCCTCGTGCCCGCGACGCTCGACACCTTGCGCCTCGTCGAGGCCCGCCGATGAGCCACCTGCGCACGCTGCTGATCGCGCTGTGCATCCTGGTCCCGGCCTGGATGGGCAACCACTTCGTGGCCCACCACGAGGCCAAGCCCGGCGACCCGTTCATGCCGCTCTTCATGCACTTGATGGCGGCGCCGCTGGTCTCGAACCCGGAGACCGCGCACGCGGAAGGGCCGCACTTCCTGCTCGCGATCGACGTGCCCGGCCCGGCCGCCTTCGACGCCGATCCCGCGCGCGCGGGGACGCAGATCGTCGCCACCAACCTGCAGCTCTTCCAGCTGGCCGCGGTGGCGCTGCTGTTCCTGTGCTTCTCGGGCGTGCCCGGGCACCTGCGCAGCGGCAAGGGCGACTGGGTTTCGCGCCACTTCGCGGGCTTCGCGCTCTGGCTGCGCGACGACGTCGTCTATCCCGCGATGGGCAAGGAGGTGGGCCGCAAGTTCCTGCCCTATTTCCTGACGACGTTCTTCTTCATCCTGTTCATGAACCTGCTCGGCCTCGTGCCGGGAGCGGCGACCGCGACCGCCAGCATCTTCGTCACTGGCGGCCTGGCGCTCTTCACGCTGCTCCTGATGCTCTTCGGCGGGATGATCGCGCAGGGCCCGTTCGCCTACTGGAAGACGCTCGTGCCGCACGTGCCCGCGCCGATCTGGCCGATCATGTTCGCCGTCGAGCTCGTGGGCATCTTCGTCAAGCCCTTCGCCTTGATGATCCGTCTCTTCGCCAACATGACCGGCGGGCACATGGTCGTGCTCTCCTTCATGGGCCTCTTGTTCCTGATGGCCAGCCTGGCCGGTCCGGCCGCGAGCTACGCGACCTCGCCGGTGCTCGTCGGCTTCGCCGTGTTCATCATGATCATCGAGGCCTTCGTGGCGCTGCTGCAGGCCTACGTCTTCACGATGCTCTCGGTGATGTTCATCCAGGCCTCGATCCACCCCGAGCACTAGCTGCGCGGGGATGCTCCTCCATTCCAATCCGAAACGCTGACCTCTTCCGTCCCACAGGGAACCAATGATGATCCTCGAACCTGACAATGCCATGGGTGTTGCGAAGCTCGGTGCCGGCCTCGGCGCGGGCCTGGCCGTCATCGGTGCCGGCATCGGCATCGGCCGCATCGGCGGCTCCTCCGCCGAAGGCATCGCGCGCCAGCCGGAAGCGGCCGGCGACATCCGCGGCGCCTCGATCATCTTCGCGGCGCTGATCGAAGGCGTGGCGCTCTTCGCCATCGTCATCGCGCTCTTGATCATCGTCCTCGAAGGCAAGCTCTGATCCGTCCCGTGCCGAGCCCGCGCGCGTTCCGCCCAGCGGCGGGCGCGCCCGGGCGAAGCGGAGATCCGTCATGACATTCGCGCTCTTCTTGCAGGAAGGCCACGCCGCAGGCGGGGGATTCAACCCGCTCGACCTCGCGCAGGGCGGCGGGCTGTTCTGGACCGTCGTCATCTTCCTCGTCGCGCTGCCCTTCATCTGGAAGATGGTCATGGGGCCGATCACGCGCGCGCTCGAGGAGCGCGACGTGGCGGCCTCGCGCGCCATCAAGGCGGCCGAGGAGGCGAAAAGCGGCGCCGAGCAGGCGCGCGCCGAGGTCGAGGCGCAGCTGAACCAGGCGCGCACGCAGGCCGCCAAGCTGCTCGACGAGGCTCGCGCCCGCGGCGAGACGCGCGAGCGCGAGATCATCGACACGGCCAAGAAGGAATCGCAGGCGCTGCTCGAGCGCGCGCGGACCGAGATCCGCGCCGAGCAGGACCGAGCGATCTCCACCATCCGCAAGCAGGTCGTCGACCTCTCGCTCAACGCCGCCGGGCAGGTCCTGCGCCGCAAGGTCGACGCCAGCGACGACCGGCGCCTGGCCGAGGAGCTCGTCGCCAACGCCGGGGGCACCCGCGAAGGACGCAAGTGATCCTCGACGCCGTCACGCTGCGCTACGCCGAGGCGCTCTGGAACGTGTCCGCGCGCGCGGGCCGGCTGGAGCGCGTGCGCGCCGACGTCGCGAAGCTCGGTGCGGCACTGCCGGCGCCGAACCAGGACCGCCTCGCGCGCAAGAAGCGCCTGCTGGCCGAGCTCTCCGGCGCCGACGAGTACGTGACGAACCTGGTGGCCCTGCTCTTCGACCGCCGGCGCGAGGAGGTCCTGGTGCAGCTCGCTCCGGCCTTCCGGCGCCTCGAGCTGCAGAGCGCCAACACGGTCGAAGGCCAGGTCGAGAGCGCGCGTCCGCTCCCGGCCGAGGTGCTGGCGGCCATGGGGCGCGAGCTGAAGAGCGTGCTGGGCAAGGAGGTGCTGCTCGAGAACCGCATCGTGCCCGAGCTGCTCGGCGGCACGCGCGTCACCGTCTCCAACCGCATGATCGACTACTCCGTGGCCGGCCGGCTCGAGAGCCTGCGCCGCGCGATGCTCGAGGCGCCGCTCACGGCCACCCGCTGAACCGCACACCCCAACTCCACATCAGAAGTACGAGCGAGAAAACCCAATGGACCTCCGACCCGCAGAAGTGACCTCGATCCTCGAGAAGGAGATCGCCGGCTACAAGGGCGAGAAACAGCTCCAGAGCGTGGGGACGGTGCTCAGCGTCGGCGACGGCGTGGCGCGCATCCACGGCCTCGACGACTGCATGATGAACGAGCTGCTCGAGTTCCCCGGCGGCGTGCGCGGCGTGGCGCTCAACCTCGAGGAGGACAACGTCGGCTGCGTGCTGCTGGGCGACGCGACCAAGGTCAAGGAGGGCGACACCGTGCGCTCGACCGGGCGCGTGATCTCCGTCCCGACGGGTGAGAAGCTGCTCGGCCGCGTGGTCAACGCGCTGGGCGACCCGGTCGACGGCAAGGGACCGCTGGGCACGGCCGAGAGCGACCTGCGCCACATCGAGCAGGCCGCGCCCTCGGTGGTCGAACGCGAGCCGGTCAAGGAGCCGCTGCAGACCGGCATCAAGGCCATCGACGCCATGATCCCGATCGGCCGCGGGCAGCGCGAACTGATCATCGGCGACCGCCAGACCGGCAAGTCGGCGCTGTGCATCGACACGATGATCAACCAGAAGAACACCGGCGGCGGGGACCCGAAGAACCCCGAGCAGGTGATCTGCATCTACGTCGCCATGGGCCAGAAGCAGTCGACGATCGTCGACGTGCAGCGCCGGCTCGAGGCCGCGGGCGCGATGCCCTACACGATCATCGTCGCCGCCTCGGCCAACGACGAGGCCTCGATGCAGTACCTGGCCGCCTTCTGCGGCGTGACCATGGGCGAGCGCTTCCGCGACGAGGGCCGCCACGTCGTGATCTTCTACGACGACCTCTACAAGCAGGCGCTGGCCTACCGCCAGGTGATGCTGCTCCTGCGCCGTCCGCCCGGCCGCGAGGCCTTCCCGGGCGACGTCTTCAACCTGCACAGCCGCCTGCTCGAGCGCGCGGCCAAGATCAACCGCGACGCGCCCAAGATCAACCCGCGCTTCAAGAAGGGCGGCGGCTCGATCACCGCGCTGCCGATCGTCGAGACGCAGGAAGGCGACGTCGCGGCCTACATCCCGACCAACGTGATCTCGATCACCGACGGCCAGATCTTCCTCGAGAGCGCGCTCTTCAACGCGGGCGTCAAGCCGGCCGTCAACGCCGGCATCTCGGTCTCGCGCGTGGGCGGCTCGGCCCAGATCGCGGCCATGAAGAAGATCGCCGGCGGCCTGCGCCTCTCGCTGGCCTCCTACCGCGCGCTGGCGGCCTTCGCCCAGTTCGGCTCGGACCTCGACAAGGCCACGCAGCAGGAGTTGACGCGCGGCGAGAAGCTGGTCGAGATCCTCAAGCAGGGCCAGTACGTGCCGCAGCCGGTCGAGCAGCAGATCTCGATCATCTACGCCGGCACCTCCGGCGGCCTGGACGACGTGCCCTCGAAGCGCGTGCAGGAGTTCGAGAAGAACTACCACGTCTACATGGCCGAGAAACACAAGGCCGTGCTGGACGAGATCCGCACGACCAAGGCCGTCAGCGACGCCGCGCGCGCCGCCATGGACGAAGCCGTCAAGGCCATCAAGGCCCAGATGCAGATCGGCGCCAAGAGCTAGGACCATGGCCTCGATCCGCGACCTCAGGAACCGCATCAAGTCCGTCGGGAGCATCCGGCAGATCACGCGCGCCATGGAGATGGTCGCGACGACGAAGCTGCGCCGCTTCCAGGACAAGGCGGTCTCCTCGCGGCCGTATGCGGACGAGATCGCGGGCCTGGTCGGCCGCCTGGCGTCCGCGCTGGGCGACGACGTCGCGGACCGGCCGCTCTTCCGCCCCGGCGCGGGCGAGCGTGTGGCGCTGCTGGTCGTGAGCTCGGATCGCGGCCTGTGCGGCGCCTACAACTCGATGCTCTTCCGCAAGCTCGAGCACTGGATCGGCGAGAACCCTGGAGTCGCCGCCGACTACTGGGTCGTCGGACGCAAGGGCTACCAGTACCTGCAGCGCCGCGGGCGCCAGGTGGAGCGCTACCTGGTCGAGCCGCCGCTGGAGAAGATGGACTACCGCGGCGCCGCGGGCATCGCGCGCACGCTGGTCGAGGCCTTCCAGTCGGGCAAGTACGCGAAGGTGCTCGTCTTCTACACCGCCTTCGAGTCGGTGGTGCGCTACGTGCCGACCGAAGCGCAGTTCCTGCCCGTGCAGCGCGCTCCGGCCGCCGCGCCGGGTGCGCCTGCGGGCGAGGCGTTGCTCGAGCCCGATGCCGCCACGATCTTCGATCGCATCGTGCCGCGCTACCTCGAGACGCGCGTCTACAACGCGCTGCTCGAGTCGCTCACCAGCGAGTACGCCAGCCGCCGCGTGTCGATGAAGAACGCGACCGACGCGGCCAAGGACATCGGCAACCTGCTCAAGAAGATCTACAACCGCAAGCGCCAGGAGAACATCACCAAGGAGCTGCTCGACATCGTCGGCGGCGCCGAGGCCGTGAAGTAGCGAGAGATGCCATGACGACCACCCTCACCAGCTCCACCGGTACCATCGCCCAGATCTTCGGGCCCGTCGTCGACGTGCGCTTCCCGGCCGGGTCGCTGCCGCCGATCTACAGCGCCCTGACCGTCACGGACGAGAAGGCGGGCATCAGCGTCGTGCTCGAGGTCTCGCAGCACCTCGGCAACGACGTCGCGCGCTGCGTCGCGATGTCGACCACCGACGGCTGCCGGCGCGGCATGGCGGTCGTCAACACCGGCGGCCCGATCAGCGTGCCGGTCGGCGAGCGCACCAAGGGCCGCTTGTTCGACCTGCTCGGCAAGCCGCTCGACACGCTCACCAAGGGCGACTTGAAGAGCGGCGAGACCTGGCCGATCCACCGTCCGGCGCCGGCCTTCGACCAGCAGGAGGCGATCTCCGAGGTCTTCGAGACCGGCCTCAAGGTCGTCGACCTGCTGTGTCCCTTCGCCAAGGGCGGCAAGATCGGCCTCTTCGGCGGCGCGGGCGTGGGCAAGACCGTGCTGATCCAGGAGCTGATCCGCATCACGGCCGTCGAGAAGGGCGGCTTCAGCGTCTTCTGCGGCGTGGGCGAGCGCACGCGCGAGGGCAACGACCTGTGGCTCGAGATGAGCGAGGCGCAGTACAAGACGCCGGACGGCAAGACGCAGAGCGTGATCGACAACGCCGTGCTGGTCTTCGGCCAGATGAACGAGCCGCCCGGCGCGCGCCTGCGCGTGGCGCTCTCGGGCCTGACGATGGCCGAGTACTTCCGCGACGTGAAGGGCCAGGACGTGCTGCTCTTCGTCGACAACATCTTCCGCTTCGTGCAGGCCGGCTCGGAGGTCTCCGCGCTGCTCGGCCGCATGCCCAGCGCGGTCGGCTACCAGCCCACGATGGCCAGCGAGATGGGCGCGCTGCAGGAGCGCATCACCTCGACCAAGAAGGGCTCGGTCACGTCGATGCAGGCCGTCTACGTGCCGGCCGACGACATCACCGACCCGGCGCCGGTCGCGACGTTCGCGCACTTGGATTCCACGATCATCCTCGACCGCGCGATCGCCGAGCTGGGCATCTACCCGGCCGTCGACCCGCTCAAGTCGACCTCGCGCATGCTCGACCCGCAGGTCGTCGGCGAGGAGCACTACAACGTGGCGCGCGAAGCGCAGCGCATCCTGCAGCGCTACGCCGACCTGAAGGACATCATCGCCATCCTGGGCATCGAGGAGCTGCCGGAGGAGGACAAGCGCCTCGTCGCGCGCGCGCGGCGCATCCAGCGCTTCCTCAGCCAGCCCTTCTTCGTGGCCGAGCAGTTCACCGGCACGCCGGGCGTCTTCGTCCCGCGCGCCGAGACGGTACGCGGCTTCAAGGAGATCATCGAGGGCAAGCACGACAGCGTGCCCGAGGGCGCGTTCATGTATCAGGGCGGCATCGACGCGGTCGTCGAGCGCGCCAAGAAGATGGCCGGCGAGCATCCCAAGGCGGATCCCAAGGCGGCGGCCAAGGCTGAACCGAAGGCCGAGCCCAAGCAGGACAAGCCGAAGGGCCACTAGACCATGGCCGGCAGCCTGACCCTGCGCGTCATCACGCCCGATCGCATCGCGCTCGACACACAAGTGCAGTCCGTGCGCGTGCCCGGCGCCGACGGCGCGCTGGGCATCCTGCCGCGGCACGCGCCGATGGTCGCGGCGCTCGACGCGGGCCTGCTGCGCTACCGCGCCGACGGCAAGCAGCAGGAGCTCTTCGTCGCGGGCGGGTTCGCCGAGGTGCGCGGGGACACCTTGCGCATCGTGACCGAGGCCGGCGAGAAGCGCGAGGAGATCGACGAGGCGCGCGCGCGAGAGGCCGAGCAGCGCGCCCGCGCGCGCCTGGCGGGAACGCACACCGAGCCCGGTGGCGAGCCCGTCGACCTCGAGCGCGCGGAAGCGGCCCTGCACCGCGCCCTCTGGCGCCTGCGCGTCGCCAAATCCCCGGGGTCATGAGCACGTCCGCGCCCAGCCCGTGGCGCCGCACGCATCACTGCGGGGCACTGCGCAAGTCCGACGTCGGCGCGCGCGTGACGCTCAACGGCTGGGTGCACGCCCGGCGCGACCACGGCGGGATCTACTTCGTCGACCTGCGCGACCGCTACGGCATCACGCAGATCGTGCTCGGCCCGGAGCAGGCCGATGCCGCCAAGCTCGGCCCGGAGTTCACCGTCTCCGTGACCGGCAAGGTCGTCGCGCGCGAGGGCCAGAACATCAACGCCGAGCGCGCCACGGGCGAGATCGACGTCCAGGTCGAGCGGCTGGAGATCCTCTCGCGCTCGGAGCAGCCGCCCTTCACGACCGAGGACGAGAACGTCGCGCTCGAGACGCGCTTCCAGTACCGCTACCTCGACCTGCGCCGCCCGGCGATGCAGAAGAACCTGATCCACCGCTCGCGCTTCATCAACGCGATGCGGCGCGCCTTCGAGCGCCAGGACTTCGTCGAGGTCGAGACGCCGATCCTGACGCGCGCGACGCCCGAGGGCGCGCGCGACTACCTCGTGCCCAGCCGCGTGCACCCGGGCAAGTTCTACGCCCTGCCGCAGTCGCCGCAGCTCTTCAAGCAGATCCTGATGGTCGCCGGCCTCGACCGCTACTTCCAGGTCGCGCGCTGCTTCCGCGACGAGGACCTGCGCGCCGACCGCCAGCCCGAGTTCACGCAGCTCGACATGGAGATGAGCTTCGTCGAGGAGGACGACGTCTTCGCCACCTGGGAGCGCGTGCTGCAGGAGACGTTCCGCGAGGCGATGCAACTCGAGATCCCGATCCCGTTCCCGCGCATGAGCTGGAGCGAGTCGATGGAGCGCTTCGGCGTCGACAAGCCCGACCTGCGCTTCGGATTGGAGCTCAAGGACGTCGCCGCCTGGGCCCGGGACTCCGAGTTCGCGGTCTTCAAGGGCGCGCTCGCAGCGGGCGGCCGCGTGATGGGGCTCGTCGTGCCCGCCGCGCACGCGCTCTCGCGCAAGGACATCGAGGCGCTCGAAGTGCTGGCGAAGGGTTCGGGCGCGAAGGGTCTCGCCTACTGGAAGGCCGGTGCCGCCGGCGGATCCGGTCCGCTGGCGCGCTTCTGCGCGGGCGAGCGGGCCGGCGCGCTGATGCAGTCGCTGGGCGCCGCCGAGGGGGACACCTGCCTCTTCATGGCCGACGCGCAGAAGGTCGTCTGGCGCGTGCTCGGCGAGCTGCGCAACCAGCTCGGCAAGCGCTTTGGTCTCGCCAAGGGCGCTTGGCGCTTCACCTGGGTCACGAGCTTCCCGATGTTCGAGTTCGACGAGACGGAGCAGCGCTGGTTCTCCTCGCACCACCCCTTCACGGCGCCGGTCGACTGGAACATGGGCGGCGAGAAGCCGGATCTCGGCAGCCTCGTCAGCCGCGCCTACGACCTCGTGCTCAACGGCTGGGAGCTGGGCTCGGGCTCGGTGCGGATCCACCGCTCGGACGTGCAGCAGAAGGTCTTCGCGATCCTGGGCATCGGCCCGGAGGAGCAGCAGAAGAAGTTCGGCTTCCTGCTCGAGGCGCTCTCCTACGGCGCGCCGCCGCACGCGGGCTTCGCGGTCGGGCTCGACCGGCTCACG
>Ga0315912_10002161_pt1 | contig 21638 bp, 23 predicted proteins | sample VfabasoilMG_FD_204469 | JGI IMG/M metagenome (GOLD analysis project Ga0315912, IMG submission 204469) | Garden soil microbial communities collected in Santa Monica, California, United States - V. faba soil | ecosystem: Environmental > Terrestrial > Soil > Garden | place: USA: California...
TCTCGGTTACTATTGACAGTTTCCACGCTCGCCCAGTGTACACCACCCAACAACCTGCCAGCCAGTACACATGGAGTCGAAGTTCGATATTGAGAGTTTATTCAATTGGGTGTAAGATACTCCGAATTATTCAAGACTCAAGAGGTCAAGTTCGTTTTTGGAGTCATAAAAATGAACGCTTCAGGAAAGTTCTGTCCCGTTTGCGGCAAAGAAAACATAGCCATGGTCTCGGTCTGCGTCCACTGCGGGGCAGAATTAGACGAGGATACTGCAACGAGGGTCATGTCGACTCCTGAAAAGCTAGCCAGTTCGCAAACAGGTCTCATTGAATCCTCAATTGATGTCTCATTGATACCCGAAGATGGGATCGGCATCCACATCGCAGGTGAATTCAAGCCCATGTATGTAAAAATCAACAAAGAACTGACCATCGGACGCGCAACCGAGGCGGGTTGGGCAGACTCGGAGACCATCCTTGATCTCTCAGACCAAAACGCCACCAGCTTGGGAGTCTCAAGACAGCATGTAACGATCCGGCGGACAGGGACCGGCTTCGAAGTGATCGATCTTTCCAGCAGAAATGGGACGTGGTTAAATGCTGAACGGCTGATCCCGAACAAGCCTTATCCATTTCCAAACGGGTCACAGTTGCGTATGGGGCAGATGCGGCTTCTGATCATGTATCATCCTGTTCCCAAAGACATATAGAAAAACCAAGTCGAAGCATGAGTACGGCTGACTCCTTTGCAAAAAAGCCGCTGGGAAAGGGTATCTTTATGGCTGGCAAATATTCTCCCCTTGAACATTATTTACGTGACCTGCCGGATAGTCAACGAGAAATTACATTTGACTTTGAACAGATCGAAAGAATATTGAACAACAAACTACCATCGTCCGCCTATGAAGACCGACGATGGTGGGATCATGAGAAAGAGGGCAACCATCGTAATACACGCGCCTGGGCAAATGCCGGATGGATGGTTGAAAACGTTGATGTCAACAAGAAACGAGTGAGCCTCGTCCGTGTTGGATAAGATATCCATAGTGGAGTATATGACAAGGAACAAGGAGACCAAAATGGCAGGAAACACAATCTCTGGCGGAGACTACAAAGATAATTTCGTCATTTCCTATCTGGAACTCCGCCGCGCCATCGGTATCGTGGGCATGGCAATGCCGTTCGTCCTGGCGGGCGGCGCGTGGTTGTTTTTCTCGATCGGACTGCAAGTATCGCTTTCCGCGTACTACAACACGCCGATGCATGACCTTTCCGTGGGCTTGATGTTCTTCCTTTCGGGTTTTCTGTGGTCGTATCGGGGCTACGATCGGCGCGACGCAATTGCCGGGAAATTGGCATCTGTGTTCGGCTGGCTTTCCGCGATCTTTCCACTGCCTGCAGACCCCACTCAGTTGGGCATCCTCGGGAATCTGCACAATATTCTGGCGGGTCTGTTCTTCCTGACATTGGTCTATTTCTCCGGCTTTTTATTCACCCGAAGCGACCCGGGCAAGCCGCTCACGTCACAGAAACTGCTCCGCAATCGCATATACCGTATCTGCGCTTTCGTGATGGGGGCATCACTGGTCATCGGACTAGCGCTTCACTTTACGCCCGCCTTCGCTTCATTCCGCCCCTTATTTTGGGGAGAGGTGCTCGCCACCGAAGCATTTGGGATCGCATGGTTCGTAAAAGGCGAAGGGATTCTGAAGGACGAAGAAAAAGTCAGGTAATGCGTCAGGCTATGTTCCCTTTTGCAATTTCCCCCGCTCCTCCTCCCACATCTTCGTAGACTTCTCGAAAAAATCAGACAAGACTTGCAACTCCTGTTCTGTATAACTGGAAATCAGTTCATTCTGCGCCTGCCGTGCGGAGGCAAACCACGGTCCCACTTTCCCCTTGCCTGATTCCAACAAAACGATCAGGGTCCCACGCCGGTCATCGGGATTGGGACGCCGCTCGATGAGTCCGCTCTTCTCGAGGCGGTCAAGCATCGCTGTCGCCGCGCCAGACGTCAGTCCGGTATGACGCGCAAGTTCGGAGGGAGTCGCAATCCCCTTGTGGAAGAGGAGTCCAAGACATTCCATATCAGTCACGTTCACACCCAGTCGTTCCCCAACCATATTGCGGAACAGCACGTTACTGATCCCGTATTGCCTGGCTCCCAATATTACTTTTTCAACCCAATCTTTTTTTGCCATTTGTCACCTCTTGACAATATCTTGATTATAAAGTATTTTAATTATAAAGGTAATTGATAATTAAATCAAGGAGCAAAATATGAAGATCAAAGCTGTTTCAGGCTACACATGCCACGTCAAGAATCTCAGCAAGACGATCAAGTTCTACGAAGCATTGGGCTTTGAAAACCGAAAGCAGGACACAAACCATGCCACGCTTTACTCCAACTGGTTCTGGATCGATTTCCTTGTCATCGGCAAGGACGAGCGAACGGAATCATCGAAAGACGCGAGCCTAGGCACTGGCATCTCCATTTACTTGAGCGTCGACAACGTGGATGAATTCCACGCCCACCTGCTCACCAAAGGACTCAAGCCAAAGACCAAACCGCAGGATCAACCCTGGGGTAACCGCGAGTTCACCCTTCGTGACCCTGATGGATATAATCTGGTCATCTTCAAAAGAAAATAAAACTTCGCAAATACAGAACTCAGAGATTTGCTTTATAAATCTCTGAGTTCTCTTTCCTCATCAAGGGGTGTAAAATAGCCCGACTCTATGACTACAACCGCTCCCAAACAACCCAACAACCTAACTCTTCTTCTCAACCTCACCCTCCTCACCGCCTACTTCCATACCCTCATGGAATGGCTGTTTTTCGTCACCAAGCCATCCTCTCTTTCCACGCTTACGCAATTTGATAAGGTAAAAATCTTCTTCGTCACCGGCGGCGTCCTGGCGTTCCTCATGCTCGCCAGCCTGCTCCTCCTCATCCCCGCTCGAAGATGGAAGACCCTCGGCTACATTCCTGCCGCGTTCATGCTCTCCATTACCGCGCTGATCATGTTCGACAACTTCACTTACACTGTTTTCAAATTCGGCATCGTCACGGCGCTCGGCGCATGGCGGATCATCTACGCTATAGCCTTTATCCTCATCTTTCGCTGGATGTTCCGCTACGTACAGCGAATCAAACTCTGGAAGCACGCCTCATTCCTGACCCTAAGCCTGCTCGCTGTTTCGACAGTCGGGATCCTCACGACCTACTCTTCCCGCAGTCCCTACCTGACCGGCATGAATATCAATCCCCTTACATCCTCTGTGGAACGCCCCAACATCCTCATCCTCGGCGGCGACGGGTTGAACGCCAGCCTCTTGTCCGCCTATGGAAACACAGAGGACATCACTCCATTCCTCGCCCAACTGGCAAAGACATCCCTCGTCGCGGAAAACGCCTTCCCCAACGCGTCCAGTACCACCGCATCAACCACCTCCGCACTGACCGGAAAAGAACCTGCCGACATGGGCGTATATCGTTACCCCGACATCCTCGCCGACGAAGATTCATTCGAACACCTGCCCAGCATCCTCAAACATCAGGGTTACAAAACCGTGGAGATTGGCACATCCTATTACGTGGACGCGCAGGAACTCAACCTGCTCGACGGTTTCGACATCGTCAACAGTGAAGCGTTCGAACAACCCTGGCTCAATGTCATCCGATATGTTCTCGGCAACTCGCCATCCACCTACTTCGTTCAGATGGTCGTCGAAAGAGCAGAGGAACGCCTGCTCCACATCTTCTTCATCAAAGAAATGGACAATCCCTTCGAGCAGGTCAACAACCCTCACGCCCGCATGACAGACACGGAACGCACCGATCAAATCATCCAACTCCTGGAAGACTCCAACCATCCGGTCTTTGTCTTTTCACATTTCATGGATACACACGGTCCGCACTTTTCATCCGAGAACGCTACTCTCTCCAAAGAATCAAATGATGAGGAAGATGGATGGGATGTGGAACGTTATAAGGAGTCGATCCGCAGTTTCGATAACCATCTACAACGAATTTATACCTACCTGGCGGAGTCTGGCAAACTCGATAACACCATCATCGTGATCTACACCGATCACGCTTTCCAATATGTGGTCAACAGACGCATCCCCATCATGATCCGCTTTCCGCAAGGTGAGCACGCCGGGACTCGTAAAAACAACATACAGATCATAGACATCCCCGTTACGCTATTGGATTATCTCGGCATCACACAACCGGAGTGGATGACAGGTGAATCCTTTTTAAGAAACGAGCCGCCTGCCACACGGAAGATCATCAGCATCACTGCCGGGTCGCCCAAAAAGATAGACCCGCCTTTTTATCAGATCAAGATCGTACAGATCATCGTCTGCCAGAGATGGTACGCCTTAAACGTGCAGGACAAGACATGGAAAAGCGGAAACATCAATGGTCACACAAACACATGCGACCTGACCCTCCTCCCCGCGGATGGACAGATCAAACAGACCATGCTGGATTACCTTGAAGAGCACGGCTACGATATCAGTTCACTGCAACAAAAGCAGACACCCTAAAGCGATATAAACGGGTTCAATATATCCATACCTCAACAAGCAATCAGGATTGACACAAATTACCTGACAAGCTAGAATGTAACTATGGTTACATTATCAACACATACACGAAGACATCAAAAACGTGCAACGATAAATGGTATTAACTTTTGGGGAGGCGATATTGTTTCGGCTTCGATACGAAATGCTGGGGGGATTATTAAGTAATGCGCTTTTCCCGTTTGAACGGAATGCTCGCATTTACCGTCATCTGGGTCGGTCAAATCGTCTCGTTGATCGGGACCGCGTTGTTTCACTTTGCGATTGGAATCTGGCTGTATCAACAAACCGGGCTGGCAACAACCTTCACCTCGATGATCTTTTTCTCCAACATTCCCAGGATTCTACTCAGTCCCTTTGCCGGGGTCATGGTCGATCGCTGGAACCGAAAGTTGACCATGATGATCAGCGACCTGGCAACAGGCATGGCAACGATCATCGTCTTTTTCCTGATGCAGAATGGCTCGCTGGAGATCTGGCATTTATATGTATTAATGGCTCTTTCAAGCGCGTTTGAATCGTTCCAATTCCCGGCGTTTTCATCATCCATAACACTCCTGGTTGAAAAGAAACACTTCGCACGCACCAGCGCCATGATGTCACTGGCAGAGGAAGGCTCACGTGTGTTGGCTCCAATTCTGGCGGCGGCATTGATCGTCACGATAAAATTGGAGGGCATCATCTTGATAGATGTCATCTCTTTTATTGTAGCGCTGGGCACACTTCTGCTTGTTCCAATACCACAACCGCAACAGACCGAAACCGGCAAAAAGGCGCGAGGCGGGCTTTTAACTGAAGCTGGTTATGGTTTCCGTTATTTTGTTGAAAACCCCAGTTTGTTGGGCTTGCAATTTAATTTCCTAATGGTAAACCTGCTGGCAATGAGTACGGTCTTACGGACGCCCATGATATTGGCGCGCACGGGAAATAACGAAGTCACTTTGGGGATTGTTGCCTCATTGACAGCCATTGGCGGCGTAGCGGGCGGATTGGTCATGAGCATTTGGGGTGGTCCCAAACGCAGGATCATTGGTGTGTTTGGAGGTCTCATTCTGGTAAACATTGGACGCGCCGCCATGGGGTTGGGGCAAGAGGTCATCGTATGGTCAGTTACAGGATTTTTCGTCTTATTTTTCATTGCAGTTTGTAACTCATCCAATCAGGCGATCTGGCAGGCAAAGACTCCCGCCGATGTACAGGGACGTGTCTTTGCCGCGCGACGATTTACCGGCCAGCTCACTTTTCCATTGGCAGGGCTGATCGCCGGTCCCTTAAGTGACCGGTGGTTTGAACCGGCGATGGCTGTGAACGGGAGCCTCGCTCCTCTCTTCGGAGGTCTGATTGGCATTGGTCCGGGCGCAGGGATGTCTCTTCTCATCCTGCTTGCCGCGCTTATTGGTATCATTGTGCCAGGCGTAAGTTATGCCATCCCCCTTTTTAGAAACGTGGAAGACATTGTCCCTGATATTGAAGTTCCTGCCATCATGAAATCAACAGACCCGGAACCCATAAAGCCTGACCCAAAACCATTACCAAGATGATTACCTGGCTGATTTTCACCTACAAAGTTCCCAACGAGCCATCCGCGCGGCGTGTTTATGTCTGGCGCAAACTGAAAGAATTGGGAGCCATCCTGCTTCATGATACGGCGTGGGTCCTGCCAGACAAACCACACAGCCGCGAAAAACTTCAATGGCTTGCCACAGAAGTTCGTGACATGGAGGGCGGCGAAGCAACGCTTTGGGAGGCGCAACAGGTATTCACCGGGCAGGATGCGAATCTGGAACAGCAATTCGGCGAACAGGTTGATTCCCTTTACAGCGAAATGCTGATCGAATTGAAAAAAAAGAATGCAGATCTGGCGGCTTTGGCAAAAAGATACCAGCAGGCACAACGGCAGGATTATTTCCAGTCGGAGTTGGGCAAACAGGTTCGCCAGCTATTGCTGGAGCGAAGAGGAGCAAATCAATCATGAAATGGGTAACCTGGGAAAATATCGGTATTGACCGCATGGGATGTGCATGGTTGATCCTGCGAAGCATAGACCCTGAAGCAGAGTTCAAATTTATTCCCACTGGTCAGACTTCGGCACCTGAAGGCTTTGAATCTTTTGACATACCGGGCAGGCGGCTAACGCATCGGGGCGGGCACTGTACCTTCCACACAATGCTCAGTGAATATAACCTTGACGATCCTATATTACACCGCATTGCCGGGATCATAGACGAAGCAGATGTGATTCAAGATGTGATGATCGAGCCGGTATCGGCAGGTTTGGATTTTCTTTGCCGTGGGGTCCGCCGTATCAGCCCGGACGATCACACAGCCATCGAACGCGGACGCATGCTTTATGACGCTTTGTACGCGCAACTTGCCGATGAGATTCTGAAAAAGTAAAGCCACCTGTATCAGCTTTCTCCTGGAAAGGACAAACATGTCTCAAAAACCGACCATCATCTTTGTCTGCGAACATGGTGCGGCAAAAAGCATTATCGCCGCGACATACTTCAACAAGTTGGCTGTCGAAAACAATTTGGATGCACGCGCCATCGCCCGCGGCACAACACCTGATTCGGAGTTGTCATCGAAAACCATCAGTGGCTTGCAAAAAGATGGTTTAAATCCTACTGAAACTACCCCGCAAAAATTATCATCCAAAGATATCGCTTCCGCCCGGCGTATCATTACATTTTGCGAGTTGCCTGAAGAATATCATTACGGAACGATGATGGAACATTGGGATAACATCCCACCTGTCAGCGAGAATTACGAAATAGCGCGCAATACAATCCTTGAAAGGCTTTACCCATTGATCAAATGAACACATCCATCCCTCATCAAACCTACACAGACATTTTCCTCCGCTTCCTCAAATTCGGCTTTCTCGCCTGGGGTGGACCTGTCGCCCAGATCGCCATGATCCGCCACGAACTGGTGGAAGAGGAAAAATGGATCACGCCTGAAAAATTCAACCGCGTCCTCGCTGTCTATCAAGTACTACCTGGGCCAGAAGCGCACGAACTCTGCGTCTACTTCGGCATGATCACACGCGGACGTATCGGCGCATTACTCGCAGGTCTCGGCTTCATGCTCCCTGGCTTTATTCTAATGCTCGCCCTCTCATGGTTCTATGTCGCCATCGGGATCGCCTCGCCTCTTTTCCAGGCAGTCTTCCTCGGTATGCAACCCGCCGTCGCAGCGCTCATCGTCCGCGCAGTGCATCGCATTGGCGGTCACGCGCTCCACGATCACAACTGGCTTTGGGCTATCGCCTTCATCGCCGCGCTTGCACAACTGCTTGGCATACATTTTCTCGCCACACTAATTGTCGCAGGCTTAATCTATACACTCGCCCAAAGCAACCGACAACTAGCCATCATTCTCGCAACTGGATTCACCCTATTAACTTTGTTCTACGGATGGGCAGGACTTTTAAATGCTCAGTCCGCAACGAACATTGTTACAACTTCGACAAATCCCGCTTCTCTCTTAACCCTGTTCTGGTCTGGTCTCAAAAGCGGACTCCTCACCTTCGGCGGTGCGTACACAGTCATCCCTTTCCTGCAACAGGATGCAGTGCAAGTTGGCGGCTGGATGACCAACGCCCAATTTCTCGATGGACTGGCTCTATCTGGTTTACTGCCTGCACCATTGATCATTTTCTCCACCTTCGTCGGCTACATCGGAGGCGGCGTATGGGGCGCGGTCATTATCACGATAGCGATCTTCGCCCCTGCCTTTACTTTCACTATGGTCGGACACGAAACCCTCGAAAGGCTTGTTGAAAATAAATCCGCGCACGCCTTTCTGGATGGGGTCACAGCGGGCGTTGTCGGCTTGATCTCTGCAACCGCGCTCAGCATCTTGAGCCAAACCATTACGGGTATTCACGCCTGGATCATCTTCAGTATCGGTTTGATCATCCTCTTCCGCTTCAAAGCCAAATGGACCGTCGCCGCGGTTGTCCTTGGCGCGGGGCTATACGGTTTAGTGTTCTTGTAAACCACAAAAAACGTGCAAGTCGGAATTGCATTCCGACCTAGTTCATTAAAAGGAGTCATTCCATGAAATGGATCACCCGTTCTCACGTCCACGTAGACCGCGTTGCGTGTCCGTGGCTGATCACCCGCTTTATCGACAACAAAGCGGAATTTTTATTTATGCCCAAAAATCAGATCGAGAAAGTTGCAAATGAAACCGGCGCCATTCCCTTCGATGCACCCGGCGTGGAACTCGGTCACCACGATGGACGATGTTCATTTGAATCGATCATTTTGAAATACGATTTGAAGGAACCCGGCTTATTGCGTCTGGCAAAGATCGTCCACGCGACGGATGTGGCGGAGGATATAGATACCGATCCTATCGCACGCGGGCTTGAAGCTATCGCCTCTGGCTACAGTTTGCGTTTTCCCGAAGACATGGAAAATCTTGAACACCAATTTGAGGTCTATGACGCCTTGTATGCCTGGTGCAGGTTGGATGTCGCAAATCAATAATGGACATCCCCCTCCTCTTCACCACACGCATCATCCGCCTGTTCTGTTATGGATTCCTGTCTCTCGTGCTGGCGCTCTATCTTGTTGAGACGGGTCTCACAGTTCAACAAGCCGGTTTGATCTTTGCCTTCACACTGGCAGGTGATGCGGGTATCACCCTCCTGCTCACAACCCATGCAGACCGCTTCGGCAGAAAACGGACACTCCTGCTCGGCGCGTTGTTAATGCTTGGCGCGGGGGTTGTCTTTTTAATGAGGCAGAATATCGTCCTTCTCATCGTTGCGGCGATCATCGGCGTTATCAGCCCCAGCGGGAATGAGATCGGTCCATTTTTGTCGGTCGAGCAGGCAGGGTTGACACAACTTGTCTCCAACGAAAAGCGCACACAGGTTTTTGCCTGGTACAACCTGGTCGGTTCGTTTGCCACAGCCGCGGGCGCAGGCATCGGCGGAGGGCTGGCATACTCGCTTCAGGCTGGAGGGATGTCAGCGTTGGATTCGTATCGGGTTGCGCTGACAGGTTACAGCGTGGGAGGAGGCGTGCTCTTCATCCTGTTTTTGAGTCTTTCATCTGCCATCGAAGTCCGCCCAGCAACGGAACAGAAAACAACAATGGGCTTGCATCGTTCGCGCGGTGTCATCCTGCGCCTAAGTTCTTTGTTTGCACTGGACGCTTTCGCCGGCGGGTTGATCGTGCAAAGCCTGCTTGTCCTTTGGTTTCAAAAAAATTTCGGCGCGGATGTGGGGATGCTCGGCAAAATATTCGCCGGAGCGAACATGCTCGCTGGAATTTCTGCGTTACTGGCTGTGCCTCTTGCAAAGAGGTTCGGGCTGATCAATACAATGGTGTTCACTCACATCCCCTCCAATATTTTGTTGATCCTGATTCCCTTTATGCCAAGCCTGCCACTCTCCATTGGACTTTTACTTTTACGATTCAGCATCTCACAAATGGATGTGCCGACGCGTCAATCGTATACGATGGCTGTCGTTGACCCCGATGAACGTTCCGCGGCTTCAGGCGTGACTGCCATTGGGCGTTCCATCGGTGCATCAATATCTCCCATGCTGGCAGGACTCTTTCTTGGTAGCCCGATCATGTTGTTATCAAGCATTCCCATCATCGCCAGCGGCGGATTGAAGATCGCCTATGATCTGTTGTTGTTCCGTGAGTTTCGTTCTGTAAAGCCCCCCGAAGAAAATACTTAGGCTCTATCGCGCTGAGCGAAGCGTAGCGAAGACGAAGCACCTCCCTACAAGCATTACACCGATAAATCTTCCATCCGCAAGAACGCTTCTACCACAACGGGATCGAAGTGCGTGCCCGAATCCTTTCGGATGATTGCCTTAACTTCCTCGACTGGCATTCCCTTGCGATAAGGGCGGTCCGACACCAACGCATCGTACACGTCAACCACCGGGAAGATACGCGCTGCAAAGGGGATCTCCTCCCCTTTCAAACCGCGTGGATATCCGGTGCCGTCCCACTTTTCATGATGACAATAGGGTATATCTATGGCGGGATGGAGAAATTCAATTTCCTTGAGCATGTTATAAGCGTACATGGGATGTTTCTTGACCAACTCCCGCTCGTCATCTGTTAGCGAGCTTGGCTTGAGCAATATCCCATCGGGTATCGCCATCTTGCCAATATCGTGAAGCAGTGCGCCGCGTGTAATGTGTATCAGGTCATCGCCCACCACGCCCATCGTGCGCGCCAGCCGTTCCGTAAGGATGGTCACTCGTTGCGTGTGACCTTCCGTCTCTTTATCCCGCATATCCAACGCGCTCACCCATCCCATCAAAGTTGCCTCGTACGCCTTCTGTAATTCGGCGTTGCTTTTTTCAAGGTCTTCGATCAATTGGGCATTGTCAATGGCAACCGCCGCCTGGTCTGCAAAGGCAGACAGCAAAGCCTTATCCTCCTCACGGAACATCCCACTGCGCGCCTTGTTGTCCACATAGATCACGCCGGTCAACTCATCCTTGATCTTCAAAGGCACACACAAGATCGAGCGCAGTTTAAACGCCGCGATGCTCATTTCATTCTCAAAGCGCGGGTCTTCCTGAGCATTGGTCGTGAGGACGATATCGCCCGACTCTGCCACCCTGCGGACAATGGTATTACTCACCTTGAATTCATCCTCATCCAGGTTCACATGGGATAAGCCGCGGGCAATCTCGAATTTCAATTCCCCAGTGGATTGTTTTGACATCAGGAAACCGCGCTCAGCATGCATCAATTCGATCAATTTATCCATGACCTCCTCGAGCACCCGCCTCCTGCCCAACGAGGAGTTGATCACGCTCCCAATCCCCATCAACGCCCCAAGCTGACTCTGCCTGCTCTTGAGATAATCCAGGACGGATTGCTCCAGACCGACAAGGGACTGCGTCACGCGGCTCACATCACGGATCACAACAGCGGCTTCCGCGCCTCCCATTCGAGCAACGCCGGAAGTAATGGACACCAAAAGCGCCCTGACTGCCTGAAATTGTCTTTGGATCGATTGAACGTCAACAGGTTTATTCAGCATACAATAAATTCCTTAATTCAATGGACAATCATCATTTTACTTCCGTATTGGATATCTGGTTAATTGCAAGTTATACTCGAATTGATGGATGTCGCCAACTATCTCAAACGTATAGACTACAACAGTCTCCTATTACCTGACTTGGAAACCCTTCAAGGGTTACATCAAATACCATCAATTATCCCGCAGATATACCCAGTCGCTATTCGAATCAAAAAACGCCTCACTTAGAGGCGCTTTTTGATTCGAATTTCTCTATTTGATCTTGAACATTCCCATCAATTTCATTGCCAGGTTCAGGTCGCCAGCCAGTTTGATCTTTCCCTGCATAAAAGCGGACATTCCATCCAGTTCGCCGGTAAATATCTTGACGTAGTCACTGGAATCCGCGGTGAGGGTCATCGTCGCCGGGCTGGCAGGCGCGCCCTGAGCCACGGTGACTTTTCCGTCCGCAATGGACGCGTTCCAGTCACCCGCTTCGGCACCCGTAAACTTGAAGTGGACGAGCGCCTTCACTCCCTGCGCCTTTTCGGGCAGGAACGCTCCAGGCATTTTTTCCATGAGTTGTGATACTGTGAGGGGCATATGTTTTCTCCTGTTGTATTTTGTAGGGGCGGGGTCTCCCCGCCCGGTTTGTTGGAATTCTCGTTGTTGATATTCAAATATTTTTATTTGGGTGGTTACGAGACGAGACGACCTCGCCCCTACGATATTAATTCTGTAAATTCTCAAACACCGCCGCGGCGCCCATGCCGCCACCGATGCACATTGTGACCATGCCATACTTCGATTTGCGGCGACCCATTTCGTAGATGAGTTGAGTCGTCAGTTTTGAGCCTGTGCATCCAAGCGGATGACCTAATGCAATCGCGCCGCCGTTGACGTTGACTTTGCTCTCGTCCAGTTCAAGCGTGCGGATGACAGCCAGCGACTGAGAGGCAAAAGCTTCGTTCAATTCTATCAGGTCAATATCATTCAGGGTCAAGCCGGCGAGTTTCAACGCTTTGGGAATTGCCACAATGGGACCAATGCCCATCAATTCAGGTGGGACACCTCCAGCGGCAAACGAGACAAACCTTGCCAGCGGAGTCAACCCCAGCGCTGCCGCTCTTTCAGCGGACATAACCATCACTGCCGATGCTCCATCCGACATTTGCGACGAGTTGCCAGCAGTGACAACACCACCTTCTTTGAACGCTGGTTTGAGTTTGGACAACGCCTCGATGTTCGTATCCGCCCGCGGACCTTCATCCCGTTTCACGGTGAAATTCTTTTTGACAGGCTTCTCGCTCGCATCAAGTTCCGTCACTTCAACATCCACTGAAACAAGTTCGGGATCGAACAGCCCAGAGTTGACAGCGTGCGCCGCCTTTTGATGACTCTTCAACGAGAACTCGTCCTGGTCTTCGCGGCTGATGCCATATTTGACAGAGACGTTCTCGGCAGTGAGTCCCATGTTGGTGTAGTAATGTGGCAGGTCTTGAGCAAAGTGCGGATTGGGCGCAAACTTATAACCCACCATCGGCACCATTGTCATGGACTCGGCTCCACCTGCGATGCCGATTTCGATCTGTCCGCTTTGAATCGCATACGCCACATGCGCAATAGATTGGACGCCCGAGGCGCAATAACGATTGATGGTTTCAGCGGAGACTGAATCGGGCAAGCCTGCGCGCAAAGCGATCATGCGCGCCATGTTGAGTCCTTGTTCACCTTCGGGGAAGGCACAGCCGATGACCACGTCCTCGATCTGCGCAGGGTCAAGATTCGGCGTCCGCTTGAGCAAGGCTTGGATGGTTGTAGCAGACATCTCGTCGGGACGAACCGTGGCAAGTCCTCCACGCTTTGCTTTACCAACGGGAGTCCGTACAGCACTAACGATAACGGCTTCTTTTGTCATAGTCTCTCCTTCACTTGTTTACGTGTCTACGTGTGTACATGTATACAGGTAAACACGTAGACACGTAAACATGGAATACTAATTTCGTAACGGCTTGCCCGTTTGCAAAATGGACCACATGCGTGCCTGTGTCTTTTCTTCACCAAACAAAGACAAGATCGCTTCACGTTCGAGATCGAGGATGTACTGCTCGCTCACCCACGTGGGTTTAGTGAGTTCACCGCCGCACATCACATAGGCAAGCTTGCCTGCAACATGATGATCGTATTGCGTGATGTATTGACCCTCCTTGAACATCCACGCACCAATGCGAATGGCGGCAAGCGCATCACGACCCGCGGCATAGATAAGCTCAGGCGCGGGCGGCTTGTACCCCGCGGCAAGCATATGCAGAACTTCCTTCTTGGCTTCTGCAAGCAAGTGACTGCGATTCATAACGATGCGGTCGGATGGCTGAATGATATTCATGCCACGCGCTTCTTCGGCGCTGGTAGCAACCTTCGCCTGTCCCATTTGCAGAAATGCTTTTTGCAACGCGGCAAGCGGCTCGGCATTTTCGACACGCATTACGGGGTTCACAATACGGCGCAACATTTCTTTTGTGCCTGCTCCCGCAGGGATGACGCCCACGCCAAGTTCAACAAGACCGATATAGGTTTCAGCCGCCGCAACCACGCGTGACGCGTGCATCGTGATCTCGCATCCACCGCCAAGCGTGAGACCCGCAGGCGCCACCACGATCGGCTTCGGCGAATAACGCATACGCATGTTCATATCCTGTAACTTGCGCACCGCGCCATCGAGCATATCCCACATGCCTTGTTGCGCGCCAACCACCATCATAAACAAATTGGCGCCCGCGCTAAAATTCTCCGCTTCGTTGCCGATCACAAGCCCATCAAAATTTTCAAGATGTTCAAAGGTCTCGATAGTCATATTCATGATGTCTTCGTCAAGCGAATTCATCTTGGTATGGAATTCAAGACAGGCAACACCATCGCCCATATCACGCAATGTCGCACCCGCATTTTGCGCCACGATCTTTTGTCCCTTCAGAACGATCACGCCTTCGGGTTTTTTGAATTTCGCATACTTCTCCTTCACAACATCGTACACGCCAACTATCTCACCGTTCTTGTATTGATAGAACGACTCGACGCCATTCTTCAACATCTCATTCACCCACTTTGCCGCAGGATAGCCCGCCTCTTTCATCCTTTTAGCTGTCTCTTTCACCCCAAGCATGTCCCACATCTCGAACGGACCCGCCTCATGCATAAATCCCCAGCGGACGGCATCATCGATCGGCTTCACCGTATCCGCAACTTCGGGGATGATGGAGGATGCATATTGGAAGGTTTGATACGTCAACGCTTTGACAAGATTCGCCGCCTTGTCGTCCACCTCCAACATGACCTTGAGCCTGTCTCCCAAACTCTCGACATCTTTCGCCGCCTTGACCGAGTCAAAGCGCGGCTTGGTGGCTGGTGTGTGTTCAAGCGTGTTCAGGTCGAGCGACCAGAATTCTTTCTTGCCTTCAGCATTACGGACTTCCTTATAGAAGCCGACTTTGGTCTTATTGCCCAGCCATTTGCGCTCGATCAAAGTTGAAATCAACTTGTTCGGCGCCTCGGCTTTGAGATATTCCTGTCCAAGCTTGTCATGTGGAATCAAAGGTGCCAGGTTGCGACCGACATGATCCCAAACATCCACACCCACCAAGTCAATTAAGCGGAACGTTGCAGTCTTCGGTCGTCCCATCAACGGACCAGTCAACGCATCGACTTCATCCACGGTGTAGCCGTTCTTCATAATGAAGTCCAACCCAAAGGCGCCTGTCCCAAATGCAACGCGATTGCCGATGAAGTTGGGAGTGTCCTTGCAAAGCACAATGCCTTTACCCAAACGATACTCGCCAAAGTGACTGATGAACTCGACAACCGTTTTGTCAGTATCTTTGGTCGGAATAATCTCCAGCAACTTCAAGTAGCGCGGCGGATTGAAGAAGTGCGTCCCAAGGAAGTGTTTCTTGAATTCCTTCGTGCGACCTTCTGCAATATCATGCACGGGAATGCCTGACGTATTCGTCGAAACGATCGCATTCGGTTTGCGGACTTCGTCAATGCGCGCCATCAAGTCTTGTTTAATGTTGAGGTTCTCAATGATGGCTTCACAGACCCAATCCGCTTCGGCGATTGCGTCAAAGTCATCTTCGAGATTTCCAAGTTTGACGAGAGTCTTCAATTCAGAAGACATCAAGTTGGCTGGCTTGGCTTTCAGGCAGGCATCCCAGCCGTTGTTGACGATCTTGTTTTTATCGCCATCTTTTGAAGCAATGTCCAACAACGTCACAGGTATGCCTGCATTTGCCAAATGCGCCGCGATTGCCGCACCCATTGTCCCTGAACCGATGACGACAGCTTTGTGAATTTGATATTTCATAATTGTGTTCCTCCGTAGGGGCGGGGTCTCCCCGCCCAACACGGGGCGAGAGGACCTCGCCCCTACGCGATTATCTCAAATCCTTCCCGCTATAACCCAAAATCTGACGCGCTACCACAAGCCGATTGATCTGTCCCGTCCCTTCGTAGATGTCCGTGATCTTCGCGTCGCGGAACCACTTCTCAGCAAGGAACTCGCGGCTGTAACCCAAAGGTCCTAAAATCTCGACCACCTTTTGTGTGATCTTCGTCGTCACATCGCCAGACTTCACTTTACTCATCGAAGCCTCGAGCGCGTTCGGCTTCTTATTGTCCGCCATCCACACCGCCTTGATGACCATCAGCCACGCAGACTTGAGCATTACTTCCATATCGATCACCTCACGCTCAATATTGGATAACTTCTGACGCGGCAAGCCATAACGGATTTGGACTCCATTCTCCGCAAGTTTCTCTTTCAGGAATTCAAGAGCCGCTCGCGCCACGCCGATGCCTGTCGCGGCGACAAGAGGTCTCGTCGCGTCGAAGGTTGCCATCGCCTTCTTGAAACCTGCCGTATTCGTCTCAACGGTTGGACTACCCAAAATATTCTCAAAAGGAACGCGTGCATCAACCAGCGAGATCGCCGCTGTGTCACTGACTCGAATCCCCATCTTGTGTTCCAATTTCACAGCCTTTACGCCGGGCGTTCCGCCTTCGACAACGAATGCCCGCATCCCCGCCCGCCCCGCTGACGGGTCAATCGAAGCCCAAACGACGATAAAGCCTCTGCCCAATTTTTCATATTCGGTAAACGACTTATCGCCGCCGGTGACAAATATCTTCTCCCCATTGATGACCCATTCATTAGTCTTCTCATCCAACACAGCCCGCGTGCGGATTGCGGAGTTATCCGAACCCGCACCCGCCTCGGTGATACACATGGCGGCAAAAGTTGGTTTCTCTGCGTTGAACCTTGCCAGGAATTTTGCTTTCTGTTCAGGTGTCCCCACAGAATGGACAGCCGCCGCTCCCAACCCGCCACCCGGCAGACAGTGATACATCCCCACATCACCCCATGATAATGCCTCGAGTTGAGTCGCGATCAACTGATACCCAATGGGCGGACGTTTCTCTTTTTCACTGCTTTCTTTTTCCCTGCCATTCCCATTCTCTTTTGGAGCAAGTGAACTTCCACCCATTGCCTTCATGGCAGAGTGCATGAACTCGATATAGTCCCACGGAATTTCATGTTCATTTTCATCGAAATAACGGGACTTCGGTCTCATCATTTCTTCGGCTACCGTTTTGAGAACAAACTGAGCCTGAATAATTGGTTTGGGTGCTTCAAATTCGATTGGCATGTTTTCTCCTTTTCAAATGTCATTGCGAGGAGGGCAGAGCCCGACGAAGCAATCTCAACTCACCTGCAGTCAGAAACTTACATGTTATTTGCGCTTCGTCTTCGCTCCGCTCCGCTCAGCGCGAAGAATAAGCAATGACACTACACAATGACTAAACCTGTAAACGTGGCAAAGCCTCTTCCATTCCTCATCCACATCTCAACGGGATGTTCACGGATGTAGCCATGTCCGCCCAAAATTTGCACAGCGCGGTCAGTGACCATCATCGCCATGTCCGCCGCGCCAGTGGAGGCAAGATAGGCTTCGTTGGCGGCGTCTTCACGACCCTGGTCAAGTTTCCACGCGGCTTCCCAAGTCAATAAGCGGCTGGCTTCGATCTCGGTCCGCATTTCGGCGAGCATAAAAGCGATGGCTTGTTTCTGAGCAACCTTTACGCCAAACACATCGCGTTCTTTTGCATAATTCATACTGTACTCAAAAGCGGCATTCGCCACACCGACCGCAGCCGAGGCGGTGGCAATACGCATCGAAGCGAGTACCAGTTCAAAGTCCATGCCTGAGGCGCCACCGAGTCGATTCATTGCGGGGACTTTGACATTCTCCAATTTGACTCGATACATCGGAAGCGCATTGAGACTCATCAGCTTTTCACGCTCGTCGGCAACTGATAACCCCGCCACATCTTTCGGGATAATGAAACCCTGCGTCTGCCCATCAAGATTTGCATACACGAGGATCATTTCCGCATCCTTCGCAAACGGGACAAATGCCTTCTCGCCGTTGAGAATATATTCTTCGCCTTTAAGCATTGCAGTGGTTTTTAATTCATTGGGATCAAAATCAAAAGCATATTCGATGAGCGCGGCTGTGTACGGAGCCCAATCACCTTCGATGACTTTGGGTAGGTATTCTTTCTTCTGGTCTTCAGTACCTGTCAGCAATATAGGTGTCGCAAAAAGACTCGGCGTCATCACTGCCAATGTGCCAGCAAGATCACCGAACGCCATCTCTTCCAACGCGAGCACACCCGTGACCGCGCTTCGTTCGCCGAAACCGCCATAGGTTTCAGGAATAGATGCTTGTAACAAACCGATCTCCCAACCTTTGCTTATCAGTTTCTTCGGCAATTCACGATTTTCCTCCGCGTCATGCGCGGCGGTCCGCAGGTCATTGAGGGCATATTTGTTCACTGCATCCACCAACATCTGTTGCTCTTCAGTTGGGTCAAATGAGTACATCTTTTTTCTCCTTGGGAAGAATTTCAGAATTCGGAATATCTCTTAGGCGACGATAACGAGCGGGGTTTCCCATCTCCATATCGTCTGGGTTTACGATCTCGATCATGGCGTGGTCATAAAGATATTCGATATAGACGCCTGTCTTTTCGATCATCAGCAACTGGTTGTATCCACTAGCGTTACCGTAAACAGCCTTGCATGTTTCAGCAATCGTACGAGGTTCACCCAACGCCTTGAGAGCCTTTCTTATACGGCGGATGATATTTTTGCGAGTAGAGTCGATCTGCGCGGGCAGGTCAGTGATGGCTTCATCGTGTCCATTCAAAATGAGACGCGCTCCGTTTGCCCATTCCTGAAAGCGCACCAACGAATCGAGATAATGATCAAGTCCACCATAAGGGATTATGGAATCGGGTGTCAGATGTGGCGTGACTCCCTCCACAACCATGTCACCACAAAAGATGACATCATCCAAGCGCATCGCCACGTGACCTGGGCAATGCCCCGGCAAATGGATTATTTCCAACGCTGAAAAATTTTCATCGTAGACAAAATCGACAGGAACGGATCGATAGATGGCGCTCGTAAAGCGGTGAATGCTGAGGAGTTGATCCTGTTCCTCTTTAGCGAGTCCGGTTTCGGCTAGGAAAGATGCGAGGCGACGGGATGTGACGGCAAGTCTCGCGGAGTGATGCGCCACGTTTTGTACATCCAGTTCGTGACATCCAATCTTTGCATTGGTGAGTGGTTTGAGTTTGGCAAGTCCGCCATAGTGGTCAATATGAGCATGAGTCAAAAGGATAAAATTCAAAGACAAAAATTGAAGTCCCGCCTGTTCAAAACCTTTGAGTAAATCTTCATGAGATGTATCTGTACCAGAGCCGGTATCGATCAAAACATTTTCCCCATCCTTTTTAACAAGATAAGCGTACGCCCAAAACTTTGGAAAGACTTGCAGGGGAATGCGACAAATCTGCGCTCCATCAGAAGTTTCAAAAAGGGCGTACGACGCCTGTGTCATCTGAGCATTCCATTTAAGAGAAGGTTGGAGTAGTCGTCAGCGATCTGCTCGATGGTTTTATCGCCACCTTCGCGATACCAGGTAATTGTCCAGTTCATCAAACCCAGCAGGGCACGGACAGCCAGTGCGATATCGTCGCACCTGAATATTTTTTTATCCACACCCTCCGTGAGGACGTCACGCCAGAGCGCTTCAAATTTATCGCGGTTGGGAACGTGGCGTGCATGTTGGCGGCGCTCGAGTGCACGATGCTCGAACAGGAGTACCGTGGCAAGATCAACATTCTCGGCAAGGATCTGCATATATTCACGGATCATCAAGCGGAGCTTTTGATCGGCTGGGATGTTTTGGGTGGTGATGGAGGAAACTCGTTCAAGGAGCAATTGCAGGGCACGGTCCAATATCTCAAGCAGTATCTCCTGCTTAGAAGAGACATGATGGTACAGGCTTGCCTTTTGCAAGTTCACTGCTTCAGCGATATCGTTCATGGATGCGCCGTGAAACCCCTTTTGGCGAAAGACTTGTGCGGCGGCTTCGAGAATATCTTCTCTGGTCATATCTGCTCCCTACCGAACGGTCGGTTGTGTTATAATAATGGACGCTGGACGAGATGTCAAGGCAATTCCTGCAAGGAACAGGTTACAGGAGATTTACAAATGAAGTACTTTATTACTGGTGCAACCGGTTTTGTAGGTGGAGTGCTGGCTAGAAAATTACGCGAGCAGGGACACGAAGTCCGTGCTTCGGTGAGAAATCCCGATAAAGCGAAGGAACTCCAAGCTGTTGGCGTGCAGTTATTCAAAGGCGACGTAACTGATAAAGATTCCATGCGCGAAGCGATGACAGGCGCGGATGGCGTCTACCACGTAGCAGGCTGGTACAAAATTGGCGCAAAAGACAAAAGAGATGGTGTACGAGTCAATATCGAAGGCACGCGCAAGGTATTTGAGTTAATGCAAGAGTTAAAGATCCCCAAAGGCGTTTACACCAGCTCGCTTGTGGTCAACTCGGATACACACGGTCTGCTTGTGGACGAGAAATATCACTTTCACGGCAAACATCTGAGCGAATATGACCGCACCAAAGCTGTGGCGCACGATATTGCAAATGAATTCATCCGCAATGGACTTCCGTTGGTGATCGTCCAGCCCGGCACGATTTATGGTCCCGGGGATACATCCATAGTGAGAACGAACATCATCAGTCTGTTGAAGGAACAACTCCCGTTGGTACCGGATCAAACCGCCTATTGTTGGGCTCATGTAGATGACATTGTACAAGGTCATATTCTGGCTATGGAAAAGGGACGAGTTGGCGAGTCTTACATCATTGCTGGAGAACCTTATAAAGCGTCGGACGCCTTCAAACTTGCCGCCCAAGTCAGCGGTAAACGAGCGCCGATGATTGGACCTCCAGGTCTTGCCAAAGCAATGTCGATCATGGCAACACCCTTCGATAAGATCCTGCCAGAAACATATACTTCTGAAGGATTACGTATCGTTGCAGGTCCAACGTATTTAGGCAGTAACAGCAAAGCAAAAAACGAACTAGGATACGATCCACGTCCCTTCAAAGAAGGCTGGACCGAGACTGTAAAACATGAAATGACCTTATTGGGCATGAATTAATCGCAATTGGCTATGCTATAATAAAAATCATGACAACACCGCAATTGGAACCAGAAAACACAACACCTGCCCCCACTCCTGAAGAAATCGCCGCACAAAAGGAAAAAGAACTTGAAATGCGGCGCATGATGATCGGTGTCACCATTGGCGCTATCGTGTTATTGGTAGTGCTGGGTGTTGCGATCTACTTCCTGCTTCAACCTGGAACACCGACAGATAAGATCCGTGATGTATTCATCATTGTTGTTGCCCTTGAATCCCTGATCATTGGCGTTGCCCTGATTATCTTGATCGTTCAACTGGCAAGTTTGATCAACCTTCTACAAAATGAAGTAAAACCGATCCTGAATGCCACCACCGAAACGGTCAACAACCTGCGCGGCACAGCAGAATTCCTGGGCGAGAACGTTGTCGAACCTGTGATTAAGCTTAATGGCT
>Ga0315912_10002163_pt1 | contig 21631 bp, 19 predicted proteins | sample VfabasoilMG_FD_204469 | JGI IMG/M metagenome (GOLD analysis project Ga0315912, IMG submission 204469) | Garden soil microbial communities collected in Santa Monica, California, United States - V. faba soil | ecosystem: Environmental > Terrestrial > Soil > Garden | place: USA: California...
CCGGGCGTGCACTCGCTGTGGGCGCCCGCGGTGGCCCTGAAGACGGCGCTCGTGCTGAAGCCCGGCGGGGCCGAGCCCTGGACGCCCTACCGCCTCATCCAGTCCTTCATTGCCGCCGGGGCACCACCCGAGGCTTTCTCGTTCCTGCCCACCGACCACGTGGGCGCGGCCGAGATCCTGCGGCAGTGCGGGCGCGGCATGGTCTTCGGCGACGTGGGCTCGACGAAGCGCTGGGCGGGCGACCCGCGCGTCGAGGTCCACGGCCCGGGATACAGCAAGGTCGTGCTGGGCCCCGACGCCTCGGAGCAGTGGGAGAAGTACCTCGACGTGATGGCGACGTCGATCCTCGAGAACTCCGGCCGGTCGTGCGTGAATGCCTCGGGGGTCTGGGTCACGAGCCACGCTCGGGAGATCGCGGAAGCCCTGGCCGCGCGCCTCGCCCAGGTCCGGCCCAAGGCCGCGGAGGACGAGAGCGCCGAGATCGCGCCCTTCGCCGACCCGCGCGTGGCCGAGCGCATCTCGGCCATGGTCGACCAGGGCCTCGCCGAGCCGGGGGCGACGGACGTCACGGCCGCGCACCGAAAGGGCTCGCGCGTCGCAATCTGGGAAGGCTCGACCTACCTCCTTCCCACCGTCGTGCTTTGTGACGACGCGGACCACCCCCTCGCGAACAAGGAGTTCCTCTTCCCGTTCGCGAGCGTCGTGACCGTGAGGCCGGAGGAGATCCCCGAGCGGCTGGGGCCGACGCTGGCCCTCACCGCGATCACCGAGGACAAGGACCTCGAGCGCCGCATCCTGGCCTCGCCCCACGTGCACCGCCTGAACCTGGGGCCGATTCCGACTCCGCGCGTGTCCTGGGACCAGCCCCACGAGGGAAACCTCTTCGAGCACCTGTACGTGCGGCGCGCCTTCCAGAAGGCGGTATGAGGATCCTCCACATCACCGCGGGCGCGGGCGGGATGTACTGCGGCTCCTGCGTCCGCGACAACGCGCTCGCCGCCGAGCTCATGGCGCGCGGGCACGACACGGCGCTTCTACCGATTTACACGCCGACCCTCACCGACGAGGCCAACGTGTCGAGCGAGGAAGTGCTCTTCGGCGGGATCAGCGTGTACCTCCAGCAGCACGTACCGCTGCTGCGCAAGACGCCCGCCCTCTTCGACCGGATCTGGGACTCGTCCGCGGTCATCAAGGCCTTTGCGGGACGGGGAGTGGCCGTCGACCCACGCGTGCTCGGCGAGCTGACGGTCTCGACCTTGAAGGGCGAGGCCGGCTTCCAGGCCAAGGAGGTGGGGAAGCTCCTCCGGTGGTTCGCGAAGGAGCCGCCGTTCGACGCGGTCGTGCTTCCGAACGCCCTCCTCATCAGCCTTGCCGGGCCGATCCAGCGGCAGACGGGCGCGCGGATCTTCTGTACGCTCCAGGGCGAGGACCTCTTCCTCGAGGGCCTGCCCACGCCGTATCGGGACGAGTGCATGGCGCTCATCCGGGCACAGGTGAAGGACGTCGACACCTTCGTGGCGGTCAGCGACTACTACGCGGGGTTCATGGCCGACTACTTCGCGATCCCGCGCGCGAAGCTCGCGGTGGTGCCGCTCGGCATCAATCTCGACGGCCACGAGCCGGCGCAAGCGCCCGCGGACCGGCCGTTCACGATCGGCTACTTCGCCCGGGTCGCCCCGGAGAAGAGCCTCGACATCCTCGCCGAGGCCTACCGGGTCCTGCGCCAGGAGAAGGGCCTTCCGCCTTCGAGGCTGGAGGCGGCCGGCTACATGGCCCCCGAGCAGAGGCCCTACCTGGCGCAGATCGAGGGACGGCTGCGCGAGTGGGGCCTCCTGGGCGAGTTCCGCTACCACGGCACGCTCGACCGCGCCGAGAAGATCCGGTTCCTCCGGTCGCTCGACGTGCTCTCGGTGCCGAGCCGCTACGTCGAGCCCAAGGGCCTCTACCTCCTCGAAGCCCTGGCCAACGGCATCCCCGTGGTGCAGCCGCGGCACGGCTCGTTCCCCGAGATGATCGGCAAGACCGGCGGCGGGTTGCTGTTCGAGCCCGGCAACCCCCACGCCCTGGCCGACGCCATTCTTTCTCTATGGAAGGACCGGAACCGGGCCCGCGAGCTCGGCGCGCGGGGAGCGCGGGGCGTGCGCGAGCACTACAGCGTGGCCCGCATGGCGGACCGCGCGCTCGAGGTCTACAGCGGCCTTCCCCGCGCCGTGGCCGCGGCCTCCTGAGCACGCGGCCTCCGTGCTGATCGCGACCGACCTCCACAAGAGCTACGTCACGCCGCGGGGAGCGATCCCGATCCTCGCCGGAGTCTCGCTGCGCCTCCAGCCGAAGGACGCGCTCGCCGTGATGGGGCCCTCGGGCACGGGCAAGAGCACGCTCCTCTACGTGCTGGGTGGGCTGGAGGCTCCCACGTCGGGAACGGTCAGCCTCTCCGGCGTCGATCCGTACTCCCTTCCCGAGCCGGCTCTCGCCGCCTTCCGCAACCGGCGCGTGGGCTTCGTGTTCCAGGACCACTGCCTGCTTCCGCAGCTCAGCGTGCTCGAGAACGTCCTCCTGCCGACGCTCGTCGCCGGCTCGGACGGTGCTATGACGGGGCGAGCGAAGGAGCTGATCGCGCAGGTCGGCCTCACCGACCGCATCGACCACCGGCCGGCCGAGCTGTCGGGCGGCGAGAAGCAGCGCGTGGCCCTCGCCCGCGCCCTCGTCCTCTCGCCCGAGCTGCTCTTGTGCGACGAGCCCACCGGCAACCTCGACCCGCGCTCCGCAGAAACCGTGGGCGGAATGCTCCTGGACCTCGCGCGGAGTCAGGGGACGATCCTGGTCGTGGTCACGCACAGCAGCGACCTCGCCGCGCGCATGCCCGAGCGCCGGCGGCTCCTGGACGGCGCCCTCACGGCCGCCTAGCCGCCTCATGAACGCCGGCGTCTTCGTCCGCCGCAGCCTGAGTCACTACTGGCGCTCCCACGCGGCGGTCGTGCTGGGCGTCGCGACCGCGGTGGCCGTCCTGGGCGGGGCGCTCCTGGTCGGAGCCTCGGTGCGCGAGAGCCTGCGCTCGCTCGTGGGGCGGCGCCTGGGAGCGGTCACGCACGCCGTCAGCTTTCCGTCCTTCTTTCGCGAGGGCCTGGCCGCGGACGCGGAGCGGGGGGAAGGGCTTCGGGCCTGCCCTCTCGTCAGCCTGCGGGGGGTCGTCACCACCGAGGCGAGCGGCCGCCGGGGCGCCGGCATCTTCGTCTATGGCGTCGATTCCCGTTTCTTCGCCTTCCACGGCCAGCCCGATCCCGGCCTCGGAGCGCGCGAAGCGATCCTGAGCCCGGCGCTGGCCGACGAGCTTCTCGCCGCCCAGGGGGACACGCTCCTCGTGCGCGTGGAGCGCACGGAGGACGTTTCGCCCGCCACCCTGTTCGGGCGCAAGGACGACCTCGGGCGCACGCTGCGCCTCAAGGCGCGCGAAGCGCCGACGGCCGCATGGCGGGAGTTCTCGCTGCGGCCGGGCCAGCAGGAGGTCCGCGCGGTCTTCGCGCCTCTCGCTCTCCTCCAGAAGGCGCTCGACCGGGGGGATCAGGCCAACACCCTTCTCCTCGCCGAGCCCGCCTCGGCGCCGGGTCTCGCGGAGCGAGCCGTGCAAGAGGCCCTGCGGCTCGAGGACCTCGGCGTGCGCGTGCGGCCGCTGGCCGAGCGACGCGCCCTCTCCGTGGAGAGCACGCGGGCGCTGCTGACGGATCCCGTGGCGGAGGCCGCGCGACGGGCCGCGGCCGCGCTCTCCCGGCCGAGCTTCGAGGTCCTCACCTATCTCGCCAACGGCATCCGCCACGCCGGCCGGGAGGTCCCCTACTCGCTCGTCGCCGGCCTCGACGAGGCCGGCCTGCGGGCGGTCACCGGCCTGGCCCCGGCCGACCCCGAGGCGATCGTGCTCTCCGACTGGACGGCGCGCGACCTCGGCGTGCGGGCCGGCGATCCGATCGAGCTCGACTACTACGTCTGGCGCGAGGAGGGGGCGCTCGAAACGAAGACGGCCACCTTCCGCCTCGCCGGGACTGTGCCCCTCTCCGGATCTTCGGCCGATCCCGACCTCACGCCCTCGTATCCGGGGATCACCGACTCCCTCCATCTCTCCGATTGGGACCCTCCCTTCCCCGTCGACCTCGCCAGGATCCGGCCCCGCGACGAGGACTACTGGCGGGACCACCGCACCACGCCCAAGGCCTTCGTCCCCCTCGCGCGGGCGCAGTCGCTGTTCGGGCATCGGCTGGGCCGGGTCAGCTCCCTGCGCGTCCTGTTGCCCGCCGAGGAGCCGGCCTCCGAGGCGAGCACGCGGTACGCCTCGGGGCTCCGTGGATCCCTCGACCCCACCGCGTTCGGCTTCTTCGTGGAGCCCGTGCGCGCCCGCGGCCTGGAGGCGGCCACGGGGTCCACCGACTTCGGCGAGTACTTCACGTACTTCAGCTTCTTCATCGTGGTCTCGGCCCTCCTCCTCGCCGCGATGTTCTTCCGCCTCGGGATCGAGCAGAGGGTGGCCGAGATCGGGCTCCTCCAGGCCCTCGGCTTCTCCTCGCGGCGCGTCCTCTCCTTGTCGCTGCGCGAGGGTGCCGTCCTCGCCGCGCTCGGCAGCCTGCTCGGCGTGCCCCTGGCCGCAGGCTACGCCGCGCTCGTCCTCCTCGCCCTGCGCACGGTGTGGCGGGGGGCGGTCGGGACGGACGCGCTCCGCCTCCACGTCGCCGGGGCGCCGCTCGTGGCCGCGGCCGTCGGCGGCGCCCTGGTCGCGCTCCTGGCCGTCGCCTTCACCCTGCGGGCCTTCCGCCGCGGCTCCGTGCGCAGCCTGCTCGGCGGCGAGCTGCCCCCGCCCAGGCAGCGCGCCGCCGCCGGCAAGCTGCCCCTGGCTCTCGGCCTATCCGCGCTCGCGGTGGCGGTGGGGCTCCTCGCCGCCGGAGCCGCCGGGCGCGTGCCACGAGCGGGCGCCTTCTTCGGCGCGGGCGCGTGCCTGCTCGCGGCGGGCCTTCTTCTTTTTTGGCGATGGCTGCGTGGGCACGCACGGCGTCCGGTGGAAAGCCTCGCCGGCCTCGGCCTGCGCAGCGCCACGCAGAGGCCGGGCCGCAGCCTGCTCTGCGTCTCGCTCGTGGCGGGCGCGACGTTCATCATCGTGTCCGTCGGCGCCTTCCGCCATCGGGACGAGAACGTCCGCGACCCCCGGTCCGGCGCGGGCGGCTATCCCTTGTTCGCCGAGTCCCTCCTCCCTGTTGTCTACCCTCTCGACACTCCCGCCGGCCGCGAGGCTCTCGGCCTCCCTGAAGGCGATGGCGTCTTCGCGCGCGTGTCCGTCGCGCGCTTCCGTTTGCGCCCCGGGGACGACGCGAGCTGCCTGAACCTCTACCGTCCGGGCCAGCCCCGGATCCTCGGCGCCACCGTCGCGTTCCGCGAGCAGGGACGCTTCCGCTTCGCGGCCACGGCCGATGCGACGGCGACGGCCAACCCCTGGACGGCGCTGGACACGAAGCTCGCGGACGGGGCCGTTCCCGCGATCGCCGACCTCAACACCATCACCTACGTCCTGCACAAGAAGGTCGGAGACGAGGTCGTGGTCGAAGGCGGCCGCGGGCCGGTGCGACTGCGCCTCGTCGCCGCCCTTTCCGGAAGCCTCTTCCAGAGCGAGCTGATCGTCGGCGAGTCCGACTTCCTGGCCCTCTTCCCCGACGACGCGGGTTACCGCTTCTTCCTCCTCGAGGCTCCGAAGGACGCGGAGCCGGCCCTCGTCGCGGAGCTGGAGACGCGCCTCGGCGACCAGGGCTTGGACGTTGCGGCCAGCGCCGACCGTCTGGCCGCCTTCGCGGCGGTCGAGAACACCTACCTGGAGACGTTCCAGGCCCTGGGCGGCCTCGGCTTGCTGCTCGGAACCGTGGGCCTGGGCGCCGTGCTCCTGCGCAATGCCCTCGAGCGCCGGCGCGAGATGGCCCTGGCGCGCGCCGTCGGCTTCCGGCGCTCCCAGCTGCGCATCGTGATCCTGGCCGAGAACCTCCTCTTGCTCGTGGCCGGCCTCGGCACCGGCGCCCTCTCCGCGGCGGTGGCCGTGCTTCCCGCCGTCCTCGAGCGCGGCGGCCACATGCCGGTCCTTCCCATCGCCACGCTCCTCCTCGCGGTGGCGGGGGCCGGCATCCTGGCTTCGGCGCTCGCCGCAACCTGGGTGTCGCGCTTCCCGCTCCTGCGAAGCCTGCGGGCGGACTGACGCGCGGCTTTCGTCCCGCGCGGCGGCATGGGAATATCGCGCAAGGGGGACGAGAGGCTCCGGGAATGAACGTGCACCTACGAATCGCGTGTCTGGGCGCCGGGACGTTGCTCATCGCGGCGGTCGGCGGGACGCAGGACTGGTCGCAGTGGCGGGGGCCCGAGCGCGACGGCCGGGCCCAGGGCTTCGTCCTGCCGAACGTCTGGCCGAAGACCCTGAAGCAGGCCTGGAAGGTGCCGGTGGGCACGGGCCACTCGTCTCCGGTGATCTCGGGCGAGCGCGCGTTCCTGATCTCGCGCGACGCCGAGAGCGAGGTCCTCGCCGCCTACGACCTCGCGACGGGAAAGCGGGTGTGGGAGCTGCGCTACCCCGCGCCCTACACCATGAACCCCGCCGCCACCGGCCACGGCAAGGGCCCGAAGTCGACGCCGGTGGTTGCTGCCGGCGAGGTGTGCGCGTTCGGCATCTCCGGCGTCCTCAACTGCGCGGATGCGGGAACGGGCCGGCTCCTCTGGCGCAAGGACTTCGCGGGCGAGTGGAAGGCCACCTCGCCCGCCTTCGGCGTGGCCACGTCGCCGATCCTCGTCGACGGCGTGCTCATCGTCCACGTGGGGGGCGAGGGCGAGGGCGCCCTGCGCGCGTTCGACGCGAAGACCGGTGCTTTGCGCTGGGCCTTCAAGGGGGACGGCCCGGCCTACGCTTCGGTGGTGGTGGCCACCCTCGACGGCGTCCGCCAGGCCATCACGCAGACGCAGACACGCGTGGTCGGCGTCGACTTCGAGAAGGGCACGTTACTCTGGTCGATCCCCTTCACCACCGCCTACGACCAGAACTCGGTGACGCCGCTCGTGGTCGGCGACGCCGTGATCTTCTCGGGGCTCGGCACGCCGCTGCGCGCGGTGAGGCCCTCGCGCAAGGACGGCGCCTGGCGCATCGACTCCGTCTGGGAAGCCCCCGACCTGTCGCTCTACATGAGCTCTCCCGTGCTCGCGGGCTCCCGCCTCGTGGGCTTCACTCACAAGAGCAAGGGGCGGCTCTTCGCCGTGGACGCGAAGACGGGCCGGCTGGCCTGGACGAGCGAAGCCCGCCTCGGGGAGAATGCCGCCCTCGTCGCGGCGGGTGGCGTCGTGATGGCGCTCGTCGACGACGCGAAGCTCATCGTGTTCGATCCCGCGGCCGACACCTACGCCCCGCTCGCCACCTACACGGTCGCCGAGAGCCCGACCTGGGCCCACCCGGCGCCCACCCGGGCGGGGCTGCTGGTGAAGGACGTCTCCACCCTGGCCCTTTGGCAGGTTCCCTAGAGGAGTCTCGAAGATGAACTGGCTGTGGTTCGTGCTGGGCGCGGTCTTGTCCTGGGGCACATACGGCGTCGCCCTCCATCGCGGCCAGGTGGCCCTCGGCAGCCCGCTCAAAGCGCTGCTCTGCGTGGGAGTCGCCTACTTCCTGATCGGCGTCCTCGTCCCGGGGAGCGCCCTCTTGAGCCAGGGCCAGCTCAAGGACTTCGGGTCGGCGGGGACGATTACAGCGACCCTCGCGGGTGCGCTGGGCGCGCTCGGCGCCGTCTGCATCATCTGGGCCTTCAAGTCCGGCGGGTCCCCACTGTACGTGATGCCGCTGGTCTTCGGAGGAGCGCCTCTGGTCAACGTGCTCACCACGATGGCCATTCATCCCCCGAAGGAAGCGCCCAGCCCGCTGCTCTACGTCGGGTTCCTCCTCGCCGCCGCCGGCGCAGGGATGGTGCTCTACTTCAAGCCACAGGGCTGAGCACGGGGGCGGAATCGGCTATCCTCATGGCCTTCCGATCGCCTACCAAGGAGAAACGATGAAACTTCGATTCGCGATGAGCGTGACCTCCCTCGCCGCCCTCAGCCTGATCGCCTGTAGCGGCGGTGGCGGCCAGAGTGCGGCGACACCTCCTCCCGCCGCCGCCGCTACCGCCGCTCCCGCGGCCACCACCGCTTCCCCGGCCGCCGCCGCAGCCGATGCGGGAGCTTCCGAGTTCGGCGTCCCCGAGTGCGACGAGTACATCAAGAAGTACCTGGCCTGCATCGACTCGAAGGTCCCCGAGTCCGCGCGGGCGATGGTCCGCCAGGGCCTCGACCAGACGAAGGCGAGCTGGAAGCAGGCCGCCTCCACGCCCGAGGGCAAGCAGGGCCTCGCCATGGGCTGCAAGCAGGCGACGGAAACCGCCAAGTCCGCGATGGCGGCGTACGGCTGCAGCTGGTAACGAGGTCGTGAAGGGCCGAAGGGGGCGCTTTCGGGCGCCCTCTTCGGCGTCAGCGGTTCAGGCCCTGGGCGCCGAGCCAGCGCCCCAGCTCGAGGACGGCCGGCCGCGCGAGCGAAACGAGATGGACGCGCGCCGAGCAGCGCGCGGTGCTCTCCGCATCGAGGATGCCGAGATGCCCGATGACCCGGTCGTCTGGTGCGAAGAGGGGAACGTCCACGACGTGACGGGCCCCGTTCGCGAAGGCCCGCTCGTGCGGCCAGGCCCAGCGCAGGACCTCCGCGGGATCGCCGGGAGGCACAAGGAGATCCGAGGGCCAGGCCACCTCCTGGACGTCGGTGCGTAGACCGTAGTCCCGGGCCAGCCACACGGCGGTCGTCCGCCGGGGCGCTTCGTCCCGGCTCCCCGACCAGAGCACGAACGCGAACCGGGCATCGAGCGCCGAGGCCGCGAAGCCCGCGAGCCGGCGCAGCGTCCCGCTCGCCAGCGTCCGCTCGTCGTCCTCGTCCTCGTACCGATGCGGCCGGACCGCCGTTTGGAGGCCGTTCATCGCGCCGCCCTCCGGAAGGGATGCTCGAGGCTCAGGTAGAGGAACACCGCGCGCTGCCCTCGGCTCGGGCCGACGCCGAGGGGAAAGGCGACGCCCGGCACGACCTGGAGCCCGCTCGCGAAGTCGTGGGCCCAGCGCAAGCCGGGGCTCACGAAGACGGCGTCCGCCGACAGGGCGCGGCCGGGGGCGACCACGGACTGGGCGCGCGTGAACGTCGACTCGAGGAGCAGGTTGACCTTCGGGTGCGCCAGCCAGACGAAGCTCTGGCTGGCCGACCACGCCCACGTGCCGGCCACGTTCCCCTCGCGGTCGTGCGCCGCGAAGGTTCGGGTTCCCCCGACGTTCCAGTGCATGGCGAGCCGCGGGTGCGCGGTGAAGCTCAGGGGAAGGTTCATCTGGACGCCGGTTCCACCCGTGCCCAGGCTGTCGCGTGAGCGGCCGGTGGGCACGAGCACGCTGAGGCGGGGAGCGAAAGCCAGCCGGCCGCCCCCAACCCCCAGGGCCTGGTATCGGTAGTTGAGGGACGCATCCCCGAGGCCCGTGCTCGCGGCGGCGCCGAGGTGGAGGTCCTGGACGGGAAGGGTGAAGCTCACCTGGTGGCGCTCGTCGGGAAGCGGCCATTCCTGCGTGAACGTGTAGAGCCAGTCGCGCGTGCGCGCGGTGCGGGCGAAGGTGTTGATGTGCTGGACGACGCCGCGCTCCTGGTTGTAGGCCTCCTCGACGAGGAAGCTGTTGTCGCGGATGGGCTCCTGGGCGGAGGCGGTGCCGACGCCCAGGAACACCGAGAGCAGGGCGCCCGCCACTGCCGCCACGACGGGCGCGGCCGTCTTCCCGGCCCCCGTCGCCGCCACTTCCTCGACCTCCTCGTCGGAGAAGATGCGGTCGATGTCGAGAAGGAGGATGAACTTCTTCCCCGCCCGTCCGAGACCCTTCAGGAAGGCTACGTCCACCCGCGAGCCGAAGGACGGAGGCGGCTCGATCTCGCCGGGCAGGAGCTCGATCACCTGGCTCACCGAGTCGGCCACGAGGCCGACGACGACGGCCTCGTCCGGCATGGCGACCTCGACGATCACGATGCACGAGCGCCGGGTGACCGGGCTTGGCGGCATCCCGAAGCGAACGGCCAGGTCGACGACGGGGACGACCCGGCCCCGCAGGTTGATGACGCCCCGCACGTGCGACGGCGTGCGCGGCACCTGGGTCACGACCTCGTACTCGAGGATCTCGCGCACGGCGAGAACGGGAACGCCGTAGTCCTCGTCCGCGATCGAGAAGGTGAGGTACGGCGTCTGCTCGATGATGTCCTTGGCGTTTTCCATCACTCCCCTCAGAACGCCCGGAAGTCCGGGTCGAGGGCCAGGAGGGCGCGCCCGTTCGATCCGGCGTGAGGGGACGGAAGGGGGGCCGGGGGCACGAAGGTCCGTCCGGCTGCCGCCTGCGGCCGCCGCGGCGCCTGGCCGTCCTCGCCCGCGCGGAAGAACGAGACGAGCTGCTCCAGCGCCTGGGCCTGGGCCGCCATCTCCTCCGCGGTGGAGGCCAGCTCCTCGGCCGCGGAGGCGTTGCGCTGCGTCACCTGGTCGACCCGCGACATCGCCTTGTTCACCTGGGCGACGCCCGAGGACTGCTCGGCCGAGGCCGCCGCCACTTCCTGCACGAGGTCGGCGGTCTTGCGGATGGAGGGGACGAGGTCGCGAAGCACCTGGCCCGACCGCTCCGCCACCGAGGTCGACGACGAGGCGAGGGTGGAGATGTCCTTGGCCGCGGCCTGGCTCTTCTCCGCGAGCTTGCGCACCTCGGCCGCGACCACCGCGAAGCCGCGGCCGTGCTCGCCGGCGCGGGCCGCCTCGATGGCCGCGTTCAGGGCGAGGAGGTTCGTCTGGTAGGCGATCTCCTCGATGATCGTGATCTTCTCGGCGATCGCGCGCATGGCGTCGATGGTCTCGGTGACCGCGCGGCCGCCTTCCTCCGCCTCGCGCGCGCCCTTCACCGCCATCTGCTCGGTCTGGCGGCCGTTCTCCGCGTTCTGCGTGATCGACGCGCTCATCTGCTCGAGGCTCGCCGTGGTCTCCTGCACCGAGGCCGCCTGCTCGCTCGTGCCCTGGGAGAGGGTCTGCGACGAAGCCGAGACCTGGGAGGACGCGCCGGAGAGGGCGTTGGCTCCGGACCGCACCTCGCCGATGACCTGGGAGAGCTTCTCGACCATGGCCACGAACGACTGGCCGAACCCGTCCTTGTCGGAGCGGGGAGCCACCCGGACGCGGAGGTCGCCGCCGGCCAGGCTCTGGGCCACGCCCGCCATCTCCTGGAGGTAGGCGTAGGTGCCGTTGATCGAGCGGCTCAGCGCGCCGAGCTCGTCGCCCCGCGCGTCGAACTCCAGGGTGTCGGAGAGGTCTCCCTTCGCGGCTCGGGCCATGGACTCGGCCATGCGCACGATCGGGCGCGCCAGGCTCCGGGCGAGCAGGAAGGAGACGACGAGGCCGAGGATGGTGACGGCGAGGATGAGGATCCAGGTGGTGGCGCGAGCCACGGCATAGGACGCCTCCGCCGACTGAAGGGCCGACTTCTTGAGCCGGATCGTCTCCTTCTCGATGCTGTCGATGATCGCCTCCTGCTTGTGGCGCAGGGGGAGGTACTCGGTCGTGTACCGGGACTTCGCCGATTCAGACTCCCCGTTGGCGATGGCCACGAGGATCTGGTCCTCGAGCCGGTTGAGCACGTTCGCGTCCATGTCCGCCGCTTCCTGGAGGAGCCTCAGGATGTCGCCCTGGGGGGCCAGCTTCCGGATGTCCTCGACGTCCTCCACGAAGTCCTCGTCCGCCTTCTTCTTGCGCTCGTACTCGGCGGTGTTCGCGGGGTTGATCAGGAAGCCCCGCATGGCGTCGCTCATGGCGAGCATGTCGAAGCGCATCTCGAGCGACTTGTGCTCGATCACGTCCGACACCTCGACGACCTTCTGCAGCTCGCCGATGCTGCGGGACAGGATGGCCAGGATGGCCAGCGAGGCCATCGAGCCGATGGACAGGAGACCCAGGAAGCCCAGGGTCAGTCGCATGCGCACCGTCGTCTTCATCACCTCATCGCTCCTTCAACCAGTGGGCCGCCGTCTTGTGGGACCCTCAGAACCCTCCGCCCCAAAGGCAAGGCGGATGCCATGCCTCCTGGCCGCGGATCTCACGTCGAATCAACGACTTCTGCAGGCGAGGGTCGAGCCGCGCCGTCCGGAGATCAGGAACGCGGTCCGGATTCCCGGAACCCCGAGAGGGCCCTCTCGCGTCCGAGCGCCCCCCGGAGAATGGCTCCCGGCATCTCGACGAGGCTCACGACCTCTTCCACAGCACCTTTCGCGATCGCTTCCTTGGGCATGCCGAAGACCACGCAGCTCGCCTCGTCCTGCGCGAGGGTGTAAGCACCCGCGCGGCGCATCTCGAGCAGGCCCGCCGCTCCGTCGTCGCCCATGCCCGTGAGCAGGGCGCCGACGGCGTTGCTGCCCGCCGCTTTCGCGACGGACTGGAAGAGCACGTCGACGCTGGGCCGATGCCCGCTCACCCGCGACCCGTCCGCCACCTCGACCGCGTAGTGCCCGCCGCTGCGCACGAGCCGCAGGTGGCGGTTGCCGGGAGCCACGAGGGCGCGGCCGGCGAGGACGCGGTCGCCGTCCACGGCTTCCTTCACCTCGATCTGGCAGGTCCGATCGAGGCGCTCCGCGAACGCGCGCGTGAACACCTCCGGCATGTGCTGGACGACGAGCAGCCCCGGCGCGTCCGGGGGCATCGCCTCGAGGACGACCCGCAGCGCCTCCGTGCCTCCCGTGGAGGCCCCGAGGGCGATGACCTTGTCGGTCGTCACCCGCAGGGCCGCGGCGGCAAAGGCCGCCCGCCGTGGCCTCTGGTCCCAGGCGCGGGGGGCCGGGCGCGGACGCACGCGCACCCCCGCCGCCGCCATCACGGTCTCCCGCAGCAGGGCCTCGCTGTCCGACAGGAACCCCTTCACGCCCAGGCGGGGCTTCTCGATGATCGCGACCGCCCCCGCGTCCGTGGCGCGCAGGGCCGCCTCGGCCCCCCGCGCGGCCAGGCTCGAGCAGATCACCACCGGCAGGGGATCCGTCGCCATGACCGCTTGCAGGAAGGAGAGGCCGTCCATCTCGGGCATCTCGAGGTCCAGCACGATCACGTCGGGCCGAAGGACCTCCATCTTCTGGAACGCGATCAGCGGGTGCGCGGCCACGGCGACGGTGATCGCGGCTTCCCGGGCGAGGATCGCGGTCAGCATCTGGCGGACCACCGCCGAGTCGTCCACGACGAGGACGTGGACCTTTCGCCTCGGGCTCGTCATGCGGCGGGTACGCGGGCGACGGTCACGCCCGCAGCGGCCGCGAGGCGTGCGTACACGTTCGGGCGCACGCTCCGGAAGCCGGGGGTAGCACCCAGGCTCTCCGAGTGCCCGAGGAACAGGAGCCCGTCGGGTGCCACGCGCTCGCGAAGCCGGGAGAGGACGCGGTCCTTGCCCGGCGCGTCGAAGTAGATGAGGACGTTCCGGCAGAAGACGAGGTCGAACTGGCCCAGGGCCGCGTAGTCCGCGTCGTTGAGGTTCAGCCGCCGGAGGCGGACGACCTCCCGCAGCTCCGGCCCCGCCTTCATGCGCCCCTCGCGGGCGCCTCTGCCCTTGAGCATGAACCGCTTCAGGAGTGCTTGCGGGATCTCGCTCGCGTCCTCCAGGGGATAGATCCCCTCTGCCGCGCGCGCGAGCGCCCGCGTGGACAGGTCGCTGGCCACGATCTCGATCTGCCAGCCGGCGGCGGGCGGGCACTGCGCGAGGAGGAGCATGGCCAGCGAGTAGGGCTCCTCGCCGGTGGAGCAGCCGGCGCTCCAGACGCGTAGGCGGCGGGGCCGCCGGCCCTCCGCGGCCGCGGCCGTCCAGGCGGGCAGGACGTCGCTCTCGAGGAACTCGAACTGGCGGGGCTCCCGGAAGAACCGCGTCTCGTTCGTGGAGATGCAGTCGAGCATCCGCACGCGCTCGTCGGGATCGTGGAGGCGGCGCAGGTAGCCGCCCCAGGTGTCGAGGCCGAGCTCCCGGAGCCGCCGCCCGAGGCGTCCCACGAGAAGGGCCTTCTTGGCGGGTGCCAACCAGATCCCGGCCTCGCGGTGAATCAGCTCCTGGAAGGCGCGGAACTCCGCGTCGGTGAGACGGACGGGCGGCGCGCTCACGCCGCTTCGCGGAAGAGGGCGGGCAGGTCGACGACGAGGGCCACGCGGCCGCTGCCGAGAATCGCCGATCCCGCCAGGAGGGTGGTGTCGCGGAACAGCCGACCGAGCGGCTTCAAGACGGTCTGGCTCTCCCCGAGGAGCGCGTCCACCACGAGGCCCAGGCGACGGCCGGCGTGCTGGAGGACGACGACGTGCTCGCGCGCGGGCGAAGAGCCCTCGATCGCCAGCACCTCGCGGAGACGACGGCAGGCGAGCGCCTCGTCCCGCAGGTTCAGGATGCCGCTTCCCCCCGGGCCCCGCAGGCCGGCGGCGGGCAGCTCCAGGCACTCGAGGACGCCCTCCAGGGGCACCACGAACGTCTCGGCTCCCGCGCGCACCGCGAAGCCGGGGATGATGGCGAGGCTCAGGGGCAGGCGGATCGTGAACGTCGTGCCCAGCCCCTTCCGGCTCCTGACGTCGACCGACCCGCGGAGGGCCTCCACGTTCCGCCTCACCACGTCGAGCCCCACGCCGCGCCCCGACACCTCGGTCACGGCGGCGGCCGTCGAGAAGCCGGGCTCGAAGATCAGGTTCTCGAGGCTTCCCCCGGCCGACGGCCCTTCGGCCAGGACGCCCATCTCGCGGGCCCGGTGCGCGATCCTCTCGAGCGACAACCCCGCGCCGTCGTCCTCGACCTCGATCACGATCCCGCCCGTCTCGCGGAAGGCGCGCAGGCGGACGACCCCTCGCGCCGGCTTCCCCCTGGCGGTCCGCTCCTCCCCGCGCTCGATGCCGTGGGCGAGGGCGTTCCGGACGAGGTGGGTCAGGGGATCGCGCACCTGCTCCACCACCTTCGTGTCCACCTCGACGTCCTCGCCCTCCACCACGAGGTGCGCCGACTTGCCGAGGGCAGCGCTCGTGTCGCGCACCATCCGCGCGAACCGGCGGAAGGTCGGGCCCAGGGGCTCCATCCGCGCCTTCATCACGAGCTCCTGCAGCTCGGCGAGGAGACGGTCGCTCTCCTGGTGGATCTCTGCCGCCTGTCCGCGGCCGCCCGACTCCAGGGCTTCCCGCAGGCGCTCGCGGCCCACCGCGATCTCGCCCGTGAGGTCGAGGATCCGGTCGAGGGTGGCCACGTCGACGCGAAGGCCGTGGGCGGAAGCACCCTGGTTCTTCCCGGAGGGGGCGAGCGTCGACCCGAGCGGCGCCGGTGGAGCGCCTTCCGGCCCCGCCGGGCTCCCCGCGAGGGCCCGCAGCTTGTCGAGGACGGTGGACTGTGCCGGCGTCACCGGACCTCCCCGAGCATGCCCCGCAGGGCGTCGACCGACTCGAGCAGGAGGTCCACGACCGGCCGCTCCGCCTCGATCGCTCCCGAGCGCAGCCGGTCGAGCACGTCCTCGAGGCCGTGGGTCAGGGCCGCGAGGTCGGTGAAGCCGAGGCTCAGGGCGTTTCCCTTGAGCGTGTGCGCCGCCCGGAACAGGGCCTGGACGGCGTCGTCGTCGTCCGGGTGCTGCTCCAGGGCGACGAGGGCCTGCTCCATCGCGGTGAGTCCCTCGCCGGACTCCTCGAGGAACAGACGGACGAGGCCATCCCGGTCCACGTCTTCGACTTCCATGGGCTAGCTCCCCGTGCTCGCGTTCGCGCGACGCGGGTGGTCGTCCTCCGGACGCGTGACCGGCCGGGTCGTTCCCGTGAATCGCCCCACGCCGACCGGGCGCGCCAGGAGGTAGCCCTGGCACAGCGTGATCCCCAGCTCCTTCAGGGTGGCGAGGTCGGCCGCGGTCTCGACGCCTTCCCCGACCACGCGCGCTCCGAACGGCCGGGCGAGCTGCGCCACCGACGACAGCACGGCGCGGCGGTGGAAGTCGCGATGGCAGCCATCGACGAAGTGCCGGTCCACCTTGAGGTAGTCGGGGCGGCACTCGAGGATCATCATGTAGTTCGAGTGGCCGAGCCCCACGTCGTCGAGGGCGATGCGCGCGCCCAGGCGGCGCAAGCCCTCGAGGGCGGCCTGGAAGCCCCGCACGTCCCAGGGCGGAGCGTGCTCCACGATCTCCACCACGAGCCGCGCCGGCGGCAGGGCGCTCTCTTCCAGCCGGTCCGCCAGGAAGCTCACGAACCGGCCGTCCATGGCCAGGGTCGAGGCGTGGATGTTGACGCCGACGACGCTCTCCGCGGGGAGGGCGCGGGCCTCGTCGAGGATAGCGCGCACGCAGGCCCGGTCCACGATCGATTCCTTGCTCTTCTTCCGCGCGTACTCGAAGAGGATGGCGGGGGTCTCGGCGCTCGTCCCCTTCGGCCCCCGGATGAGGGCCTCGAGGTAGTGGGGCCTCGTCTCGCCCCCGGTCACGTCGATCACGGGCTGGAAGCGCACGGAGAGGCTCCCCGGCTCCAGGATGCGATCGAGGAGGAACCGCTCACTCACGCGTCCCCCCCATCAGGATGAAGGCCAGGTGGGCGAGGTCGGGCAGCGGCTGGGGCTTGCGCAGCACGCTGTCCGCGCCGAGGGAGCGCGCTTCGTCCTCCACCTCGTCGGAGACGTACGCGCTCAGCACGATGACGCTCGTGGCGTGATGGCGGCGCCTGATCTCGCGCAGGACCTCGAGGCCCTCGGTGCCGCCGAAGCGCGTGACCCGCAGGTCGAGGATGGCGAGGTCGTAGCGGCGATGGCTGACCAGCGCCTCCGCCTCCTCGGGCTCCCGCGCCACGTCGACCGTGCAGCCGAGGCCGCGGAAGTACTTCGCGGTGGGGATGAGGATCGCCTCCTCGTCGTCGAGGAGCAGGACCTGCCGGTGGGGTGCCCTTTCCGCGCTCATCGTTCTCCTCCTGAACCCTGGGTCGCGGGGCGGGGTTCGATGGCTCGCACCCAGGCCGAGCCCGTCCGCACGTCGAAGACCAGCTTGCGACCGCTGTGCCCGGCCACGTCCTCGCTCACCACGGGAATGCCCAGGAGGCGGAGCTGTTCATGGGCCGTCTCCACGTTGCGCGCGCCCAGCGGGTTCTCGTCGGCCCGAAAGGCCTCGAGCACGCTCGCCCCCCCGAACACCTTGGCCTGGAGTCGCGAAAGCGCCGCCCCGAGGTCGATCAGGCTCTCCGCCAGGCGGGGAATCGCGTCGTCGCCGAAGCGGGGCGAGCCGGGCACGCCGTGGGGCAGCAGGAAATGGTTGATGCCTCCGACGCGCGCCAGGGAGTCCCAGAGACAGACGGCGACGCACGACCCGAGGATGGTCGTCACCCGCTCGTCGGCGCTCGAGACGTAGAGGCGACCCGGCGGCAGGTACACGGCCGTGGTCGAGATCGGCCGCGGCAGGGCCGGGCGCGGCGCCGCCGCGGCGCCAAGGGCAAGCGTCACGCGACGGTCTCCGCCGGCTGCGCCTTTGCGTGAAGGCCGCTGCAGTACAGGGCGGTCGCGGCATGGGTAGCGAGCAGTTCGAAGAGCTCCCGGTCCACGTCCTCGATGCCCGGCTTCTGGGGCAGGAGCCGGAAGACGGCGATCGCTCCGATGACCCGGCCGGCGAGGCTCAGGGGAACGCAGGCGGTGAGCTCCCGCTCGAGCGGGGCGCGCTCCGCGGCCTGCGCGGGATCGGCCACGTAGATCTCCCCCGCGGCGACGGCGCGGCCGATGTGGCCTTCGCCGCGCGCGATGGTGCGGGGCCAGTCCGTCGGCAGCCCGAACGAGGCCAGCAGGTCGAGGTCCCCCGTCGTCGCGTTCACCTCGTAGAGGCCCGCTTCCTCCGAGCCCACGAGGTTGGCGATGATCTCCTGCAGGGCGTCGATGACCTCCCGGCGCTCCAGGGTGCCGTGCAGCCGGTAGCTCGCCACGTACAGGTTGGCGAGGTTCGAGTTCTGCTGCTCGATCTCCGCGTAGCGCGCGGAATAGCGCTGGCTCTCCGCGCGCGTGGCCTCGAACTGCGCCTTGAGCCGCGAGCTCTCCTTCTGGTGGCGCTCGTTCTCCGTCCGCAGGGCGATCGCCTGCTCGTGCAGGCGGTTCATCTCCGCTTCCAGCGAGGCGCAGAGGGCGCGAAGGGCTTCGTTGGCGCTCACCGTCTCCTGCAGGTCGCGCGCGCGCTCGGTCAGGCCCTCGCGCTCGGCCTCGAGTGCCGCCACCAGGAGGTGGAGCCTCTCGATCTCGCCGAGCAGGTCCTGGGTGAAGGAGGTAGTGCCCTCCTGGATCTTGCGGACGTAGGCGCCGTGGTCGTTCTTTTTCGTTCTCATGGTCTCCTCAGCCGGCGATGTGGTCGCGGACCTTGGTGAGGAGCTCCTGGGCGTTCACGGGCTTGGTGACGTAGTCGTTGCACCCGCACTCGAAGCCCGCCTCCACGTTCTCCTCCTCGCCCCGCGTGGTGACGAGGATGACGGGAATCGACTTCGTGTCCTCGCTCCGCTTCAACTCACGGCAGGCTTCGAAGCCGGTCATGCGCGGCATGATCACGTCCATGAGGATGAGATCGGGCCGCTCCGCGGCCGCCACCTCCAGCGCGTGCTGGCCGTCGTGGGCGGTGACGAGGGCGTAGGGCGCCTTCTTCAGGATGGTGGTGACCATCATCAGCGCTGTCTTCGAATCGTCGACGACGAGGATCTTCTTCTTGGTCGAGTTCATGGCTCCTCAGGCTCTTCGTCGGGACCGTTCTGGCCCGACGGAACGCACCCTTGTGCAACAGCGCTGCCAGCACCCGCTGGTCGGGCCAAGTCGTTCAGACACAAGGGTTGGGGGAATTGCGGGGGACGGGATCCGGTCCACGGCAGTCCCGGATTCTGGAAGGCGTCCGGGATGCCGGACGAGGCTCGTCGGACTAGGAGTCGGCCTTGCGCATCGCGATGCCGTGCTTCTTGATGCGCTCGTACAGCGCGCTGCGGGAGAGGCCCAGGAGCTGGGCCGTGCGCGGCACGTGGCCGCCTTCCGCCTTCAACATGGCCTCGATGTGGCGGCGCTCGGCCTCGGCCAGGGTCAGGCGCGCCCCGCCGTCGTCGCCCGGGGAGGCGCCGACGGGGGCCCCGAGGTCGAGGTGCTGGAGCACCGGCAGGTCGCTCAGCAGGATCGCGCGCTCGAGGACGTTGCGCAGCTGGCGGACGTTGCCCGGCCAGGGATGCGCGACGAGCGCCCGTTCGGCTTCGGCAGAGAGGCGGATGCCCGAGCGGCCCATCTCGTGGGCGATGCGCTCGACGAGGCTGCGCGCGAGCAGCACGACGTCCTGGCCGCGCTCGCGAAGGGGCGGGACCACGATGGGCATCGCGCTGATCCGGTAGTAGAGGTCCTCGCGGAACTTCTTCTCCCGCACGAGCGCCAGGAGGTCCCGGTGGGTCGCGGCGATGAGCCTCACGTCGACCTGGCGGTCGCGCACGTCGCCCAGGCGCCGGAAGCGCAGGTCCTCGAGGACCTTCAGCAGCTTCGCCTGCACCTGGAGGTCGATGTCGCCGATCTCGTCGAGGAAGAGCGTGCCGCGGTGCGCCATCTCGAGCAGCCCGGGCTTGGACGCCACCGCGCCCGTGAAGGCCCCCTTCTCGTGGCCGAAGAGCTCCGATTCCAGGAGGTCGCGCGACAGGCCGGCGCAGTTGAGGTCGACGAAAGCCTCGTCGGCCCGCGGACCGTTGTCGTGGAACCAGCGCGCGAGGACGCCCTTGCCGGTGCCCGTCTCGCCGTGGATGAGCACGGGGATGGTGGCCGCGGCCACCCGCGCGGCGCCCTCGGCCAGGCGGCGGATCGCCGGGCTCTCGCCGAAGAACGGGTTCACGGCCTGCCGGCTCTGCGTCGACTTGCCCACCAGGGACACCCGCCGCATCCGCCTCGACTCGAGGCCGCGCTCGATGACGACGAGGAGGGCGGGCAGCTCCACGGGCTTGGTCAGGAACTGGTCGGCTCCCTCCTTGATCGCCCGCACCGCGAGGTCGATGGTGCCGTGGCCGGTCAGGAGCACGACGGGCAGGAAGCTGTCGTAGGCCTTCAGGACGCGCAGCACGCCGAAGCCGTCTCCGTCCGCGAGCGAGAAGTCCACGACCGCCGCGTCCACGTGGTGCTGCCGGACGACCTCCTGGGCGGCGCTCTGGCCGGCCGCTTCCAGCACGTCGTACCCCTTGCTGACCAGGAAGCGGCGCAGCGGCTGGCGCACGTCGTCCTCGTCGTCGACGATCAGGAGGCGGCGGTCAGGCATCACGCCCTCCCGCGGCCGGCGCGGCCGGCGCATCCTCCACGGGAAGGACGAGGGTGAAGCGGGCCCCCCCCTCCGCGCGGTTCTCGGCGATCACCTGGCCGCCGTGGGCCTCGGCCACGCGCTGCACGATGGGCAGGCCCAACCCCGTCCCCCCCTTGCGCCGGCTGAAGAACGGCTCGAACACGCGGGGCAGGTGGTCGGCGGCGAGGCCGGGGCCCTGGTCTTCGACGACACAAAGGGCGAGCACCTTGTCCTGCGATCGGTCGACGCGGCCGGCGAGGCGAACCTCGGAGCCCGCGGGCGAGTGCTGGACGGCGTTGGCCACGAGGTTCTGGAGGGCCTGCTCGATCTGGGTGCTGTCGACGTCGAGGGTCGGCAGGTCGGGCGCGAACTCCTCCACCACCGTCACTCCCCGCTCGCGGACGAGGCTCGCGCAGGAGCGCAGGGCGCGGCGGGCCACGTCCGGGAGGCGCGTGGGCGCGCGGTGGAGGCCGGCGGGCTTCCCGTAGTCGAGGAGGTCGCGCATGAGCTGGCTCAGGCGGTTGACCTGGGTGCGCAGGATGGCCGCGGACTCGGGGAACTCGGGCCGCGACCCGAGCTCGGTTTCGAGGGCGTCGACGGTGGCGGAGATGCTGAAGAGCGGGTTGCGCACCTCGTGGGCCACGCCCGCGACCAGCGACCCCATGGCCTCCATGGTCCGCGCCCGCCGGAGCTGGCTCTGCATGGCCACGAACTGCGTCACGTCGCGGAACGTGAGCACGCACCACGGGCGCTCGCCGGGCCCGCGGGTCCAGGGGCTGGTGAGAAGGTAATAGGACCGGCCGGTCGCATCCTCCGCTTCGCCCACCTGCGATCGGCGGGTCGCTTCCACGCGGTGCTGCAGGTCCCGCAGGGTTCGCCAGGGCTCCGTCGCCGCCATCTCGTCCAGGGTGAGGCCGACCGCGTCCTTGAAGCCGGACTCGGCCAAGCGGTCGAGGGCGCCGCGATTGAGCCTCGCGATCCTCCGGCCGGAGTCGGTGAGGACGATGCCGAGGTCGAGGGCGTCGAAGGTCTGGCTCCATTCGTCCGCGGCCCGGCGCAGGCCGGCTTCGAGCTGGCGCTGGCGCTCCTCGGCCAGGAGGCGCTCGGAGACGTCGCGGATGGCCGTGACCCGCACCGTCCGGCCGCGGTGCGGCAGGCTGCGGGCGCGCACCTCCACGGGGACCTGGGCCCCGTCCTTGCGGAGCACGTTGTGCTGGTAGGCCTCCTCGGCCCCGCGCATGGAATGTTCCGCCACCATCTCCCGGTGCTGGGGGGCGATGA
>Ga0315912_10002164_pt1 | contig 21619 bp, 27 predicted proteins | sample VfabasoilMG_FD_204469 | JGI IMG/M metagenome (GOLD analysis project Ga0315912, IMG submission 204469) | Garden soil microbial communities collected in Santa Monica, California, United States - V. faba soil | ecosystem: Environmental > Terrestrial > Soil > Garden | place: USA: California...
AATCGGATCGATGAGCTCTTGCCTTGGAACGTCGCGCCGCACCTGCAGACGGCGGAATCGATCGCGGCTTGATCGCCCGACGCCGCGATCTACGTCAAGACGGCCTGGACCGGACGGTTACCTGCGAGGTGCTCACCCAACTCGGAGTAACCCCGCATGGGACTTCTAACCTTCACCCTCAACGTCACCCTGGACGGCTGCGTCGACCACCAGGAGGGAATCGCCGACGACGAGACGCGCGCTTTCTTCACCCGACTCTTGGACGAGGCCGGCGCGATGCTGTGGGGCCGCGTCACCTACGAAATGATGGAAGGCTACTGGCCCTCAGTCGCTCGCGGCGACGTTCAGGCGCCGCCGGCGATGCGCGAGTGGGCGGCTAAGCTGGAGGCCAAACCGAAGTACGTGGTGTCGTCGACGCGAACGGATTTCCCGTGGACCAACAGTCACCACATCGCCGGCGATTTACGCACGAGCGTGCAGAAACTCAAGGATACGACCCCTGCCGGCGTGCTCCTCGGTAGCGGCAAGCTCGCGACCGAGCTCGACCGGCTGGATCTGATCGACGAGTACAAGTTTCTCGTGCACGCCAGGATCGCCGGTCACGGCCCGACCCTCTACCAGAGCGGGCTACCCAGCACGCGACGGCTCGAGCTGGTCTCGGCGAAGCCGTTTCGCAACGGCGCAGTCGCTATGCACTACCGCAGCGTGCGCGGCTAACCCCCGCGAGCGCGCCGATTTCGAGGGGGCGGACTTGTGGCCTGCTCTCGCGAGAAGTAGCGTGGACGCCGAGAGGGACCCTGCGAAAGGAGAAGCAGCTTGTCTCGACAACTGATGTTCGTCGCCTGCGCCGCGTGCGCGCTGGCGCCCGTTGCCGTCTTCGCCCACCACAGTCGGGCGAACTACGACATGACCAAGGAGATCGTCGTCGAAGGCACCGTCGCCGAGCTCGCGTGGACGAACCCGCACATCCACATGACGATCGCGACGCAAAGCCCCGGCGGCGAGCAGTCGCGCCTCGAGATCGAGATGTCGTCCGTCTCCGAAGCGTTGGCGTTGGGGCTGAAGAAAGAAGCGATCGAACCGGGCGCCCGCGTGGTGGTGCGCGCGCATCCGGGGCGCAGCGGCCCCGGCGCGAAGGCCGCGGGCCTCGATGTGAGAACCAGCGATGGCAGGGTTTATCCGCTCAACATCGACGCCCGACTCGCGGTCATCCCGGCCGCCCAACCGGCCAGTGGGATCGCCGGGCACTGGGCGCCCACGCTGGAGAGTTACCCCGGCCTTGGCGTCATCGCGCGGCCTATGCAGATCACCGACGCGGGGCGAGCGGCGGCGGCCGAGGCCAGGCGCGCCTCTGAGGGAACCGGCGGCGCGTTGCCGTGCGAGCCGTTCCCGCCGCCGTTCATCTCGCTCTTTCCCGATCTCCGCACGATCGAGGTCAATGGCGCGACCGTCGTGATGCGCTTCGAGGGTGCCATCGGTGTTCCCATGGAGCGTATCGTTCACCTCGATCAGGATGCTCATCCCGTCGGCGCCGCGCCGTCGCTGATGGGCCATTCGATCGGGCGATGGGAGGGCGAGACGCTCGTGATCGACTCCGTCGGCTTCGCTCCTCATCGCTTTGGAGTGCTCGTCTTTCCATCGGGACCGAACAAGCATCTCGTCGAGCGGCTCACGCTCACGCAGGATCGTCTGCAGCTCGAGTACACGATGACGCTCGAGGACCCGGACGTGCTTGCCGCGCCATTTAGCTACACCGCGATTTGGAATCACCGCCCGGACTTGGATTTTTCGGGCGTCGCGTGCGATCCGGAAGTGTCGCGGCGAGCGGTTCAGCCGTAGCGAAGTCGCAGCCGCATCGCGCAAAACGCGTAGGTGACACCGTGAAGCGTTGCCTCTACCTCTGGCCTCTAGCCACGCTGCCGCTAAGTGCGGCTTCCGCTGACCGACCGCCCGGTACGCCTGTCCGCGTCGTCAATGGTTCTTCCACGGTCGATTTCACCGCAGACGGTAAGTCCGATCTCATCGTTTCTGCGCGCCGCGAGAACTTCAATGCGCATGGTTTCGACGTGGTCACGTTCTATATCCATGCCGACGATGGGGAACCTCAGTCCGTCCTGCACATTGTTCCCATCTTTCGCGCGGGGCACGAGGAGCAGGAGGTCACAGTGAGTGGCGGCGCGGACTGCGTTCTGCACGACTTTCGCTTGCTGGCTGGCCCCAAGCCCACTTCGGCAACACTCATTCTGGCCAATCGCGACATTGGGGATGGTTATGCGGCCGCAGGGAGAGTGACATTCACGTTTCTCGAGCTCAAAAAGAATGTCCGAGGAGAGGTAGGCGATCCGCTATATGCGTTCGTGCAGTCGCACGTCGCCGTAGCTACGACAAAGTACTGCGACGTGGGAGAGGCGTTCGAGCGCGAGCTGGATCTATGAGTGTGCGGCCGCTTAGGTGAAGACGCTACTCGTGGGCTTCGACTCTGCTTGGACGCCAGGCAACGTCGGTGCGATCGCGGGAGCGCTTGTCGGTGAAGCTGAGGTAAGAGAGCTCGGCTTGCCGGTTGCTGTGGACTTCGAAGGCGCCCAGCAGACAATTCTCCGGTGGCAAGAGGCGCATTCGCCAGCAATGACGGCCGTTCTAATCGATCAGCCTACGATCGTGAAGAATGAGTCCGGTCAGAGGCCGGTCGAGAACATCGTGGGCTCGGTGGTGGGTGTTCGGCACGGCGGAATGCAGCCAGCCTGTACCGGTAAGGCCGAAATGTTCGGCAACGCAGCACCGATCTGGCCGTTCCTCGCTCGTTTCGGTGGCGCAGCTGATCCCTTGGTGCCGTCCGTTGGCACGCGCGTCATCGAGACGTATCCCGTCCTGATGCTGATCTCGCTGGGCTGGATACTACCGGATGCGCGGCCCGCCGGTCGGCTGCCAAAGTACAATCCCGCCCGTTCCACGACGTTCTCGCTTTCCGACTGGAGCTATGTTTGCGAACGCGCGCGAGACGCATCTCTGGCGGCCGGCCTGACTGAGATCAGCAAGTGGCTGGCTCGGGCCGCCGCGTTGCCGGCGCCCCGAAAAGCCGACCAGGACCGAGTAGACGCGGTGCTGTGCTTGCTTGCCGCAATCCACCTCGCGTCACAGAACGAATGTCTGATGGTCGGCGACCAGACTACCGGTTACATCGTCGTGCCGAGCGGTGTTGGGCTCAGGCAGGAGCTTGAAGCGAGGTGTCTCAAGACTCGACGAGTGCCGTCCGATTGGGTGAAGGTGTTTCGGGATTCATCGTTCCGGCCTACGGTGCAATAGCGCAGCTTAATGTCGTTCCCCTACATCACGGACATTCTGAACGCGCTTCTCGGAACACACTGGGTGCTTCCGCTCCCGACGTTTGGGATTGTCGTCGTCGCAGCGATCGTCATCGCGACCGGCGTCACGCGCAGGGAAGCGAAGCGAATGGAAGCTCGTGGCGCGTTACCGCGGTTGACCCACTTGCTGGTTGGGGACTTGGCGTTGATCTCCTCCATGGCCGGCCTCGTGGGCGCGCGAGTCTTCCACATCGTCGACCATCCCGCGGCGTTCCTGGCCGATCCGGCGGCCATGATCTTCAGCCGGGCGGGGTTCTCGATCTACGGAGGGCTGTGCTTCGGCGTCGTGGCGGGCGTGGTCTTCCTACGACGCCGCGGCGTTCCGGTTGCCCCCATGCTCGACGCGGCAGCGCCGTCTTGCATGTTGGGGTACGCAGTTGGCCGGCTTGGCTGCCAGTTGGCCGGTGACGGGGATTGGGGCGTCGCGGCGGATATGGCGCTGAAGCCCGGTTGGCTGCCGGACTGGTTGTGGGCACAGACCTACGACGGGAACATCGTCGGTGTCGCGATTCCAGCTCCCGGTGTCTACCCGACACCGATTTATGAATCCGTCGCGGGCTTCGTGTTGTTCGGTGTCTTGTGGGCACTGCGGTCCGATACGCAGCGGCCACCGTTCTTGTTCTGCGTCTATCTGCTGCTCGCCGGGTTCGAACGGCTTCTAGTGGAGAAGATCAGGGTCAACCCAGAGCATGACTGGTTGGGCGCTCATCTCACGCAAGCCGAGGCGATTTCAATTCTGCTCGTCGTTGCGGGACTCCTTGGAGTGTTGATGACGCTAACCGGGAGAAGACTGTGGCCGCGCATTCTCCTGGCGGTCGGTGTCGTCACCGCGCTATCCGCGTGCGTGCCTTTGTGACGACGACACCATGACCACCGACTTCGCAACCCACGTGGTGTCGAACTCCGTGAATCGCGCGATCCTTTCGCGGTGGGACCTTCTTGACCTGCCAGGTTCATGGCTTGTCGCTGGCTGCCTGTTTCAAACCGTATGGAACCTTCAGGCAGGTCTGAGACCGGAGTCGGGCATCAAGGACTACGACATTTTCTACTTCGATCCTTCGGATCTCAGCGAGGCCGCGGAAGCAGAAGCTCAGGCTCTCGCGGAGTCGACTCTCAACGATCTCGGTGTGACCGTTGAAGTGGCCAACCAAGCTCGGGTCCACCTCTGGTATCCCGCTCACTTCGGCCACCCTTACCCCGCGCTCTCGTCCGCAGAGGAGGGGATCGGTCGTTTTCTCGTGCGTGAAACTTGCGTGGGTGTTCGCCCGCAGCAATGCTGTGCCCCCTACGGGCTGTCTGGCCTCTATGCGGGTACGCTGACGCCAAATTCTGCGACGCCGTACCCGGACCTGTTCGCGAAAAAGGTTGCGAGCTACAAGGCGCGCTGGAACTGGTTGAAAATCGAGGCGACAACGGGAGGCCAAATACATGTTCACGAAGAAAGGTGACGCGGCCGTCCTCGCCAAGCTCGGCGATGCGCCGGCAGAGTATCGGGAACTCGCGCAGCGCCTGCACCGCATCATCCGCGAGAGCGCGCCGTCACTCGAGCCGATCGTGCGCTGGGGGCTTCCGTTCTATGTGAAGGACGGCAAGGACGTCTGCTACATCAAACCCGCCAAGGACTTCATCGCTTTCGGTTTCGGCGAAGTCGTGAACCCGGCTCACGAAGAGGGCGCCGATATGCATCCGGTCGCCTGGACCCTGACCTCGCTCGGCGCCGCGACCGAAGCCAAGATTCGCGAGCTCGTCAAGAAGGCGGTGCGGGACTAGTCACGGGAGGACGAATGCTAGCCTTCGAAGTAACCGTGAACGGGAAGCGCCGCTACGTGGCGGGGCACGTGGATGAGCAATCGGTGCAGCTGATCCTCTGGGGCAGCCATGGAACAGCGGGCCTCACGACCTTCGTCGCCGTGCCGAACGACAGTCCCGCCGGGCTCGCGACTCTTTCGTACGAGCCCGCGCGCTTAGCAATCGGCGACGAGCTCAAGATCCGCATCGTCGACGTGGAAGCGGCCGACGCTCCCGTGCAGCGCAACGACGGTGAAGGTGGTTACCAAATCGCGATCGAAGGGTCTACAAATGACTAGCCACATTCTCGAGCGCATCGCCGACGGTCGCACGGACCTGGTGTTCGACTATCTGGCGCAAGGACATCCCGCGAAATCCGCCGATCGCGCAGGAACGCCGCTGATCGCTTGGTGCGCGTACTACGGCGACGTCAGCGGCATCCGCTTCTTGCTCGCGAACGGTGAGACGCTCGAGAGCTTAGGGCCCAACCTCGGCCTCGACGGCGCCGCGTTCCACGGGCATTGGGAGCTGTGCCAATTTCTGATCGAGAGCGGCGCCGACGCGAACCGCACGGACTTGGACACGCACGAAACTCCGCTGCACGCGGCGCTGTGCAAGGCCAACCGCCCGCAATACGACCTCGTCGTCAAAGTGCTGCTCGCGAGCGGCGCGAAGCCGAACTGCGCGACGAAACCGAACGTCGAAACGGGAGCGTTCATGCGCGACTGCAGAACGAAAGGCGAGACGCCGCTGCATCGCGCCGCGGCGTTCGGCACCGAAGCGGTCGTCCAACTGCTGCTCGACGCCGGCGCGCTGCGCGAGGCGCAAGACATGAACGGCGAAACGCCGTTGAGCTGGGCGAGCTGGCATCTGCGGCCGGCGTCGATCCTGCGGAGGCTCTGCTACGGCAGCTTCTCGATTCACTCGGGGAACCACGCGACCTACGATCACGGCCGCGGTTGGGAAATCATGGGCGTCGGCAAACCGCATGTGTAGCACTTGTCGAACAATCGGACAGCAGGTCTAGCTACCGGGGGGGCAACGTGCAGCTAGAAGAACTAGGTATTCCGCTTGTGCTTCTCGCGTACGGCCATGGGTTCCCGTGGAAGGGGAAGTGCTGGCTGTGTGAAGCGGAGTCGGAAGAAATGACCGCTCAGATTCTTGTTACGAAGAGGCCGGGCAAACCGAGAATCCATCCAAGCGGATTCAGGGAAATCGGTTCCGACGAGCAATGGCCAGTGTGCAAGAGTTGTGAATCCGTACTACTACGCTTGAGTGAACGCGTTGGACCACAAATGAGACTCGTCGCCAAGGATTTCACCTGAGATGGGCAATCGCGCTTTCGTCATGGCGCTGCTCATCACGTGTGCTGCTGGCGTGCTCGAGTCGCGTACCGCATTCGCTCATCACAGCGGCGTCGCTTACGACCGGTCGCGGCAGCTGACCATCGAAGGGACCGTCGCGTCGCTCTCTTGGACGAACCCGCACATCTTCATGACGATCGAGACGAAAGGTCCCGACGGCGCGCCGCTTCTACAAGAAGTCGAAGTGATGTCGGTGGCCCAAGCGCGCGGCCTCGGCCTTCGGCGCGAAGCGATCGGCCCGGGTGCGCATGTCGTGGTGCGCGCGAGCCCGAACCGGCGCGGGTCGGGGCGAGCCTTCGGCCTCGAGGTCACGACGAGCGACGGCGCGGTGATGCCGCTCAGCAGCTTCGCCAGGCTGAGCGCTGCGCCGCCGCCCGCGGAGGCCGGCGGGCTCGCCGGCCGTTGGGCTCCTTCCGTCGAGAGCTTCGTCAGTGTGGTGTCGGCCGGGGCTGCCGCGCAGCTCACCGAAGCGGGTCGCGCGGCGCGCGACGAAGCGCTGCGACAGTACATGGCTCCCGGCGGCGCGGGAGTGGGGATCTGCGAGCCGTTGGCGCCGCCGTTGCTGCACGTGTTTCCCGATCTGCGAACGATCGAGATCGCCGAGAAGACAGTCACGATCCGCTCCGAGACGAACGGCGTGCAGCAGGAGCGCGTCGTCCATCTCGATCAGGCCTCGCAGCCCGCGGACTCCGAGCCCGCGGTCGAGGGGCATTCGATCGGGCGGTGGGAGGGCGGAGCGCTCGTCATCGATACGGTCGCGCTTGCTCCCGCTCGAACTCCGGACCTCGTCTTGCTGCCGACTCAGCCGGGCACTCATCTGATCGAGAAGCTCGCGCTCGCGCCGGATCGGAGGCACCTCGACTACGAGTTCACGCTCAGCATCCCCGGCTACCTCGCGGGGCCCGTGACCCTTCGCGCGACGTGGGATCATCGCCCCGATCTCGAGCCGTCCGGGACCGCGTGCGACCCGGACGTCGCGTGGCGATTCCTGCGGGAACCCTAGTGCGGCCGCTCCGTCGAGGGCCGTTGTGTCAAAAAGATGACATTCTTTCACTCAGGACCTGTGTACGCTTGCGTGCGGTACCTCAATGGGAGACATAGCCATGCGTCGTGCACTTGCCATCATCTGCACTTTGGTTGCGACGTCGGCGAACGCGGAGGTGGGGATCGGCGTCTCCGCCAAGACCGACAGCGCGACCGTGTACATCCCGATCACGGTTAAGCGGTTCATGATCGAGCCCTACGTGAGGGCGACTGAGCGAGAGTCGGAGTCGGCAACCTCGTCTGGGACGATCTTTCCCGTGACGTCTACGTCGGTTTCGGATCTCGAGGCCTATGCCGTCGGCGTCGGCGTCTTTCGCCTAGTCCCCTTGGCCGAGCGGTTCACTCTGTATTACGGCGCCCGGCTTGCGAGCATAGACGAGGAGTCGAAGTCGTATACCGTGAGCGGGACGACGCCTCCTCCGGCGGAGCCGCAGCAGCTCAGCACCGCTGAGGGACATTCGCTGATGCCCACGCTCGGTTTTCACTACAACATCGTCGAGCGCCTTTCGATCGGCGCGGAGATCGGCGTGGAGCGCGCGGACGTCGACACGGAGACGATCAGCCGCTCGACGACAACCGGTTTGATAACGGCGACTTCCACCAGCCAGATCACGGCGACCGATACGCGCGCGAACGTGATCCTGCGATTCTTTTTCTAATCGTTGAAGCCGGTCTTCAAGCTCGGCCTGGTTGCGGCGGGCTACGTTGCCGCGTTCCTGGTTGCGTCGGCGGTCGTCGCCGTGCGAATCGCCAACACGAGCGGTCCCGACGCGCAGGCGTCGAGCGGCATGTACGCGTTCGGCGACGCGTATTTGTTCGTCGCCACGTTCGGCGTCTTGGCTCTCGTGCCCACGGGCGCAGCGCTGTACTGGTTGAGACCCTACCGGCAGTTTTGGGTCGCGCTTTCGGCCTTGGGTCTCGGCATCGCGATCACCGGCGCTGCCGCGGGAATCCTGTTCGCACTCGGCAGGCACGCCGAAGCGTCTTCGACGCTCGGAGCGTGGGCGAGCGCTTCCGTGCTGAGGATTCTGTTCTCGCCGGTTCTAACGCCTGCGTTTCTCGTCGCCGCGCTGGTGACGCCGTACGTCGGCCCTAGGCGGGTGCTCTTCGCGGCAACCGTCGTGGAACTGGCCGTGGTGGTGTACGCGGGGCTCGTGTGGTTCCTGCCCCTGTTTTTCGACCGGGCTACTTCCTGACGTCGAGCAGCGTGAGCCGCGGATCGGCGGCAACACACACGGCTTCTTTGATGCCGTGCTCTTTGCGCACGATGTTCGTGCCCTGCACGAGCGACACCATCTTGTAGAGGGCGTGCCGGCGCGCCATGCCTTCGCGTCCCATGCCGCAGTCGGACGACAGAATCAGGCGCTCGACGGGAATGTGCTTCAGCGCGAGCCGGATGTGGTCCGCGACTTCCTTCGGGCTCTCGACTTGCAGCGAGTGGTGGTCGATGACGCCGATCGCGACCTTCATGTCCGTGATCTCTTTGCCGATCGCCTCGAGATCCATGCCGCCCGAGCTGCACGACTCGAACGTGATGACGTCTGCGTCGACCTTGTTCAGGAGCTTCAGCGCGGGCTTGTAGCTCTGAACTTGCGCGAACATGCGCTGCTGCGACGGGTTGCCCCAGCACGTGTGGCACCAGACCTCGGTCTTGGCGCGCAGGCCACGCACGGTGTTGTTGAACACCTCGAGCATGTACTCGGGATTGATGACCTTGTCGACGACGCCGCGCGCCGCGAGCAAGTGAATCTGCGGCTCTTCCATCTGGATGACGGGGCAGCCGGCGTCGGCGAGCGCGTGGAGCTCTTCGTTGAACGCGTCGCTGAGCGCCCAGATGCGCTCGCGAACGTCCTTGTAATGGAAGTCTTGCACGGCGAACGCAACGAGCTCCGGCGTGACGGTGCCGAACTTGACCGGCTTGCTCGTCTGGCGTTGCGCGGCTTTGTACATTTGCGCGTATTGCATTTGGCCGCGGCCGACGGGGCCGACGATGCTCGGCATCATTCGCGCTTCGATGTAGTCGTGGAGAATGTGCCCGCGCGGGAAGCCGATGCCGCCGCCGCCGACAGGCGCCATCTTCGGAATGCCGTCGAAGCCCGCCATGTGGAACGGCGGATAGCTCGTCCAGCTCTGGCCGCCGATGTCTTGCGTGAAGCGCGCGTCGCCGTCGGTCACGATGTCGAGGCCGGCGATCTCTTGCTCGTTGAGATAGACCGAAAGCGCATCCTCGTACTGCTCGCGGAAGCGGGTCTCGACCATCGCCTGTAGGAACGTCTTGAGCCCTAGGTTTTCCGTGTACCAGCTCGGGCGCGGCAGGGAGCCCGTAATGGTCGTAGGCAGCAGTTGGTTTGCCGTCGCGCGTAGCATTCGTAATACCCCGTCTGGTGTTTATTTCGTAGCCGGCTGGGAGCCGACATTTCTCGTAAGGGCGGATACAATATTGAATTAATCGTTTCCCCACAACCCTATACGGATCGAGCAATCGGAACGGTGAGCTCGACTGAAGCGGCAGCGGAAATCGACGGACTACGGCTGACGCGAAATCGCAGGATTTAACGAGGAGCACGACATGGATTTGGGCAATGGCCTGGGTCACCTGACCTATTCGACTCTAGTTCACCCGGGCGACACCTGGGCCGAAATGTGGGACAGCTTGAACCGCTATGTTCCACAAGTGAAAGCACGTGTCTCGCCGAAGAATTCTTTCGGCGTCTCGTTGCGCCTCTCGGCCTCGTCGGCGCAGACGCTGACGGGCGACCGTGGCGAGCGCGAGCGGCTCAAGGACTTTCTGCACCAGCACGACATGTACCTGTACACGGTTAACGCATTCCCGTACGGGCCGTTCAAGAACCGCATCGTCAAGAAGGACGTGTACGAGCCGGACTGGAGCACGATCGAGCGCGAGGTCTACACGCAGCAGGTCGCCGACATCCTGGCCGAGGTCGCCGCGCCGCACGTCAATCCGTCGATTCAGAGCCCGCCGCTCGGCTTCAAACCGAAGGTCACGGGACCCGAGTACGTCAACGAGTTCACGCGCCACGTCATCAACACCGTCGCGCACATGGTCAAGCTCGAGAAGCGCACCGGCCGCACGGTCACGCTGTGCCTCGAGCCCGAGCCCGCGTGTTTCCTCGAGACGACCGACGAAGCCGTGGACTATTTCACGAACCATCTCTACGCGAGCGAAGCCGTTCGCATGCTCGTCACGGCGACGGGCTTGAACAAATCGCAGGCCGAAGCCGCGTTGCGCAAGCACTTGGGCATGGTCTACGACATCTGCCACCAGGCGGTCGAGTACGAAGACATCGGCGGCAGCTTGCGCAAGCTCGCCGACAACGGCATCCCGGTGTTCAAGCTGCAAGAGGCCGCGGCGCTGCGCGTGCCGAACGTCACGAAGGAAACCGTCGATGCGATGCGGCCGTTCGCGGAGACCGTGTATCTCACGCAGACGATCGAGAAGATCGACGGCAAGCTGAATCGCTACTTGAACCTCGAGGACGCGTTCGCCGCGTTCGAGAAGAACCCGAAGGCGAAGCGCGAGTGGCGCACGCACGTTCACGTGCCCGTGTTCCTCGACAAGATCGGCCAGCACTTCGAGACGACGCGCTTCGCGATCGAAGATGCGCTGAAGTTCCACAAGAAGAACAAGCTGTCGCCGCAGCTCGAGATCGAGACCTACACGTGGGACGTGCTGCCGGAGTCGATGAAGACCGGCTCGATCGTCGACTACGTGCAGCGCGAGCTCGATTGGGTCAAAGGCCAGCTCGTCTAGGATTTAGAAAGGACAACGCAATGAAAGTGGGTTTCATCGGCCTCGGCCGAATGGGTCAGGCGATGGCCGGCCGCATCCTGGGCGGCGGCCACGATCTCGTCGTGTACAACCGCTCTCGCGACAAGGCGGCCGAGCTCGAGAAGAACGGCGCGAAAGTCGCGGGCTCGATCGCGGAAGCGTGCAAAGGCCGCGAAGTCGTGATCAGCATGGTGTCCGACGACAAGGCGCTCGCCGAGGTCGTCAAGGAAATCTCCGGCGCGCTCGAGAAGGGCGCGATCCACGTCGCGATGGGCACGCACGGCGTGCACGCGCTGCGCGAGGTCGATGCCGCACACGGCAAGCTCGGGCAGAAGTTCATCGCGTCGCCGGTGCTGGGTCGCCCCGAAGCGGCGGCCGCGGGCCAAATCGCGATCGTGCCGGCCGGGCCGGCCGACGCGATCGAAAAGGTCGCGCCGCTGAACGCGCTGATGGGCCGCCGCACGTTCCCGGCCGGCGTGAAACCCGAAGGCGCCGCGGCCGTGAAGCTCGCGAACAACATGCTGATCGGTTGCGCGATCGAAGCGATGGGCGAAGCGTTTTCGCTCGTGCGCAAGTACGGCGTCGACCCGGCGGCGTTCTACGAGGTGTTCACGGACGGCTTGTTCTCGGCGCCCGCGTACAAGGTTTACGGCGGCATCATCGTCAAGCAGGCCTACGCGCAGGCGGGGTTCACGACGACGCTCGGCTTGAAGGACACGGGCCTCATGCTGGCCGCCGGTCTCGCCGAGAACGTGCCGCTGCCGAGCTTGAACGTCTATCGCGACAAGCTACTTGCCGCGATGGCGAACGGCGACGCGAATAGCGATTGGTCCGTGATTGCGAAGCACCAGGCGCGCGACGCCGGGCTCGAGTAATAGGAGATTGCTGAAGTGATCAAAGCAGGTATCGCGGGCCTCGGCTGGTGGGGCAAGACGCTCGTCGAAGGCGTCGAGGGCTCGAAAGACATTCAATTCGTCGCGGGCTCCGCGCGTACGCACACGGATGACCTCAAGGCGTTCGCGAAAACGCAGAAGTTCGAGCTCTACAAGACCTTCGAGGACATGCTGAAGCATCCTGGCTTGGATGCCGTCGTGCTCGCGACGCCGCACTCGCTGCACGTGCCGCAGACGGTCGCGGCCGCGAAAGCCGGCAAGCACGTGTTCTGCGAGAAACCGTTCGCGCTGCACGGCGCGGAAGCGCGTGAAGCCGTCGATGCGGTGGAGAAGGCCGGCGTGACGCTTGGCTTGGGTTACAACCGGCGTTGGCACCCCGAGATGACGAAGCTGCGCAACATGATCGACAGCGGCGAGCTCGGCGTGATTCTGCACGTCGAGGCGACGATGACGTTCCCGAACGCGCTGCTGCTCAAAGCCGACGCGTGGCGCGCGAGCAAAGAAGAAACGCCGTGCGGCGGCTTGACGCCGATGGGCGTGCACGCCGTCGACGCCATGATCGATCTCTGCGGTCCCATCGACGAGGTGTACTGCCAGAGCTTCCGGCGCGCCGTGACGATCGACGCCGACGACACGACGTCGATTCTGTTCCGCATGAAGGAAGGCATGTCGGGCTATCTCGGCACCATGACGGCCACGGGCGGCGGCTTCGACTTCGTCGTGTACGGCTCGAAAGGCTTCGTGCGCTTCGAAGGCATGACGCACGTCGCCGGCGCGCCGTCGGAAGAGCGCCGCACGCGCTTGTTCGGCACCTGCACGTTCAAGCCGGCACAAGGTCCGGCGAAGACGTGGGAGGCCGAGCGGCTCGACCTCACGAAGGTCACGCTCGAGGCGTTCGCGCGCGCTTGCGAGGGCAAGGAGAAGTTCCTGATCCCCGTCGAGGAGATGGTGCACGGCGCCGCGGTGACCGAAGCGATCGTTCGCTCTTCCGAGACACACGTGCCCGAGAAGGTGCGCAAGGCGTAGCGCGCGTTGGACAGCACGCGCGACTGGCGCTCGGAGGGCGTGCGGGTCATCAAGGGCACGGAGCTCGACCCGAACACGCCACAAACGCCGGGCATGCATCGGCAGGCGGCGATCGACCGCGCGCGCGTCGGCGCGCAGAAGATCTGGGCCGGTACCGTCACGATCCATCCGAACGCCAAGACGGGCGCCCACCATCACGGCCCGCTCGAGAGCGTCATCTACGTCGTGCGCGGCAAGGCGCGCATGCGCTGGGGCGAACGGCTCGAGTTCGTGGCGGAAGCCGAGGCGGGCGACTTCATTTACGTGCCGCCCTACGTGCCGCATCAAGAGATCAATGCAAGCCCGACGGAACCGCTCGAGTGTGTGCTCGTTCGCAGCGACAACGAGGCGGTCGTCGTTAACCTCGACATCGCACCCGTCGAGAAGCCCGAGGCCGTGTACTGGGTGGATCCGATCCACAAGCATCCGCACGGCTAGCATCCGACATTCAACATTCAGGTCCGAAGGAGGGCCTCGATGAGCTTTCTACGCCGCTGTTCACTCGCCGTTGCCTTGGTCACCGTCGCACCTGCGTTCGCGCAGCTGAACAATCTCGACGAGGCGCTGCGCACGACGCCGATCACGACGCAACAGCTCGGCGAGAATTTCCACGTGCTGTTCGGCGTGGGCGGCAACATCATCGTGTCGATCGGCGCGAACGGCACGCTGATCGTCGACGATCAGTTCCCGCAGATGGTGCCGAAGTACAAGGCGAAGATCGGCGAGCTCGGCGGCGGCGCCATCAACTTCGCGATCAACACGCACTGGCACTTCGATCATGCCGACGGCAATCAAGTGCTCGGCCCCGAGGGCACGTGGCTCGTCGCGCACGAGACCTCGCGGCAAATGATGACGAAGAACAACGTCATCAATCTCGTGACGGCGAAGCGTGACCAGCCCGCGTACGCCGAAACGGCATTGCCGGTGCTCACGTACGACAACACGATGCGTTTCCACTTCAACGGCGAGCGCATCGACCTCGTGCATTTCGGCCCGGCGCACACGACCGGCGACACCGCGGTGATCTTTCGCGAGCACAAAGTCGTGCACATGGGCGACGTCTACAACAACGCGGGCTATCCGTTCATCGACGCCGACAACGGCGGCAGCTTGAACGGCGTCATCGAGTTCTGCACGAAAGTGCTCGCCGAGATCGACTCGACGTACATGGTCGTGCCGGGCCACGGCCCGATCGCGGACGCGCAAGCGCTGACCGACTATGTCGAGATGCTGTCGACGATTCGGGACCGCATGAGCGCGCTGATCGGCAGCGGCGCCACGCTCGAGCAAGTCGAAGCGGCGCGGCCGACGTCCGAGTGGGACGAGCGCAAGGGCGACCCCGAGAGCTTCCTGAACCGCGCGTACTTGAGCCTCTCGCGCGAGCGGCGCTGACGCGCCTAGGTTGGTCGCGTCGAAGCCGCGCGACGACCGCGTGTGCATACCCCCTCGCTGAGGTCGTCAGGCTCGCGGACGTTCTTGCTCGCTTCCGTGGTCGATGCGGCAGGCGCGCTAGCGCGCGAACGGCTATCCTTTCCGCATGACGGTCGTCTCCGAAAGCACGATCCCCGATCACCTCGACTTCCTGGTCACGCAGGTCGACCAGGAACGCGCGGTCGTGCGCGATCTCGTCTCGGCCGTGCTCGCGTTCAACACGCATAGCTCGGGCGAGCCGCTGCAGATCAGCTTCCCGTTGTTCACGGATACGAAGGTCAGCGACCGCGCCATGCTCGGCCCGTGCGTGCGCGTGACGGGCCCGGCCGAGAAGCTCTACGTGTTGACGTTGCGCTACGAGGTCTCCGCGCACTTGCGCGCGGGCCGCGCCATGACGCTCGTCCGCGACAGGCCCGTCGTCGAGGCCGGCCGCAACGAGAAGTTTTCGCTGCTCGCTTCGCCGAAGAAGAAGATCGTCGTGGCCGAAGCGCGGCCGCTCGTGCTGTCGGGCCACTCGCGTCTGATCGAAGCGGCCGGCAATCTCGGCGTCACGGTGCGTGACGAAGCCGCGTTCGTGACGCGCGGCGAGAGCGTCGTCGCGACGGACGGCGACGTCGACTTGCTCGGCTTCTCCGACAAGAAGACCGTCCCCGTGATGAAGTAGAGCTATTGAGCCGCGGCGTGCCGCGAGCGGCGCACGAGAGCGTAGACGAAGCCGCCGGCGCCGCCGAGAAGAAATCCGAGCGGACCCGTGATGAAGAGCCCGAGCAGCGGGCCTTGGTTCGCTTCGGGCGCAAAGATCATCGGGCCGAAGAACCCACCCACGAAACCGACCGCGCCGACGACGAGCGCGCCGCCGAGCGTCAGCGCCAGCAAGCCGTCGTCGCGGGACTCCTCCGTGCGCCGCCACGTGTAGCGCGCTGCCCAAATGGCGGCCGCGAACGAGCCGACGGTCGCGAGCAACCAGTGCCCCGGTAGAAAGCTTACGAGCGAGAACGGCACCCAGAACACGAAGTAGAACGCGGCGACGCCGACGAGGAACGAGAGCCCGAATCGAGCGATCGTGAGCATGGCGCTATTCGAGCAAGAGCCATCGGGCGCGGCGCGGGCGTGCGTCACAGGGTCGTTTGAAATCGCTGCGGCCGCGGCGCACCATCGTGTCTAGCCATCGGCTCAGGGGGGATTCGCCGTGCGCCGCTTTACACAGTTGCTCGTTGCCGCTCCGTTCATCGCGTTGGCCGTCGCGCCACTCTCGCTCGATGCTCAGCCGCCGGGCGGAGGGTTTGGCGGCGGCTTCGGGCAGATGGAGACGCGCGCGCTCGCCGAGCCGTTCAAGGGCGTGACCACGAACGGCACCGTGACGCCGGGCCTGTACTCGATTCGCTCGACGGGCGTTTCGACGGAGCCCGTCGTGCGCGCCGCGAATGCCTTCCTGGCGGCGTTGACGCCGGAGCAGCGCGCGAAGACGCAGTACGCGGTCGACGACGACGAGTGGCGCAAGTGGGCGAACGTGCACATGTACCGGCGCCAAGGCGTCTCGTACGACGAGATGGGTCAGACCCAGAAAGCCGCCGCGCACGCGCTGCTCGCCGCGTCGCTGAGCGCGAAGGGTTTGAAGCAGAGCGAAGACATCATGCGTTTGAACGAGACGCTCGCCGAGCTCAACCACAACAACTTCGACGAATACGGCGAGGGGAAGTACTACCTCACCGTCATGGGCACGCCGTCGGCCGCGGAGCCGTGGGGTTGGCAGATCGACGGCCATCACCTGATCATCAATTACTTCGTGCTCGGCGATCAGGTCGTCATGACGCCGTCGTTCTGGGGCTCGGAGCCGGCCGTCGCGACGGCCGGCAAGTACGCCGGCACGCGAATCATGGACGACGAGCAGCACGCAGGGCTCGCGATGGTGCGCTCGCTGACGCCGCAGCAGCGCGATCGTGCGGTGCTCGAGCCGAAGAAGACCGGCAACAACATCCGCGCGCAGCTCTTCAGCGATAACGTCGTGGTCGACTACGCGGGCGTTCCGGTCTCGTCGTTCACGGCGTCGCAGAGAGAGCAGCTGCTCGACTTGATCGAGCTCTATGTCGGCAATCTGCGCGACGAGCACGCGCGCGTGCATCTCGCCGACGTCGCCGCGCGGCTCGACGAGACGTACTTTGCCTGGGTTGGCGAGTCGAACGACGACTCGGTGTTCTATTACCGCATCCACAGCCCCGTCGTGCTGATCGAGTTCGATCATCAGACGCCGGTCGGTCTGACGGAGCTCTATCCGCGCGGCGTGCCGTACAAGGAGCACATCCACGCCGTCGTGCGCACGCCGAACGGCAACGACTACGGCAAGGACTTGCTGCGCCAGCACTACGAGCGCCATCCGCACTGAGGGCATGGCGTTGCGCGGTCCGCTGTTGCTCTGCGCCGCGACGCTCGGCTGCGCGCTGGTTGCCGATGCACGCGCCGGCGTCGCGTTCGAGCCGCTCGCCGAGCTTGCGGTGCCGGAGGCGAACCAGGGCGTGGGCGTCGACGAGCGGTACTTCTACGCCGTCGACAACACGAACCTAGCGAAGTACGACAAGGCGACCGGCAAGCTCGTGAAAACGTGGCACGCACCGAGCGACGGCCGGGTCGTGCACCTCGACAGCGCGATGCTGATGGGCGGCAAGCTCTACGCGGCGCACTCGAACTACCCCGGTTGGCCGATGACGAGCTCGCTCGAGATCTTCGACGCGGACACGCTCGAGCACGTCGGCACGCACAGCTTCGGTGTGCGCTGGGGATCGCTGACGTGGGTCGACTGGCGCGACGGCCACTGGTGGATGACGTTCGCGAACTACGATCAGAAGATCGGCCCGGGCGGGACGCCGTACGGCGGCAAGGCGAACACCGTCGTGATGCAAATGACCGAAGCCTTCGAGCCCGTGCAGTCGTGGACGCTGCCGCAGGCGGTGCTCGACCGCTTCGAGGACATGAGCAACTCCGGCGGCTCGTGGGGCCCCGATGGGTTCCTCTACCTCTCGGGCCACGATCCGGCGGAGGTCTATAAAATGAGAGTGCCCGAGGCGGCTCCGGTGCTCGAGCTCGTCGAGATCGTGCCGCTGAACATTCGCGGGCAGGGCATCGCGTGGGACCGGTCGCGGCCTGGCACGATCTACGGGATCATTCGCGCGAGCGCGCTGGAGCGCGCCACGGGCCGCGGAAATCGCGTGACGGTGGCGCGCATCGTCGAGAGCCGGTAGCCGGCCGCGCCGTGTCGTAGTAGCGTGCTCGAAACAAAGTGCGCACGACGCGCAGTGCATGAGGGGGAAGCAAATGCACCAGTATCGTTGGCTGTCGCTGCTCGGGGCCGTGGCCGTGTGCACCGTGGCGTTCGCCGCGGTGGACGACAAAGGCTTCGTGATCCTGAAGCCGAACGAAATCGTCTACGAGAAGAATCCGGCCGGCAGCGGGCCCGACCTGGCCGTCGTGGCCGGCGATCCGACGAAGGAAGGGTTCTACATCATTCGCGCGCGCTTTGCGCCGGGCGTCATGTCGCAACCGCACTCGCATCCGGGCGACCGGCACGTCACCGTCATTTCCGGAACGTGGTGGGCGGGTAAGGGCTCCACGTTCGATCCCAACGCGACGACGCCGCTCGGTCCCGGCAGCTACATGCTGCACCCGGCCGGCGAAGTGCACTTCGACGGGGCCAAGGACGTTGAGGCGATCGTCGAGATCAAGGGCATGGGGCCCGCGCCGTCGATTCCGGCCGCGCGCTGACGTTACTTGCAAGGATTTTTTCGATGACTAAGCGAGAAGCGCTCGACTCTCTCGAGCAGGTGGCCGGCAACGGTCTGTTGCACCGGCGGTTGTTCTTGCGAGGCGGCGCCGGCGCGCTCGCCGGGGCCACGTTGCTCTCGGCCCGCGCCGCGCCACCCGAAACACCGTCGACGATGAAGACACCCGGCACGCCGATGCGCGCGTACGGCGAGCGTTCGCCGCGCGAAGCGAGTGTGCAAAGAGCCGTGGGTGCGACGCCGGGCGCTGCGGGCACCGGCAGCTCGCGCACACCGCTCGAGTCGCTCGAGGGCATCATCACGCCGAGCTCGCTGCACTTCGAGCGGCACCATAACGGCGTACCCGACATCGATCCCGAGCAACATCAAGTGCTGATTCACGGCCTCGTCGAGCGGCCGTTGATTTTCAGCATGGCTGCGCTCGCGCGTTATCCGATGGTTTCGCGTATTCAGTTCCTCGAGTGCTCGGGCAATAGCGCCGGCAACAACAACGCCGAGGCGCCGCAGCAAACGGCGGGCGGTATTCACGGTTTGGTTTCGTGCAGCGATTGGGCCGGTGTGCCGCTCGCGGTGTTGCTCGACGAAGCTGGCGTGAAACCCGAAGGCAAGTGGTTGCTCGCGGAGGGCGCCGATGCTGCCGGGATGAGCCGCAGCGTGCCGATGGCGAAAGCCATGGATGACGCCATCCTCGCGCTCTACCAGAACGGCGAGCGCATTCGTCCCGAGCAGGGCTATCCCGTGCGCCTCTTCTTGCCCGGCTACGAGGGCAACATGAACGTGAAATGGCTGCGCCGCATCAAGGTGACGGCGGAGCCGACGATGACGAAGGACGAGACGTCGAAGTACTCGGATCTGCAGCCGAATGGCCGCTCGTTGCTATTCACGTTCCCAATGGAAGTGAAGTCGGTCATCACGTCGCCGTCCGGCATGCAGAACATGCAGGGGCCGGGGCTCTATCAAGTATCGGGCGTTGCGTGGTCCGGCTTCGGCCGCATCCGCCGCGTCGAAGTTTCGGCCGATGGCGGCAAGACCTTCGCCGAAGCCGCGCTCGACGGACCCGTGCTGCCTCAGGCGCTGACGCGTTTCCGCATGCCATGGCGATGGGACGGGGCGCCGAGCGTGCTCATGAGCCGCGCCGTCGACGAGACGGGCGCCGTGCAGCCGACGCGCGCGGCGTTGATCGCCACACGCGGTACGGCGTTCCGCTATCACTACAACGCGATTCAAAGTTGGAGCGTTGCCCAGGGCGGCGCGGTGAGCAATTTCTATGTTTGAGCGAGTAATGCTCGTTGTCGCCGCACTCGGCGCGGCATGGATCCAGGTCGCCGCCGCGCAAGAAGGCCCGGGGCTCGGCGTGCCGGCGACGCCGGAGCAGGTCGCAGGCTGGGACGATAGCATCGGCCCCGATGGCGCAAACTTGCCGCGCGGCTCGGGCACGGCTGCCGCCGGCAAGATCGTTTATGAGGGGAAGTGCCTCGCGTGCCACGGCGTCGAGGGTGCAGGTCGGCCCAACGATCAGCTCGTGGGCGGGCAGGGCACGCTGAAAGACGCTGCGCCGATCCGCACGATCGGCAGCTACTGGCCGTACGCGACGACGGTGTTCGACTACGTTCGCCGCGCAATGCCGTACGTCGCACCGCATTCACTGACGGCCGACGAGACGTACGCCGTGACGGCGTATCTGCTGGCTTTGAACGGCGTCATCGCGCAAGACGCCGTCATGGACGCGACGTCGCTGCCGAAGGTCGTCATGCCGAACCGCGCAAACTTCGACTCGGCGTATCGCGAGCCGCGGCGTCGCTAGGCGGTCTTCGCGCGGAGCTCGCGCCGCACACGCGTTGCCATCAGGATGTACGTGACGATGAAGCCGATCGCGAGCGTCGCGAGCCCGGCGACAATCCAGAGCGCCGCGCTGCGCCCCGTTCGGCGCGCGAGCACGCCGAGCGACACCCAGTAAAGGCACGCGCAGGCGAAGAACGCGGCGAGCAGCGCATAGATCAAGAGTTGCCCCGAAGGGCTCGCCGGGACTACGTGGTCCGCGCCCATTGCGAAAGCGAAGCTCGCAATGCATCCCCAAAAACCCCAGTGCAGATACTTGAGCGGCCCCGCGAGCTCGATTCTCATGACGTTAGCCCTCAAGCCCCGGCCAGGCGGCTGCGGAAGACGAAGTACACGGCGCCGAGAATGCAGAGCGCCGCCCACAAGTAGTCGAGCTTGAGCGGCTCCTTCAAGTAGTAGACCGCGAACGGCACGAACACGGCCAGCGTGATGACTTCTTGAATTAGCTTGAGTTGGCCCACGGACAGCACCGTGTAGCCGATGCGGTTGCCGGGCACCTGCAGCATGTACTCGAAGAACGCGATGCCCCAGCTCACCAAGGCGGCGACGATCCACGGCCGGTTGTTGAGCTCCTTCAAGTGCGCGTACCACGCGAACGTCATGAAGATGTTGCTGAACCCGAGCAGCAGGATCGTCAGGCTGATGTTACGCATGGCGCGAGTATCGCACGGTGCAAACAGCGGTTCCCGTTCGCGTTAAGCTTGCGCCATGGCTGAAGACCGCCCGAAGGGAAAATCGCTGAAGCCGCTGCGCGCGCTCGCGCCGTTCTTGGCGCCGCATTGGCGCGTGTTGGCGCTCGCGCTGACGGCGCTGCTCGTCGCGGCTGTCGCGCAGCTGGTGTTGCCGCTCGCGCTGCGCTACCTCATCGACGACGGCCTCGCGATTCGCGACGCGGCGACGATCAATCGCTACTTCGTGCTGTTCCTCGTGGCCGCTGTTGTGTTCGGCGTGTTCGCGGCGCTGCGGTACTACCTCGTCACGTGGCTCGGCGAGCGCGTCGTGGCCGACGTGCGCAACGCCGTGTACGCGAAGGTCGTGCGCATGGACCCGACGTTCTTCGAGGTCACGCGCACGGGAGAAGTGTTGTCGCGCCTCACGGCCGACACGACGCTCGTGCAGTCGATCTCGGGCGTCGGCATTTCGATCACGCTGCGCTCTGCGTTGACGCTGGTCGGCTCGCTCGTGCTGCTCGTTTGGACGAGCCCGGTGCTGGCGTTGATGATCGTCGCGCTGATGCCGCTGATCGTGGCGCCGCTGATCGCGCTCGGTC